>Ga0302326_10022519_pt1 | contig 12878 bp, 20 predicted proteins | sample Palsa_T0_3_FD_202264 | JGI IMG/M metagenome (GOLD analysis project Ga0302326, IMG submission 202264) | Peat permafrost microbial communities from Stordalen Mire near Abisko, Sweden - Palsa_T0_3 | ecosystem: Environmental > Terrestrial > Soil > Palsa > Peat permafrost | place: Sweden: Abisko... | reverse complement strand
CAGCGTCCCGAAAAGTGCCTGCAAACGCGCCGAGCTTTCGCCCAGCTCGTTTGCGGCTCTGACGGGTGAATGCCCAGCAAATCATGCCAATTTGCCCGCCTAGACGGGTTTCTTTGCAAGCAGGAGGTCACCGGTTCGATCCCGGTTGGCTCCACTGGAGAAATACCTGCAATTCAACCGTATTTCGATCCCGGCCTCGTTAGCGGTCGCTCGAATCACGGATTGGACATCACGATTGGGCATCAAACTGCGGTTGAAGCTGTTGACTCAGCGTCGTCGGTCAGATCGGCTAGGCGACGTTTGAGCTGTCCCGGCGCTGCAGCGCCTGCTGGAGCTTCATAGCCACTCGCTCGCCAGCTCCGTTGACACCAGGCAGGCCACTTCACGACCGGCGCACTGGCACACTTTCGACTGGCGCAGGTCCCGATCAAGCTCATCCCGCATATTCCGACGGGCTCTCGCCGAACGACTCGTCCGCCTGGACGACGAGCCGACGATCCCTTCCGCGGCGAAGCGGTCGCGAGCCCAGGGGGGGCCTAGATGGTCGGATGCCCTTGAAGGCAGACATGTGGCCGAGCCGGGAAAGCAATCGCCAAAGGGCGGCGCACCTGCCAGCGTATCCCTGCGTTAGGGTGGTCAAACCGCGCTCTGCGAGTACAACCCTCGCGGAGTCAAGCCCCTGACGTCCGCTTCCACCGGACGTGTCGTCTTCAAGCGTCTACGAACCTTCTACTTCGAGCTCGCGTTCATCGTCGTCGACAGCTCCCGAGCCGGTCTTTGCTGAACCCTCGTCCGTGACGCTCGCTCGCGATCTTGGTGTGATCTGCGCGGGAAGTTCGCCGGCGATGTGGTTGCTTGCGCCGTTGGTCGGTCCGTCAGGGTGGGGAGTTGGCGCCGGCTCGGTCCACGGCTTGAGCCCCTGAACGACAGTCGTGTAAAACTGTTCGACCAGATCCAGAACTGAATCCGTGAATGATCCGCGGCCCGCGCCACGTTTGCTTCCGGCGCGAGTGGCCAGGGTCAGCGTGAATAATTTGATCTCCTTCGACTTATCGATGATTACCAACACTGGCTTATCTCGAAGATCACTCACAGGAACAGAGGGGCCAGGCGCCCGCTGGTATGCAAAGGTCGCCTCAATGTGAAGCTCATTTGGGGCACTGTTCAGTTGTCGAGTAAGCCATCGAACCCTGGTTTGCTGCCGGCCCTGCTTCGGAGCGTCGATGTCCGCCGAGCACCTCACATGGCCGGCGCGTAGGTCCGCCACGATGCTGATGTCCGCGGCGGCGTGAGGAACTCTCAGCTGTCCACGGAGGGTGCCTTCCTTCGCGAGCGTTGCAGCCGCCGCGTGCGTCCGAGCATTGAGATCTCGTAGCTCAGCCCGAGTTAGAGCCGGTCTGACTTCGACGCCGAGACGTCGCGAAAGGCGCATCCCAGCGAATGCGATGAGCTGGTCATACCGAGCCGCGACCTCATTCAGGCCCTTGTCTAAGGGCCTCAGCGTGCCCTTGGCTGCCCCGTCCCGAACCCGAACCCCATGCTTCGCCCATGTCCTGAAAGTCAACGGCGCCGGAGTTTTCATGCTCCAGGTATCGAATCAGCTCACTGAGGATCCACTTCTGGTCAGCATCAGGGATTTGATCATTCGCGCGCTCGATAAGCGCCTCGGTATGAATCTGAGACCAAGAAAGGTGCGCTAGGGCGACACCCTTCTTCAGCTTCTTCTTGTCTATGCCAATTGTTGGGTGCTCCCCCGGAATGACCTCGATCTCGTTTGAGATAGTGAGAACAAGGTCATACCCCTGCTGCCTTGCTACGTCCAGGTAATCCTCAACCTGAGCGGCCTGAAGCTTGCCCTCGGCAGCTTTCACCTCCACTAACGCGGTCCAGGCCCTCTTGGCACGAACGACTCTGATCACCCCGTCGGGGCGAACACGACGGTCGTCAAGGTCAAACAGCACCTCAACGAACGTCGACACCTCTCCCGCAGGCGCTCCGAGCGGAGCCAAGAGAGCGCGACCAAACTCACGAACCGAGCCAACCACGGCGAGCAGCGCAGAGCAGCCCCGCCGTTCCTGCTCCGCCTCACCCTTGATCCCTGAAACAGGTATCAATCGCGACGGCTCCCAACGGCTCTCGTCGATCATCAATGCCTCCTGAAGCGGACTCTCTCGCGAGGTGGCTCGGCGTTCTCAAACCGGGGCCAGCGGCCAGCAGCGCCCCGCGAGCGCGCAAAGATCATTTGCGAAGTGCAGTCTACCGCCATTCTTGAGTGGCGAGCTTTTGTCGCGCCACCCAGGAGAAAGCGGTCCGGGCGAAGTGACGTCGGCTGTCTCGGCCACACCGTTTCGATGGCCGCTCATGCTAACGCGGACGATCGCTCAGCGACGTTCCGGGTCGCCAGCAGCTGAGTCAGGCTCCCGATCGCTTCGCCGCGTTGGCGATTGCGCGGTTCGCGCGGTGTACCTCGCTGATCCGGCCGTCGGCGCCCGAGCACCAAGCGTGTGCGCGCGGACCTCCCGGTGCGATCCGCTTTCCCGGTGTCCACGCAACAGCGAGCGCTCGTCTGCTCGACCGAGATGCGCGCGCCGCGAACGAGGCAGAACACCCTTGAGGTCTGCCTGTCCTGGCGAGCCCAGCGCTGCCCGAACGCCGATCTCGCAGCCGCTGTGCTTCAGCCAGCCGCTACCGCCCTCGTCCGCGCCTTCACACTTGGGTACGTCCTCCGGGACAACCAGCCCGCCCCGCCAGACCCGAAATGACGCCGGCAATCACTCAGGCCGGCGGGCGATGCGTACGCTCAGCCGCATCGTGAACACCGTCCGGTCGTCCGGGTCGCGCAGCGTGCCGAGCATCGTGAGAGTCCCACGGTCGGGCTTGAGCTTCGAGGGCCGGGCCTCCAGGACCTCGATCGAGGCCCGCAGCTCATCGCCGGGCCGGACCGGCGCAAGGAAGCGGACCTCGGAGAACCCCTGACCGCCCAGGTTGACGAACTCGCTCAGGAACCCGTCAACGCACAGTCGCGAGAACATCGCCCCGGTGTGCCACCCGCTGGCGATGACGCCTCCGAACGGGCTCTGCGCAGCCGCGACGTCGTCGACGTGAAACGGCTGGGGGTCATAGCGCCGCGCGAACGCGATCACCTCGTCGCGGTCCACAACGACCCTGCCGAGCTCAACGCTCTCCCCGACCCTGACGTCCTCGAGGTATCGCATCCACGCCATCCTTAGCAGACACAGACGTCAGCCGGCGTCTCACGAAACGGTGGGCGGTGCGGCGCGGGACGGTGTCGTGCGCCACGGCCACCGCGGCCAAACCTCCGGCTAATGGCACGATCGCGCTCGTCCCCCGACCGCCTCGAATCACGCGATCGCATGACGACGTAGGGCGCGACTGGCCTCGGCGACCGAGCGCGCGTCCGAGAAGCCGGCGCCGGACGATCTCTTCGCCGCGACAGGGCTGCTCCGGCGCGTCTCCGACTTGGACGACTGCTTTGCTCATGGCGACGTCGCCGGACTCGCGAGCGCATCGGCAACGTTCCGCTCCCTGACGCTCCACAGTGCGCGTCTGACGCGAACCCTGGTCCGATCGGCCGTGCGAGGACAACCCACCGGACCGGGTCATGGCCGGAGGAGATCTAGAGGCCGTGGGTAGCCGGGATCATCGGCGCTGGGCGCTCGTGGACGGCATCAACGATCTCGGTGTTGTCGATCCCGCGTAGGTAGACCGACGTGATCGCCAAGTCGGCGTGGCCGAGTTGGCGTTGGATGACCAGCAGCGGCACTCCCTCACGAGACATCTCCACCGCATGCGCGTGTCTTAGCTGATGCGGTGCGAACCGTACGCCGGCTCTGCCAGCGACAAGATGGAGCTGGGAGCGAACCCCGGCAGCTGCCCAGGGTCGCCCGCGGGTCGGGCCGCGCAGCACGCAGAAAAAGGGTGCCGACCGGAAGCATGGCCCGGAGCGTGAGCCATGGGTCAAGCTGGCGCCAGCCCCAACGATCCATGCCGACCTCGCGACGTTTGTTGCCCTTGCCGTGACGAACCAGGATCGCACCTCGATCTGGGTCCAGATCGCTCTCGGTCAGGGCGAGCGCTTCGCTGACGCGTAATCCGGCGCGCCACAGCACGACGATCAGGCCGCGCAGTCGAGGGGCGTCCGCATCGTCGCCGGCGGCGTGCATGACCGCGATGATCTCTTCGACCGTCGGCGGGTCCGCCGGGTAGCGCAGCCCCTTGTTGCTTGGCGGGCGGCCGTGATGAAACTCAGGCAGCGTGGCGGGCGACCGGCGCCGACCACAGGTATCCAGCGGTGCGATGGATGGCATGCGTCCTCCCTCGAACGATGGTTGACGCGCCGATCCTCTCGCCAGCCTTCTGCGGCCAGCCGGCAAGCGCTAGACGGTTCCACGTCGCGAGCGCCGTCAGCGCAATGCGCTCATCTCCGGCCGATCGGCCCGACGCGGCCGCTGCCTACGCAACCGCGCTCGCGTGGGCTGACGCCCAGAGTGCCGGATTGGCGAAGAACGAGAAGTGTCCGGCGATGGGCGAGTGCGCCCGAACCGTTGAGGGCAGATCAGGTTCTCAACGCCGGGACCCCCGGTTGCTTGGGCTCCGCTTCCGCGGGAGCCGTTGGTTAAAGATAACCGTTTGAGCGACGACGGTGACTGACGTGCGCGCTGCCGGTCAGATCTCCCCAGAACATAACCGTGCCGGCGGACCGGGACGGGTTCTGGGGAGTGGCCGTGCCGTGGTCAGCGATGCCCACACCGCGACACTGCTCGCCGGCGTACGGGCGCGGCTTCTGCTCACGATCGTCCGGTTCGACCCGGTACGACCGGGTGGATCTGCGGATCACAGACGGGGTATGGAACTGGGAAGACGATGGAGGTCGTGGCTCCTGGGGGCGTCACACGCACGTAGCGGTACCGGGGGCAAGGCCCGGGTATAAAGCCGACCCCGATGCCCTCCAGGATCGCGGACGCGGTACTGCCTGTCGCAAGATTGACGGTCCCCGGGTGGCCCGAGCTCACTCCGCCCAGCATTCCTCGCGGCGTTCGACGGGCATGAACGACGACTTGGCCCCCCACGCTCAATCCCTCCACGCCGGGATATCCCCGCAGCGTGCAGTCTGGGCCGCGGTTGATAAATCGCAAGAGATCTCCCTCGTGACCCGCCGCGGAGGATGTGGCGGTGAAAGTGGTCACCAGATGATTCTCGGTGCAGCGGGGCACGCTCACGTCCGCCCCGTGCGCCCGGCTCGGACCGACGGCGAAGATGAACGACCCCACCATCAGCCCAACGATCAGCCGCCACGACCTGCTCCTCGTGGCGGCATGCGATCCTGCCCGGTTCAGGTTTAGCTCACTGATCCGTTGTAACCGTAGCGGACGCGGCAACGGAGGTGTGCGACTGCTGCAATCGCTGTTGAGCGGCTGCGTCGTCATCCGAGCCGAATGGAGTCGAGCCGTAAGGCTGCCGGCCGGATTGCGGCTATCCGTAAGGGAGGGTCACCATGTAGATGCTCAGTCCACCGCCCGCGTGCAGCAGCGTGTACATCCGGCGATCGTTGTCGATCGGCTTGCGGTACTCCCAGGGCGAGCGCCCAGCAGCACGAAACGGTGGGAATTCTTGCCCGTTCCAAACCTTGAGGACTTTGGCAACGGTCGAGCACGAGACCTTCTGCGTCGCAGACAGGCTCTTGAAGAAGCCGTTCGTGGGCGTCCGGGGGACCGGGCACGAATGTCGAGTCGCCCCCCACGCCACGCCAGGGATCGCGAACATCGCAATCGCGACCAAAATGGTGATACGACGGATCATCCGGTTAGGTCCCGGAGAACAAGTGGGAGCGTGAGCATCCGGCATGGCCCTCGGCGGCGGTCGTGTATCACCATGTCGGCAGCTTTCGCGAGTTGCTGCTCGCCGCGGGTTTTGAGGCGCCTGAACCAATCACCATCCCGTTTGCTGAGCGTGTCGCGACAGCGCGACGTCCACGGGCGCAGGGGTTGCGGTGGGCGGAGATCGCCGATCTGCTCGGGGTGAGCGTGGACACGGCTCGTCACTACCCCAACGCCCACGATTGTCAGGACTGCGGCGCTCCGATCCTGGCTGCTCACTCGCGGCTATGTCTCGCTTGCGTAGCGCGAAATCGCACTCAGTGGGGGAGCGTGTTCACCCGTGCGGAGGTGGTCGCTGCGATGCAACTTTGGGCCACGCTTGACGGACGCGCGCCGGCGATGGTCGACTGGCGGCCGGCGGATCGCGGGGGTCATCCACGCTGGGAGGAGGACTGCCCGAGGTTTCCACCCCCGTCTCACGTGCTCAGGCAGTTCGGATCATGGAACGCCGCGCTGCGGGCCGCGGGTCTTGATCGGCCACGCCCACGCGCCTGGAGCGATCAGGAGATCGTCGAGGCGCTGCGCAGCTGGGCCCAAGAGCACGGGCTCGTGCCGCTCTCGACAGAGTGGGACGCAGCACCGCACGCCGACGTCATCGCGAAGCGTTTCGGCAGCTGGAACGCCGCGCTGAACGCCGCCGGGCTGCAGTCGCGGTTCATCCGTCGCTACTGGACCGATGATCAGATCCTCGACGGGCTTAGACGTCTAGCAGTCGATCTGGGACGCGCTCCGCATGCCAGTGATCGCGTCGGGTCTCGCGGTCGGTATCCGTCGCCCGCGCTGGCGATCAGACGGTTCGGATCGTGGAATCAAGCGCTCGCCGCTGTCGGGCTTGACACCTCCGATCCCGGCGGCTTCTCGACTGTCACCTCTGAGCAGATCATCGAGGCGCTGCGCGCCTACCACCGGGCTCACGGACAGCCACCGTCTAAGCGCAGTTGGTCTCGCAGCGTCGGGCGCCCAGCGGTGAGCACCATCGTCCGCTACTGCGGGTCGTGGGGAGCTGCCCTTGAACTCGCCGGGCTGCCCCACCGGGGACCCGGCGACAGCGAACTTCTGGACGCGCTGCGCAAGTATCGACGTGAGTTCGGTGTCGCACCTACCAGTAGGGCCTGGCAGGAGGCACGCCGTCGGCCCGGAGTCAAGATGATTCGCGCACGCTTCGGATCCTGGAGCGCTGCGCTCCAGCTGGCTGGAATCACGGACGAACGGCCGTCGTACCCGGTCGGCTCATACCAAGCATTGGGATGATTCATCTGCCGGGGCGGTGGCACGCCACGACGAGTGAATTCCGAGCTGCTCGGGGCCGACGCGCCGGCATTGAGTCGAAAAGAAGACCTCAGCGAGCGGTGCGACGCGAGACGTCAGTTCGGTAACTCGAAGCTGGTGACGGCGCGCAGTCGCAGCCTGGGGCGACTTGGCGTGGATCCCCTGCCATGACGCGGCGGGATTGTTGTGGCGCGTCGCAGCGGGCCGTCAAGACTCTATGGAGGGGTCGGCTGTGGTGATGTCGAACGGAGTCGGCACCCCCCGCGTGTAATGCGGGGTGTTGTTCGCGCCTGAGGATTGGCCCCTCGACGCGGGCCCACGAGTACGAGGAGGTGCCGACGTGTCCCACGGTATTCGGTGGGTCCGGCTCGACGTGCACGCGCGCGAGTCGACGATCGCGGTGTTTGATCAGGCGACGGGCGAGGTTTCTACGAGGCGGGTAGTTGGCCGGCCGCAGCAGCTGCTGCCCGGCTGTTCCCGGAGCCACCGGCGCGCAGGCCGTCAGCACGACGTGTCAGTACAGCTGGGTGCTAGGAGCGATATACGGACCGGAGCGACCGAGCGATCTGCGCGAAGGTCGTCCACCGCGTGATGGCCAACCAACTCCTCTACGACCGTGCGGATGGCGTCTTCCCTCGTTGCCGCACGGACCGCCACTTTGGTCTCTGCGGCCTCATCGGCTGATGTGACACCAACGGCAGGTTCCCCTATCCCCGCGTCAGCTAGTGCGGCCCGTGCTTCGTCAGACAGTTGACCCGGTATTGAAACGATCCATCGCCCGTACATGGTGCAGCAGCCTCCTCAGCGACGGAGGCTACCTTGCCTTGTTTGTAACTCCCACACTCCCGTCGCGCGTCAGCCGGCCGTCGGCGGGCCCTCGACCATCTTCGCCACGACCTCGCAGCTGCGCTCCGAGCTGCCGGGGAGGATCGCGAGTTGTCCTTCACGGCGGGCGCTCGAGCGCGCTACGTGGCGATCGACGAGCGGCTCTCTGCCGCGCGCCCGGGACTGTTCAGAGCCGCGACGGGCCGCGCTGAGGCTCACACGATCCGGCTCGCGCTGATCTACGCGCTGCTCGACCGCGCCGGCGCGATCGACCTTCCGCACCTCGAAGCCGCCCTTGAGGTCTGGCGCTATGCCCACAACAGCACTCGCTGGGTGTTCGGCGACACCCTCGGAGATCCCACCGCTGACGAAATCTGGGCGCTCGCCAAAGAACGGGGAGACGGGATCACCCGCACCGAGGTCCGCGACCTCTTCAGCCGCAGCAAGAAAGCACGCGAAATCGACCGGGCGCTGGCAGCACTCGTCGACGCCGGGCGCCTCAACCGCCGAGAACGACGCGACGGCGCCGGGCGGCCCGCGGAGATCTGGGTCCCCACCCGAAACGCCGCGTGACACTCAACGTCGCCAGGCTCGACTGAGAGCCAGAGGTTCGCAACTTCTCGGCTGGGGTGACATTGTGAGCTATATGCGTTTGCGGATGGTGGTGGCGGTGGTGTGGGTGCTCTTGTTCGGATTGTTCGCCTTATCTGGGTCTGCGCAGGCTGCGCTGTCGTGGTCCGCCCCGGTCGCGAACGATCGGGCGAGCAGCCCGGGGCCCAATGGTGTGGCGTGTCCGTCAGCGTCTCAGTGCACCGCGGTTGACGGTGCCGCTCGACCAGCGAGTGCACCGCGGTCGGTGGGTCGACCTTCACGTACGCGAGCGACGAGGTGACCTTCGATCCGAAGGTACCGAGCGGCCTGAGCGCGGTCATCATCGAATGTCACCTCTCCTCCCTAGTCATCGACAGCGACGCACTGCGACACGGACGCGCATGCGTGGCAGCTCGACACAAACGCGCTGCTCGTGTATGTCCCCCCTGGAGAAGGCCTGTCCTCAGGCGGTGGCGCGACGCCGACTCGCCGGGTCGAGTCGCTTTTCGGCGGGGGTGGATCTGCCAAGCCATTGGTCCTTGACGCGCTGAGCGTGTTGGGAGCGCGCAGCACGGGATGACGGTCAGCGCAGGTGGCGAGCAGCGCGGATGCCCGATCCCGGTCAATCGGGTTTCAGGGTTTCATCGAGTGCCCTGCGAGCCAACCTGAAGAAATCTTGGGTTGTGCCTCACGATTGGGCCTCATTCCGGCACCGGCGTCAAATCTGTGGTTCGCGACGCGCGCACCACAGCCGTGCGAACAGTGTCAGGGTGCGCTCAGGCGCCGACAACCTCTAGACGCGCAAGTCGCTGGCGTCCCTGGACGTCCTGATAGGCCCGCGGCGTTATGCCGAAGCGGCGCCGGAACTCGTTGATGAAGTGTGAGGAGCTTGCGTACCCGACCTGCTTGGAGACCACCGCCACGGGCAGCTTGCCGTCGACGAGTAGCTCGCGCGCGCGATCCAAGTGCAGCTCCTTCACGAACTGGTAGGGAGACTTGCCGGTCACGTCGCGGAACAGGTGGGCGAAGGCGGACGGGCTGAGAGAGACCTGCTCGGCCATGTCACCGACGGTCAGTGGCTGCGAGAGGTTGTTGCGGACGTAGGCGATCGCCGCGGTAGGCGGGTTGCTCGCGGTCTGGTTGGCGGCGAGCTCGAGCAGACGCGAGAAACTGCTCGCGCTGCAGCACGCGGTAGACCATCTCCTGCAGGTAGATGGGCGCCAGGACGCGCCGGTCGACGCCGCTGCCGGTGGCGGTGAGGAAGCGCAGGACGGAGTCGAGCAGCTGGCGGTCGAGCGCCGAGACGAACGAGCTGCGCTCGGCGGGCGCCTCCTCCGCGCGCCGGAACGTGGTCGTGTGACGCTCGAGCCAACCGCGCCAGTCAGCTTCTGGGCGGTGAGCTCGGTACCAAGATGCCGGTCTTGTATAGCTCCTACGGGTGGTTGACGGCCGGTTAATCACCAAGATCCGGCGAAGACGAATCACCTGGTCCGTCGCGAGGCTATCGGCTGCTTGTTTGTCACCGCTCCGGACCAGCGTCGCGCAAGTCGTCTCGACGGGAGAAGCGTCGAGGTCGCGGCTCGAGATCGATAGCCGAAGCTTAACGATCGCGTGGGAGAGAGGTCTTGGACAGGACGCAGGCTTCGAAATAGGTTCTCTTGAGAGCGCAAATTTCCTTTGAGCGGAGCACCGTGGCTGTCGTAGCCCGGGCCCGAGGACAGATCACGGAGAGACGACGATGAGGATCACGGTGTTCGGCAAGGGCAACGTCGGTGGCGGGCTCGCGGACCGGTGGGCGCCGGCAGGGCATCAGGTAACGCGGCTCGGGCGAGACGGCGGCGATGTCTCAGACGCTGACGTGGTGCTGGTGGCGGTCCCGGGCGGGTCGGTGGTCGAGGCGCTCGAGAGGCTGACTGGAGTGGCAGGCAAGACGGTGATCGACGCGACCAACCGAATCGGTGTTGGGGCGCCGGAGGGATTCGCTTCCAACGCCGAGTTCGTGAAGTCCAGGACCGGAGGGCCGACCGCGAAGTCGTTCAACGTCAACTTCGCGTCGTTGCTTGGCCGACTGGGGGAGGCGCGGATCACGCCGAGCAACCTTTGGTGCGGCGACGAGGAGGCGCGCGAGGTCGTGGAGCAGCTCAACCGCGACGCGGGTTACGACCCGGTGTACACGGGCCCCCTCGAGCACGCCGCTCGCCAGGAAGCGATCATCGACGTGATCTTCGCGATCAGCGAAGGGATGGGTGAATACGTGTATCGGTTCGCGCCGATCGAGCAGCTATGAACAGCCCCGATGAAGTCCTCAAGCGGTGATGGAGGTCATTCCCAACACCTGCGAGATCGGCGAGACCGTCCCCGGACCGCGGACGGTCTCAGTGACCTTACGCGGGCCAGTCGTGGCTCACATTGAATGGATAGATGACGAGACGTCGAGCGAATGATGCTCGCAGGTTAGGTAACCTGATGAGATTGCACTGTGCGGAGGTAGTGTCACTCGCTTCGACTCTGAGGGGCCAATCTGAATCCGAAACTCCGTCTGATATCGAGACTGATCGACCTCTGCCGCCGGTGGTGAAGGCCTTGTTTATTGATGTGAGAGTGGAGGGCTTCTTCCTCGAGCGATTCAACGATCGCGGCGAGCTTGTCGGCACGACGCAACACGACACGATGGATGAGGCGATGTGGCAGGCATACTCCGAATTCGTGATCGCCGATTGGCGATCTTGCCCCGAGGACGTTGATCCGGTGGAATACATTCGGGCGCAAACCGATGTTTGATCGCGGTGTGAAACCTGTTCCGCCGCAACGTCAGGTCATCGCGAGATCCCCGGATGGTGGCGCGGTCGCCGAGTGCTACCGGATTGGGCGCACGGATGACGGGCCGACGCGCGGCGGGCGGCAAGGGCCCGGAGCGAGCGCCGTTGCTGATGATCTTCGCGGCCGCGCGATGACGGTCGTCGACGGCGTGTGGCGAGGAGTCGCCACCGCGACGCTGGCGTGTCTCACGCGAGGTCCGCCTGGGACAACGTGAGCTTGGACTCTGCCTCCGGTCGGTGGCTGCTCGTTGTGGCGGTGCTGGGCTCCGGAATCGCGTTCCTGGACGCCACCGTCGTCAATGTCGCGCTGCCGGATATCGGCCGTGACCTGCACGCATCGACCAGCACCCTGCAGTGGATCCTCAACGGCTACACGCTGACGCTTGCCGCGCTGATCCTGCTCGGGGGGTCGCTTGGCGACCGCTATGGACGTCGTCGCATCTTCGTATTCGGCACCGGCCTGTTCACGATCGCCTCGCTGCTCTGTGCGGTTGCGCCGAATGCAGAGCTGCTGGTGGTGGCGAGGCTCGTGCAGGGGGTCGGCGGGGCTCTTCTGACACCGGGCAGCCTGGCGATGGTGGAGTCGGGCTTTCGCCCCGCTGACCGGCCCCGAGCGATCGGCGCCTGGTCGGGGCTGAGCGCGATAGCGGGCGCTCTGGGCCCGCTGGTCGGCGGCCTGCTGGTGGGGGCGCTGTCATGGCGGGCGGTGTTCCTGATCAACCTTCCGCTCGGCATCTTCATCGTCGTGATGGCAGGCCGCCACGTGCCCGAGACCAGCGACCCCGCGGCAGGCGGGCCGCTCGACTTCCGTGGGGTGATCCTGGCGGCCGCCGGCTTGGCCGGGACCACCTACGCGCTGATCGAGGCCCCGGCTCACGGCGCCTCGCTACTGGTCCTGGTGATTGCGATCGCGGGCGGGCTTGCGCTAATCGCATTCCTGCTCGCCGAACGACGGTCCGTCAACCCGATGATGCCGCTCTCCATGTTCTCCTCGCGCCAATTCAGCGCCGCCAACGCGGTGACGTTCGTCGTCTTCGGAGCCTTCAGCGGAGTGTTCTTCCTGCTCGTCGCGTTCCTGCAGATCTCGCTCGGCTACTCCCCGCTAGCGGCCGGTGCCGCCTCGCTGCCGATCACGGCCCTGATGCTGCTTCTCTCCGCCCCCGCCGGAGCCCTTGCCCAACGAATCGGGCCGAGGATCCCGTTGACCGTAGGACCACTGATCACGGCTCTGGGACTGGTATTGATGTCGCGGATCGATCGAGGCGACAGCTACCTGTCGGCCGTGCTCCCGGCGGTGATCGTGTTTGGTTTGGGCCTGACCTTGGTCGTGGCGCCAGTCACGGCAACGGTGATGGCTGCCGCGGATGAGCGGCACTCCGGCATCGCGTCGGGAATCAACACCGCTGTTTCGCGTCTCGCCAGCCTGATCGTCGTCGCCGTTCTGCCGTTAGTCGCCGGACTGACCGGGAAGAAGTTC
>Ga0302326_10022517_pt1 | contig 12878 bp, 12 predicted proteins | sample Palsa_T0_3_FD_202264 | JGI IMG/M metagenome (GOLD analysis project Ga0302326, IMG submission 202264) | Peat permafrost microbial communities from Stordalen Mire near Abisko, Sweden - Palsa_T0_3 | ecosystem: Environmental > Terrestrial > Soil > Palsa > Peat permafrost | place: Sweden: Abisko... | reverse complement strand
TTTCCTCTGGGGACCGCGCGGCTATTCCGGCAACTGCATGATCGTCCTCGGCGACCGGAGAAAGCGCTTGGAAGAACTCTTCGATCACGTCGAATTCGTGGGCACATCTGCGGATAATCCCTACGCCCTGGAAACCGAGATCGGCGTTTTCATTTGCCGCGGCGCGAAATTCGGCACCCTGGCCCAACTCTGGCCACAGGTAAAGCACTGGCACTAGACCTGTATCCTGAATGATTTAAGAAGCACCCTGGAACTACCCTGTGTCCCTCAAGTGCCCCCTGTGTTAAAGGTTTTCTCCACCGCGCGAGGTAAAACCCAAGCTCCCCAGCTTGACATCGCAACACGCCCTCATCAACAATTTCTCAGCACCTCAAAATCGGTTCCAAATCGTTCCACCTTAAGTTCTCCACGAGGTTCCTGCATGTTGCTCGCCGCACGCCTGGCAATCTTGTTCTGTCTGCCTTTCCTTCTAGCTGCCATCCTTTCCGCCCAGCGCGTCACCGTCTCCCAGCCCACAATCTGGGCCTCCAAGCCCGACGTTGCCGCCTTCGAAAAAATCGAAACTGACCGCCTCGCCGCCGGCCAGCGCGCCATCGACACTCTGCTCGCCGCCAAAGGCCCGCGTAGCATTGAAAACACTCTCGTTCCCCTCGACGAGGCCATCCGCCAGAACAACTCCGCCGGCTATTTCGCCGGTCTCATGGAGCAGGTCCATCCCGACGCCGCCTTCCGCGATCACGCCACGGCCATGCTCACCAAAGCCTCCGCCGCTCAGACCGCCATCGCCCTCAATCGCGACGTCTACGCCGCCCTCGCCGCGCTCGATCTTTCCCAGGCCGACTCCACCACCCGTTACTACGTCCAGCACCAACTTCTCTTGTTCCGTCTCGCCGGCGTCGACAAAGACGACGTCACCCGTGCCCGCCTGAAGAAGCTGAACGATCAGGCCACCGAACAGCAGTCCATGTTCGATCGCAACATCTCCGACGGCAAGAAAGTAGTCGAGGCCGATCCCTCCGAACTCGAAGGTCTGCCCCCGGATTACATCGACCGCCATAAGCCCGGAGCCGACGGCAAGGTCCGCATCACCACCGATTATCCCGACGCCCTCCCCGTCTTCAGCTTCGCCAAAAGCGACGCCCTGCGCCGCCGCCTTACCCTCGCCTTCGCCACTCGCGCCTATCCCAAGAATCAGGAAGTCCTCACCAGCCTGCTGAAGACGCGCTACGAAATCGCCACGCTCCTCGGCTACTCCAACTGGGCCGACTATAACGCCGCCAACAAGATGATTGCCAAAGGCCACAACATCGCCGACTTCATCCAGCAGGTCAACGAAGCGTCCCGTCCCCTGGCGCAACGCGAATTCGAGATGCTGCTCGCCGAAAAACAAAAGCTTAATCCCGGCACAAAAGAAATCTGGGACTACGAAAGAAGTTATCTCCTGGAATTAGTTCGCCGCTCCCGCTACGATTTCGACTCTCAATCCGTGCGCCCATATTTTCCCTTCATGCAAGTGAAGCAGGGAATCCTCGACGCCGCCGCTGAACTCTTCCAGGTCAGTTTCCAGCAAGAGCCGAACATCCCCTCCTGGGATCCCTCAGTCGAGACCTGGATCGTGATCGACAGCGGTAAACCCATCGGCCGCTTCTACCTCGACATGCATCCCCGCCCCGGCAAGTTCAGCCACGCCGAAATGGCCGCCGTACTAGACGGCATCCGCGGCAAGCAACTGCCCGAGGCCATTCTGGTCTGCAATTTCCCAGCGCCCACCGCAACCGACCCCGGCCTAATGGATTACGGGGACGTCGAAACCTTCTTCCACGAGTTCGGCCACCTCATGCATCACATCCTCGGAGGCCAGCAACCGTGGGCCGGCATCAGCGGTATCTCCATGGAATCCGACTTCGTCGAAGCTCCCTCCCAAATGCTCGAAGAATGGATTCGCAGCCCGCAAGTCCTGGCCAAGTTCGCGCGCCACTACAAAACCGGCGAACCCATCCCCGCGGAGCTGGTAGCCCGCATGAACCGCGCCAATGCCTTCGGACGCGGTGCCTGGACCGCCCGCCAGAACGCCCTCACCGCCGTCTCCTACAACATCTACAAGACCAAACCAGAAGACGTAAACCTGGACGCCGTCACCCTCGAAGCCAACCGCCGCTATACGCTCTTCACGCCGCTGCCAGAAACCCACCAGTGGGCTTCCTTCGGACACCTCGGCGGCTACTCCAGCGCCTACTACACCTACCTCTGGGATAAAGTGATCGCCGAAGATTTTTTCCTTCAATTCGATCATCAAAACCTGCTAGCCGGCGATGCCCCCATGCGCTACCGCCGCATAGTCCTGGAACCAGGCGGCTCGATGTCGGCGAATGACCTGGTAAAGAATTTCCTGGGCCGCCCCCAAAACATGACCGCCCTCCAACACTGGATGTCCGAAGAATTCGACACGGGAGCAGGAAGCACAAAGTCAGCGGGGCAATAAGCGCGTGTAGAGCGGGCGCCCCCGCCCGCTGCTTTGACTTTGCCTTGACTTATCCGGGAGGAGCACGGCTTCAATGCGAACGGATCAAGACTTGCTCCGTGGTACCATTTTCCCGTGCTTCTCACCGACACAACCCCTGCGGCGCAAGCTGTGCAACTCGAAATTCACCGGTCGATGTCGGGAGAGCAGCGGCTTCTTCTGGCCTATGAGATGAGCATGTTCGCGCGTGAGCTGAACGGGACGCGGTTGCGTGGCGAGCACCCGGAATGGTCCGAAGCGCAAATCGCACGTGAACTGCTCCGCCTTGCCTTCTTTCCTAAACCGCTGCCCGCTGGCTTCAAATGAGCTTCCGGCCCACGCTTGACGGGCGCTTACACGGCTCTTACCCTTAAGTCGATGGAACTACATTTCACCCCCGAGCAGGAAGCGCAGCTTGCACAAATCGCCAGCCAGGAGGGCACCGACGCCCAACAGCTGGTGAAGGACGCCGCGTTGCGGTTACTTCAGGAAGATGCCCGTTTTCGCGCCGCTGTGCGCGAGGGCAGCGCACGAGCCGATCGCGGCGAGTTCATTGAGCAACAGGAAATGGACGCCCGCCTGGAGCAGATGCTGCGCTCATAAAATGCGTATCCGCTGGAGCCCGCTCCCTCCCTTGCCGCATCTCTCCCACCCCCTGTAGCATCAATATCCAGGCATTCATCTAGGAGCAATCATGGCCACCGACACCCTCGCTTCCCCCGCGACTCTCAGCCGCACGCAAACCAAAGTATTCAAGAACTTCATTGACGGCGAGTGGGTCGACTCCTCGGCCGGAGAAACCTTCGAAGACCGCAATCCCGCCGACACGCGCGAAGTAGTCGGCATCTTTCAGAAATCCGCCAAGGCCGATGTAGACGCTGCCGTGGACGCTGCCAAGCGCGCCTTCGCCAAGTGGCGCCTCATCCCGGCCCCGCGCCGCGCCGAGATCGTCTTTCGCGCCGCCGAAATCCTCATCGAGCGCAAAGAAGAACACGCCCGCGAGATGACCCGCGAAATGGGCAAAGTGCTCGCCGAAACCCGCGGCGACGTGCAGGAAGCCATCGACGCCGCATACTATAACGCCGGCGAAGGCCGCCGCCTCTTCGGCCCTACCGTCCCCTCCGAGATGCCGAACAAGTTCGCCATGGCGGTGCGGCAGCCCATCGGCGTCTGCGGCATGATCACTCCCTGGAATTTTCCCATGGCGATCTCTTCCTGGAAGCTGCTGCCCGCCATTGTCTGCGGCAACACCTGCGTCATCAAGCCCGCACAGGACACTCCGCTCTCCACCTTCAACCTGGTTCGCGCCCTCACCGACGCTGGCCTGCCCAAAGGGGTAATCAACATCGTCGCCGGATTCGGCCCCGAAGTCGGCACGCCGCTCGCCGAGCACGGCGACGTGCGCGCCATCTCGCTCACCGGATCATCCGCCGTCGGCCGCATCATCGGCGGCATAGCGGCCAAAACTTTCAAACACTGCTCGCTCGAACTCGGTGGCAAGAATCCCATGATCGTCCTCGACGACGCCAACCTCGACCTAGCCGTCGAAGGCGGCCTCTGGGGCGGATTCGGCACCACCGGCCAGCGCTGCACCGCCACCAGTCGCATCATCGTGCAAAAGGGAGTCTACCGCGAGTTCATCGAGCGCTACGTAGCCCGCGCGAAAAAACTGAAAGTCGGCAATGGCCTCGACGAAACGGTGGAGATGGGCCCAGCCATCAACGAGAAGCAACTCCAGACCGACCTCACCTACGTCGAGATCGGCAAGAACGAAGGCGCAAAGCTCGTCTGCGGAGGCAATCGCCTCGACAAAGGCGATTACCAACATGGCTGGTTCATGGAGCCGACGGTCTTCACCGACGTCGATCCCAAGATGCGCATCGCGCAGGAGGAAATCTTCGGTCCCGTCGTTTCCATCATCCCCTGCGACGATATGGAGGATGCCATCGAAATCGCTAACGGCATCGAGTACGGACTCTCCTCCGCGCTCTACACCAAAGACGTGAACAAGGCGTTCGCCGCAATTCGCGACCTGTACGCCGGCATCACCTACATCAACGCGCCTACCATCGGCGCCGAAGTGCACCTGCCCTTCGGAGGCACCAAAGCCACCGGCAACGGCCACCGCGAAGGCGGTATCGGCGCAATCGATTTCTATACCGAATGGAAATCGGTCTACGTCGATTACTCAGACAAGCTGCAGAAGGCCCAGATCGACCGCGCGGATTAAAGCCTGGCGCGGCGTTGAAAGGTGCGTCCGCCGATAACCTAGGGCTCTCCGGCTGGAGACTATCGTCCGCTTGTTCACGGTTCCTTCAGGTAGTAAAGTACCAGGGCAATCTGGAGGTTCCCAATGAGACGGACGCGGGGAGTACGGTGTCTGGCTGCAACCCTTTGCCTAGTAATGTTTTGCTGCGCCGCCACCGCCCAAGCTGCCCCTCGTTCCACCATGACCAGCCACGTTCCTAAGGCCGTGGCTGACCAGGTCGCGCCGCTGGTGGGTCACCTCCCCAACGCGCAGCGCTTAAGCCTGGCAATCTCTTTGCCCCTGCGAAATCAACCCGAACTCGATGATCTCTTGCAGCAACTCTACGATCCCCAAAGTCCCAGCTACCACAAATACCTAAGCGTGCAGGAGTTCACCGAAAGATTTGGTCCCGTAGAAGCAGACCACGCAGCGGTGCTGCAGTATGCCCAGGCCAATGGCCTCGTCGTTATCGACACGCCCGCCAATCGCATGGTCCTGGACGTTGAAGGCCCGGCGGCAAACATTGAAAACGCATTCCACGTAACTCTCGGCATGTATCAGCATCCCACCGAGAACCGCACTTTCTACGCACCAGACCGCGAACCCACGATTGATCTCGACGTCCCGCTATTGCACATCTCCGGTTTGGATGACTTCTCTCTGCCGCAACCCAAAAACATCGTGTCCTCTGTGAAGTCAAAGCAAGCTACGGGATCCGGTCCCGGCGGCTCGTTCCTCGGCAGCGACCTGCGAGCGGCCTATTACGGCTCGGGATCGCTGAACGGCGCCGGGCAGTCAGTCGGGCTTTTTGAGTTTAGGGGATATGAGATGAGCGACATCGATCTTTACTTCAACAACATCAATCAGCCGCTCAATGTCCCGATTAAGGGCATATCGGTCAATGGCGCGTCGCTCACCTGCCCTCCGTCATCCTGTAACGATGTCGAGCAGTCCCTCGATATTGAACAGGCCATCTCAATGGCTCCTGGGTTAAGTCAGCTCCGGGTTTACGTGGGAAAAAGTAATGTCTCCGTCTTTAATCAGATGGCCGCCGACAATATTTCCAAGACTCTGAGTTGCTCCTATGGATGGGCGGATAATGAGAGCAGTCTCGACCCGATCTTTGAAGAAATGGCGGCGCAAGGTCAGACCGTATTCGTCGCGACCGGCGATTCGGGTTCCAGTACTCCAGCGAACGTGGTCTGGCCGTCCGACGATCCCTACGTCATCGCGGTCGGGGGAACGGTCCTGACCACCAAGAGCGCGGGCGGGGCTTGGGCGTCGGAGACGGGCTGGAAAAACAGCGCGGGCATGCCTTCCCCGAACGGCGTCCCCATTCCCAGCTGGCAACAGCTCGCAGGGGTCATCACCTCCTCCAATCATGGATCGACGACCTTGCGCAACATCCCGGATGTCGCCTCGGAATCGAACGCCAGCCAATACGTCTGCGCCAGCGGCATATGTAGGAACCAGGGCGGAGGAACCAGTTATGCCGCGCCGCTATGGGCCAGCCTCATCGCAATGGTGAATGAGCAGGCGGCCGCTAACGGCGAAGCGACCGTCGGATTTTTCAACTCGGTGCTTTATGCAATTGGCACAGGATCGAGTTTCGACAGCGACTTCCACGACATCACCAGCGGCAGCAATGGCAAGTATTCGGCAGTTGTTGGGTATGACCTGGTCACTGGTTGGGGTAGTCCGAATGGCGTGGATTTGATCAACGCCCTGGCTCCGGCGTTGAAGAAATGAAATGAGCGGTATATCCCGTACGCTTCAAGCGCCGGCCGTTCGCTTCTCCACCCGTCGCCTGGGCTGAACTGTCAAGCCGGCGGGGTGTTTCCGTAGTTCCGTAGTTCGGTCGGATTTCTCTCCGCCCCCGCGTCTTCTGCGGTTAGAATTTGATGGATGCCTATCACTCAAGCCCGCGAGATCACCGCCGCCAAGCGTCTCGACAACGTCCGCTACGCCATTCGCGACCTGGCCTGCGTGGCCGATGAAGTCACCAAGCAGGGACATAAAGTCCTGCCGCTCAACGTCGGCGACCCCCTCAACTTCGATTTCCAGACTCCGCCCCACATCATCGAAGCCGCCTACAAGGCCATGCGTGACGGCAAGAATGGCTACGCGCCGTCTCCAGGCATTCCTGAAGCGCTCGAGGCGATTCGCGGCGAAGCCGCGCGCAAAGGCATCACCACCGTGCAGGATGTCTTCGTCACCTCCGGCGTGAGCGAAACTGTCGATCTCTGCATCAGCGCGCTGGTCAATCCCGGCGAGGACATTCTCACGCCGAAGCCCGACTACCCGCTCTACTCGGCCGTCCTGTGCAAACTGGGCATCGCGCTCAACGCTTACGACCTTAACGAAGGCGACGCCTGGCAGCCCGAACTCGCCGACATCGAACGCAAGCTCACGCCGCGCACCCGCGCCATCGTGCTGATCAATCCCAACAATCCCACCGGCTCACTATGTTCGCGGAAAATGCTGGAGCAGGTCGCCGACCTGGCGCGCCGCCACAACCTGGTCGTCTTCTCCGACGAGATCTACGACAAGCTGATTCTCCCCGATTCGAACGGAAAAGCCACGCCGCACATCGCTTTCGCCGCCGTTGCCCCCGACGTGCCTTGCATCACCTTCGGCGGAATGTCGAAGAACTATCTCGTCCCCGGCTGGCGCATCGGCTGGGGCATCGTCTCCGGCGACGCCGCAGCCATCAAGCCCTACACCGAAGGCATTCACCGCCTGCTGCGCGCGCGCCTCTGCGCCAACCATCCCGAGCAATACGCCATCAAGCCCGCACTCGAGGGTCCGCAGGATCACCTGGTCGAAGTGCAAAGCAAGCTGCGCTCCCGCCGCAACCTCACCCAGAAGTGGTGCGAGTCCACGCCGCGCGTGAGCTGTGTCGCGCCCCGCGGCGCCTTCTACGCCTTCCCGCGAATCGACATTCCCGAAAGCGATGAAGTCTTCGTCAAAGAACTCATCCGCCAGAAGCACGTGATGGTCGTCCATGGCTCCGGCTTCGGCCAAAAGCCCGGCACGCAACATTTCCGCATCGTCTTCCTGCCCGATGAAAAGACGCTGGCCAGCGCCTACGCCGCCATCGCAGATTTCATTCGGGAGAGATACGGGTCGAATGGCTGAGCCCAGACGTCATTAGAAAATTCCCGGCAACACCGCCGGCACGCGTTCGGCGTAGTCCTCGAATTCCTTTCCAAAAGCCGCCCGCAACAGCTTCTCCTCGCTGCGTACCCGGATGACCAGACCAACTGCAAACAGAACGACTGCCGCAATCAGTGCCGTCCAATGCTCCATCGCCAGCCCAGTTGCCACCAGCATGCCGAGCATTCCCGTGTAGATGGGATTGCGAACAAAGCGGTAGGGTCCCGCAGTGATCAGATTGTGTCCTTCGACCAGCCGCGCCGCCAGCGCCCACTGTTTGCCCAGCGTGCGCACCGCGGAAGCGACCAGCCACACCGATCCAACCGCAAGGGCCACCGTGCATACGGAAAACACGATCCCGACACTTCCTGAGAGCACGGCGACAGCCGGAAGGAACGGCCTGCCCGGAGGATGGAACCAGACCAGGGCGTATGCGCACATTTGCAGAAAAATCCCCAGCAGAGACCGCCGGTCGCGTTTGGCTTCCTGCTCGTTTGGGGGCTTTCTGCGAAGCAGAAAAACGGCAGCGAAGGCTATCCAGCACAGCACCACTCCGGTAAAGGTGACGAGCGCAATTGGATTCGATTGATACATAAACGATAGGCGCCCAAGCTTGTGGCCGCGAACACAATTTAGAGGGAACCGTGGAATTTCGCAATGCAGCTTGGGTGGCTAGTAGATGACCATGGTATAATGACCATGATCGAAAGGAAGTTTCCCATGAAAACAATAGCAGCAGGCTCGTTCAAGGTCCATTGCCTCGCGATCATGGATGAAGTTCAATCGAAGCGCCAAGCCGTGCTAATCACCAAGCGCGGCAAGCCGGTGGCGAAGCTTGTCCCGGTCGAGAAAGAAAAGGACGATATCTTCGGCTTCCTCAAAGGCAAGGGCAAGATTACGGGGGACGTCGTTTCTCCCATACTCACTCCCGAAGAATGGGGCGATCTCTATTGATCCTTGTCGATACCCATATCATCGTCTGGCTGGCCTTTGAGGAAGCTCGGCTGTCGAAAAAGGCGACATCTGCGATTGCGGAGGCGCGCCTGAATGGCGAAGGGCTGGCCATTTCCGATATTTCTCTCTTCGAACTGGCCAGAGCACTCAGCCGCGAACGTACCCATCTCGGCATCAGTGTTGAATCCGCTCTCGCGGAGACGGAACTGCGATTCGTCGTACTGCCCATAGACAGTCGAATCTCCGTGCGAGCATTTGGGCTTCCAAGGACTTATCCGAAGGATCCGGCAGATCGGATCATCGGAGCGACTGCTCTAGTCAAAAACATGCCGCTGGTCACGGCTGACCGCGGCATCCAGGATTCTGGCTTAGTTCGCACGATCTGGTAGAGGCCCAAAACCAGACCTCTGACTGACCTTTCTCTTTCCCCGCGAATCTGCTTAAATCAAATAAAGGCGCAACCCCGGTCGCGTCCGTGTGTTCCTACAATCGTGGTCGACATTCATTCGCACATTCTTCCGGAAGTAGACGACGGCTCCAAGTCCTGGGAAATGTCCGTCGCCATGTGCCGCATGGCCGCCGCCGACGGCATCACTCACCAGGTCGCCACTCCTCATGCCAACGACCGCTACCCCTACGACCGCGCGTATCTTCAGGGACTGGTCGCGCATCTGCAGCAATTGGTCGGCGATGCGCTCACCCTCAGCCTGGGCTGCGACTTCCATCTCTCCTACGACAATCTGCAGGATGTGCTGGCCAATCCCGCGCGTTATTCGATCGAAGGCTCGCGCTACATGCTGGTCGAGCTCAGCAATTACAGCATTCCGCAGCAAACCACGGATTGTTTTCTCAAGCTGGGCGACCGCGGCATCACCGCCGTCATCACCCATCCTGAGCGCAACCCGATTCTGCGCGAGAACCTGCAGCGCGTGGTGGAGTGGGCCGAGCAGGGTTGCGTCATCCAGGTGACCGGGTCGTCGTTCACCGGATTCTGGGGAGAGCGCACGCGCCGCGCCGCCCACTGGCTGCTGGAGCACGATGCGGTCCATGTGCTGGCCACCGATGCTCACGACACCGAGAAGCGCGTCCCCGTGCTCTCCACCGCTCGCGGCGCCGTCGCGGAAATCTGTAGCGAAGAAGTAGCGGAAGCCCTGGTCGAGGCCAACCCGCGAGCCATCATCCACTCCCAGCCTCTTCCCTATTTTCCCCGGCCGGTGCTGGGGAGTTACCGCAAGACGTCCGGCACCTAGAAAGCATCCCCTCACGAATTGTCATCCCGAAGCGAAGCGAGGGATCTTGGTGTCTGCTCGCAGCGGCGACACCGGTAGCGCGGGCAAGAACCTACATCCCCGGTTCGCTCGGGATGACGAGCGTGTTTTAGTCCCGTTGTATCTGCTGAATGTATTACTGCGGGCCCGGCGAATCGTTCTTGGCAGGTGCGGCGGACGCCGGAGCAACCGCCGGAGTCGTATTCCTGCGCGCTCCCGGATCGGCGCTGTGCGACGCCGGAGTCAAGGATGCCGCACTCGGCGCGGCCGGCTCCGTGGTCATCGCGCTCTCCGGATTCAGCAGATGGTCGTGGCTCGGCCCCAGTCCCAGGCTGATCAGGGCGCGCGAGTCGGGTACGGTCTTCGATTGCCAGCCGTGGTCGGCCTGATAGCGCCGCATCGCCTCTTCACTGGACTGATTCCACGTACCGGCCGCTTCGCCGCTCAGGTAGTGCTCGCGTATCAACGCTTCCTGAATGGCCTGCGCGCGCTCCGGTTCAATCTTCTGCTGGCCCCGCGCCGTCTTCCTTCTGCTGTTCTTGTGCGAGCTCGCGTACTTCGATTTGCTGTTGTGAGCCGCGGCGGCCGTACTCGCTTTTAAGTGCTTGTCTGCTGAAAGACGTCCTGCCGGAGGATGCGATGCGGGATGGGGCTTGGCCTGGGAAGACGAGCTCGCTGACGAGCTCGCTCTGGAGTCCTGCGCGGCGGCCTTCGCGTGTTTCGTCGGGTTCGCCGTCGTGCTCTTGGTGCTGCTTGTTTCCGGCTTGGCAGCAGACGACTGCCCCAGCGCCCCGCGCGGCGAAACGCAGGCACATATCAGCGCCAGAGCGCAACCCGCGCCCACCCATAGCCGCATTTTCGCGCGATGCCGCTTCGGTTCCAAAGGCAATCCTCAGACCTCAGAACGCACCCGCTCCACGGCCTTGCCCGATGACCCGCGCAAATTGGTCGGAACCAAATGCTGCGCCAAAAGCAAAGCCCAACAGAAGCTGGCATTGTAATCATTCCCCATCGAAGCGGGCAATGCCAGTTCCCGTTGGGCTAGTCCCAGATTACGGAAGCCCAGGTTACGGAAGTGTCCCGGCCATGAAGATGGTTCCATCGCTAGCGGTCGAGCCTCGCGGGCGCACCAGGAATACCGCGTCCTGCCCGCTCTTCAGGCTAGCTTCCACCTTGGCGAAATCTTCTTCGCTGTTGACCGGCTGCTTGTTGACTTCCAGAATCACGTCGCCGCGGCCCAGATTGATGTCCTCGGCAAACGACCCCGCCTTCACGTCCTGCACGATCACGCCTTTGCCTGCCGGCATGTCCAGCCGCTCGGCCATTTCCGGCGTCAGCTTGCGAACCGTGACACCGAGTTTGCTCTGCTTGGGCATGCTCGCGTCGTTGCCACTGTCATCTTCGTTCAATCGTGCCGCGAACAACTTGGCGCGGTCGGCAATGGTTACAGTCGTCTCCTGCGCCTTGCCGTTGCGCAGGAAGCTGAGCGCTACCTTGGCTCCCGGTTTGCGCGAGGCAATCTCCGCCACCAACTCCTGCCCTTTTGTCACTTTATGGCCGTCGACAGTGGTGATGGTGTCGCCCACCTTCAGCCCCGCCTGGTCGGCCGGACTGCCTGCTACCACGCTCGACACGGTCACTCCAGTCCCAGCGCCATAGACGCGCGCAATCGCCGGATTCTCCACCGAGTCAAACATGATGCCGATCGAGCCGCGCGCCACCCGGTGCTCGGGACCAATCAACTGGTTGTAGACCTGCACGACGGTGTTCGAAGGAAGCGAGAAGCCCACCCCTGCATAGGCATTGGTCTCGCTCAAAATCGCCGTGTTGATGCCGATCACTTCGCCGTTCATGTTGACCAGCGGCCCCCCCGAATTCCCCGGGTTAATCGCGGCGTCGGTCTGAATGAATGTCTGGAACTGCCGGCCGGGCACAATATCCCGGCCCTTGGCAGAAACAATACCGGCGGTCACCGTACCCACCTGCCCAAACGGACTGCCGATAGCCAGCACCCAATCGCCCACCTCCATGCCGTCGGAGTTGCCCAACTTCGCCGCAGGCACGCCCCGGTCCAGTTCGATCTTGATGACCGCCAGATCGGTCTCCGGGTCTTCCCCGATTACCTTGGCGTCATGCTGCACGCCCGGCGGATCGTCTTGCAGTCGCACCCGGATGCGGTCCGCTTTCTCCACCACGTGCCGGTTGGTGACGATAAAACCCTTCCCATCCACGATCACGCCTGAACCCAGCGAACGCTCGCGAATCGCGCCGTCGCCTCCGCCCTGGCCGCCAAAGAAGTGGTTGAAAAAGTCATCCATGTCATTGCCGCCACCGTTGTCCTGATCATCGGGAGTCTGCGCGCCACGGCGTCGGCGCTGAGTCTTGATGGTCGATTCCGTGTTGATGTTGACCACGCTCGGCCCTAACTGCTTGGCGATCTGCGAAAACGCATTGGAAAGTTGCTGCGGCGCAGGCACCGATAGCGGAGTCGCATCCGAACCCTTCTGCCCTTCTTTGCCCTTCACTCCGTAAGAAACTATGGTGCCGATCAAAATGCCCACCACTAGCGTAGCCACAATGCTGAACGAATAAACCCATCGACGGGTCTTGAAACGCACCCAAATTGCCTGCGAATCCATATGCCTGCTTCCCTCCAAAGAAAACTGAATGAACTCTTAATTATACCCGTTTGCCAAGCCAACGGCCCCCACGCCGAAGCTCCCTCCGGGTATGAGATCACAGTATGTGACCA
>Ga0302326_10022514_pt1 | contig 12879 bp, 8 predicted proteins | sample Palsa_T0_3_FD_202264 | JGI IMG/M metagenome (GOLD analysis project Ga0302326, IMG submission 202264) | Peat permafrost microbial communities from Stordalen Mire near Abisko, Sweden - Palsa_T0_3 | ecosystem: Environmental > Terrestrial > Soil > Palsa > Peat permafrost | place: Sweden: Abisko... | reverse complement strand
CAGGGGTAGCCCTTGTTGCAGTCGAAGTCGTAGGGGGGGAAATGGGGCGCCTCGGCCCGCATGATGCGATCCCGGGTCACCTTGGCCAGGATGGAGGCGGCGGAGATGGACAGGCAGATGGCGTCGCCTTTGATGATCCGCTGGGTTGTCCCCCGGCCGACGAAGTCCCAGCTGCCGTCGACCAGGACGCGGTCGGGCGTCACACCCAGATCAGCCAGCGCTCGTCGGGCCGCTATTCGTTGGGCCTCGGCCATACCCAAGGTGTCGCATTCGACCTGGCTGGCTGCGCCCACCGCCCAGGCCACGCACCAGCCCGCCACCTTGTCGAACAGGCCCTCCCGCTCGGCCTCGCTCAGCATCTTGGAGTCGCGGACCTTGTACACCCGCTTGTCGCGAGGCAGCACGGCGGCGCCGACCATGAGCGGCCCGGCCCAGGCGCCGCGACCCACCTCGTCCATGCCCACGATCACATCGTGGCCCTCGGCCCACAAGGACCGTTCCCAGGCCAATGTCGGGGGCACCGCCTTGGACACCTTGATTGGGCGTTTGCCCGGCGCCCCCCGGGCAATAGGCAGGACCGTGGAGCTGGCGGTGGGGCTGGTCACTGCCCGGTGAGGCTACCGGTCCGCATGGACCGCTGCGCGCCACCCGGGCGCGGGCGGCAGCCCGCCTCGCCCAACAACCCCCCGGCCGCACCCACCCGGTGTCGCCGTCTGGTTTCGCCTTCTGATCCTGGGCGCGTACGGGCCTTCTTGGGCACCCTCACGCATCTCGGGCGCGTACAGACGGAATAGCCCCTACAACGCGCCCCGGATGTGTGAGGGTGCCCAAGATTGGTTCTTCGCGCCCACGTTCCGGGGTCTCAGCCAGTCAATTCCACCCCAGCCGGACCCTCGACCACCTCGCCGATGGCCACGAAGCCCGCCGCCGACAGGCGACGGGCGTCGGCTGGGCTGACCGCCGCCAGCAAGCCGCCCGATGTCTGCGGGTCGTAGCCGATCGCCTCCAGCGCCATCGAGGTGGTCGAGGTGACGCGGCCCTCGAGGTGGGTTCGGTTGCGGGCATCGCCGCCTGTCCTGGTTCCCCGCTCGGCCGCGGCCAGCGCCCCCGGGTACAGGGGCAAGTCGGGAGCGGCGAAGCGCAGCGTGACGGCCGAGCGCTCCGCCATTTCCCATCCGTGGCCTAGGAGCCCGTAGCCGGTGACGTCGGTCACGGCGTGGGGGCCGCCGCCGTCGTCGGGCAATGCGCTGAGCGCTTCGGCCGCCGCACGGTTGAGGCGGCGCATGATCTCGATGGTCGCCGCCTTCTCGTCAGGCGAACCGCCGGCCAGCACGATCCCTGAGCCCAGCGGTTTGGACAGGACCAGAACATCGCCTACCCGTGCGCCCGACTTGGTCCATACCCGGCTGGGGTCGATCAGGCCCTGGACCGCCAGACCGAAGATGGGCTCGTCGGAGCGGATGGTGTGGCCGCCGGCCACTGTCCCCCCGGCCGCGGCGACGGTGGCCGCGGCGGCCGAAAAGATTGCCTCTATGGCGGCCGCGGGCAGCCGTTCGGGGAACGCCGCGATGTTGAGCGCTATGACCACCCGGCCGCCCATGGCGAACACGTCGGAGCAGGCGTTGGCCGCGGCGATGGCGCCGAAGTCGGCCGGGTCGTCCACCAGGGGCGGAAAAAAGTCCGTGGTAGACACGATCGCCACCTCGTCGCTCACCCGGTACACCGCGGCGTCGTCGAACGGGGCCAGGCCGACCAGCAGGGATGCGTCGCCCATCGAGGCCAGCCGGCGCACCAGGTCGGTCAGGGGCGCCGCCCCCCACTTGGCTGCGCACCCACCGCACGAGGTCCACTCGGTCAAACGAAGGTCGTCGGCCTTTGGTGGCGCGGGGGCCGACAGACGGTCGATCAGGGGCTGCTCGCCCTCGCCCACCGGCGTCGACAGGAACGCGTCCAGCATCTCGCCCGCCACGTCGACCGACGTGAGGCGCAGACCGATGGCGAGAACGTTGGCATCGTTCCACCGCCGGGCGCCCCGGGCCGTCTCGGCATCGGTGCACAAGGCGGCTCGCACGCCGGGGACCTTATTGGCCGCCATCGACACGCCGGTGCCGGTCCAGCAGCACACCACCCCGACCTCCGCGTCGCCACCCGTGACAGAAAGACCCACGTTGCGGCCAGCGTCGGGCCAGTCGATGCCGTCGGCCACGACCGTGACCTCGTGGCCCTGTTCCTTGAGGCGGCCCAAGATGGAGTCGGTGAGGGCGGTGACCGAGTCGGTGCCGAACGCGATTCGCATGGTGCCCAACGTACCGATCCGGCTGAGGATGGCTAGGCCCGATACATCTTGGGTGTGTACACGCCGAAGATGCATCGGGCCTAACTCGGTGCCGGGTCAGCGGTCGTCGATCCCGTACAGCTCGGCCCGCATCTGGCGGCCCATGAGGGCGGGAATGGCGTCCGCCGCCGTCTTTTCGCCGTTGACCACGGCGGCCACCTGCGCCGCGATCGGCAGGTCCAGCGAAAGCCGCGACGCCAGCGCCACCACCGCCCGCGACGTCTTCACCCCTTCCGCCACCATGTTCATCTCGGCGATGATGTCGTCGATGTGGCGGCCCCGGCCCAGTTGCTCGCCCACGAAACGGTTGCGGCTCTGCTTGCTCATGCACGTGGCCACCAGGTCGCCCATGCCGGCCAGGCCGATGAAGGTGAGTGGGTTGCCTCCCAGCGCCACGCCCAGGCGGGTCAGCTCGGCCAGCCCGCGGGTCATCAGGGCGGCCTTGGTGTTGTCCCCCAGCCCCATCCCGTCGGACATGCCGGCGGCCAGCGCCATCACGTTCTTCAGCGCCCCCGCCACCTCGCAGCCCACCACGTCGGGGTTGGTGTAGACCCGGAACGCCGGGGTGTTGAACACCAGCTGCAGCTCGTCCGCCACCGCGAGATCGGTCATGGCGATCACGCTGGCCGCGGGGCGCCCGGCCATGATCTCCTTGGCCAGGTTGGGCCCGGTCAGCACCCCGGTGGGATGGTCGGGCAACAATTCGGCCACCACCTCGGTCATGCGCTTCAGGCTCGCCTGCTCGACCCCTTTGCTCAGGCTGACCACCGGCACCCCGGCCGCCATGAGCGGGATCGCCTCCGTCAGGACGCCCCGGAATCCGTGCGACGGCACCGCCATGACCACCACGTCGGTGCCGTCCAGCGCTTCGGCCAGTGACGACGTCACGGCCAGGTTGTCGTGCAGGGCGTACTCGGGCAAATAGCGCTTGTTCACATGGGTGCGGGCCATTTCGTCGGCCAGCTCGGGGCTGCGGGCCCACAGCACGGTGGCCACGTTGTGGCTGGCCAGGCAGGCGGCCGCCGTCCCCCACGACCCGGCCCCGATCACCGCCACTTTCGAAGGCACCGGGGAAGGCATGGGTGGCGCAGCGTACCGGAGCGCCGGTCACGATGTCCGGGAGGGCGGCCGTACACTCGAACGGTGGCCGGGTCTCGCAGCGTGGGCGGGTTGCGACTGGGCCCCCGGGCGGTGCTCATCCCGGTCAAGGACTTCTCGGTGGCCAAGCTGCGCCTGGCCCCCGCCCTGGCCCCGGACAAGCGGGCGGCGCTGGCCCGCAGCATGGCCGAGCGGGTCATTCTCGCCGCCCGTGACCTGCCGGTGGCCGTGGTGTGCGACGACACGGCGGTGGCCGACTGGGCCCGGAGCCTGGGCGCCCTGGTGGTGTGGGCGCCCGAGCGGGGGCTCAACCACGCCGTGCAGGACGGGGTGCGACAGCTGGCCGCCATGGGCGTGGCCCACGTGACGGTGGCCCACGCCGACCTACCCCTGGCCGACGACCTGACGTCAGTCGGCCGGTGGCCCGGTGTGACGATCGTGCCCGATCGCCGCGACGACGGCACCAACGTGATCGCGCTGCCCACCGACCGCGGCTTCGTGTTCTCCTACGGCCCCGGCTCGTTCGGGCGCCATCAGGCCGAGGCGCAACGCCTGGGGCTGCCCGCACGAGTGGAGCGCTCAGCCGCCCTGTCGTGGGACGTGGACCTGCCGGCCGACCTCAACGCCCTGTAAGTGGCCGTCTCGACCGCCACGGAGCCTTGGCCGGCTTCGCACGGGGCGAGGCGTTCAAACTGATTAGCAGGCTGTAGTTACTTCTTCTTGGCCGACTTCTTGGCCGCCTTGGCCGGCTTCTCGTCGGCCTTCTTCGCCGCCTTCTTTGCGGGGCCGGCGGCGGCCTTCTTGGCCCCTGCCTTCTTGACCGGCTTGGGCGGGTTGAGCAGCGCCTTCAGAGCGGTCGCCGGGGCGAAGCGGACACCCGTGCTGGCCGCGATGTTGACCGCCGCCCCGGTCTGGGGGTTGCGACCTACGCGAGCTGCGCGAGAGGTGGGGGTGAAGGTCCCGAAGCCGAACACCTGGACCTTGCCCCCGGCCTTGATCTCGGCCACCACCGTCTCGAACACCGCCTTGACCGCACTCTCCGATTGGTGCTTGTCGAGCCCCGTTGCCGTCTCGACCGCCTCCACCAGCTCTGATCTGTTCACCAAATGCCTCCTAGATGTGGGAAATTGCCTGGCCGGACGGTGCGTCACTCCGTCCGGCTCATGCAGTTCCCTTGCAGCATAAGGGAATCGCGCCCGCGCATGCGGGATCACGCTTCTGCTGCAAGGCTTTTCCCGCGTACCGCTTAGGCGACCAGGGCGTGGGCCAGGACCTGGGAGATGTCCGAAGCCAGGTGGAAGGTCATCTGTTCCCGGACGGCCTCAGGGACGTCGTCCAGGTCGGGCCCGTTGCGAGCGGGCAGGATGACCTCGGTCAGGCCGGCCCGGTGGGCCGCAAGCACCTTCTGCTTGACGCCACCGATGGGCAGCACCTTGCCCTGCAGCGTGATCTCACCCGTCATGCCCACCTCCGGGCGCACCGCCCGGCCGGTCAGCAGGCTGACCAGCGCCGTGGTCAACGTGACCCCGGCCGACGGCCCGTCCTTGGGGATGGCGCCCGCGGGCACGTGCACATGGAAACGCCGCTTCTCGAAGGCGTCGTCCGGCAGGTCCAGGGCCGTTGCGTGGGAGCGCACATAGGAGAGGGCGATCTGCGCCGACTCCTTCATGACGTCGCCCAGCTGACCGGTGATGGTCAGGCCGGACTCTCCCGCCATGCCGGTGGCCTCGACGAACAGCACGTCGCCGCCCGCCCCGGTCACGGCCAAGCCGGTCGCAACCCCGGGCACCGAGGTCCGCTCGGCCACCTCGGAGAAGAACCGAGCCCGGCCCAGGAACCTACGCACCTCGTCGGGGTTGACCTCGATGGGGCTGGTAGGCACCACATCGGCCGTGACCGCAGCCGGGTCGGCCGCCGATTGAGTGGAGGCCAGTTCAGTGGCCGCCTTGCGCAACAGCTTGCCCAGCGCCCGCTCCAGGGAGCGAACGCCCGCCTCCCGGGTGTAGTCGGTCACGATGGCCCGCAAGGCGTCGTCGCTGATGGCGACCTCGCTCGGGGTCAGGCCGTTGGCCCGCAGTTGACGAGCCAGCAGGTGGTCCCGGGCGATGGCGACCTTCTCGTCCTCGGTGTAGCCGTCCAGGTGCACGACCTCCATGCGGTCGAGCAGGGCGCCGGGGATCTGTTCGGCCATGTTGGCCGTGGCCAGGAACAACACATTGGACAGGTCCAGGTCGACGTCCAGGTAGTGGTCACGGAAGGTGTGGTTCTGAGCGGGATCGAGCACCTCGAGCAGTGCCGAGGAGGGATCGCCCCGCCAGTCGGCACCCAGCTTGTCCACCTCGTCCAGCAGGATGACCGGGTTCATGGTGCCCGCCTCCTTCAGAGCCCGCACGACACGGCCGGGCATGGCGCCCACGTAAGTGCGGCGATGGCCCCGGATCTCGGCCTCGTCGCGCACACCGCCCAAGGCGATGCGCACGAAACGCCGACCCATGGCTCGGGCCACCGACTCGCCCAGGCTGGTCTTGCCCACGCCGGGGGGACCGACCAGGGCCAGGATCATGCCCCCGGTGCCCCGGCGGCTCACGCTGACCCCACTGACGTTGGAGTGGCCGGCGCCGTCATCGGCCTGATCCAGGGCGTCGAGGCCCCGCTCGCCCCGCAGCTTGCGCACCGCCAGGTACTCCACAATGCGGTCCTTGACGTCGTCCAGGCCGGTGTGGTCGGCGTTGAGCACGGCTCGCGCCGCCGACACCTCCAGGCGGTCGTCGGACTGAACGCCCCACGGCACCTCGAAGATGGTGTCGAGCCAGGTGCGGATCCAGCCCGACTCCGGGCTCTGGTCGTTGGTCCGCTCCAGCCGGTCGATCTCCTTCTCTATGGTGCTGCGCACGGCGTCGGGGGCGGTCAGCGCCTCCAGGCGCTTGCGGTAGTCGTCCGCCCCACCCGACTCGTCGGTCTCACCCAACTCCTTGCGGATGGCGGCCAGCTGCTGGCGCAGCAGGAAGTCCCGCTGGGTCTTTTCCATGCCGTCGGCCACATCGCTGCGGATGCGCTCCTTCAGCTCCAGCTCGCCCAGCAGATCGCGGACCCAGCGCACCGCCTTCTCCAGGCGGGCTTCCACATCGAGGGTCTCCAACAGCTCGACCTTGCGCTCGATGGACAGGTCGGGCCAGTAGCCCGCCGTGTCGGCCACCGCACCCGGCTCGGTCACGCCGTGCAGCAGCTCGGCGAAGCGCCGGGCGCCGCGCTGCTCCAGGATGCTCTCGACCACCACCCGGTACTCCCGGGCCAGCTCGGCCGAGCGGTCGCTGCCCGCGCCCGTCTCCTCGGCCCGCTCCAGCGACACCCACAAGGCGTCGCCCGTGCTGGCCACGCCGGCGCCGATCACGGCGCGGTGCAGCCCGCGCACCATGGCGGCGCGGTGGCCGCCCGGCAACTCGCCCGCGTTCTCCACCCGGGCCACCGTGCCCACACGGGCGTAGGTGGGGCCACCCGTCGCGCCCTCGGACAACCGGGGGACGAGAACCACCAGGCCGTCAGATGCGGTGGCCGCGTCTACCCCCGCCTGGGCCTCGGCGGTCTCCAGGGTCAGGGTCACGATCATGCCGGGAAGGACCACCCCGGCATTCAGGGGGACCAGCGGGAGGGTCGAAGTGTCGAGCGTTGCCATGACTACCTACCTCTGTAATGGTGTAAGTGTGAGCATGGTAACGCCATCTCAACCAAAGTTGTTCCTCAGGGACGCAACTTCTCTAAGTCCTCAGGATAGGGCGCGCTGATCGACGACCGGCGCGTGCGCGGCCCGCTCCAGTAGGCAACGATCAACCCATGACTGGCAGCGATGCGGTAGGGGCGGAACGGGCGCGGCTGGCCGAGGCCGACACGGCGGCGACGCCGTGGCGGCACTGGGGACCGTACGTATCCGATCGGGCCTGGGGAACGGTGCGGGAGGACTACAGCGCCGACGGCAACGCGTGGAGCTTCTTCCCGTTCGAGCACGCCCATCGCCGGGCCTACCGGTGGAGCGAAGACGGCATGGCGGCGATGTGCGACGAGAGCCAGCTCATGTGCATGGCCCTGGCGCTGTGGAACGGGCAGGACCCGGTCCTGAAGGAGCGCATGTACGGCCTCACGGGCGACCAGGGCAACCACGGGGAGGACGTCAAGGAGTACTGGTGGTTCCTCGACGCCACCCCCACCGCCTCCTACCTGCGCTGGCGTTACCACTACCCCCAGGGCCGCTTCCCCTACGAGGACCTGCTGGCCGAGAATCAGAAACGGACCCGCCACGACCCCGAGTACGAACTGGTGGACACCGGGATCTTCGCCCAGGATCGGTTCTGGGTGGTCGAGGTGGAGTGGGCCAAGGGCGACCCGCACGACCTGCTGTGGCACATCACGGTGCACAACGCGGGCCCGGACGAGGCGACGATCGACGTGCTGCCCACGCTGTGGTTCCGCAACTTGTGGTCATGGGGGGTGGACGCTCGCAAACCCGTCATCAGCCTGGGGAGCGACGGACTGACACTGGCCGTCGACCAGCACAACCTGGGGAAAAGGGAACTCCGTGGAGCATTGAGCGGGTCGGTTGCACCCGAGGCCCTCTTTTGTGACAACGAGACCAATGCCGCGTCGATCTGGCAATCCGCCGACAGCCCCCCTTTTCCCAAAGATGGCATCGCCGAGCACGTAATTCGCGGCGCCCCGACCGTAAACCCGGCCCAGGTGGGAACAAAAGCCGCCCTGCACTACCACCTCACCGTCCCCGCCGGGGGCACGGCCGAGATCCAACTGCGCTTCGCGCCGGAGGGATCGGTGGGGGCCGATTTCGACCAGGTGCTGGCAGATCGAAAACGCGAGGCGGACGAGTTCTACGCCGACCTGGCGCCGGTCGACGCCACCGCCGACGAGCGGGCGGTGATGCGCCAGGCGTTCGCCGGGATGATCTGGTGCAAGGAGTTCTTCCACTACGACATCGAACGCTGGCTGGACGGTGACCCGGGCCAACCCCCGCCCCCGCCGCAGCGCCAGCACGGGCGCAACAGCGGCTGGCGCCACCTCAACAACCACGACGTGATCTCGATGCCCGACATCTGGGAGTACCCGTGGTACGCGGCGTGGGACCTGGCCTTTCACTGCGTGGCCCTGTCCCACTTGGACGCCGAGTTCGCCAAGTCACAGCTGATCCTGTTGGGCCGGGAGTGGTACATGCACCCCAACGGCCAGCTCCCGGCGTATGAGTGGGCGTTCGACGACGTGAACCCGCCGGTGCAGGCGTGGGCCGCCTTGCGCATCTTCGAGATCGACGCCGCCCGCACGGGCACGGAGGACCGCGACTTCCTGGAGCGCATGTTCCACAAGCTGGTCCTCAACTTCACCTGGTGGGTCAACCGCAAGGACGCCGAGGGGCTGAACGTGTTCGAGGGCGGCTTCCTGGGCCTGGACAACATCGGGCTGTTCGACCGGTCCAAGCCGCTGCCCGTGGCGGGCCGGCTGGAGCAGTCCGACGGCACCTCGTGGATGGCCATGTACTGCCTCAACCTGCTGGAGATCGCCCTGCGCCTGGCGGCCCATGACCCGGTGTACGAGGACGTGGCCACCAAGTTCTTCGAGCACTTCACCTACATCGCCTCGGCCACCCAGACCCAGGGTCTGTGGAACGACGAGGACGGGTTTTTCTACGACGTGCTCAACCTGCAGGACGGAACCCGGCTCCCGGTCCGCGCCATCTCCATGGTGGGGGTGGTGTCGATGTTCGCCGTGACCAAGATCGACGGCGACCTGCTGGACCGGCTGCCCCAGTTCGCCGCCCGCATGCGCTGGTTCCTGGCCAACAAGCCGACCTTCGCCAGTTGCGTGGCCCACATCGCCGACGCCCACGAGGGCGACACCCGGTTGCTGTCGGTGGTCAGCCCCGACCACCTGCGGCGCATCCTGAGCCGGGTGCTGGACGCCGACGAGCTGCTCTCGCCTTACGGGCTGCGCTCGCTGTCCCGACGCCACCGCGACCACCCCGTCACGCTTGACCTGGGGGGCGTGATGAGCACGCTCGACTACGAGCCGGCCGAGTCCACCAACTACCTGTTCGGGGGCAACTCCAACTGGCGGGGGCCGGTGTGGTTCCCCCTCAACTATCTGCTGATCGAAGCGTTGGGGCGTTTCCACGCCAGCTTGGGCGACGGTTTCACGGTGGAGTTCCCCACCGGGTCGGGGCAGCAGGCCACGTTGGTCCAGGTGGCCGACAACCTGGCCCGGCGGTTGGTCGACCTGTTCCTACTGGGGGCCGACGGGACCCGGCCGGTGTACGGCGACCAGCCGGAGTTCCAGACCAACCCGCTGTGGCAGGGGCTCATCCCATTCCACGAGTACTTCCACGGTGACAACGGTAAGGGGTTGGGGGCGTCACACCAGACGGGGTGGACCGGCCTGGTGGCCGACCTCCTCGCCGACCGCCGCCTGGGCGGCCGCCGCTAGGGTGCCGCTGACCCCCTAACTGGGCGGGTCAGCCGTGGGCGGCATCGGGCTGGCGGTCGGCCAAGCGGGCGGCGAACACGGCCGCCTCGGTGCGCCGGTGCATTCCCAGCTTGGTCAGCAGATTGGACACGTAGTTCTTCACCGTCTTCTCGGCCAGGAACAAAGTGTCCGCGATCTGGCGGTTGGTCTGGCCCTCGGCGATGAGGTGCAGGATCCGCCGCTCCTGCGGCGTCAACCTGGCCAGTGGGTCATGCTCGGCCCTGGGTGTGCGCAGGCGCTCGAACACCCGGGCGGTGACGGCGGGATCGAGCAGGCTCTCGCCCGCCCCCACCCGGCGGATGGCGCTGACCAGGTCCGAGCCCCGGATCTGCTTGAGCACGTAGCCCGCCGCCCCGGCCATAATCGAGGCGAACAGTGCCTCATCCTCGGCGAAGCTGGTCAGCATCACGCACGCCACCTCGGGGTGGGCCGAGCGGATCTCCCGGCACACCGCCACCCCGTCCAGCGCCGAGTTGTCCCCCAGCCGCACGTCGAGCACGGCGACGTCGGGCCGGGTGGCCTCGATCCGGTCGAGCGCCTCGGCCCCGGTGGCTGCCTCCCCCACCACGATGAGGTCGTCCTCGCTCGACAACAGGTCCCGGATCCCCCGGCGCACCAACTCGTGGTCATCGAGAACGAAGACCCGGACCGGCACGGACCAATACTGCCGGATGGGAGCACAGATGACCGTGGCCGTGCCGCCTCTTTTTCCACTTGTACGCTCAATCCCCATGCAGCCCGAGCACGCCGGTCCTCGGAGCCTCCGCCAGCTGCTCGACGCCGTGCTCACCATCGGCTCCGAGCTGGACCTGGAATCGGTGCTCCAGCGGATCGTGGAAGCAGCGGTGGAACTGGTGGGGGCTCGTTACGGCGCGCTGGGCGTGCTCAACGAGAGCGGCAACGGGCTGGCCGAGTTCATCACCGTCGGGGTGGACGACGAGACCCATCGGGCCATCGGCAACCTGCCCAAAGGGCTGGGACTGCTGGGCGCCCTGATCACCGACGCCCGGCCCCTGCGCCTGCCTGACCTGCGGGAACACCCCGATCGCAACGGGTTCCCGCCCAACCATCCACCCATGTCGTCGTTCCTCGGGGTGCCCATCCGGGTGCGTCAGGTGGTTTTCGGCAACTTGTACCTCACCGACAGGATCTCGGGCGAGGTGTTCACCGATGTGGACGAGGAGCTGGCGCTGGGCCTGGCGTCGGCCGCCGGCGTGGCCATTGAGAACGCGCGGTTGTTCGCCCGGCTGCGCCGGCGGGAGGCGGCGTTGGCCGCCATGCACGACCTGGCCACAGCGCTGCTGGCCGGCGCCGAGCCGGTGGAGAGCCTGCGGTTGGTGGCCCGCTACGCCCGCGAGCTGGTGGGAGCCGACCTGGCCACGGTGGCCCTGCCCGAGGGCGACGGCGACACGCTGATCCTGGAGGTGGCGGACGGGCCGGTGGCCACGGCATTGGTCGACTCCCGCTTCCCCCGGGTGGGCAGCGTGTCGGGCGACGTGCTGGCATCGGGCCAGGCGGCAGTGTTGGAGGACGCGTCCAAGGACTACCGGGTGGCGCAGCCACAGGTGGGGCCCGATGACATCGGACCGGCGCTGTTTGTCGCGCTGGTGGCCAACGGGGCTCCCTTCGGCACCCTGTCGGTGGCCCGGGCGGCCGGCTCGCCTCCGTTCTCGGCCGCCGATCTGGAGATGGTGCAGTCGTTCGCGGCCCAGGCCAGCGTCGCCCTGGAGCACGATCGGGGGCGACAACAAGTGCAGCGCATCACGCTGCTGGAGGACCAGGAGCGCATCGCCCGGGACCTGCACGACACGGTCATCCAGCGACTGTTCGCCATCGGGCTGTCACTGCAGGCGACGGGCCGGTTGGTGACCGACACCCACGCCCAGCGGCGCCTGGCCGCCCTGATCGACGATCTGGACGTCACCGTGCGCCACATTCGCACCGTCATCTTCGGCGTGGAGGCGTCGCGGTTGGGGCGCGACAGCGGCCTGCGGGCCAAGGTGCTCGACCTGACCCAGGAGATCGGCCCGGTGCTGGGCTTCGAGGCCAGGGTGATCTTCGCCGGGCCGGTGGACACGATGGTGGCGGACACGCTGGCCGAGGAACTGCTGGCCAGCCTGCGCGAGTCGTTGTCCAACGCGGCGCGCCACGCAGCCGCCCGCCACGTCACCATCGAGCTGACGGCCACCGAGCGTGACGTGATCCTGTGCGTGACTGACGACGGGGTCGGGTTCTCCCCCGAGCAGGCGGAGACGGGGGGAGGCCACGGGTTGCGCAATATGCGGACCCGGGCGCAACGCTTGGGCGGCCAGTGCACCATCACCGCCGGACCCATGGGGGGCACGGCCGTGACCTGGCAGGTCCCGCTCAGCGCGTCCTGAGCCTCAGCGCGTCCTGAGCCTCAGCCGTCCTGAGCTCAGCCGTCCGGGCTCGCCGGGCAAAGGGACTTTCGCCTCTAGTGCCAGGGCATTTCGGCCCTATTGGGAATTGTCCCACATGACCAAGTCTTCAACCGTGGCACAACCGGCGCCGATCGTGGTGGTGGGTATCGACGGATCGGAGGACGGCCGCTCGGCGCTCGACTGGGGGGCCGGCGAAGCCCACGTGCGGGGCGCCATCCTGGAGGTGCTGCACGCCTGGGACGCCCCGGCCCAGGCCATCAGCGTGTACGGCCCCGCCCCCATCCCCGTCTTCGCGCCCGGCTACCTGGAACGGCGCGCCACGGCGCTGGCCCAGGCGGCGTCGGCCGAGGTCCACCAGCTGTGGCCCGACCTTCCCATCGCCATCAGCGTGGCGCGGGGACATGCCGCCGATGCCTTGCTCTACGCGTCGAGGCGCGCCGCACTGGTTGTGGTGGGCGGCCGGGGCCTGGGCGGGTTCACCGACTTGCTGCTCGGGTCGACCAGCGAATACCTGGTCAGCCACGCCCG
>Ga0302326_10022512_pt1 | contig 12879 bp, 8 predicted proteins | sample Palsa_T0_3_FD_202264 | JGI IMG/M metagenome (GOLD analysis project Ga0302326, IMG submission 202264) | Peat permafrost microbial communities from Stordalen Mire near Abisko, Sweden - Palsa_T0_3 | ecosystem: Environmental > Terrestrial > Soil > Palsa > Peat permafrost | place: Sweden: Abisko... | reverse complement strand
CCCGGATCCAGGCGCCGCCGAACCTGGTCGGGGCCCAGTACGACCTGATCCTGCGGGCCGGCATCGACGACTGGGGCGGCGTCTCCCCGCTCACCCCGGACCACGTCAACCCCGAACGTCCCTGGCCTGACATCGACGAACTGGCGGCTCGCACCGCGGCCTCCGGCTTCACCCTGCGCGAGCGCCTGACCATCTACCCGCCCTACATCCGCGAGCCCTGGCTGGACCCGCGGCTAGCCCGGCACGTGGCCGCGCTGGCCGATCCCGTCACCGGCCTGGCCGCCGACGGCGCCATGCCGCGCGGCCTGCCCTGGCAGGAACCCGATGGCGGCTGGGGTCAGGCCCAGTCCGGCCGCACCGACCTGCACGTGACCATCGACACCACCGGCCGCACCCATGACCGGCGCGATGACTTCGCCGAGGTCTACGGCGACTGGAACGAAATCGCCGAACGGACCCGGCCTCCCGCCGGCACCCAACCGTCAAGCCCCACCGCCGCAGGCGCACCCGCCGTCCTAGCCGTCGGCGACGTCGCCTCCGCCCTCCGCCAGGCCGAACGCGACCCGCTCGCCCTCACCGACAACCAGGCGCTCGCCCTGCTGTCCGCGGACGGCCCCGACCTGGAGGCCCTGGCCGGGATCGCCGACGCGCTCCGCCGCGAAACCATGGGCGACGACGTCACCTATGTCGTCACCCGCAACATCAACTTCACCAACGTCTGCTACACCGGCTGCCGGTTCTGCGCGTTCGCGCAGCGGCGGACCGACGCCGACGCGTACACGCTGTCGCTGCAGCAGATCGGCGACCGGGCTGCGGAGGCGTGGGACGCGGGAGCTACCGAGGTGTGCATGCAAGGCGGGATCCATCCCGATCTGCCAGGCACAGCCTACTTCGAAATAGCTTCCGAAGTCAAGCGGAGAAAGCCAGATCTTCACGTACACGCGTTCTCACCGATGGAGGTGGTGAACGGCGCCTCCCGCACCGGCCTGCCCATCAGGGAGTGGCTGATCCGGGCCAAGGAGGCCGGCGTCGGCTCGCTGCCGGGGACGGCGGCGGAGATCCTGGATGACGACGTGCGCTGGGTGCTGACCAAGGGCAAGCTGCCCGCCTCGGTGTGGATCGAGGTGATCAGCACGGCGCACGAGCTGGGCCTGCGGACCTCGTCCACGATGATGTACGGGCACGTCGACACCCCGGCCCACTGGGTCGGCCACCTGCGCGTGATCCGGTCGATTCAGGAGCGGACCGGTGGCTTCACCGAGTTCGTGCTGCTTCCGTTCATCCACGAGAACGCCCCCATCTACCTGGCGGGCCTGGCCCGGCCCGGGCCGACCCGGCGGGAGAACCGGGCCGTGCACGCGGTGTCCAGGCTGCTGCTGCACGGAGCGATCGACTCGATCCAGTGCTCCTGGGTCAAGCTGGGCGACGAGGGCTGCCGTGACGTGCTCCGCGGCGGCGTCAACGACCTGGGCGGGACGCTGATGGAGGAGACGATCAGCAGGATGGCCGGCGCGGACCACGGCTCCTACAAGACGATCAGCGGCCTGCGCGCGATCGCCGAGCCCCTCGGCCGTCCGATGCGCCAGCGCACCACCACCTACGGCGAGGTGCCCGCCGAACGGCAGGCCGCCGCGGCCGCCAGCGACGGCGTCTGCGCCTCCGTCCGCTCCCCGCTGCCGGTGCTGGCCCCGTAGCAGCGGGGCCCGGCCCAGTGGGTCAGCCCAGCGGGTCAGGATCCCGGCTTAGCGGGTCAGGATGAAGTCGTCCGGGTCCTGCGGCGGGCGGGGCCTGGCCTGCTCGGCGGGGCGGCCCACCGCGATGGCCCCCATCGGCCGCCAGCCGGGCGGCAGGTCCATGGCCCGGGCCGCGACGTCGGCGCAGAACAACGTGCTGGAAATCCACGCCGAACCCAGCCCGTCGACGGCCAGCGCGATGAGCAGGTTCTGCACCGCCGCGCCCATCGAGACGATGAACATAGCCTGCTCGGCGGCGCCGCGCCGCTCGTCGGGATAGTCGTGCGCCGCGTCGGTGACCAGGCACGGTACGACGATCAGCGGTGCGGCTCGCAGTGGTTCCCCGCGCCGGACCCGGCGGCCGATCTGCTCCTGCGTGAACCCGTCCCGGCGCAGGTCGGCGACCCAGGCCTCGCGCATCGCGTCGAGCAGCGCGGTCCGGGCCGCCGCCGAGGACAAGATCACGAAACGCCACGGCTGGCTGTGATGCGGGGCGGGCGCGGTCAGGGCGGTGGCGACCGCCCGGCGGACCGCCGCGGCGTCGACCGGTTCGGCCGTGAACGCCCTGATGGTCCGGCGGGCCAGCGGCACGTCCGCCGACCCGAGCCGGAACATGTCCTCCTCGGCCGCCCTGATCAGGGCGCGCGCGCCCGGCCCGTCCTCGTCGGTGACGAGTTCGGCCAGCCCGCGCACGACCGCGACCGGGACCTGCCGTGACTTTCCCTTCACCAGGTCCGCGGCGGCGGCGATCTCGTCGGCCACGGCGGCCACGGTGACCTCCAGGATGTTGCCGAACGTGTCGGCCTCACCGCGGTAGTCACGTACCGGCAGCACCCCGGCGGCGCCGATCGCGTTGTCCGTCTGCCCGGCCCGCCACGGCCGGCCCATCGTGTCGGTGACGATGACGCCGACGCGCACGCCGGTGCGGCCATGCAGCGCCTTGCGCAGCCGGCGGGCCGACTCGTCGGGATCGGTGGGCAGCAGCACGACGGTTCCCGGGCTGGTGTTGGACTCGTCCACCCCGGCCGCGGCCAGCACCAGGCCGTGCCGGGTCTGCGCGATGGTGGTGGCGCCGCGCCTGGCCACCACCCGCACCGTTTCCGCCTCGATCGCCTCATCCCGGGAGGTGGCCACCGTCCGGCCTTCGGCCTTGCTCACGATCTTGGAGGTGACGACCAGGATGTCGCCGTCATGTAGCTCGAGGGCCGGGCGGGCGGCGTCCGCGATCAGCGCGGCCAGGTCGTCGCCCGCGACCACCTCGGGCAGCCCGGTCACCGGGGTGACGGTGAACGCGGACATCACGGGTGCCCAGGCGCGAGCTCGGCGGCCAGGTCCAGGGCCGCGCGGGCGATCGCGGTGGTGGCGGGCAGGTCGCGCATGTACAGCGGGAGCGCGCGGACCTCGACGCCGGCCAGCAGCGGATCGTCGGCGGCGGCCTTGTCCGCCTCGTCCACGAGCCAGCCGTCGATCAGCCCGGGCCCGTAGTGCGCGCCCACCGCGGCGGCCGAGGTGGCGACCCCGATCGCGGTCAGGCAGGCGTCGGCCATCCCGCGCACCGGCGCGCCGCCGATGATGGGGGAGACGCCGACCACGGTCTTGGCCGCCACGGCCGCCCTGATGCCGGGCACGGCCAGGATGGTGCCGATGCTCACCACCGGATTGGACGGCGGGAACAGGACCACGTCCGCCGCACCGATCGCGTCGAGCACGCCCGGCGCGGGCTCGGCGTCCGCCGCGCCGGAGGCGATGATCTCCGCCGCCGGCACCTCGGCGTGCAGGCGCACCCACCATTCCTGGAAATGAACGACGGTTCGGTCCGGGCCGGCCAGCACGACGTGGGTCTCGACCGGGTCGTCGGACATGGGCAGCAGCCGCACCCCCGGCTGCCACCGCTGGCCGAGCGCCTCGGTGACCGCCGACAGCGGCTGCCCGGCCGCGAGCAGCTGGCTGCGCCGGATGTGGGTGGCGAAATCCAGGTCGCCGAGCGTGAACCAGTCCGGGCCGGCGCCGTAGGCGGCCAGCTCGGCCCGGATGCGATGAGTCTCCCCGGCCCGCCCCCAGCCCTGCTCCTCGTTGATGCCGCCGCCCAGCGTGTACATGACGGTGTCCAGGTCCGGGCAGACCCGCAGTCCGAACAGGGTGATGTCGTCACCGGTGTTCCCGATGACGGTGATCTCGGCGTCCGGAGCGGCCTGTTTCAGGCCGCGGAGAAAGCGCGCGGCGCCGACGCCGCCCGCGAGCACGGTGATGCGCATACCCAGCAGTCTGTCAGGTCCGGCCGGTGCCGGCGGCGGCGCGGGGCCCTCACGGATCGCGCCACTCCAGATTCTTTTGGTGATTTTTTTCGCATCTCGGGCACCGCGGCGACCATTATCACCTTCTCCGCTTGACACCAAGCAAGACACGCAGGTGTAATTTCATTGATGTGATTCTTACCGCCGCGGGGAGTGGTGAGAACCGGGGGAGCGAGTGGGGAGGGAGGATGCGCTATGACTGAGGTCATCGTCCCGCTGGCACAGGTCATCGTCAGTCCAGATGATGTGGACGAGCTGGGCTGGCAGGATCAGGCGTTGTGCGCGCAGACGGATCCGGAGGCATTCTTCCCGGAGAAGGGAGGATCGACCCGGGAGGCGAAGCGGGTCTGCCGCAGCTGCGAAGTCCGGGCCGAGTGCCTGGAGTATGCGCTCGAGAACGACGAGCGGTTCGGTATCTGGGGCGGCATGTCCGAACGTGAGCGGCGCCGCCTGAAGCGCGAGGCTGTCTTAAGCCTCAGGCCGCCCGCGCAGATAGGGCGCCTGAACGGCCTCGCCGCCTGAACGGCCGCGCCCCGAGCGCGGACCGTGCGGGCGGCTGGACATCACACGTTCGCCCTGCTGCGCATCTGTCGGCTGTGTATCTTTGATCCTGCGCGAGCGCCGGGGATGGTCGTTCGCGTTGTCCACGCGCTCTCGCCGGACGGGGTAGCCGTGCGGGGGCGCCGCTGCCCACGCACCAGACAGGTCCTTTGTCACAGAACGCATCGCATCTCCGTCACGTCGTCACCGCTGTAGTGGTAGCACACGACGGTGCCCGGCTACTGCCGGGCCTGATGCAGGCGGTGCACGCGCAGACACATTCCGTGCACCGCACGGTCGGCGTGGACACCGGCAGCCGGGACCGCAGCGGGGCGGCGCTGACCGAGCTGCTCGGCCCGGACGCAGTGTTCGGCATGGAGCCGGAGACCGGCTACGGCGCGGCCGTCGCCCGCGCGCTGCAGCATCCCGCGGCGCGCAAGGCGGTTCCGGAATCCGCGCCGGACCAGGAACCGGCGGTGGAGTGGATCTGGCTGCTGCACGACGACTGCGAGCCGGCCCCCGACGCGCTTGAGCAGTTGCTGCGGGCGGCCAGCCGCAGCCGGTCCATCGCGGTGCTCGGCCCGAAGCTCAGGGATCTCAGCAACCGCCGGGTGCTGCGTGAGGCCGGTGTCACCACCGACCGGGCGGGCCGGCGCTTCACCGGGATCGAACCGGGTGAGATCGACCAGGGTCAGCAGGACGGGAACCGCGCGGTGCTGGCCGTCAGCTCGGCGGGCATGCTGGTGCGCCGGGACGTCTGGGACCAGATGGGCGGCTTCGACCCCAACCTGCCCCTGTTCCGTGATGACATCGACTTCTGCTGGCGGGTGCACGCGGCCGGCTACGAGGTCCGGGTGGTCACGGACGCGGTGGTGTACCACCGCGAGCTGTCGGCCCGGCAGATCCGCAAGACGCCCGCCACGGGCGGTCACCCGCGGCTGCTCGACCGGCGCAGCGCGCTCTACGTTTTCGCGGTCAACCTGCCGCTGGCGCCCATGCTCGCCGTCGTGGCCGGCTGCGTCGCCGGGTCGCTGGTGCGCGCGGCCTATTTCCTCGTGACCAAGCAGCAGCGTAAGGCGGCGGCTCACGTCGGGGCGGTGGCCTGGCTGGGGCGGCATCCGGTCCTGCTGTGGCGAGCGCGCCGCCGCCGCGCCGCCCACCGCAAGCACGGCTACGCCGTCCTGCAGGCCCAGCTGCCCCGGGCCAGGACGCTGACCCTGGCCGCCGAACGGCTCTCCGGCCTGCTGTCCCGCGGCTCCGGCTACGAAAGCAGCGGACTTCATCACGCCGTCGTGGACGAGCCCGACGACGAGCTGCCGCTTCCGGCCAGCGATTCGGTCATCCGGCGGGTGCTGACCAGCCCGGGTGTCCTGCTCCTGGTCGGCCTGGCCGTCGTCGCGCTGGTCGCGGAGCGGTCCCTGACCGGCTCGGTGCTTTCCGGTTCCGGCACGCTGTCGGGCGGCGCGCTGGCGCCCGCCTGGGGCGGAGCCAGCGATCTGTGGCGCGAGTACCTGGCCGGGTACCACGATGCCGGCCTCGGCTCGACCGTGAGCACGCCGCCCTACGTGGGTGTGATGGCCGCCCTGGCGACCCTGTTCGGGGGCAAGCCGTGGCTGGCGGTCGACGTGGTGCTGTTCGGATGCGTGCCCGCGGCCGGGGTGACGGCGTTCCTCGCCACCCGCCGCGTCACCTCCGTCCTGCCGGCCCGGGTGTGGATCGCGGCCACGTACGCGCTGCTGCCGGTGGCGATGGGCGCGGTCGCGGCCGGCCGGCTCGGCACGGCCGCCGCCTTCGTGCTGCTTCCGCTGGCCGGCATCATGATCGGGCGGATGCTCGCCGCGCCGCCGCGGGCGGCGCGCCGGGCGGCGTGGGCCGCAGGCCTGATCATCGCGATCGCGGCCGCCTTCGTGCCGTTGCTCTGGCCGATCGCGGTGCTCGGCGCGCTCGTCGCGGTCGTGGCCTGGCCGTGGCTCGGCCTGCGGACGGTCGTCAACGCCGTGATCGCCGCCGCGGTACCGGTGGCCATCTTGGAACCATGGGCCTTCCACCTGGTGATGAGCCCTTCGGCCTTCTTCGCCGAGGCGGGGTTGTCGCGGCCCGGGCTCGCCGTCGCGGGCCTGCGGCCCGGCTCCTTGCTCTTGCTCAGCCCCGGCGGGCCGGGACTCCCGCCCGTCTGGGTGACGGCGGGGCTGGCGCTGCCCGCGTTCGGCGCGCTGCTGGCTCGCCGCCGGATGTCCCTGGTCTACACGGGGTGGAGCGTCGCGCTGGCCGGACTGGTCCTGGCCCTGGTGGTGAGCCGGGTGCGGATCACGCCGCCGCAAGGCGGCCCTGCCGTCAGCGCCTGGCCCGGTATCGCGCTCGCGCTCGCGGCCGCCGGGCTGCTGCTCGCGGCCGCGCCTGTGATCGAGGCGGCCGGCCGCCCCGTGCATCAGGCCGCGGATCTGATCGCCGGCCGGGTGTCCAGGACCGACTGGCGCGTCCTGGTGACGCTGGCCAGTTTCGCGGTGGCCGTCTCGGCGCCGGTGCTGGCGGCCGGGTACTGGCTGGCCGCAGGCGTCGGCGGAACCGTGACCGCGGCCAGCCCGCAGATCCTGCCCGCGTTCGTGGCGGCCGCTTCGGCCGGTCCGGACCGGAACAGGACGCTGGTCCTGCGGCAGGTGGACGCGACGCTGTCCTACGCCGTCCTACGGGACACCGACCCCGTGCTCGGCGAACCGGAACTGACCGAGCCCACGTCTTCGACGCACGCTCTCGCGGGCGTTGTCGCCTCGCTGGCCGCCGCGGGCGGCGGTGACGCCGGGGACACCGGGCAGGCGCTCAGCCAGTTCGACATCGGCTATGTGCTGCTGCCCGCCCCGGTCGACCAGCCCCTCGCTCAGCAACTCGACGCGGCGGCCGGGCTGCAGCCGCTGACGACATCGGCCGCCTACGACCTCTGGCAGATTTCCGGGACGGTCGCCCGCGCCCGCGTCGTGGCCTCGGACGGCACCGTGCTGCCCGTGGCCTCCAGATCGATCGCCGTGAACGCGGTCCTCGCGCCGGGCACCGCGGGCACGCTGGTCCTGGCCGAGGCCTCAGGCGGCTGGTCCGCGGCCCTGAACGGTAAGCCGCTGACGCCGCTGGCCCCGCCCGTGGACGGGTGGGCGCAGGGTTTCGTGCTGCCCGCGGGCGGCGGCCGCCTGGTCGTTACCCGCGATGAAACGGCACGGGACATCAGCCTGGCCATCGAGGCCGTCGCCCTGTTCGTCGCCTTCGTGCTCGCGCTGCCCGGTACCAGGTCCGCGTCGCCCGCGGCCGCCGACGCCCGGGCGGATGCCGAAGCCACCCCCGCCCCGGGCCGACGGGAGCGGGCCGCGAGCACGAGGGCCGCGAGCAGCAGGGCCGCCCGCCGCAGGCGCCCGCCGCAGACCGCCCCGGCCCCCGGTCAGGCCGGTGCCCCGGCCGGCGTCCCGGCCGGCGCTCAGGTCCACGGTGCCGACGACACGGCCGCCGCACCCGCCTTTGTTCCCTCCGGATCATCCTCGGCCCAAGCCCCGTTCCCCGACCCCGCCCCCGCCCCCGCCCCCGACCCCGCCCCCGACCCCGACTTCGCCGCGGTCGGCGCCGCGCGGGCCGGCGGCTCCGACTCAGGTCCGGCGCTGAGCTCCGCGCCAGCCCGGCGCGGTGGCCAGCACGCGGCCAGGCACGGCAAGGCCAAACCAGCCCGGCGGTGGCGTGGAAACAACCCAGGCAAGTCCGCCCCCCCGCCCTCGAACTCGGACGATGACGGCCGATGAGGGCCGTCCACCTGGTGCCCGCCGGGGTGGTGCTGCTGGCGCTCGGGGCCATCGGCGCCGCCTCACTCGATCGCCCGGCCGCCAGCCCGAACCCCGCCGCCGTGACCCGGCAGGTCACGGTCACCGCCGCGGCCCGGGCCTGCCCGCCGACCCTGGGCGGCGGCACGGGCACGGTCGCGCTGATCGCCGGACCGCCGGGGTCCGGCGGGTCCGGCGGGTCCGGGCAGGCGGAGCTGACGTCGCTGTCGCCGGCCGGCGTCCAGCTCTCACCGGCCAGCGCGATCCGTGCGAAGGGCCCAGGCGTCCTTTCGCTGCTGACCGTCCCGGCCGGCTCGATCGCCCCCAGCAAGGGCAGCAAAGCCAAGTCGGTCGCGACCGGCTGGTCCGTCACCGCGAGCGGCACGATGGCGCAGGCCCTGGAGGCCGAGCTGGCCAGCAGCTCCGGCCTGGCCAGCCTGCGCTGCGGTGAGCCGGGCTCGGACATCTGGTTCGCGGGGCCCGGCCAGCAGAACGGCGCGGCGCAAATCCAGCTCGCGCTGATGAACATCGATTCGCTGACCGCCACCGTGGATGTCAGCCTGATCACCGACGCTGGCCCGGTCCAGGCGGGCAACGACACCGGGATCACGGTTCCGCCGCACCAGACGGTGACCGAAGCCCTGTCCCCGGCGGCCGGCAACTCCAGCGTGGTCGCGATCGAGGTGCATACCAGCAGCGGCCGGGTGGCCGCCGACGTCTCCGAGGGCGGCTCCGCCCACGGCAGCACGACGACCTGGCTGCCGAGTGCGGCCGAGCCCTCGACTCAGCTGGTGATCCCGGGTGTGCCTCCGTCCAGCAAGGCCGAGCTCTTCCTGACCGTCCCGGGGACCGCGGACGCCAAGGTGAACGTGCTCGCGATCACCCCGCAAGGGCAATATCGCCCGTTCGGCGCCCAGCCGGTTGACCTGCCGGGGCAATCGGCCTCCTCGATGGCCCTCACGCCGCTCGGCGGCGCTGCGGCCGCCGTCGAGATCACCGCGAACGTGCCGGTCACCGCCACCGTGCTGGTGCCCGGCAGCGGCGTGGGCGCCTTCGCCACCGCGACGGGACCCATTAGCGAGCAGGCGGTGGTCGCGGGCAACGTCAGCGGGTCCGGCTTCACCCCCTCGGTCGTGCTCTCCGCGCCCGCCGGGGCCGCCCGCGTCCGCCTGACCGAGATCTCCGCGAGCACCGGGTCCGCGTCCCCCGCCAGCCAGGTCGTCTCGGTGCGGGCCGGGCGTACGCTCATGGTCCCGGTCAAGGCGCCGCCCGGGGCCAAAGCAGGCGTGGCCTTCGCCGTCGTCATCACGCCGCTGCCCGGTTCTGGTCCGCTGTACGCGGCCCGGGTGGAAACCCAAGGTCAGAGCACCGTCTCCATCATCCCGGCCACCAGCGCGCTGACCACGATCGGCCTGCCCCCGGTACGCGACTCCTACGACGCGATAGCCCCGTAGCCGGAGGAGCTAGCCGAGCTCGCCGTAGCCGGGATCGATGATCTCCGGCTCGACACCGAGGATCTCGGCGAACTCCTCGACCACCACGTCGAAGACGAGCTCGCTCAGTTCTTCCTCGTCCTCGGCCCGGGCCAGCAGCGGCTGCCGGAACAGCACGATGCGAGGTCCGGCGGCCGGGTTCCCCAGGTCACTGATATCGGGCGAGCCCCGGACGATACGGGCCAGCGGGACGCCTTCCTCGTCGGCGGTATCGAAGTCCGGCACTTCCTGGACCGCGAATTCCACGTCGGACAGCTCGGCCTCCCAGCGCGGCTCGAGCCGCGCCACCGCCTCGAGCACCAGGTCGTCGAACTGCTGGGCCCGGCTCCGGTACAGCGGCACGCCCGGCGGTACCAGCCTGCCGCGCAGCCCTCGCCCGTGCCGGTCGCGTCGCCGCGCCGCCCCGCCGGGGAGGGGCTCGCCAGGACGCCGTCCCCCTGGCCCTGCGCCGTCCTCGCCGGTCTGCACAGTCACCGAGCGTATCGGATCGCCGGGTGCCGGGATACCCGCGCCCGCGCCGGACAAGGCGCGCAAAGCACGACACGACGCGGCGCGGGGCGCGGGTGGTGGCGTTCGGCCTCGCGGACAGATACCGTCACGGTTGTATCCGACACCGTCCCGTTCCGGGATGAGGTCTCAAGGGTGATGTGAGCGAGGTGGGCTGGTGGGTTTGCGTTGCTGCTCGCGCACCGCGTGCAAGCATCCTCCCGTCTACACGCTGACCTATGTCTACCGCGATTCGACCGCGGTACTCGGTCCGCTGGCGGCCTACGTGGAGCCGCACTGTTACGACCTGTGCGAAAAGCACGCGGGCCGGCTGGTGGCGCCGCGCGGCTGGGACGTGGTGCGGCTGCCGGTGGATCCGGCTCAGGACCGCGCCGATGACCTGGAGGCACTGGCCAACGCGGTGATGGAGGCCCGGCCCGCGGTACGGCCGGCCGCGGAGCCGGTCGGCCAGGGCGTCGAGGTCGGCCGCCGGGGTCACCTGCGGGTGTTGCGTTCGGGGCCGCCGCAAGACCGATAGGCTCGGGCCCATGGGGAATCTCTCGAGCATCTTTAAGGCGTACGACATCAGGGGAGTCGTACCCGATCAGCTTAACGAGGGCGTGGCCGAGGCGGTCGGCGCGGCGTTCGCCCGGCTGACCGGCGCCGCGACGATCGTGACCCTGCACGACATGCGAACCTCCTCAGGCCCGCTGGCCGACGCGTTCGGCCGCGGCGTGACGGCGGCGGGGGCCAACGTGATCGCCGCGGGCCTGGGCTCCACGGACATGCTCTACTACGCCAGCGGCGATCTCGGCATCCCGGGCGCGATGATCACGGCCAGCCATAACCCGGCCCGGTACAACGGCATCAAACTGTGCCAGGCGGGCGCCAAGCCGGTCGGCATCGAGACGGGCCTGAAAGAAATTCAAGAGATGGCGGAACGGCCCTTCCCCCCCGCCCCAACCACCGGTACTGTCACCCGGGCTGACCTGCTCCCCGGCTACGCCGAGCACCTGAGGAAGCTGGTCGACATCTCCGGGATCAGGCCGCTGAAGGTAGCGGTGGACGCCGGCAACGGGATGGCCGGCCACACGGTGCCGAAGGTCTTCGAAGGGCTGCCGATCACGCTGATCCCGCTCTACTTCGAGCTGGACGGCACGTTCCCCAACCACGAGGCGAATCCCATCCAGCCGGAGAACCTGCGGGACCTCCAGCGCGCGGTCATCGAGCACCACGCCGACATCGGCCTGGCCTTCGACGGCGACGCCGACCGGTGCTTCGTGGTGGACGAGCGCGGCGAGCCCGTCTCGCCCTCGGTGATCACCGCGCTGATCGCGACCAGGGAACTGGCACACGAGCCCGGCGCGGCCATCATCCACAACCTGATCACCTCCCGGGCGGTGCCGGAGATCATCCTCTCCCGCGGCGGCGTCCCGGTCCGCACCCGGGTCGGCCACTCGTTCATCAAGGCCAAGATGGCCGAGCACAACGCGGTGTTCGGCGGTGAGCACTCTGGGCACTTCTACTTCAGGGACTTCTGGTTCGCCGACTCCGGCATGCTCGCCGCCCTGCACGTGCTGGCGGCGCTCGGTTCGCAGCCCGCGGGTGAGCCGGTCAAGCCGCTGTCGCAGCTGCTCGCCGAGTACTCCAGGTACTTCGCCAGCGGCGAGATCAACTCCACCGTCACCGACCAGGCCGCCACGACCGCGCACGTCAAGGCGATCTTCGCGGCCCGGCCCGGGGTCAGCACCGACGAGCTCGACGGTCTCACGGTCAGCGCCGCCACCTGGTGGTTCAACCTGCGGCCTTCCAATACCGAGCCGCTGCTCCGGCTGAACGCCGAAGCGGACACCGCCGCCGCCATGGCCGCCATCCGGGACGAGGTACTTGGCCTGGTGCGGGGCACCACCGATCGTTCCGGCTCTTAATGACGATCCCGGAGGGACATGTTATGCAGATCGACGGCTGGCTCCTGGATATCCTGGCCTGCCCGAATTGCCACGCGCCGCTGCGGGTCGAGGAGGAGGCCAGCGAGCTCGTCTGCACCAGCGAGACCTGCGGCCTGGCCTACCCGGTTCGTGACGACATCCCGGTGCTGCTGGTGGAAGAGGCCAGACGGCCGGGCGCGCCCACGTGAGCGGCGACCTGGACGGCTGGGGCGGGGCCGAGTTCGTGCTGGCGGCGGACCGCCTCGATACCCCCGATGTGATCGAGGCGGCGGATCCCGGCGACATGCTCAGGCAGGTGGCGTCGGCGGCGGCCCAGGTGCGGACGGCGCTGCGGTCATGCCAGGAGACCGACCTGTCGGCGTTCACCCCGGACGTGCGGCCGCGCGCGATCGTGGTGGCCGGGATGGGCAGCTCGGGTCTGCCCGGCGAGATCCTCAACGCCATCACCGGCCCGGGCAGCCCAGTCCAGATCGTGGTCACCCAGGGGGATCGGCTGCCAGGCTGGGTCGGGGCGGCCGACGCGGTGATCGCGGTGTCGGCCTCGGGCACCACGCCGGAGACGCTGGCCATCGCGACCGAGGCGGCCCGGC
>Ga0302326_10022511_pt1 | contig 12879 bp, 7 predicted proteins | sample Palsa_T0_3_FD_202264 | JGI IMG/M metagenome (GOLD analysis project Ga0302326, IMG submission 202264) | Peat permafrost microbial communities from Stordalen Mire near Abisko, Sweden - Palsa_T0_3 | ecosystem: Environmental > Terrestrial > Soil > Palsa > Peat permafrost | place: Sweden: Abisko... | reverse complement strand
AGATTGCCCGTCACGGGGTTGGTGAGAGCCGGGTTGAGGAAGGAGGAGCGGTTCAGCACTTCTACGTAAGTAGGGATGTAGTCCCAACGCAGTCCCAGATTCAACGTCAGCTTGGATGTAACCTTGTAGTCATCCTCGAAGTAGGGCGCTATGGGGTGGTAGCGGCCACCAAGCACAGAGAACGGCTGCAAGGTAATGCCAGTGCCGCCGACCGCGCCCATCAAATAACTTGCGTAGGAATAGCCGGTGCTGCCGGTGTAAGCCGTACCACTTTCCTGCGCTGTTTCGTTGACACTCCAATTCAACGTCAGAGCGGATGTGGGTCCGTCGTAGGTAGACGCATTCTCCTCCAGCCGCTGGAACTGTATCCCAAACGTCATAGCATGCTTGCCCTTGATCCATGACAGGTTATCAACCGCGGTATAAGACTCGCTTACCGTAGTGGAGGTGACGCCTGCTGCGCCATTTGCCCACTGGCTTTGCGCGTTGCTGCCGCCAAAAATCGAAGTCGGAAATTCCGTGACCGCCTGTCCATTGGCTGGAACACCACTGAAGCCGATGCCCATCGCGGTTGCTTCGTACTGGGCAACCCCCTGAGTAAGATTCCTTATGGGCGGTCCACCGAAGTTGCTGAAGCCAAATTTGAACTGATTCACCAGATGCTGCGTGATGGCGTACGAGTCCTCCATATCGGCCCAGTGCCCGGCAACTGTCGAGTAGTCAGACGCCAGGTACGGCACAGGGAGGATAGCGAGTCCCGATGTATAGGGAACCGCATGGCGGTTGCCGCCGGTCACGGTGAATGACAGTGTCTGCTTGGGCGAAACGGTATAGTCGATGCGCCCCGAGTACAGCCAGTTGTCATACCCGCTGGGAATTCCTCCCAGGTAATTGTTTTGGATACCGGAAGTGGTTGGTGTGGGAAGGAACGACTGCATTTTTTGCGCAATGGGAGAGATTTCCCCGGCTGGGATCACATTGACGGTCGGCACTCCGTTCTTCATTCCCATGAACGGCTTACGCGTACAGGTATCGCCCGTGCAGGTTTGACTGGTGGGGTCGTAGATCTCATATCCCGGTCCACCATTCGCCGCCAGCAACTCGGTGAAATCACCCTGCTGCATCAGGGTGGTGGGAATCGTCTCCGCAGCGTAGGCGGGGGCGGACCTGGTATGGACCTTGTCATAAGCCGCGAAGAAAAAAAGCTTGTCATGACCGCTGAATAGATGGGGAATGCTGATCGGACCACCTATCGCAGCGGTGAACTCATTTTGGTGATCCACGGGTTTTCCAACCGGGACGGTGGTGATGACGCCGTTGACCAGCGCCTTTTGCGTTGCAGCAGGTGCGGTGAACCCCCAGGTGTCGAAGATGGTATTGCGCACAAAGTCGGCGACTGTACCGTGGTATTGATTTGTGCCCGACTTCATTTGGTAGTTCACCGAACCTGCGCCCTGATATTCCACCGATTGACCGCTGGTGAGGGCGCCGATCTCGCCAATACCCTCGAACGGAACGAGATTGAAGATTGGCCGGTTATCACCTATCTGACTGATGGTCGTCAGTGGAATACCGTCGAGGTAGACCTCTTCCACACGGCTTGCGGTCCCGGAGAAAAGAGACGACCTCGCGCCAGGCTGCGCACCTGGTAAGTAGTTCGAGAACGAAGTGACATCGCGTTGCTGGTTGCCCGCCACCAAAATCGGCAAATCCATGAATTCTTTGCTCGATATGGTGCCGCCCAGAACCGCGTTTGTGGTGTCCAGGGCAGGTGGCAGCTCGGTTACCGTCACTGTCTGGGTTTCACTGCCCACGTTTAGAACGGGGTTCAAACCGAAAACCTGGTTTTCGTTAATCACCAGGCCTTCCTGCTTGAAGGTCTCAAATCCTTGAGCGGACACCGTGACAGAATAAGTGCCGATAATAAGAGGGCTGATCTGGTAAATGCCGGCCGACGAGGTAGGCCGTGAGGTTTCCACGCCAGTCTCAACATTTCGTGCTGTCACCGCAGCGTTTGGAACAACCGCCCCGGTCGAATCCGTGACCGTCCCGGTAAACGCGCCCTCGCCGCCGGTTTGTGCCTGGAGGTGGCAGATAGAGAAGGTCAACAGGGTGAGAGTCAATAGCCAAGGCCACAAATTACTCTGTAAGCGGCGTTCCCGGCCGGTTCCTCTCTCGCTGTTACACGCATACGGTTTCCGCAACGGTTGTTGCATGATCCTCCTAAGCAGTGCAAACTTGTCATGTTTGCTAAAAACGTTTGCAGTAACTCGGCCCTCATCTTTGCGTCAGCCCGCGAGGGTTAACGGAACACGCAACAACTCAATCATCCTCGGCGGCGTCCTGTCTGGTCACAATTGCTCACCTTGACAGGCGACCCGCGCGTTGGGGCTTCAACCGGCTACTCGTTTTTTCTTGATATACAGACCGAACCTATCGCCTGCTTAGTTGACAATACGCCTATACTCGCGTCTGTTAGCTAACAGGTAAGCGCGAGGCGTGGGCGCGCTGATTCACACCAAGATACAAGCTGAACGAGGAAAGCCGATGCCATCACGGGATGTATCTCGCCGCGAATTTATTGGCGCTGCGGTTATAGCGGTCGCGGGATCGCCAGTCCTGTTCGGACCAGCCTATTCCGCATTTGCGGCTGGCCAAGGCCCTTCCTATACCCCACCCGTATCCCCGCGCGCCACACTGAATTTCAATCTCGACTGGAAGTTCATCCGCGAGGACGTGCCCGGCGGCCAAGTTACTACCTTCGACGACTCAAAATGGGAGACGGTCAGCACGCCGCACACGTTCAACGACGTCGACTCTTTCCGGCAACTCATCTCCCACAGCGGCGGCGACCGCGGCACCTATAAGGGACTCTCGTGGTACCGCAAACACTTCAGGCTGGCCGCCGACCTGGCTGGCCACAAGATCTTCCTCGAATTCGAGGGCATGCGCCAGGCGGGCGACATCTTCCTCAACGGCAAGCGGATCGGGCTGTATGAGAACGGAATCACGGCGTACGGCCTCGACATCTCCGATGCGGCGCACTTCGGGGCTCAAGAGAACGTACTCGCGGTCAAGGTCGACAACCAGACTACTTACTCGGAACGCGCCACCGGCGCCACTTTTGAATGGAATGCGAACGATTTCAACCCCGACTACGGCGGCATCAACCGCCACGTCTGGCTGCACGTAACCGGCAAGATCTACCAGACGCTGCCGCTCTATTACGGCCTTGAAAGTACGGGCGTTTACGTCTACGCCACGCGCTTCGATATTGCCCGAAGAGCCGCCGCCGTGACGGTAGAATCCGAGGTGCGCAACGCGTCGGGGGAGCGCGCGACGGTGGAACTATCGGCCGTGATCGTCGACCCCAACGGGCAGGTGCGCGCGCAGCTCGAGGGCACATCGGTCGATATGGTCGATGGCGAGAAAACCGTGTTGACCGCGGCGGGGGCCCTGAGGGGCGCCCGCTTCTGGAGCACGCAAGATCCGTATCTTTACCAGGTCTACACCATCCTGAAGGTGGACGGGAAGACAGTTGACGTTGACCGGGTGGTAACTGGGTTCCGCAAGACGGAGTTCAAAGGAGGCGCCGGCACGGGCGGCGTTTATATCAACGACGAGTTCGTTTACCTGAAGGGCTACGCGCAGCGCTCGAGCGACGAATGGGCCGGCCTCGGGCAGGCGTATCCGGACTGGATGCACGACTATAACTCGAAGCTCATCCGCAAAAGCCATGCTAACTACGTGCGCTGGATGCATATCTCACCGCAGCGGGTGGACGCCGATTCCCTGGCCCGCTATGGCATTATCCAGGTCTGTCCGGCAGGTGACAAAGAACGCGACGCCGTGGGCCGGCAGTGGGACCAGCGGCTCGAGGTAATGCGCGATACGATGATTTACTACCGGAACAATCCCAGCATCCTGTTCTGGGAGGCGGGCAATACCGTGATTACGGTGGAGCACATGCAGCAGATGCTCGAGCTGCAGAAGCAGTGGGACCCCAACGGCGGCCGGGTAGTAGGGGCTCGCGGAAACGACAACGTTGCGGCCAATATCGCGATCACTCCGATCGCCGGATATTTTGGAGTCATGATCGGCCAGGCTCCGCAAACGGACCAATTGTCCGGCCCGAACGCCATGTTCCGCGGATACAGCGCCGGCCGCCGCGACCGCGCGCCGATTATCGAGACCGAGGACTTTCGGGATGAAGGTGCGCGGCGCTTCTGGGACGAATACTCGCCGCCGTACTACGGATTCAAGAAGGGGCCGGACGACGCTTACCAATACACGTCGGAAAGCTTCGCGCTGGCCGGAATCAGGCGCTATTGGGAATACTGGGAAAATCGCATTTCCAACCCGGACAAAGCGCATGCAAAATGGTCGGGCTACGCGTCCATTTATTTCTCCGACTCGGACGCCGATGGCAGGCAGGGGTCGAGCGAAGTCGCAAGGGTGAGCGGCAAGGTGGATGCGGTTCGTCTGCCCAAGGAGATTTACTTCGCCCACCGCGTGATGCAGAATGACCGGCCCGGCCTTCATATCCTGGGCCATTGGAGCTATCCCGCCGGTCCGGATGCGAAGAAGACCGTGAAGACGAACTACGTGGTCGCGAATACCGAATCGGTGGAACTGTTCGTGAACCGCAAGTCGCTGGGAGTAAATGCAAAGCCGGAGAGTGGGTACATTTTCGCGTTTCCGGATGTCGAATTTGCGCCGGGCACCCTGAGAGCTGTGGGCAGGAACGGGGGAAAAACAGTAGCTGTAGAGGAGTTGACCACGGCTGGTCCGCCAGCGCAAATTAAGCTAACGTCCATCGTGGGTCCGCAGGGATTCGAGGCAGACGGGCAGGATGTCGCGCTCATCGATTTCGAGGTGGTGGACGCGAAAGGACAACGGGTTCCGACCGACGATGCGAGGGTCTACTTCACGATCTCCGGGCCAGGCATCTGGCGTGGTGGCTACAACAGCGGCAAGATCGATTCGACGAACAATCTATACCTCAATACCGAGCTCGGGATCAACCGAGTTTCGGTGCGATCCACTCTTTCGCACGGAACGATTGCGATCACTGCCAGCCGTGCTGGTTTGCAATCGGCACGGATACAGATCGTGGCCAAGCCGGTCAAGGTGGTGGATGGGCTGGTGACTTTGAGCTGAAGGGAATGTCAGTCGCGGAGCGCGCCAAGGCCCCACTCTATCTGCCGGGCTTGCCTCAAGAAGATTGCGCTCGGGGCTGGACGCCAACGACGAAGACCCATCCAGTCCCGGTAACGAGGACAGTCTCGACAAGTTGTCAGACTGTCGCGTATCAGGGCACGACCTCAGTCGGGCCGCAACAATACTCGAAATATTCCCGGGCTATTGATGACTGCATAATTAATGTCCTGTTATAGCCAAATGATCGGGTGCCCCATCCTTCGCGCTCTCTGCGAAGGGTGGGATGAGCAGAATATGCGGAGAAGAGGTGCTGAGCCGCGGCACCCGATCGTTTGGCTATAACTGGACATTAATTATGCAGTCATCAATAAAGAGGGTGTGTGAGAACTCGAGGAGCAAACATCAGGGCGGAGAAATTCGAGAGCGGGCGAGAGAGGCAGGCGCTAAAAAGCGTGTGTGAGAACTCGGGAAAAACCGCAGGTCCCTCCACTACGCTTCGCTCCGGTCGGGGTGACAATTCTTTGGCGGGGGTAAGTATTTCTCGCTGAAGCTTTTGCGGGCACAACAGAATTGTCATCCCGACCGGAGCGAAGCGTAGTGGAGGGACCTGCGGTTTTTCCCGAGTTCTCACACACGCTCTAAAGCCCGACATATTCTCAATCGTTTACGGCCCGACTAAAGTCGTGCCCTGATACAAAACAGAGCTTTCGCGCAGCCCATAAAGTTGTCCCCTGAGGGAAGTCGAGTTCTCACGCAGGTTACGTCTTTTTGCCTGCTAGTGGACCGCGTCGAAGGCCTCCTGGATAAACGCGACGACCCGCCGCCGGGCATCGAAGCCGTGCCACGGCTCGGGGACGGGATAGCCGTAAATCGCCAGCGCCAGCGGACCATGATTATCGCGGGGATAAGTCACCAATTCGACCGGCACCCCTGCCTGACGCAGTGCGCGATACATCTCCTTGGACTGCCCCAACGGATCGGTCGTGTCGCCCTCACCCTGCAGTAGCAGAAACGGTGTGCTGGCCTTTCCGGCTGCGGCCAATGGGCTCTGCCGCCATGCGTCCTCGGGATGCTCCCAAGGTTTTCCGAAATACCACCGGTCGTACCACGATGAATCTTCCGTGCCGTATTCGCTATGCTGGTCAATCACCGGCGCGCCGCTGATGATGGCTTTGAAGCGGGTCGTCTTTCCCTCGACGAACGCCGCCATTTCGCCACCGTAACTGTAGCCCATCAATGCCATGCGATCGCTGTCAATCGGCTCGGTTTTCACCACGTAGTCAACCCCGGCCATAATGTCGCGATAGTCACCGCCTCCCAAATCGTTCTTGTTGGCAGCAGCAAAGGCGGCGCCATAACCGGAACTTCCCCGCGGATTAGTTCGCAATACCGCCCAGCCGTGCCCCAGCAGGAAATCAATCCAGGGCTCATGCGCATCGGAATACGCCCCCAGAGGACCTCCGTGGACTTCAACAATCAACGGCACATGCTTCGCCGCCGCCTCCGGCGGAAGATACAACCGGCCCTCGATGGTGAATCCATCGCTCTTCCACTGCACCTGCTTAGGAGCCACGCTCAGTATCTGCTCAGGTGTGAGCGGCGGCGTCTTCACCGGCACGGGAGAAGACTTCAGGTCCGCCCCGTAGTAAAGCTGAGGCGGATTCCCTCCCCCGCTGCCCAGGAAGAGCCATCCATTTCGCTGTGCGTTGGTGTTGACATCGGATACATGAGAGGATCCCAGCGCCACAAACTCGGGCTCGGTCGAGCCCGGCATATAGCGTGCGACCTTGCCGTTGAACCCGAGCTGAACTAACTGAACGGCCGTCCCGTCGCCAAGCGGTATCGGAGCATCGTCTCCCACCGATCCTTTCCAACCATCGCTCAGATTGTGAGTCGCCCTCGTTCCCAGGTCGTAGGAGTAGAGGTCTGCATAGCCAGGAGGCGCATCGCGCTTGGCTTGCGCCAGGTAGAGAATAGAGTTTCGCCCTGGTGTCCAGGCGGCGGCTTCGATGGTCGGCGGCAAATCTGCAAGCGGCTGTGGGTGGCTCGAGTCGGCAAGGGTGACCAGCCAGCTGCTCATCGCCGGCGCCAGGTCGCCGGCACCGTTCGTGCCCTCACAGATGGCCAGCAGTTTCAAGCTGTCGCTGCTCCAGTAAGCATCACGCACGTCGGGAGCCACCGGCAACAGCATCAGCTTGCCCGTCGCCACGTTGAGCAGGTACAAGCGGGCTCCGTGAGGATTATGATTCACCCACTCAGCATCCGCCTTGGCTTCCTTTTGTGCTTTCTCGCCCGCAGTTTCCGGGTCCTGGGCGAGGATGGCGATGGTGTTGCTGTCGGGAGAGACCTGGTAGCGAGTTACGTCGATATCTACCTCGTCTGTCTTGCCCTGGCCCGGACTAACCATCGATTTCGGAGCGTCCGGATTCCCTTCTTCGGTCTTCAGTGGTAACGCATCGGGAACCTTGGCCTGGTCGACTACCGGCGTGATCTTGAGTGAAAAGGCCTTTGCTTCTCCGCCCGTCATCGGCAAGCGATAGAGCGAAACATGTGCATCCCGCTTCGCCAGGAACAATATGCTTTGTGAATCGGGCATCCACTCGCCGTCGTACTCGCCTCGTTTATCCGCTTCCGGGGAGTAGGTGAGCTGGCGCGGATCCTCTCCGCTCACCCCCGTGAGCCACAAGTGGCTCTTGCCGCCATCTGCCGTGGCCTCTGTCACCCGGATCAGGATTCGCTTGCCGTCGGGTGCGAGACGTGGATCGCTCATGGTCTTGAATCGTCGCAACTGCTGGTTGCTGGGAAAGCTGGGTGTGCTCGCGCTCGTCGTCTGCGCTCTGAGTGGAAGAAGGGGAAAGACCAGGAGCAGCGAAAGCAAAGCATCACCAACAAAACCGGCCATCTCAAGAGAGTACCCATTCAAAACCAAAACGCAAACAAAGATTTCAAGATCAGATCCGAACGTATGCTCAGGGTATCCTGCCCTTCGGGAAGGCATCCGAACTGGCTGCTATTTCCCGCTATCAGTGAGAGTACAGAGAGAGGTCCCGGTCTTTGGAGCGGAAAATGAATCGGATTTTGCGGCCAAGAGGCGCTTCCCGCTTCTTGTACTATTGCAATCCGGCCCAGTGCAGGAATCCTGAAAGCAAGTTGCACGGATCATGGCGACTCTCGATTGGTCACAATGTGCTGCAGTCGAAAGCATTCCCGGCAAGGTGAGCGGCGCTTGGGTGTTTCGTGATACCCGCTTGCCCGTCGCGACCGTCATTGAGAACTTTCAGGATTTAAGCGTCGAGGAAGTGTTGGAACAATTCGACGTGACGCGGGAACAGATCGCGGCGGTGCTGGCTTTTGTGGCTCAGAGTCTCAACGCTTCAGCGACGGAGCACACCCCTGTACCGGTCGATGCTGATTCTGTTTGACCACGGAACGACAAAGGGCCTGATCCGCGTCCTGCCTGGCCCCTGACAGGATGCCTCCCAACAAATAGTTTGTACACCCGCTATTAACCATTGACATTCTATCCATAGTTTCTCTATCTATAGACACATGGCGAAAAAGTCGGAGCTGATGCCTGGGACGCTGGACATGCTGATCCTGAAGACCCTGACCCGCGCGCCGTTGCATGGATATGGAATCGCACTCTCGATCAAGCGCCTGTCTCTGGATGTGCTGACGGTCGAAGAGGGCTCCCTTTATCCCTCGCTCCAGAGGCTCCTGCTTCAAGGCTGGGTCAAGGCGGAGTGGAAGAAGACCGAGACCAATCGCCGGGCCCGCTATTACACGCTGACGGGGGCTGGGCGTAAACAACTTGGTCTGGAACTCACGCAATTTGAGCAGATGATCGCGGCCATCGGCCGAGTGTTACAGGATGCATAGGAGGACGCTATGGCGGTTGTTCTTCGCTTTCTGCGAAAGCTGAAATTCCTGCTTTTTCGGGGACAGTTCCATCGCGAACTCGAAGAGGAGATGATCTTTCACCGGGAGCAGGTAGAGAAGGATCTCCAGCGCGATGTTGTCTCCTCCGATACCGCGTCCACGGCCGCTTACCGTCAATTCGGGAACCAGACGCGGCTGAAGGAGCAATGTCATGAGGTGGTTGTTTTCAGCTTCGAGAGCGTAGTCCAGGATGTGCGCTATGCCGGCCGGCAGCTGTTGGCAACCCCGTCGTTCACCTTGGTGATTGCCCTTACCCTGGCGCTGAGTATCGGCGCCAACAGTGCAATCTTCAGCGTGATCCAGGGTGTGTTACTCAAATCATTGCCTTATCTGCAACCACAGCGGTTGGTGAGCATTTTCCTCACCAGCGGTGAGTTTCCGAAATTTCCCCTGAATCCCTTTGACTTCAGGGATATTCGGGCGCGCAATCACTCCTTCGAATCAATGGCCGCGTTCACCCGGCGCGACATGCAGCTTTCCGGCGCCGGCGAAACGGCGCGCTTGTATGGCTTCGGCATCACGGCCCAATACTTTCATGTTCTCGGGCTAAAGCCGGAATTGGGACGTGAATTCGATCAACGGGCAGAGATCGCTGGAAATGGTTTGCAGGTGATCGTGAGCGACCGGCTCTGGCGCACTCGCTTCGCAGCCGCCCCCGATATAGTCGGTCGCAAGATTACCCTGGATTCGCAGCCATTTACCGTGATTGGGGTGATGCCTGCAGGAGTGGAGCATCCAGGAAATAACTACCACTCCTTGCCATATGGCGAAGGCATTGATGTCTGGTCCGCATTTTCCTTTGCCGGTAACCCATCGCAACGTGGATCACATTACATGGATGGGATCGCGCGTTTGAAAAATGGTGTGACCTTGAGCCAGGCAAATGCTGAGATGGACGCGCTCATGGCCCAGCTGGCGCGCGAGCACGGAGACCGTGACCCTTGGCGAGTCCTGCTGATCCCGCTTTACCAGGAGATTGTCGGGGCCAACCGTCGCATCCTGCTGGTGCTGTTAGGTGCGGTCGCCATGGTTTTGCTCATTGCGTGTGCCAATGCAGCCAACCTGCTGCTGGCAAGAGCAGCCAGGCGGCAGAGAGAGATTGCCGTGCGGCTTGCCTTGGGAGCGCCGCGGCGCCGGCTGATTCGGCAACTGCTCACGGAAAGCCTTTTGCTCTCCTTGTTAGGAGGAGCGCTGGGAATCGCGATGGCGTTAGGCGGCGTAAAGGTCCTGGTATCGCTCCTCCCCGCGGACTTTCCCCGGGCGCACGATATTCACGTGAGTCTTCCGGTATTTGCATTCACGTTCCTGGTGAGCATTGCCACGGGAATCCTGTTTGGTCTGGCGCCCGCGCTGCAAGCCTCGCGCACCGACCCAACGCAAAGCCTGCATGAAAGCGGGCGCAGTGCCACTGCGAGTGGACGCCAGCATCGCTTACGGAATGCGCTGGTTATCTCGGAAGTGAGCCTGGCCTGTATTTTGCTCGTCGGCGCCGGGCTTATGTTCCGCAGCCTGCTCAACTTGATCCGCATTGATCCAGGATTTCAGCAAGAGCATGTGTTGACTGCCAGCCTCTCCCTGCCCCGGGAAAAATACAAGGCGGAGGGGGCTACTGCAAATTTCTACGACCACCTCGTGACCGCGCTGGGATCAATGCCGGGAGTGCAAAGTGTGGGGGCCGGAAGCGACGTCCCCTGGACCGGCTATGACGAAAATCTGGGGGGCTTCTCGATCGAAGGGAAACAACCACCGCCGGACCAGGAGTTTCATGCCCGCTACCACATGGCGACGCCGGATTATTTTCGTGCGTTAGGGATGGCGCTGCTGCGCGGCCGTTTCTTTACCGAGGCTGACAAGAAGGATGCGCCGAACGTTTTGATCATCAACCAGGCCATGGCAAACCTGTACTGGCCTCATGAAGACGTTGTGGGCAAGCGTCTCACGTTCAGTGACACTCCGAAAGACAAAGATTGGGTGACCGTGGTTGGCATTGTAGGAAACGTCAAGGACCAGCCGAACAGTCCAGGCGCTGCTCCCGCCTTCTGGTGGCCGGAGTTACAGCGACCTAACCCTGATATGTCGTTGGTGCTCCGAGCCCAAGGCGATCCTCAGGCGCTCGTCGCTACCGTCAGAGGCGAGGTAGCAAAGCTCGATCCTGCCCTGGCCGTAGCGGATATTCGCTTGATGAATCAGATTGCGGATACATCCGTCGCAACCCCGAAACTGGTCTTCCTATTGGTGGGTTTGTTCGCGGGATTGGCCATAATTCTGGCCATGATTGGGACCTATGGTGTGATCTCGTATTCGGTTACCCAGCGCAGAGCTGAGTTTGGATTGCGTATCGCGCTCGGTGCGCAACGGCGTGATGTCCTCCGGCTGGTTCTCTCGCAGGCTGCTACGCTGGTTCTGGCGGGAACTTTCCTTGGTCTTGTAGTCGCGCTGACGTTATCAAGAGTGCTGCGGAACCTTATGTACGATGTCAGCGCAGCCGACCCGCTCACATTCACGTCCGTCGGGCTCATTGTCATTTTCGTGGCCATACCAGCGTGCTACATCCCCGCAAGACGTGCCACGCAATCTGACCCTATGAATGCGCTGCGAGCCGACTGAACCCATTTCCTTGCGTCATTGGGGAGCCAGTACTGCGCATTCTTGACCACCCCTACGATGGTGTACATTCCGCTGGTCGATTGATCCCAGTTGCCGAAGTGCGCGCCGATAGGATGTTGACCGTGAAGATATTTCTTGACGAAGGCTTCATCCACTATGGCCACGTTCGGGGCGGTGCGATTGTCGCTATCGGAAAACGCGCGGCCCTGCAGCAGCTTGGTTCCGCTGGTTGTGAAATAACCGGGGCTTACGCGAACCCAGGAGGACAAATTCACGTTCGAGCCAGGCGGCGGCGGCGGGGGCTGGCCGGCGACGTACAATTACTCCCCCCGGTTGTTACCGTCCATGGGGCCCCAAAGGGACCACGCAACCTGCGAGACGCCCGGGATACCGATGGGTAGACCGAGCGCCTGCCAAGGACGCATAAATCTGACCCATAACTCTTGACGAATAAATCCGAAATTGCCCTCAACGTCGTTGATCGAGTCTTGTTGCTCGAGAAAGGGTGCTGCAGGCAAGCTGAAACGGTTTGCGCCAGGCCTACACGGGCAGTAACTCGAAGCCCAGTCTCCTTCCAGCAGAACGCACACGGTCGTCGAGGCTCAGAAGGCCAAGGCCGGCCAGATACGCGCGGGCCGTTAGCGCCGCAGCAAGATGAATGGCATCCAGGGTTCGAATCGGCTCGGCTGGGAATGGCTTTCGCGCGCGCTCCACCACCTCTCCGGCGACATGAAGGACCTGCCAGTGCGAAGCAGCGGCGGCCAGGTGAGCGCGCCGATCGGCGGAATCTGCCTCGCTGAGCTCGCCGAGCGCAGCCGCTCGTAGCAGCACGCGATCGCATTCGATCAGGGTAAGGTCTGAGGCCACGACGACGATCGCCGTACCCAGCAATCGTCGTACTTCGGGGGCCGGTGCTTCATCAAGGAGCCAAGCCAATACAGCGCTCGATTCTGCATACAGGTTCACCGGTTGCCACGCTCCGCGGCCAGCATCTCAGCGGCGCTGTGCTTGCCTCGTTGGGAACGCGGCAGAGCCGGATAAGAGCCACCGTCGCCAGGACTTCCAAGGGTGAGCATCCCGCGTTTGGCGAGCGCGAGAATACCTACAGGAACGGAAGCATCGGCGGTACCTTGTCCAGGAGGCGACAGCTCGCCAATGACCTCCCCGCGATCG
>Ga0302326_10022509_pt1 | contig 12880 bp, 10 predicted proteins | sample Palsa_T0_3_FD_202264 | JGI IMG/M metagenome (GOLD analysis project Ga0302326, IMG submission 202264) | Peat permafrost microbial communities from Stordalen Mire near Abisko, Sweden - Palsa_T0_3 | ecosystem: Environmental > Terrestrial > Soil > Palsa > Peat permafrost | place: Sweden: Abisko... | reverse complement strand
AATTTTTGTTACGGCGGCCATCCGCGATATCAGCGTGCGCAGGGAAGCCGAAAAGCATTTGGCGCGCATGGAAGGCAGATATCGCGGTCTTTTGGAAGCGGCGCCGGATGCCATGGTCGTCGTGAACCAGGCGGGTGAAATCGTTCTCCTCAATGTTCAGGCCGAAAAGCAGTTTGGTTACCGCCGCGACGAGCTGGTCGGGCAGAAGGTCAGCAACATCATTCCGGAAGGTTTCGCCGAACGCCTGATCGCCGACGATCTCCGGTCGGCCGAAGACGCGCTGGCGCAGCAGATCGGCACGGGCATCGAGCTGATCGCGCGGCGCAAAAACCGCAGCGAGTTCCCGATCGAAATTATGCTCAGCCCGCTGGAAAGCGCCGATGGGATCCTGGTCACTGCGGCGATCCGCGATATCAGCGTGCGCAAGGAAGCCGAAAAGCAATTGGCGCGCATGGAAGGCCGCTACCGCGGTCTGTTGGAAGCCGCGCCGGACGCTATGGTGGTGGTGAATCAGGGCGGGGAAATCGTCCTTCTCAATGTGCAAGCGGAGAAACAGTTCGGTTATCGCCGTGATGAACTTCTCGGCCAAAAAGTGACGAACATCATCCCCGAAGGTTTCGCCGAAAGACTTGTTGCCGACGCGTTGCGCTCGGATGAAGACGCGCTCGCGCAGCAGATCGGCACCGGAATCGAACTCACCGCCTTACGCAAAAACGGCACGCAGTTTCCCATCGAGCTGATGTTGAGTCCGCTGGAAAGCGCCGATGGAATGCTGGTCACTGCTGCGATTCGCGACATTTCCGCGCGCAAGGTGGCCGAAGCTCATCTTCTCGAAAAGGTCGATGAATTGAACCGCTCGAACGTAGAACTGGGTCAGTTTGCCTACCTCGCCTCCCACGATCTGCAGGAGCCGCTGCGCATGGTCGCCAGTTACACGCAACTATTGTCGCGGCGGTACAAAGGAAAGCTTGACGCCGATGCCGATGATTTCATCGCTTTTGCCGTCGACGGCGCTAGCCGCATGCAACGCCTCATTCAGGATCTCCTCATCTATTCCCGTGTAGGAACAAAAGGCCAGGAATTGCTCGATACCTCAAGTGAAGAGGCATTTGGACAGGCGCTCCTCAATCTGCGCGGCGCAATCGAGGCCAGCGGCGCACAAGTGACCCACGACCCCTTGCCCTCCGTGATGGCCGACGAGATGCAACTTACCCAGTTGTTTCAGAACCTCGTCGGCAATGCGATCAAGTATCAAAACCCCGGAACTCCGCACATTCACGTCTCCGCCGCCAAGTATGGCGCCAAGAAATGGACATTCTCGGTGAAAGACAACGGGCTGGGAATTGACTCGCAATACTTCGATCGGATTTTCGGGATGTTTCAACGGCTGCACAAGCGCGAAGAGTTCGCCGGCACAGGCATTGGACTCGCGATCTGCAAGAAGATCGTCGAGCGCCATGGCGGCCTGATCTCGGTGGAATCGCAGCTCGGGCTGGGTTCCACGTTTAGCTTCGCCTTGGCGGCAAGCGGGGAGAAATCGTGAACGTCCCCGAGCGAAAAAGTCCGCCCAAGGAAGTGCTATTGGTGGAAGACAATCCGGGCGATGTCCGTCTGACGCTCGAAGCCTTCCGCGAAGCCAATGCGTCCATTCACTTGAGTGTGGCCTACGACGGCGTGGAGGTGATGGAGTTTCTGACGAACAAGCCGCCATACCTCGATGCCCCTCGCCCCGGCATTATCCTGCTCGATCTGCATCTTCCCCGGATGGATGGTCGCGAGGTGCTAACCAAGATCAAACAAGATCAGAGCTTGAGATCGATTCCCACAGTGATCCTTAGCACTTCCGATTCGCACGACGACGTCGCGAAAAGCTATCTGCTCCAGGCCAATTGCTACCTCACCAAGCCGGGCAAGTTGGAGGAATTCGAGAGTCTGGTCAAGGCCATCTACGATTTCTGGTTGACGGCCGTTCAATTGCCTCCGCCAACTTGGCACAGCAATCGCCAACCGCAGGAAGCATCCGGCACTGACCTCCTCGGCGAAAGGAAGACATGAAGACAATTGGAAGGGACGGATCTGCCATCGAAGTTCTCCTGGTGGAAGACAGTCCTGGCGATGTCCGGTTGACGCAGGAAGCCTTCCGCGAGGCCAACGTGGCCATCCATCTGCACGTTGCCGTGGATGGCGTGGAGGCCATGGCTTTTTTATCGCGCAAGGGAATCCACGTCCGCGCGCCGCGCCCCGATCTCATTCTGCTGGATCTCAACCTCCCCAGAATGGACGGCCGCGAAGTGCTGGCCCACATTAAAGAGGATGCCGGCCTCAAAACCATTCCCACCGTGATCCTGACCACATCCGATGCGGAAGTGGACATCGTGAAAAGTTATCAGCTCCAGGCGAACTGCTATCTCACCAAGCCCGTGCAATTGGATGCGTTCGAGAGTCTGGTCAAGAGCATCAACGATTTCTGGCTTGAAAAGCTCAGATTGGCGCAGTCGGGCTAATCGAATCAGCGCGGCAAAAATTTCGTGGTTGACGGACCAACGTTGAGGGCGGGATCAGAGGAGCGGCCATGCCAGTAGAAATTCTCCTGGTCGAAGATAGTCCCGGTGACGTCCGGCTGACAAAGGAAGCCTTCCGCGACGCCAATAGCGCGATCCGTTTGCACGTAGTTGCCGACGGCGTGGAGGCTCTGGCCTTTCTGCGCCACGAGGGAGTCCACGCCCGCGCGCCGCGTCCCGATCTGATCTTGCTCGATCTTAATCTTCCGAAGATGGATGGCCGCGAAGTTTTGGCCCGCATCAAGACGGATGCCAGCTTGAAATTGATTCCTACCGTCATCCTCACCACGTCCGACGCGGAAGCGGACATCGTGAAAAGCTACGAGCTGCAGGCCAATTGCTACCTCTCGAAGCCCGTGCAGCTCGATGCCTTCGAAGCGCTGGTGAAAAGCATCAATGATTTCTGGCTGACCAAGGTCAGATTGCCGCGACAGGGGTGAAGAAGAATGTGGCGCAAGTCGATCAAAACGCTTCTAGTGGTCGAAGATAATCCTGGAGACGCGCGCTTGTTTCGCGAAATGCTAACCGAGCAGCGCTCGCATCACATCGAAATAACCATCGCGCGGAGCATGAAGGAGGGCGAACGGCATCTGCTGGATCGTCCTTACGAAATGCTTTTGCTCGACCTCGGTCTGCCCGATGCGCAGGGCCTCGAAGCAGTCCGGCGGGCGCGCCTCGCCGCGCCTCATGTTCCTTTGGTTGTACTCACGGGCACGGACGACGAGTCGCTCGCTGCGGAGGCGTTGCAAGAAGGCGCGCAAGACTACTTGATCAAGGGCCAGATCGATTCGCGAGGACTGATGCGCGCGCTGCGCAACGCCGTGGAGCGCAAAACCATGGAAGACGCGCTGTTCGTCGAAAAGGAACGCGCACAAGTCACGCTCAATTGCATCGGTGACGCCGTCGTTTGCACAAACTTCGAGGGCAACATCACCTTCCTTAATCTAGTTGCGGAGAAGATGACGGGCTGGCCCAGGGAAGAGGCCGTGGGACGGCCCATGGCCCAGGTCTGCCAAATCCCGGACGGCGTGAGCCGCGAAATTATTCCGAACCCGATGGAGATGGCCGTCGGAGAAAACCGAGCCGTCCACTTGCCGCCGAACTCCATCCTCGTCCGGCGCGACGGCTTTGAAGCGCCGATCGAAGATTGCGTCGCTCCCATCCATGACCGTGAAGGCCATGCGACCGGGGCCGTGGTAGTTTTTCGCGACGTCAGCGGCGCCCGCGCCATGGCCCTGCAAATGGTCCATTCGGCGCATCACGATTTCCTTACCGGTCTGCCGAATCGCATGCTGCTGAGCGACCGCGTGGACCAGGTGATTTCCTTGGCGCAGCGCCACGGAAAAAAAGTAGCCGTGCTCTTCTTGGATCTGGACGGCTTCAAACACATCAACGATTCGCTGGGCCACGCCGTCGGCGATAAGCTTCTGCAATCCATCACGCGATGCCTGGTGGATTGCGTGCGCGGGTCAGACACCGTTAGCCGCCAGGGTGGCGATGAATTCGTGGTCTTGCTCTCCGAAGTCGCGCACGCCGAAGACGCCGCCGTAACCGCCAGAAGGATGCTACGGGCCGTGGCGGAGGTGCATCCCGTCGGCCAGCACAGCCTGCACATCACCGCCAGCATCGGCGTAAGCGTCTATCCCGATGACGGCCTCGACGCCGAGACTTTGGTCAAGAACGCGGACACCGCCATGTATCAGGCCAAGGAAAATGGCCGCCAAAGCTTTCAGTTCTTCAAGCCGGCCATGAACGTGCGCGCCGTCGAGCGCCAATCCATCGAAGAAGCGCTGCGCACCGCTCTCGATCGCCACGAATTCGCGCTGCACTACCAGCCGAAGATCAACCTGCGCAATGGAGCGATTACCGGCGCGGAAGCGCTGCTGCGCTGGACGCATCCCACTCGAGGATCTGTTTCTCCCGCGGAATTTATTCCCGTTGCGGAAGAATGCGGCATGATTTTGCCCATCGGCAATTGGGGGCTTCGCGAAGCGTGCAAGCAGGCCCGCGCCTGGGAGCTTCGCGGTCTTCCTTCGGTTTCGATCGCCGTAAACATCTCGGCCGTCGAATTCCGCGATGAATATTTTCTGAGAGGAGTGTTCGCGGCGCTCTCCGATACCGGATTGAATCCGAAATTTCTCGAGCTCGAGCTCACCGAAAGTGTGCTCATGCGGCGCGCCGAATCCGCCGCCATTCTGCAAACGCTGCGAGCCAACGGCGTGCAGGTGGCCATCGACGATTTCGGCACCGGTTATTCCAGCCTGAGCTATCTCAGGAAGTTTCCGATCGACGCCCTCAAAATCGATCAATCGTTCATCCGCCAGATCTCCACGGCTCCGGACGAAACCACCATCGTGACCGCGATCATCAGCATGGGCCGCAGCTTGAAACTGCGGGTGGTCGCCGAGGGCGTGGAAACGCAACGCGAACTCGAATTCATTCAGGCGCACGAATGCGACGAAGCGCAGGGATACTTTTTCGCACGGCCCATGCCCGCTGAACAGTTTGCCAAGCTTCTCGAAACCGGCGTGCCCAACGCCGTCGCGAACTGACCTCTGCCGCCCGCGTTTCCCGATATCTCCCTTGCTCGATTGTTGGTATCATCCCGCCGTCGCCGCGGCCACGATGCTGCGGCATCGGAGGCGGAAACATGGATCGTCGAACTTTTATCCAGCGCGGGAGCGCGCTCGTCGCACTCTCCGGCGCGCTGACGAAGCCGGGCCAAGCAGCTCAGGCAAATATGCCCGAAGCGCCGGTCGATACTGGGTTCGTGAAGGACGGGAAAGTGGAATTTCCCGGCGAAGGATCGCCGCTCGAGGGCGGCGCGGCGGTTGGAATTTCTCCGAATCCCGATCCGCCGGATCAGCGCATCGGATTTGCCGTGCTCGGACTGGGCCGGCTTTCGGTCAACGCGATTTTGCCGGCTTTGTGCAAGAGCAAGCACGCCAAGCTCACGGCGCTGGTCAGCGGCTCGCCGGAGAAGGCGTGGGTGCTCGCCTCGGAATACGGCCTGGCGCAGAGTCAGGTGTACGGCTACAACGATTTTGATCGCATTCGCGACGATAAGTCGATCGATGCGATTTACGTGGTCACGCCGAATTCGCTGCACCACGAACACGTGCTGAAATCCGCCGCGGCCGGCAAGCACGTTCTTTGCGAAAAGCCCATGTCCGCAACTTCCGCCGAAGCCGAAGACATGGTGCGCGCCTGCGCGCAGGCCAATCGCAAGCTGATGATCGCCTACCGCATGCAATATGTGCCGCAAGCAATGGCGATTGCGCGGATGGCGCGCAACGGCGAACTGGGCAAATTGAAAGCCGTCGTCGGATTCAACGGCCAGAACGAAGGAGATCCCGCGCAATGGCGCTTGAAGAAAAATTTGGCCGGCGGCGGCGCCATGTACGATATCGGGATTTATTGCCTGAACACCACGCGCGCCACGCTGGGCGAAGAGCCGATCGAAGTGAACGCGCGCATCTTCACCACGCCGGGCGATCCGCGATTCACCGAAGTGGAAGAATCGGTCTACTGGACGATGCTTTTTCCATCGGGCGTGATTGCCACGCTTTCCTGCAGCTATGCCATGCACAATTTCAAGGTCTTCAGCGTGTCAGGCGAGCAAGGCAACGCGCGCATGGACCCGGCGTACGGCACCTCCGGACTGCGCGTTTACGTGGAGCGCAGCACGGGCGGCGGAGGCGGCGTCACCGAAATGCGCATGGGCGATATCGATCACTTCGCGGCGGAAGTGGATCATCTCGCGCTGTGCATTCGCAACGACGTGAAGCCGCGCACTCCGGGAGAGGAAGGCGTTCAGGACATGAAGATCGTCGAAGCCGTCTATCAATCCGCGGCGTCCGGCCAAACCGTGAAGCTGCCGCGCATCGATGGACTGGACACCACGCGCGGGCCGGAACCGGTGATGAATTAGGCTGTCGCGGCTGCTGCCAGAAGCCTCAAGCGAATAAAGCCATCGGCGTCAGGTTCGCCATCGAACCCGCATCGCAACGGCGCCTAAATCGGATCGCGGGTCCATGCACCATCGACGATTCGGGCGATGCCGCGCGGATTTTCGTCTTTCAATTCCGCAGGTAGCCAGGCTTGGGGAAAATCCTGGAAGCAGACGGGGCGAACGAAACGCAGGATGGCGGCCGTGCCCACTGAAGTGAAACGCGGGTCCGTCGTCGCGGGGTAAGGGCCGCCGTGCTGTGTGGCCGGGCCTACTTCTAGGCCCGTGGGCATGCTTCCGAACACCAGGCGCCCGGCTTTTTCGCGCAGGATCCCGATGAGCGGCGCGAACTCCGCGAGGTCTTCCTCGCTGGCGTGAATCGTGACGGTGAGTTGGCCCGCGAGTTTTGTCGCAATGTCCATCAGGCATTGTTTTGTTTCGCAGGGCACCACCAGCGTCGCCGGACCGAATAATTCGTCGCCCAAGCTGGGTTCGTCGCGAAACAATTGCGAATCGGCGGTGAAGACCGCGGCGTAAGCCGCAGCCGATCTTGCGCGTGCCGGACCGGGCGATTCGCTCGAAGCATCCGGCGCGGCGCTGGCTGCAAGGTTGACTCCGGAAATCCCGCGGCGCTTCCCGAAGCCGCTGCGAAACTGCTCGGCGATTCCGGCGTGCAGCATCGTAGCGGCAGGGGATTGCGCGATTTCGCCGCTCAAAGTTTTCGTGAAGGCGTCGAAATCCGCGCCGCCGAGACCCAGCGCCAATCCAGGCTTGGTGCAGAATTGGCCCACGCCTAGCGTCACCGATTTCGCCATGCTTTGCGCGATTCCCGCGCCGCGCGATCTCAGCGCGCCAGGCAAGACGAACACGGGATTGATGCTGCCCATCTCGGCGAACAGTGGAATTGGCACGGGTCGCGCCGCCGCGGCGTCGAAAAGCGCGCGCCCCGCGCCCAGCGAACCTGTGAATCCCACGGCGCGCGCCAGCGGATGGCGCACCAGCGCGAGTCCGACGGCGGGCGAAGGCCCGTGCACCATCGAGAATATTCCTGCCGGCATTCCGCACGCGCGAATCGCTTCCTGCACCACGCGCGCCGCCATCTCCGATGTGCCGGGATGCGCGGGATGCCCTTTGACAACTACGGGATTTCCGGCGGCCAGCGCCGAAGCCGTATCGCCGCCGCACACCGAAAATGCCAGCGGGAAATTGCTCGCGCCGAAAACCACGATCGGCCCCATGGGCAGCAGCATTCGGCGCATATCGACTTTCGGAACGGGCGCGCGCGCCGGGTCGGCGCGATCGATGCGCGCGTCCAGCCACGAGCCTTCGCGCACCAGCGCGGCAAACATGCGCAGTTGCATCGCGGTGCGCGCGCGTTCGCCCAGCAGCCGCGCCTCAGGCAGCGCGGTTTCGGCGTGCGCCCGCGCGATCAATTCCGCGCCAAGATTTTCCAAGCCGGTCGCGATCGCTTCCAGGAAGCGCGCGATATCATCGGGCGATTTCTTCCGGTAGCTGGCGAAGGCTGCGTCGGCCAGCGCGAGCGCTCGATCGATTTCGGCTTCGGTGGCTTCGTGGAAGGCTGGCTCGAGCGCCGCTCCGGTCGCGGGATTCACGCCGCGAAAGGTCGTGCCCCCAGCGCTACTCACCCCGCCGCCCAGGATATTGGCTCCGTGCAGTTCCATTTGTGGTCGTGAGCTCCTTTTAGGCGGCGCGCTCCGCGCGTTGCGACCATACGATTATACTGAAAGCCCGCGCTTCGTGGCGCGTATCGCGAGCGCGCGACGCGCCCGTTTCACGCCTCGAAACCGCAGACTTTCGTGCCTCGCGCCGAAAGATTCCTGTATTATCTGCCAGGCCTTTTTTGCGCGCGCCGCTGCCACGCGGCACGTGCGACGCGCAAGAAGGCATCGGGTGCCGCGATTGTGAAAGTTGCCGATCTCGCCGTCCATTCCATCGCCATCGCCGATCCGCCGTTGCGCAGCTCCTACGGGCGGCACGCGCCGTATGCGCTGCGCACGATTCTCGAAATCAAGAACGACGATGGAATTATTGGTCTGAGCGAAACGCACGGCGGCGACGCTATCGCGCGGGCGTTTCGCGCGCTCGCGCCGCGGATCAAGGGCGCCGATCCCTATCGCCTCGCGGGCACGTTGCTGCCGATGGTCGAAGAAGATCACACCGGCGCTTCCAGCGACGCTGACCGCTCGCAGACCTATCACGTTCCCGGAGAGAATCCGCTCGACGAAGCGGCGCGCCTTTATTCCGCGATCGAGATCGCTTGCCTTGATCTGATCGGCAAATCGGTGGGTCGTCCCATGTGCGATTTGCTGGGCGGACGCGCGCGCGATGCCGTGCCGTTTTCGGCGTACGCGTTTTATAAGGACGCGGGCGGAGGCGGCGAGGGCGCTGATGCGCGCGAAGATGCTTACGGCGAAGCCCTCACGCCGCAACAATTGGTGCGCCAGGTCCGGCAGATGACCGCCGAGTACGGTTTTCGCGACGTGAAGCTCAAAGCCGGCGTGCTCGACCCCGAAATCGAGGTCGAAACGATTCGCCAACTGCGCGCGTCGTTCGGTCCCGGCGTTCCTTTGCGCTTGGATCCGAATTGCGCATGGTCGGTGGAAACTTCCGTTGACGTAGGTCGGGCGCTTGCTGCGGAGCTTGCGGACGAAGGTTACCTTGAAGATCCCACCGCGAGTATCGACGGAATGGCCGAAGTGCGGCGCCGGCTGCTTGCTGAATCCATCGCCACGCCGCTCGCGAGCAACGTCGCTGTCACTTCGTTTGCCGATATTCCGCCGAGCGTGAGCGCCGGCGCGGTGCAAATCATCCTGTGTGATCCGCACTATTGGGGCGGCGTGCAGCAAGTGCAGCACCTTGGCAAAATCTGCCGCACCTTCGGCCTGGGGCTTTCGATGCATTCCAATACGCATCTGGGCATTTCTCTGATGGCCATGGCTCACGCCGCCGCCGCGACGCCGCACCTTTCCTTTGCCTGCGACACGCATTACCCTTGGCAATCGCAACGCGACGAAATCGTGGCCGGCGGCCGCATTCGGTTTGAGAATGGCAGCGTGCGCGTTCCGGATCGCCCCGGCCTTGGAGTCGAACTCGACTACGATCAATTGGCGCGCGGCCGTGAACGTTACGCGAAGTGCGCGTATCGCAAGCGCGACGACGCGGCCGAGATGCGCAAATATGTGGATCGGAATTGGCAGCGCATTCTGCCCAGGTGGTGAATCGTGAGTGCTGAAGAATTTCGCAAGAAACTTCGCGGCGTGATCGGTTTCCCGGTCACGCCATTCGACGCCGGTCTTTCGCTGAACATCGCGGGACTGCGGAAAAATATTCAGCTCTTAATGCAATATCCGCTCGCGGCTTTGGTCGCGGCCGGGGGCACCGGCGAATTTTATTCGCTCGCGCCCGCCGAGTACGTCGAAGTGCTGCGCGCCCTCGTGGAAGAAGTCGCCGGTCGTATTCCGGTGATCGCCGGCACGGGATTCAATCGCGCGATTGCGATCGAGCTTGCGCAGCAGGCGCAACGCGCGGGAGCCAACGCGATTCTGGCGTTGCCGCCGTATTATCCGAATGCCGACGAAGAAGGTTTGGCCGATTACTACGCGGCGATCGGCCAAGCCACTCCGCTGCCGCTGATCATTTATAGCCGCGATTGGGTGAACCCTGGCGCCGAATGGATCGAGCGCCTCGCGGCGCGCGTGCCCACGCTCGCGGCGTGGAAAGATGGTCAGGGCGATATCCGCCGCTACCATCAGATCATGGCGCGGCTGGGCGATCGGCTGCACTGGATCGGCGGCATTGGCGACGACTGCGTGCCGGGATATTACAGCATCGGCATTCGCGTGTTCACATCGAGTATCGCGACGGTCACGCCCACAATTCCGTTGCTGCTTGACGCCGCGGCCGCGGCTGGCGACGCGAAGGAGCTGGATCGTCTGATGCGCGAATATGTTCTGCCGCTCTATGCGCTGCGTGCGCGGCGCAAAGGGTATGAAGTCACTGTAATGAAACAGATGATGGATTTCGTGGGCCTCGCCGGCGGGCCCGTGCGTCCGCCGCTGCCGAAATTGCGGCCGGCGGAAATCGAAGAAGTGCGCGCGATGATCGAGCATTGGAAGCCGATACTCAGCGCGTGATTTCGGAGACTCAACTCGTATGACTTCTGAACCCTCCACGTTCGAGGGCGACGCCGCTGGGAGCGATGCGGCGAATTCCGCCGGAATGACTCCCACCTGGGAGCGCTGGAAAGTTCTCGCCTGGCTGTGCTGCCTTTCTGTCTTCACGTACATCGGCCGCGTGGGCATCAGCGGCCAACTCCGCGAAAATATTGAATTCAGTCTGCATTTGGTTCCCGCGCAGACGGCCTATGCGATCGCGGCTTTCACGCTGGCGTATGCGTTGTTCGAGCTGCCGAGTGGCTGGCTGGGTGATCGCTTCGGGCCGCGCAAAGTGCTCACGCGCGTGGTGCTTTGCTGGATGGTGTTCACGGCGCTGACGGGCGCGTCGTGGAGTCTGGCGAGCCTGGTGGTGATTCGCTTCATGATCGGCGCGGGCGAAGCGGGCGCGTTTCCGAATATGGCGCGCGCCACGCGCGATTGGTTTCCCTATCGTGAGCGCGGGCTCGCCCAAGGATACATTTGGATGCTGGCGCGATTCGGCGGCGCGATTGCATTTCCGTTTTTGCTCGTGCTCACGCATCTCTTTGGCTGGCGCTGGACGTTCGTCGTCACCGGGGCGATTGGCGTGGTGTGGGTTTCGCTTTTCTGGGCGCGATTCCGCGATACGCCGAAGCAAGATCCCAAGGTGAACGCGGCCGAGCGCGCGCTGATTGCGGAAGGGAAGCTGGAGACCTCGAAGCCGCTGCCGATTTCCTGGCGTCATCTGCTGCTCAGTCCGACGATTTGGTTTTTGCTGATGATGTATTTTTGCAGCAACGCGGGCTGGTCATTTTTCGTGAGTTGGATTACGCCGTATCTCGAAGGCGATTTGCGGCTCACCGGAATGAAGCTCGCGCTGGCTTCGGGCTCGCCGCTCTTTGTCGGCGGATTCGCCTGTTTTCTGGGCGGATTTCTGACGGATCGCACCGTGCGTCTGTGGGGGCGGCGTTGGGGACGCACGCTGATCGGCACGATCGGCTACGCCTTCGCCGGAACACTGATGCTGATCGCGTTCAAGGTGACCACGCACCACGCCGTGTGGGCGCTGGTGGCGATCTGTTTTTCCTCCTTCTCGAAGGACATCGGCATGGCCGCGACCTGGGCCATCACCATCGACATCGGCCATAAATACGCGGGCACGGTTTCCGGCCTGATGAATTCGTTCGGCAATATGGCGCAGGTGCTTTCGGTGTGGATCGTGGTGCATCTTGCGATTCTGGCCGGAACCGCAGGGCATCCGAATTGGAAAGTTTCGTTGTATTACTACGCCGCGATGTTTTTCGTCTCCGCCGTGTGTTTCGCCTTCATCGATCCGCGCAGGACGGTCGTGTATTCCGATGCCGATCGCCAGCGTCTTGAGGCCGAAGGCTCGCTCAATCGTTGAACCGCGCTTAGCGGTTCGCGGAGACGGGAATCAAATCGTCTTGTCTTTTGCGTAGCAGATGCGCTCGAGGTTGCATTCCACGCAGCGCGGCTTGCGCGCCACGCACACGCGGCGGCCGTGCCAGATCAATTGATGCGAAAATAAAATCCATCTTTCCTGTGGAATCACCTGCATCAAATCCTGCTCAATCCTTTTTGGATCGGTGTGGCGTGTGAGGTCCAGGCGCGCCGAAAGTCGCTGCACGTGGGTATCGACGACCACGCCGCTGGCGATGCCGAACGCCGTGCCCAGAACTACGTTCGCGGTTTTGCGCGCGACGCCGGCCAGCGTCAGCAATTCCTCCATGCTGTTCGGAACTTCGCCGCCGAATTCCTCGATGATCTTGCGGCTCGCGCCCATGATCGATTTCGTTTTGTTGCGGAAAAAACCGGTGGGGCGAATGTCCTGTTCGAGTTCACTCGGATTGGCGTGGGCGAAATGTTTCGGCGTGGGATATTTCGGATACAGCGTCGCGGTCACTTGGTTGACGCGCACGTCGGTGCATTGCGCGGACAGAATTGTGGAGATCAGCAGTTGGAAAGCGTTTTCGTGTTCCAGCGCACACGTCGCGGCCGGATAGGCTTCGTCGAGTTTTGCCAGTATCGCGCGCACGCGAGCGGGCGTGGCGCCGGCGGCTTTTCCCGACGCCGACGATGCGGCGGATTTTTGCGCCGGCCTTCGCGCCGATTTCGCGCGGGGCTTTGCGGCGCGCGCCTTCGGCTTTGATTTGTGAGATTTTTTCGGAATTCGTTTTTTCATTGTGGCTCCGGAA
>Ga0302326_10022508_pt1 | contig 12880 bp, 5 predicted proteins | sample Palsa_T0_3_FD_202264 | JGI IMG/M metagenome (GOLD analysis project Ga0302326, IMG submission 202264) | Peat permafrost microbial communities from Stordalen Mire near Abisko, Sweden - Palsa_T0_3 | ecosystem: Environmental > Terrestrial > Soil > Palsa > Peat permafrost | place: Sweden: Abisko... | reverse complement strand
TCTTCCTGAACGTAGCGCTGTTCTTCTTCATCTTCTATTTCGAGCGGGACTGGAGGATTGAGCATGCGTCCCTCGAGGCCCGGCGCAGGGTCCTCGGCCCGGAGGCGGCGGACATCACGGCTCTCGAGGTCGCCGGAACCGCCCCGGGCTCGGGCTTCAGCATCGAGCGCAGGGGCGACTCGTGGTTCATCACGAAGCCGATCGAGTGGCCCGCCAACCCGAACGCGGTCAGCGGCATCCTCAACGAGCTCCAGCTCCTCGAGCACGAGACGAGCTTCAGCACGAAGGACCTGGAGAAGAACGGCCAGAAGCTCTCGGACTACGGACTGGACCAGCCCAAGCTGACCGTCTCCTTCACCTCGGGAGAGGCATCGAGCGCAAGGACGACCGTCCTGCGCATCGGGGACACGACAAAGGTGGGCAACCACCTCTACCTGCTTTCGCCGGACGGCGAGCGAATCCACGTGGTCGACCGCTCCCTGGCGGACAGCCTTTCCATCGCGTTCGACGACCTGCGCTCGGACGTCGTGTTCTCCATCCCGGTCTTCGAGGCGCGCTCGCTTAGCATCCAGGCTGCGGCCCCCTCCGGGGTCCGCGTGCGGCTTCACCGCGAGGGCAGCCGCTGGTCCTTCGAGACGCCTGTCATCGCCCGGGCCTCGACGAGCATAACGGAGCTCGCGATCAACGGGCTCGGCGCCCTGCGGGTGAGGTCGTTCGTGACGCAGAACCCGCCCGCGGCCGCCTCCCCCCTGCGGGTCACCCTGGAGGGGAACAACCGTCACGAGACGCTCTTCATCGGGGGGGCCGCCGACGCCGACGGCAGCTTCTACGCCCAGCTCGAGGGGCGCCCGGCGGTATTCACAGTGTCAATACCCCCGCAGCTCATGACCACGCTCCGGAGCGCGCAGGACGAGCTGCGCGACCGCCATGTGCTGGACTTCGACGCGGGCTCCGTCACCTCGATAGCGCTCTCGGCGCCGAACCAGCCGGAGCTCTCCCTCCAGCGCCTGGAGTCGGGGGCCGGCGGCCACGGCGCGGGCTGGCAGATCATCCGCAGGGGCGGCGGCTCCCAGGGCCCCCAGACCCTCCCGGCGGACCCCGCGGCCGTGCAGCGCCTGCTCGAGCAGCTGGAGACCCTGGCCGCGCTCGAGTTCCAGAGCGACGCCCCGACCGCCGCCGACCTCGAGGACTGGGGCTTCAACCGCCCCGAGAGGGAGATCGAGCTCACGCTCGCGGGCGAGGCCCCGACCCAGGTCACGCTCCAGATAGGCCTGCCCACGAAGAGGGACAACGTCGCCTACGCCCGGATCGCCGGGTCCTCCTCGGTGTACGCCGTGGAGCCGGACATACTCCGGGAGACAAGCGCGTCCCCGCTCGCCTGGCGCGAGCGCCAGCTCAGCACGCTTCCGGTGTCGGCGCGGATCACCGCGATCACGCTCTCCTCCGCCGCCGACGGCACGGTCATCTATTCGCGCAAGATCGAAGGCGACGGGAGCTGGGACACGGCGCTCGCCGGCGAAGCCGCCGCGCGCAGGGGCGCCGTGACGGTGCTCCTCGCGCAGCTGCGGTCGCTCCGCGCCGCGAGCTTCGTGGAGGAGGGTTTCCCCGAGAAGATCTTCGCGGCCGGCGAGGTGCGCCCGTGGAAGTACCGCCTGGACGCGACCATCTCGCTCCCCGACGGCGCCGGCGGCAGCCAGGTCAACACGATGACCCTGTGGTTCGCCGAGCGCACGGGCGCGGCCGAGCAGCTCGCCGGCTCCAAGGATTTTGCGACCGTGTTCGCCGTGGAGCAGCCCCTGCTGGACGCCCTCTGGACGCTGACGCAGCCCTGAGCCGATGTCCGCGGGAATCCTAAGGCCCTGCATTGCCGGCGCCCGAATCTTCGCGTCGTGCGTGCTGACGGCGACCGTCTGGACGCTCTGGCTCGGCCTCGTGCTGCTCCTCGGCGTCCAGGTCTACGTGGCCTCGGTTAACGAGCTCGAGGTCCCGCGCTTCCTCCTCAACGCGATCGAGGAGCACCTTGCCGAGTCCGGCGTCTCCGTCGCCTTCGGCCGGGCCGTCTTCGATCCCTCGGGCAGGATCCTCCTGCAGAAGGCGCGCTTCAAGCTCGCGACGTTCGGCGAGCCGGTCGTGACGGCCAACGCGATCTACGTGCGCCTCGACCCGTGGGCCCTCCTGGAAAGGCGGTTTGAGCCGAGGGAGATCCGGGCGACCGGGGCAGACCTGTACATCCCCGCGATGCTTTCGCCGTCGGGCCGCGCCGAGAAGCTCGTCGAGGACCTCGACGCGGGCTTCTCGATGGCCTCGAGGGGCGACGAATTCTCGGTCGACTACCTCAACTGCCGCCTGGGCTCGGTGAGCCTTTCGGCGCACGGGACGATAAACGCGGGGACCGTCGCGCGCAGCGGCGCCGCGCCGTCGCTCCCCCTCGCGGAGTTCATCTCGAAGAACTACGTCGCCCTGAGCCGGGAGTTCTCGGGGGCCGAGGAGAGGCTGGCGGCGCTCGACCAGTGTGTGGTGACGGCCGTCCTGACCCCGTCCGACACGCGGGGGGCGATCGTGGACGCCGAGCTGTGCGCGTCGGGCCTGCGGATGGCGAAGCCGGCCGTCAGCGCCGGCAGGGTGCGGGCGACAGCCCGCTTCCCCCTTCTGGGAGGCTCGCCGCTCATGGCGTCGGCATTCGCCTCGGCGGAGACCCTGCAGGTCGGCGCCAGGTCGGCCTCCGGCGTCCGGGTGCGCATCCGCGGGATCCTGAGGGTGGACACGCTCGAGTTCAGCCCCAGGCAGCTGGAGATCACCGCCGGGCGGGTCTCGGGCGATGGCGCGGAGCTGGCCGCCCCCGTGGCCCGAATCTTCCCGGACGCCGGCCGCAGGGTCTCGGCCGACGCCGCCGCCTGGCTCTGCGGCAGCCCGGTCTCAGGGCACGCGGACGTGGACCTCGCCGCCAAGTCGGCCGCCATATCGTTCGACGCCAGCGCGTCGCCCGGCCTCATCGCCCCGATCTCGGCAAGGACGAAGCTGGACATCCGGCGCTTCGCGGACCTCTCCGGGCCCGTGGCGCTCGTGGGCCGGGTCAACCTCGCTCCCGGCTGGAGGTTTTCGGACGCCGAGGCCCGGGTTGACGGGCGCAATGTCACGGCCTTCGGCGTAAGGCTCGATGAGCTCCGCGGCGACGTTTCCTATGACGGGGTCCACCTCGCCGCCCGCCGGGCGCTCGTGCGCAACGGGGAGAACCTGGCGCGGGGCTCCTACGAGATGGATTTCTCGACCCTCGCGTACCGGTACCTGCTGGAGGGCCGCCTGCGCCCGCTCGACATCTCCCCGTGGTTCCAGGGGACCTGGTGGAGGGGGATATTCGGCCGCTTCGGGTTCCCCGCGGCGCCTCCCGACGCAAACGTCGACGTGCGGGGATTCTACCAGCGAGGGCGCGTCTTCTCCGTGTTTGGCTACGCCGACTCCCGGGACCCGGTCGTCCTCGGGGTCCCCTTCGACCGGGTGCGCACGCTTCTCTACATCGACCAGTCGGTCTGCGAGGGATTCGAGGCCGAGGCAACGAAGGGCGCCGATGGGGCACAGGCCTCGTTCAGGGCCGCCTTCGAGCCGAGGACCGGCGCCTGGGGCGGGCTGGACGTCGACCTGGACTCGACGCTCGATCCGGCGTCCGTCGCGATGATGCTGCCGTCGGGCGCCGCCGCCGCCGTCGTCCAGTTTTCATTCGACCATCCCCCGTCTGTCGCCCTTCGAGGGCACTTCGACGGCCCCGCGGCCCCCGGGGCGCGGCACCAGCAGGTGCACGCGGAGGTCCGCTCGGACACGGGCCTGCGGGTGCACGGGGTGGCGTTCTCGCGTGCACTATTCAAATTTGACCTTAACGACGACGCCATCGATGTCACCGACGTGGAGGCGGGATTCGCCGGGGGGATCGCGACGGGGAAGGCGACGCTGGCCGGGGAGGGCCCCGACCGGCGCCTGCGGTTCAAGGTCTCCCTGACCCACGCGAGCCTTGGCCTGGCCGCCGCCGCCGCCGAGGGCTACGTCGTCTCCGCCGCAAAGGCCGCGACGGCCCTCGACACCTTCGCGCGCGAGAAGGCCGATGTCCTCCTCGACCTCAATGTCTCGGCCGAAGGGCGCCCGGGCGAGCTGGCGAGCTTCAGCGGCGACGGAAACGTCCAGATCCAGGGTGCCGAGCTCGGGGCGCTGTCGCTGCTCGGGGGACTTTCCAGGATCCTGAAGATCACGGAGCTGCGCTTCACCCAGGCCCGGGCGGAGTTCACGATCGACAACTCCTCGCTCGTCTTCCCGGAGGTGAGCGCGATCGGGGCCAATTCCGCGATCGAGGCGAAGGGCACCTACGCGATCGACAAGCGGCTCCTCAATTTCTCCGCGCGGGTCTACCCCTTCCAGGAAAGCCACTCGCCGCTCCAGGTGCTCAACGCTCTCTCATCGCCGCTTTTCGCCGTTTTCACGGTGAAACTTGGCGGCACCATCGACAAGCCGTCATGGAGCTTGAGACCGTTCTACACGCCCGCGAACCCCGCCCGCGTCGGCGACGCCAAGTCCGACGAGCCGGAATCGCCCTCCATTCCCTCCCCGCTGGCAAATCCGCCTCCCTGACAGGGTGATGCGACTGCCGGGGGCGAGCGGCCCGCAATCCGTAGAAACGCGCAAATGCCGGGACACAAAACACGTTGCGCCGGATTGGATGGGACGCATTGTTGTCCAAGGCCCTAATGGACCACGTCATCACATTGCCCCGTCGGTCCTGGACTGAGCGGGCGTCACTCGCGCTGGCCGCGGTTCTCGTGGTCATCGGGGCCACCTCCCTGACGGGCTGGCTCTTCCACATTGAGTTCCTCGTGGCGCCCTTCGCCCACCAGGCGCCGATCAAGGCGAACGAGGGCCTCTGTTTCATCGCGTTGGGCCTGGCCCTCGCCGGCCGGGAGTTCGGCATCAGGAACGCGGCGCTTGCCGCGGCCCTTCCGGCGCTGGTGGGGGCGCTCACCGCCGCCGAGGCGCTGCTCGGGATCGACCTGAGGATCGACGAGCTCATCGCGCGGGACTGGATGCTCATCGACACGGTCCAGCCGGGACGGGGGGCGCTCATGGCCTCGGCCTGCATCTCGCTGGTCGGCGTCACCCTTCTCTGGCGGTACTGGCAGAGGTATGCGCGGGGGCGCCTCTTTGCTGAGGCCGTCTCCGGGTCGATCCTGGCCTCCGTCGGCTTTTCGACCCTCCTCGGGTACCTTTTCGAGCTGCCCGCGGTCTACAACTGGGGAACGAGCACGGCCATCTCGGCCGTCACGGCAATCGCGCTCCTGACGGCCGGACTGGCGCTCCTGACGCTCGCGTGGCGCGAGAGCCAGAGGATCGAGGGCGGACCGCCGGCGTGGCTGCCCATGCCCGCGGTCATCGGATGCCTCACGCTTACGCTCATCTTCTGGATCGGCCTGACGGAGCGCGAGATGATCTTCGAGGGCGCGAAGTCGGCGACCGCCAGGGACCAGTTTGCGACAAGGATCGTCTCCGAGATAGACCAGCAGACCAACGCGATCGACCGCCTCGCCCGCGAGGGGATAGACAACCCCGACAAGAACATGGCCGTCTGGCAGACGGACGCCGCGCGCCTGTACGACGAGTCGAAGGAGCTCGGGTGCGTCTCGATCTCGTACATCGACTCGGACCTCGGGACGCGCTGGATCTTTCCGGCGCGCGAGAACGCCGGTGCCCTGGGATTCGACAACGGCTCGGATCCCAGGCGGCGCGACGCGATCGAGTCCGCGCGCGCCAAGGACGCCCCCGAGATCTGCGCGGTGACGTCGGTCGGGGGGAAGGCCGACCTGGGCTTTGTGATCTTCGCGCCCATCTCCGGGAACGGAACCACGCCCACCGGGTACGTCGCCTCCGAATTCCTCTACGCGAGGTTCTTCCCGTCGATCGTCAAGGAGCTCAAGCTCGTCTCCGAGTACACGGTCGCCGTCACCGTGGGCCGCGACCAGGTCTACAGCTCGTCCCTCGACCAGGTGAAGGACAATCCCGCGCTCCAGACGGAGAAGAGCTACACGATCTTTGACGAGCGCGTGAGGCTGAGCCTCACGCCCACGGCGGCCGCGTTCTCCCGCGACAAGCGCTACCTGCCCGAGATGGCCCTCGGGGGCGGCATCGTGATCACCCTCCTGCTGGGCTTCACGCTTCACCTGTGGCGCCGGGCGAGCTCCGGCCAGTACCTCTCGGAGCTCTCCAACAAGCGGCTGGTCGCCGAGAACGAGGAGCGGCGAAGGATCGAGGCGCGCCTCAAGGTCTCGGACGAGCGCCTGCGGCTCGCGCTCGACTCCACCCAGATCGGGATCCTGGAGTGGAACGTGCCCAAGGGGCACGTCTACTACAGCCCCGGCCTCTGGGGCCTGCTCGGCTACGACCACGGCCGGATGCCGTCCACGCTCGAGGTCTGGCAGTCGCTCATCCACCCGGACGACCTCCCGCTCTACCGCAAGCGCACCGAGTCCCAGCTCAACGGCGTCGCCTCGTTCATCGACCCCGAGTACCGGGTGCGGGCGCGCTCGGGCGACTGGCGATGGGTGTACGTCCGCTCGAAGTCCGTCCTTGCCGGGCCCAACGGCCGCCCCACCCGGATCATCGGCACCGTCCAGGACATCACGACCCGGCGCGAGTCCGAGCAGGCCCTGCGCGAGAGCCAGGCGGAGGCCCGCAAGCTCTCGCTCGTCGCCTCCAAGACGGACAACCTGGTCATCATCGGGTCGGCGGACGGGAAGATCGAGTGGGTCAACAGCGCGTTCTGCAGGGTCATGGAGTACACGCTCGCGGAGGTCGTGGGCAAGGACCCCGGGCTACTCCTGAGCGGGCCCGACACCGACGCGGCGCAGGCCGACCTGATCCGAAACGAGATCGCGAAGGGCAACGGGGCGAACACCGAGATCGTCCACTACTCGAAGTCGGGCCGGAAGTACCACCTGCACCTCGAGGTGCAGGTCGTCCGGAACACGGCCGGCCAGGTGGAGAACTTCATCGCGATCGAGAACGACATCACGTCGCGCGTCGAGACCGAGGGCCAGCTGCGCCGCGCGAAGGCGGAGGCCGACTTCGCCTCGCGCGCGAAGAGCGAGTTCCTCGCCTCCATGTCGCACGAGATCCGCACGCCGATGAACGGGGTGATCGGGATGACGAGCATCCTCATGGAGACCTCGCTGACGGGCGAGCAGCGGGACTTCGTCAACACGATCCGGACCTCGGGCGAGGCGCTCCTGACGATCATCAACGACATCCTGGACTTCTCGAAGATCGAGTCCGGAAAGATGGAGCTCGAGCGGGCCCCGTTCGAGCTGGCGCTCTGCATCGAGGAGGCCCTCGACCTCTTCGCCCCCCAGGCCGCGGCGAAGCGCCTGGAGATCGGCTACAACGTCGAGCCGGACGTCCCGCCGTGGATCATCGGCGACGTGACCCGCCTGCGCCAGATCATCGTCAACCTTGTCAACAATGCGATCAAGTTCACCCCCACGGGGAGCATCTCCATCCAGGTCCGCAGGATTCCGCTCGACGCTACGGTCCGCGCGATGGCGGCCGGCCGGATGAGGCTCGAGATCGCGGTGCAGGACACGGGCATCGGCATAGCCCAGGACAGGATCGACCGCCTGTTCAAGGCGTTCAGCCAGGTGGATTCGTCTACGACCCGGAAGTACGGCGGGACGGGCCTGGGCCTCGCGATCTGCCAGCGCTTGTGCCAGCTGATGAACGGCGAGATCCGCGTGGAGAGCGCGCCCGGAAAGGGCTCGATGTTCACGGTCGCCTTCATGACGGACGCGGCTCAGCGCCCGCCTGAGGCGACCTCGGCGCCGTTCGCCGGGATGGAGCTCAACGGCTCGCTGATCGTCTGCATCGAGGACAACCCGATCACCCGGGCTCGCCTTCGGACCCTCTTCGACTCGCTTGGCGCCACCTGCGTGTTCGCGAACGACCCGGAGGCTGCCGTGCAGGCCGTTCCGACGCTCCCCAGCCTGCCCTCCCTCGTCATCCTGGACCTCCCCGACTTCGAGAGCCAGCGGGCGCTCGACGTCACGGCGGCCATCAAGTGCCCGAGGCTTGTCCTCTTCCGCCTGGGCCAGATGGCGCCGCCCGCGCCGCCGGACGGCCTGCCCTACGCGGCGCTCTCGAAGCCGATCAAGACCGTGCCGTTCCTGCAGGCCCTCTCAATCCTCGGCAACCGCGGCAAGCCGGGCACCGTGGCGCAGGTGCGCGTCGAGGACCGCCCGATCGCCGAGGAGATCCCGCTGAAGGTCCTCCTCGCGGAGGACAACGCGGTGAACCAGAAGGTCGCCCTGAGGTTCCTCGAGCGCATGGGCTACAACGCGGACGCGGTCGGCAACGGGCTCGAGGTCATGAGCGCGTTCCAGAACCGCGACTATGACCTGGTCCTGATGGACCTGCAGATGCCGGAGATGGACGGCCTCGAGGCGAGCCGGCGCATCCGCAGGACGCTGCCGGCCGACCGCCAGCCCAAGATCATCGCCCTCACGGCCAACGCGATGCAGGGCGACCGCGAGATCTGCCTCGACGCCGGCATGGACGACTACATCTCGAAGCCGGTCAAGATGCATGAGATCGTCGCGGCGATCCGCCGGCAGTTCTCGAAGGCGCCGATCGCGCCGCCGGTCACCAGCTGACCCGGGACCTCAGTTCGGCGATCTCGGCGGCGCGCGACGGGTCGCCCGCGAGGTTCCGGTGCTCGAGCGGATCGGCATCGAGGTCGTACAGGAGCCAGGGTGAGCCGTCGTCGTTGAGGACCAGCTTTCGCGCCGCCGAGCGGACGCCCGACCACTTCCGGTCGCACTGGTCCGGGAGCGCGACGACGGAGGGCATCGAGATCCGGACGGCCGCCGGCCCGGCCGCCCGCGCAGGGTCCGTCCCGTCGGCCCACGCCAGGGCCATCTCCGGGAGTCCGATCAGGGAGAAGGGGTCCTCCTCGCGCCGGGGTGCGCCGGGGCAGCGCACCAGGAGGGGGACGCGGATGCTCTCCTCATGCGGCCAGCCCTTCCTGAAGAGGCCGTGCGAGCCGTGCATGTCGCCGTGGGCCGAGGTCACCACGACGCGGGTGGAGGCGGCCACCCGGTCCACGAGGGACCCGATAGACCGGTCGGTCGCCTCGATGTGCGCGTAATACCCGGCCAGCTCGCGGCGCGCCCTCGAGGCGGACTCCCCTCCCGCGGGCACGTTGGCGCGAAGCCTGATCGCGCCCGGCTCCGGGCCGCGGACACCGGCGGCGGGCGCGCCATACGGCGGATGAGGCGCCTCGAGGCTCACGACCGCGAACCACGGGCCGGCGAGCGCCCCTAGGAACTCGGCCGCGCGCCCGCACACCACGTCGCTCTGGTATCCGTCGAAGCGCACCGGTTCGGGGAGCCTCGTGCCGTGGAGCCAGGGGTTGTTGAGGAGGAACCCGCTCTCGAATCCCTCCCAGAATCCGAATCCCCCCCGGAACTCCGGCGGGACGACGATCCTCGCGTGGGCATCGCCCGCGAGGGGTGCCCCCGGGTCGCGCTTGTAGAGGTGCCACTTTCCGAAGAATGCGGTCGAGTACCCGCGCTCGCCCATCGCGTGGGCCACCGTCCGCGCGCCGGGCGGCAGGGGATCAAAATAGTCCCCGATGCCGTTCCCGGGGGAGGCGACCCCGGTCAGGATCGCCGCCCTGGCAAACGGGCCAAAGGGATGGGGCGTCACGGCCTGCGTGAAATTCACGGCCGTGGCGGCCAGCGCGTCCAGCCGCGGGGTCCGCGCGTTCGGATCCCCCGCGTACCCGCAGGCCTGCGCCCTCCACTGCGTGGTCAGGATCCAAAGGATGTTGGGAGGGGTCGGCACGCGTCTCTTGGCTTGGGATTGAGATTGAGCCCGCACTACAATTAATTCGTCCCCAGCGTGCAACCCAGCGTCGCAGACAGGCCGCCGTGGTGGCTCTGGCCAACCATCCTCTCGCTCGACGCGCCCGCGGTCGTCGTGCTCTGGCAGCTCCTCCTTGCCAACGCGGCCTCGGTCATTGTCGGCCGGGCAGAGGTCTTCGTCCTGGGGAGCTCGGTCTGGCTCGCATACTGCGCCGACCGCTGGATCGAGGGATGGAGGATACCCCCCGAGTCCATTCGCACGCACAGGCACCGCTTTCACCAGCGGGAGCGCTGGCCCCTGGCCGCGGCCTGGATCGTGGTCCTCGGCCTGGACCTTGCGGCGGCCGTCCGCGGGCTGGACCGCGCGGAGTTTCGGGCGGGAGCCCTCCTTCTCGTGGCCGTCTCCGCCTATCTCCTCTCGCACCAGTTCGTGCACAGGAACAGCAGGTGGCGCGCGCCCAAGGAAGCCTGCGTCGCCGTGCTCCTTGGCGCGGGCGCCGCGGTGTTCATTGCGAACCGTGCCGGCGCCTCCCTTCACGCGATCCCCGTCCCCCTTGCGCTCTTCGTGCTGCTCTGTTTCTGCAACTGCGCCCTTATCTCGCTCTGGGAGGACGCGGTCGACCGCAGCCACGGGCAGACGTCGCTCGCCCTTCAATTCGGGCGGGCGGCCGCCTACAACCGCGCCCTTCCCTGGGCCATACTCGCCCTGTCCCTGGCGATTTTGCTCGGGGGATCAGGCGGGACGCGCGCCGCGGCGGCCTGCGGCGCCGCAAGCGGCGCACTCCTTGGCGCAATCGACCTTGTGGAGCGGCGGATCGGAAGGGTGCGCGCGCGCGTCCTCGCAGACGTCGCCCTCATGACCCCGTCCGTCCCCCTGCTGCTGGACCTTTTCAAATGAGCCGCTCGCGCCCGGGCTTTGACAGGATGGCGCGGTGGTACCGGGCGCTGGAATTCGCCGCGTTCGGGCGCGACCTTGAGAGGGCCCGGTTCGCGTTCCTCGACCGCCTGGCCGACAGGACGAGCATCCTTCTCCTCGGGGAGGGCGACGGGCGATGCGCAGCCCGCCTCCTGAGGGTCGCCCCCGGCGCCCGGATCGTGTGCGTCGACTCAAGCCCGGGCATGATTGAACGGGCATCGCGAAGGACCAGGCTCACCGGCGAGGGAGACCGCGTCACGTTCGAGTGCGCGGACATCAGGTCGTTCTCCCCGGCGCCCGGCCAGTTTGACGCGGTGGCAACCCTGTTTCTCCTCGATTGCTTTCGGGCGGAGGAAGTGGCCTCCATCGTGTCCCGGACGGGCGCGGGGCTCCGGCCCGGGGCGATTTGGATTTTTGCCGATTTCGCAGTTCCCCCTCGCGGCATGGCGCGAGTGCGCGCGCGGATGTGGGTTGCCCTGCTCTATGCCTTCTTCCGGTGGGAAACCGCACTGCCGGCGTCGGCGCTGCCCCCGTCGGAAGGGGCCCTGGGGCTGGCCGGTTGGCAATTGGCCGAGTCTGTCGACCTGCAGTGGGGCCTCGTCCGCAGCTGTGTCTTCAGGAGGGGCCCCGCAATCCTCACTGAAGCTCCGTAGGCATCGCCAGGACGCGCGACGACAGGGAATCGAGCAGGGCGCCCGTGTGCTGGTCGGGCTCGTCGCCGCCGGCCGACACCGTTGCCGCCGGCGCGAAGTCCCCGAGGAGGACGCAGTAGTCGCTGTTCACCATGATGCCGAGGAGCTCGCCGCTCTTGCTGAACACGAGGTCGCCCCGGGACGGCGCGAAGTCCCCGAACAGCCGCTTGAAGAGCTGGTTGTCCACGCGCACGTAGCCGCGGTGGTTGGCGTCGAGCTTGAACCCGAGCTCGCCGTAGCCCTTGCCGCCCCCGCTGATGAGCACCGCCTCGGGGAACTTGAAGGGATCCGTGGCCAGCGGATAGACCTTCGCGTCAAGGGCCGCGACCTGCTGCGCGTCCACCGGGATGACGACGACGCGGGGATCCGCCGCCAGGAACTCTATCTGCGAGCCGGTCGACCTGTAGTCGGGCGGGCGGTCGAAGCGGACCGTGATCTTCTCCCAGTCGGCGCCGATTTCCTTCAGCGAGAACGCGGTGTCCTCGACCTCGACCAGCGCGTAGACCTGCCTGCCGTCCGTCGTGAAGACGGTCTTCGTGTCCTTGTCGCGGGTCGTCTCCCCGAAGAGCCCCTTCTTGCTCGCCGAGAATGCAGTCTCCACCCGGTTTGCCAGGAAGTCGTTGAAGAGGACGTTGGCCGAGATCGGCCGGTTGTCGCGGATCTCCTTCGTGAGCTCGCCGGAATTCTGGGCGAGCGCGCCCACACCCTGCGCAAGCTGGTTGTTGGTCTGCTCCACGTTGAGCCGCTCGCTGCGCTCGGTCTGTACCTGGCCCTGAAGCTCGGTTGCCTTCTCGACCAGCTGCTGCTTCTCGTGCTCGCCGACCGCCACCGCGACCGTGAGGCCCTCGATCTGCTTCTGCGCGTCGGCCCGTTGCGCCTCGAGGTCCGCAAGCGCCGCCTTCTGGCGCTCCGCCTCGGCCTTCTTGTCCTCGAGCTCCCTCTGGATCTGCGCGAGCTGGCTGCGGGTGAGAAGCGCATCCTGGGTCTCCGCCTGGACCTTGAGGTTCAGGTCCGCCTGCGACTTCTGGGTGTCGACAAGCTGCGCGGTGAGCTTGAGTCCCTCGGTCTGGAGCTGCCCCAGGCTGCGCTCGCGCGCCGCCAGGGTCGAGTCGTCCGAGGAAAGCTTCTGCTCGAGCGCCTGGCGCGACAGCTGCTCGTCGGCCAGCGACTGCCTCATCGCCTCCACCAGGTCCTGGTCCTTGGAGACCGTGTTCGCGGAGATCTCGTTGACCGGCGGCTGGCGCGGGCGCGCGGGCTCCGCCCTCTCCCACCGCGTGAGCGCGATGAGGTTCAGGAAGAGGAAATCGACGATGAACAGGAGGAGCGTCTTGTTCATGAGGCGGCCGGCGCCGGGGATGCCCTCTGCCCCTCGAGGATCAGCCGGC
>Ga0302326_10022502_pt1 | contig 12883 bp, 10 predicted proteins | sample Palsa_T0_3_FD_202264 | JGI IMG/M metagenome (GOLD analysis project Ga0302326, IMG submission 202264) | Peat permafrost microbial communities from Stordalen Mire near Abisko, Sweden - Palsa_T0_3 | ecosystem: Environmental > Terrestrial > Soil > Palsa > Peat permafrost | place: Sweden: Abisko... | reverse complement strand
TGTCACCGGGGTTTTCACCGGAGCATCGGCCAGCACGGATTCCGGCGGCCAGAACGTAACGCCTAATAATTTATCCGACCAGGTGAACGATCCCGGCCAGAGCTGTTTGTCCTTATCCACATTGATGGAATAGAGCAGCTTGGCCGCAGCCGCATCCGCCACCCATATCCGCCCCACGCTGCGGACGGCCAGCAAGCGGCTATCCGGAGAAAAGCGCGCTTCCAGAACGCGCCATGCCACGCCCGGCGGAAGCACAGGCGCGGGCAGGTCAATGTGGTGCTGGTCCTGCGTGTCGCGATTCAGCAGCGTAAGTTCGGCGCCGCCGGGGGTATGCACCCACGTGGCCCGATATTGCCCGTCCGGGGCAACCGCCATCTCAGTTCCGGGAAGGATTGTCTCGGTTATTGCCGGAACAAGCGCCGGGCAAGTGGAGAGGATGTATTGCGGAACTCGCGTGTCGGCCTTGTCGTACCGCGGCGCGGACTCCCGTTGCTCCTGCGCAGCACCCGGAAGCGCAGCCAGCGCTACGAATGCACCAATCAGTAAATATCGCCAGCCATGTCGCATCATGTACGCTCTTCCGTTGACCCGTCCCGCGGTCGTCTCTTATAATATTAAAGTAACGGCGAATACCGCCAGCCGGACGAGCCGCCTGCGGTTCTCTTTTCCGAAAAAAGCACGGGAGTTATCCATGGTCAAGGCCACACAACTACGCATCGGCATGATTATCCGCCATGAAGGCGATCTTTACTCAATTTTTAGCGTGGATCATCGCACGCCCGGCAACAAGCGCGGTTCGATGGCCACGCGCATGCGCAACCTGCGCAGCGGGTCCATCGTGGATTACCGCTTCCGCGCTGAGGAATTTATCGAGCGCGCTGTGCTCGATGAAGTGGAATTCGAATTCCTTTATAACGACGGCGACGGCTTCCACTTCATGAACACCAAGACCTACGAGCAGCTTACGCTGCAGCGTGACGACGTCCTGGGCGATGCCGCCGAATACCTGATTCCCAATCTCCCCGTGAAAGTGGAATTCTACGAAGGCAAGCCGATGGGCGTCCTGCTGCCCGATACCGTGGACCTTCTCGTGGTGGATACCGAGCCGAGCATTCAGAAAGCCACCGCCAGCGCGGTAATGAAGCCCGCCAAGCTGGAGACCGGCCTGATCATCAACGTTCCGCCGTTTGTCGGCAACGGCGACAAGGTGAAAGTGGATACTTCCGAGGCCCGCTACATCCAGCGGATTTCATAATTCGCCTGCCCGTCAGTTGAAGGCGGCCGGCGGCGGAATCCGGCTATTTCGACGCTTGCGTGGTCGGCGAGAGTTCGTAGAGGACGCCGGCTCCGTACTGGCCGCCGCCGCCCGTGGTGCCGAATAAATCTCCCTTTCTGTCGATCGTGAGGGGACCATCCGGCTCTACTCCGTCCGAGCCATCGAACGTGTGCAGCACAGCGTATTCCCATTTTCCATTCTGCTGCGGCTTCATGCCGTAGACGATTCCATATCCCCCGGCCTCCCCACCCCCCCAGTTACGCCGAACAAGTCCCCTTGCTTGTTGAACGCCACTCCCCCATTCGGAGTGACGCCCTGCGCCCCGCCTTCCCCCCCGAAACTCCAAAGGACTTGTTCGATAATGTTGTTGCCGGGGCCTCGCGTCAATTCAAAGACCGCGCCGCACCCGCCTATGGGTACACAGTTGCTGCCTCCGGCCCTTGTGACACCGTACAGCCCGCCATCGTGGAAGGTCAGTCCACCTTCAGCGCCAATCCCGTCGTTGTTGCCGTACTTATCGAATTCCCAGAGCACGATCTGTTTCCACTGCCTGTTCGGCTGTTGATGCAGAGCAAACACAATCCCGCAACCGAACTGGTAAAGACAGTCTCCCACCTCTTGGCCAATCCCGCCCTCGCCATACAAATTTCCCTTTGCATCGAGCGTTAGGCCGCTCGTCGGAGTGCAACCCGTCTCGTCGCAGAACGTATAGAGCGCGCTGAGCGTCCAGCCGCCCGAACCGGGCGTCAACTGGAAGGCAGTCAGACCCGCCACCCCGAACAAGCTGCCTCCGGGACCCAGCGTCGGCGCTACGAGAGGATCTCCTCCGTCTGCACAGTCCGGCAGTGAACAGAAGTTCCACAGAATACTCTCTGTCCACTCCCCATTGGCGCCAGGTGACACTTCGTAGACTGTCCCGCAGGTGAGGTAGCCGACGCAGTACTGGCCGTCGCCGCCGAATTGGGTCGTTCCGTACAGATTTCCGGCCCCATCTATCACCAGTCCGATGGGTTCAAACCCATCCGAGGGGTCTTTGATGGGGAAACTATGCAGGATGTTTTCCGTCCACTGGCCATTGGCTCCCGCTGAGAGTTCATACACGGTCCCGCCGCCCCCCTGGGTTCCACCGGCGCCGGTCACACCATACAGATTGCCCTTGCTGTCCATTACCATGCCACCGCCCGGAGCGATGCCGTCTCCAGCCGCGCCAAACGAATGCACGATCTGGAACTGAACTTGTGCCGGAGGCCCACCCGGCACCTCCGGCACCTGGTCTTCAGGCGACGCGAAAGAGGCCCATCCAGCCCCGGTGAAAATGAGCACCAACACCGCAATCCAACGCATTCGTCCTTGACTCATGAAAAAACTCTCCCTCCCGGCCCTTTGCCGAACTCCCAAAGGGCCGGGACCGCCGACAGTGTCAACCATCCCAATCATCGCCCGCAGAACATTCTTCCGATTCTACTACTCCGCTTCACTGACGTCATCATCCGGATCGGACGCCACGAAGCCCGTGCCGAAGCAGGTTGCCGGGATTGTTCGGCTAGGCGGGGCGGCTGCCGAAAACGCGGGCGAAAATCGAATTCACGTAGCGCAGGTGGCGCTGCAAATTGAAGGCTTGCGCCAGGGCGGCGGCGTCCAGGTAGCAGCGAATATTGGCGTCGGCGGCTATGCGATCACGGAAACTCGAATCCGTCTCCCAGGCGGCCATGGCATGCGCCTGCACCCATTTATAAGCGTCGTCGCGCGGCGCGCCATGTTCGATCAGGTCCTGCAAAAGCTGGCCGGAAAACACCAGTCCCTGCGTCATTTCGATATTGCGCAGCATGCGCTCGGGAAAAACGCGCATATCAGCAACCACGTCGGCGGTGCGCGCCAGCATGTAATCCATCAGGATGGTGGAATCCGGCAGAATGATGCGCTCGACGGAGCTGTGCGAAATGTCGCGTTCATGCCAAAGCGCCACATTTTCCAGCGCCGCCTGCGCATTGGCCCGCACGACGCGCGCCAGGCCGCAAATCTGCTCGCAATTCACGGGATTGCGCTTGTGCGGCATGGCGGAGCTGCCGCGCTGTTCGCCGCCGAAAGGCTCTTCGGCTTCGCGCACTTCGGTGCGCTGCAAATGGCGAATTTCTAGGGCGATTCTTTCCAGCGACGACGCCATCAGGGCCAGCGTGGACATATAATGCGCGTGACGATCCCGCCCCAACACCTGGCTGGTGATGGGGGCGGTGGCCAGTCCCAGTCGGCGGCAGATTTTTTCTTCCATCCCCGGCCCCAGATGCGAGCAATTGCCGACCGCTCCGGAAATGTTTCCGACTTCCAGTTGCCTGGCGGCTTCGCGAAAGCGGCCCATATTGCGAAGATTTTCTTCGTACCAGTTGGCGATTTTCAGGCCGAAGGTAATAGGCTCGGCATGGACGCCATGCGTGCGTCCCATTTGAGGCGAATCCTTGAATTCCCATGCGCGACGTTCCAGGGTGGCCACGAAGCGCTCCAGCTCCCGCGCAATCAGCCGCGAGGCATCCCGCAGCAGCAACGCTTGCGCCGTGTCCACCACGTCGTTGGACGTAAGCCCGAAGTGCAGCCAGCGTGCCGTCTCCGGATCGCCCACGGATTCGCCGACCGCCATGGTGAAAGCAATCACGTCGTGCTTCACGCGCGCTTCCAACTCCTGTATGCGCGCGACGTTTACCGTGGCGCGCTCCCGCAACTTTGCCGCGGCTTCGCGCGGAACGGTACCCGCTTCCGCCAGCGCGTCGGTGGCGGCCAACTCCATTTCGAGCCATTTCTCGAAGCGGTTCTGATCGCTCCAGACCCAGCCCATCTCCGAACGTGTATAGCGCGCGATCATGAATTACATTCTCCGCAGAAATCCGGGAAATGCAAACGTCCATTGAAGAGGGAAGGGCATTGTTTGCGCCGGACTAGGCGCGGGGGTGGGATTTGTCGTAGACGGCGATCAATTGGTTGATGGTGGCGTGGGTATAGCGCTGTGTGGAAGTGAGCGAGGCGTGGCCGAGGAGTTCCTGAATGGCGCGAAGGTCGGCGCCATCGGCGAGCAGGTGCGTGGCAAAGGCATGCCGCAAGGCGTGGGGATGCAGATGCCAGTTCAAGCCGGCGAGGCGCGCATAACGATTCAGAATACCCTCGATCTCGCGGGGAGATAATCTGCGTCCAGTGGGGCTGATGAAAATCGCCCGCGGGTCGCGCGCATTGCGGGCATCGGCGAGGACGCGATCGCGCTGAGGCCAATAGGCGTCCAACGCGGCCTGGGCCTTTCCGCCATAGGGAATAATGCGTTCCTTGCGGCCTTTTCCCAGGACGCGCAGCATCTGCTCCTGCCGATCGACGCGGTCGAGATTCAGGCCGGTGAGCTCGCTGACGCGGATGCCCGCCGCATACAGCAACTCGATGATGGCGCGGTCGCGATGACTGCGAAAATCCTCCCGGAGCTTTTGCCAGGGGGTTAACACCTCATTTCTGCGCTTCTCCTGCAGTTCATGGAGCCGAGGGAGCGAATCCAGGAAGCGGCTCAGCTCCTCGGCGGGCTGCACGGCGGGAATGCGCTTGGGCAGCTTGGGCGTGGCCACCAGCTTCGCGGGGTTCTGGCGCACCAGCTTTTCGCGCACGCAGAATTTGAAAAATGTGCGCAGCGCCGCCAGCTTGCGCGCAATCGAGCTCTTCTGCATCCGGCGGTCGTGGAGATAAGCGACGAATTCGCGCACCATCCGATGGTCCACGGCGCCCAGTGGCAAAGTTTCCTGGCCCGGAGGCGTGAGATAGCCCATGAATTCGTTGAGGTCCATGCGGTAATTGCGGATGGTGTGCGGCGACGCGTTGCGGGCGAATTCGAGGTAACGCAGAAATTTCTCGGTCTCGGGATGGAGTTTGGGCGCGGCCGTTATCGCCGGCTTAAGCGATTGCGGCGAAAGTTTCCGGTTCACTTCAAGGCCTGGCCGAAACGGAGGTCGCAGCAGCTTCCGCCACAAGTTCCCCCGGAAGTGTTTCGGAGATAGCCTCTTCCCAATCGCAGCCTTCTTTCAGGCAAGCGCGGAAGTTGCCTTTCTTTGTACGCTTTTCCACGATGAACGGCGCTCCACAGCGAGGGCACGGTTGTGCGACAGGCTCATAGGGCGTGGTGAATTTGCATTCCGGGTAGCGTTCGCATCCGTAGAAAATGCGGCCCGCTCCACGACCACGCGACGTGCCCCGGCGGACGAGCTCGCCCTTGGCGCATTCGGGGCAGGCGATGCCCAGCGTGATGGGCCGCGTGTACTTGCACTTGGGATATTTCGAGCAGCCGATAAATTCGCCGAAACGCCCATGCCGTTTGAGGAGCTGCTCGCCGCACGTGGGGCATTTTTCGTCCAGCGGAACATCGGGCGCGCCCGCTTTGCGCGTGCCGGTCACCAGGCGGCGCGTGGTTTTGCAATCCGGATAGCCGGTGCAAGCCAGGAAAGTGCCGAAGCGCCCTCGCTTGATGGTCATTTCCTTGCCGCAATTGTCGCAGTACTGAGTGATGTTTTCGCCCTCCACCACTTCGCCGGAGGTTTCCGAAAGATCCTGCGTGAAATCGCATTCGGGATAGCGGGAGCATCCCAGAAAAAATCCATGGCGGCTGATGCGCTCGAGCAGTATCCCCTGGCCGCACTTTTCGCATTTCTGATCGGTGGGGATTCCGGCTTTGTACGAGGCCATCTCGCCGTGAGCCTGCTCGAGGTCTTCCTCGAAGCGGCCGTAGAATTCCTTCACCGAAGTGCGCCAGGGAAGTTTTCCTTCCTCGATTTCGTCGAGCTCGTCTTCCATGCGCGCGGTGAACCCCACGTCGAAAATATCCTCGAAACTTTTCACCAGCAGGTCGCTGACCTTTTCGCCCAGCATCGTGGGAGCGAACCGGCCCTGATCCTTGGTGACGTATTCGCGCTCCACGATGGTGGAAATAATGGACGCATACGTGGAAGGCCGGCCGATGCCTTTCTCTTCCAGTTCCTTTACCAGCGTAGCTTCCGTGTAGCGCGGAGGCGGCTCGGTAAAATGCTGATCCGGGCGCAATTTTTCCAGCCGCAGCGTTTCACCCTGGGTCAGTTGCGGCAGGGAACGGCCTTCCTCGGAGGCTTCTTCGTCCTTTTCCTCGCGGGCTTCCTGATAGACGGCCAGGAAGCCGTCAAACTTCAGCACGGAGCCCGAAGCACGGAACATATATTGGCCCGCGCTTACGTCAATGGTGGTCTGGTCAAAAATCGCCGGCACCATTTGCGACGCGACAAAACGCTGCCAGATGAGCCGGTACAGCTTATAAACGTCGTCTTCCAGATAGCGCTTCAAATCCTCGGGCGAGCGGGCAACATCCGTGGGCCGGACAGCTTCGTGGGCCTCCTGCGCTTCCTTCTTGGACTTATAGAAGTTCGGTTTCTCCGGCAGATAGCCCGCGCCGTAGTTTTCACCGATGAAGCCGCGAACCTGCCCCAGCGCTTCCTGCGAAACCTTCACGGAATCCGTGCGCATATAGGTGATGAGGGCGACGGAACCTTCCTCGCCCAGGTCGACACCTTCATAGAGCCGCTGGGCCAGCATCATGGTGCGCTTGGCCGAAAAACGCAGCTTGTTGTAAGCCTCCTGCTGTAATTTGGAAGTGGTGAACGGAGGCGCAGCATAACGCCGCTTCTCCTTCTGCTGGATGCCGCTGACCAGCCAGCGCGCGCCGTCTAGTTCCGCCAGGATTTTGTCGGCGGCTTCCTGATTGGGAATGTCAATTTCTTCGCCGACTTTCCGCGTCAGCTTGGCTTCAAACGCCGGCGGCTGCGCCCCCGCCAGCATGGCGTGAATGCTCCAGTATTCGCGGGCTACGAAGGCGCGAATTTCGCGCTCACGCTCGGCGATCAGACGCAGAGCCACAGTTTGCACGCGGCCTGCGGAAAGTCCCCGGCGAACCTTGTCCCACAGCAACGGAGAAATTTTGTAGCCTACCAATCTGTCGAGAACGCGCCGGGCCTGCTGCGCGTCAACCAGGTTCGTGTTGATCGCGCCGGGATGCTCAAAGGCGGCGGCAATCGCCTTGGGCGTGATTTCATGGAACATCACGCGAAAGATTTTCGAGGCAGGCTCGGGTGGTTTCTCCGCTGTCGCCTTCTTCTTGCCTTTGCCCGCAGCCTTGATCTTGCGCTTCTTGCCCCCGCCATCGCTGAGCACTTCCGCCAGGTGGGCGCAAATGGCTTCGCCTTCGCGATCCGGGTCGGCGGCCAGGTAGATGGCGTCCGCGTCCGCCGCCAGGCCCTTCAGTTCCTTCAAGACTTTCTCTTTGCCGGCAATAACTTCATACGTAGGCTCGAAATTATTTTCTACGTCAATACCGAGCACCTTCCTCGGCAGATCTTTCACATGCCCCAGCGATGCCCGGACGGCATAATTGCGTCCGAGATATTTATTGATGGTTTTCGCCTTGGCCGGCGATTCCACGATAACGAGTGCACGCCCCATAGTTTCTTGGTCTAGTTCCTTGAGCCTTTCGCCCGCGCGCCACGCCGGATGGAAATCATTACACCATCGCCTTCACGAATCGTTTTCCCGGCAACTGCCGGATGGCGCCCTTCATCTCCAAATCAAACAGCAGAGCCAGCACCCCGGAGGAAGCCATCCCGGCAAGGTCCATGATTTCGTCCACGTGCTTCGGTTCCTCAACCGTCAGCAAGCTATAAAGCGAGCGTTCCTGGACTGTGAGCGACTGCTCAAGCATCACGGCGCGGTCTTCCGCGCTGGCGGTCTCTATGTGCGTCAACTGAGCGCGAATCGCCGTCGGAAGCTCGTCCACCACGTCTTCCCAGGATGTTACCAGCTTGGCTCCCTGCTTAATCAGATGATTCGGCCCGAAGCTGCCGGGTTGCGTGACGTTCCCCGGAACACCATAAACCTCTCGGGAAAACTCCATGGCCAGTCGGGCGGTAATCAAAGATCCAGAATACTGCGCCCCCTCGACCACAACAACTCCCAGCGCCATGCCCGCAATTAACCGGTTGCGCACAGGGAAGTTCTGGGGTGCGGGAAATGCGCCCATTACGAACTCGCTTACCAGCACTCCGCGCTCCTCGATCTTCGTGAAGAGCTTACGGTTCTCTTTGGGGTAAACCACGTCAATGCCGCAACCCAGTATGGCTGCTGTTGCGCCATGAGGAGCGGTCAAGGCACCGCTATGGGCGCTGGCATCCACCCCGCGAGCGAGTCCGCTGACTACAACCAAGCCGCGCTCGGCCAAATCGCGCGCCAAACGTTCAGCCATTTGATTCGCATAAGGGCTTGGACGACGCGTCCCCACGATTGCAATGCTGTGTCGCGCCAAAAGCTCAATGTTTCCGCGAACATAGAGCAATGGCGGGGGATCATAGATCTCGCGCAACAGCGCGGGATACTCCGGCTCGTCCCACGTTATCAGCCGGACGCCGGCTGCCTCCACTGTCGCCAACTCCTTTGCGGCAGCTGACATCGGCCCGCCGGAATGGATGGCCTGGGCCACGGCCGCCTGCAGGTGCTGGCCTTCGAGTTCCGTCAACGTCGCCCGGAAGATTCCCTCCGGGCTGCCGAACGCTCGCAACAGCTTCGCGGCATTGCGGGCGCCCAGTCCGGGCGTCATCCCAAGCGCCAGCCAGCCCAAATAGGATTCGGCTTTCGTCATGAAAGGGGTCGAGGCGAGCGTACGCAGCGTCTCTGCGCATTGTCAAGTAGGCCGGGCAAGTTTGTTCCCAAAACAATCCATTCTTCGGGTGCGGCCCTGGCATCTGGAATGCGCAATGGCGGTTGCGCAAGAGTCAGTGGGTTGTAGGCTGCTATTGGCTCGCGATGCCAAAATAGAAATCCTGCTTCAAATGGCGCATCATGAGTTTTTTCGAGGGGCAGGAGCCTTGAATGAACCGGATTTGTAAGTGCTCAAAACTAGCGATATTTCTCCTCGTGCTGCTGGCCGCTCCGAAACTGGGGGCGCAAGGCCCTCCATTTCAGACAGACGATCCGACCCCGGTAGACTTGGGGCATTACGAGGCTTATGTTTTCGGGGGTGTAGATGGTACTCCGGTGGAGATTGACCCGGTCGGCCCGGCATTTGAATTCAACTGGGGAGCAATCCCGAACGTCCAGCTTCATGCGATTCTGCCTTTCGGGGCGGCCCTGCCTTCGAATAATCCCATCTATGCTCCGGGCGGAATAGGTCCCAGCGCCTACGGGCTGACGGACATGGAGTTGGGCGTGAAATACGGTTTCATAAGGCAAACAAAGCACCGTCCGCAGATCGGTACGTTCCCAATGCTGGAGATACCGACCGGAAATTATGCCAAAGGACTCGGGGTTGGGCGCGTGTGGTACAAACTTCCCATCTGGGCGGAAAAGGATTGGGGGCCGTGGACCTTTGACGGTGGCATGGGATACACAATCGTCAAACAAAATCAATATCGCAGCTATTTATATGGCGGATATCTCGTGAAACGGGAGATCAACAAAAAGCTGGAACTGGCGGCCGAGGTCTTCTCTCACGCTCGGGAAGGTTTCGCGGCTCCTCAAACCCAGACTTCAACGCTGATTGACGCTGGCGGCTATTACCACTTCAAGCATCCCGGTTTCCAATTGCTTTTCGCATACGGTCACTCCGTCACTGGGCAAACGGAGAACTACGCATATCTTGGTCTCTACTGGACATGGGGGAAAGATAGGCAAAAGACGTCCGCGGGAGACGCAATGCTTTCCGGGCAACCTCCCGGGAACAGATTTTATTGAGGCGCAGATTCACTGCCACTAATAGCACCACATTGACTTTGGGTTCATGGATCAGTTCAGGTACGAATGAATTGAGCGCACTTCACATCTGAATGCTCGGTGGTGCGAGGAGGCATATCAATGCAAGCAAGCACACAAACAGCGTGGGCGGATCGTGCGGCGAAGGCGGTCTTGCTCATCCGCATTCTCGTGGGTTGGGTTTTTCTTTCTGAAGGCATACAGAAGTTCTTGTTCCCCAATTCCCTCGGAGTCGGACGTTTTGTGGAAATTGGCATTCCTTCGCCACAGGCTATGGCGGCATTCGTCGGTGTGGTCGAGATCGCGTGCGGCATTCTGATACTGATCGGCCTGATTACGCGGCTGGCGACCGTGCCGCTTATCATTGATATTGCCGTTGCCATCTATTCGACCAAAATTGTCGCATTCGCGAAGAATGGTTTTTGGGGGACGTTGCACGAAGCCAGGACTGATATGAGCATGCTGCTGGGTCTCATCTTTCTTCTACTGGTGGGCGGAGGCGCGTGGTCCCTGGACGCTCGGTTGGCGGAGAATCGAAATCGAAGTCATGACTGAAGAACCGACGCTCCACGCCTCAGATTTTATTTTCGAAAAGCCACAAATTGCTTTCCGCGAGCTCGCATTGTTCTTCCTCCGGCTGTGCATGGCGGCCTTTGGAGGACCGGCAGCGCACGCTGCGATGATGGAAGACGAGCTTGTTCACAGGCGAAAGTGGCTTTCTCGTGAAAAATTCCTTGCTGCAGCATCGTTGATCGCTCCATTGCGGTTTCGATTGAATTCCGCAGGGCTTGTTCTAATTGCGGCGGTCATCAGACCGATGGCTCGCGCTATTCTTTAAAACCAGTAGCTCAGTGGTTCGACGAGTGCCCTGCATTGCGCTGTGACGATGGGACGCGGCTGGCGTTGCCAACGGGATATATGACGCGATTGCCTCGCACACGGCCAAAGGAAGCGAGCGAATGTTCTCGTGAGGTCTTCGCGCTCATAATGTGCTCCACGCGGATTCCGCGCACGAGAATCGCATCCGCAACCAGCGAACGGTGGCAACGCCATGGCACCGCTTCCGCGCACATCAACACACTCCGCTTTTGCCGAGCCAGCTTGATCAGCCTCCGCAATCCTGTGTCAAATTCCAAAGTCTGCATGTAATCGGCAAATCCGCGAAACGAGGTATTGCGCCAGCCCATGTTTGGGGAATCGCGCCGCGCGTGGCGCAACCCGCCGAGTTTTCGCAGATGCACGTAGCCGATCCTCGCGGACCGAAACCTTGTGCGCAGAATTTCCCGGTTGAACTGCGGGTTGTGCCGCGAGCGCGGGATGCTGCGCACATCTATGACGCGCCTGACGCGGTGCGCCCGCAAAATCTCGAGGAAATCCTCCCATGCGCGAGTGGAATGCCCAATGGTCAGGACAGTGCATCTCGATTTTGTCGTGTCGTTCATTCAATAGCCGGAAAAGTCTTCGGAGCGGATATCATCCTCATTCGCCTCGGCGCTCGCCAGAGTATTTTGCATGGCGGCCACCATCGGCGGGGGGCCGGCGGTGTAATAGATCGGCGCCGATATATCCGGAATAAGACGCGCGAGCATCGCCTTGTCGACGTAACCGGTCTCGCCGTTCCACGGACGCTTTGATTTTTCCATCTCCGTCATGACGCCAATGATCTGGCAATTTTTGTTCTCGTTCCCTATCTCCCGCAGCTCCTCAAAAAAAGCGGCATCTTCAGGGCGAGGATTCGAATAGAAGAGCATGATGCGACGAGCGGGAGCTTTGCCGGCAGCATCAACGATCATGCTGCGAAAAGGCGTAATTCCGATTCCCCCCGCAAGGAAAACCGCCGGTCGCGACGCATCATTATGGAGGGTGAAAGAACCCAACGGCTCGCCGTTCATTTCATAGGCGAGCATCGTCTGCAAATCCGCCGCCAACTCCACGCGAATGGTGCCGTAGAAGTATCCGGGGCCCTGCGCATGCGGCTCCGACGTTGATTTATTGTCAAATGCATGGAAGAGAACGTAGCGAGCGGAAGGAAGCGGCTGGCAGAGTTCAACGATGTGACTCAGTGACACTCCGCCCCATTCCGCAACGTCTGACCATCCCTGTATGCAGCAATGCTTGGTGATTTGAGTTTGTTTGGGCATGGCCGGCAGGTCCATCAGCGTCAGATGCAATTGTCTTTTGACCAACCCGCCGATTTCCAGGGTATAAGTTGCAAATTTATGGCGCGCCATCGCCGAATAGGTGTCCTCAACGGGCGGCCTGCCGTTCACCCAGAAGTACGGAGAGATGTCCGCGGAGGAATAATGCTGCGCGGAGACTACGTGGCCGAAGAGCAGGGTGCGGAGCGCGTTGGTGATTGACTCGGTGCGCCTTTGAACGAAGCGGGGACGGCAGCGTGAACAGATAGTCATCACAACATGAATAGTGACGACGCCCGTCAGTCCGGACAGCCAGATCAGCAGAGCGCGTGTCAAATGCGGGTTGCGCGTTTTTCCCAAAACAATCATCGCCAGTTCTGTCCGAAAACCATGCAGTGCGACGACGTGGACGATGAAGAATAGGATGAACGTGCAAAGGGCCAAGAAGTGCAGACTCCGCGCGCTTTGCCGTCCGTGAAATATTCTTATATACCACGGGAAACGCGCGGCAATGGCGACCGACATCGCCAATCCCGTCGCAATGCTGAACGGCGCGAGCAGGAATACGACCGAGGCATAGCTCAATTGCTGTAGTGCGTTATAGGCTCCGGGTGTCTCCACGACATGCAGACTTGGATAGCTGAGCATGGCGTGCCATGCGCCCGGGAAGATATGCCAGGAAGTGGGAATC
>Ga0302326_10022499_pt1 | contig 12885 bp, 10 predicted proteins | sample Palsa_T0_3_FD_202264 | JGI IMG/M metagenome (GOLD analysis project Ga0302326, IMG submission 202264) | Peat permafrost microbial communities from Stordalen Mire near Abisko, Sweden - Palsa_T0_3 | ecosystem: Environmental > Terrestrial > Soil > Palsa > Peat permafrost | place: Sweden: Abisko... | reverse complement strand
TCAAGCAGCGCGTCGTCGACGAATCAGGTGGCGAAATCGGCCTCAATTCCGAGGTCGGCAACTTCTGTGAATTCTCATTCGTCCTGCCCGCGGCCGCCGCTCCGGCATACGCGGCAGCGCGCTAACAGAGGAAGCCCATGAGAATGCTCGTCGTTGATGACTCCGATCTGATTCGGCGCGCGATCCGTCGCACGCTCGAGAAACCCACCGATGAAATCCGCACCGCGGGCGACGGTGTCGAAGCGCTGCGCATCGCCGAGAGTTTCGATCCGCAGATCGTGACGATGGATATCTCGATGCCGCAAATGGACGGCCTCACGTGCCTCGAGGGCATCCTGAAGATGCGCCCCAAAGCGCGCATCCTCGTGATCTCGGCGCTACGCGACAAGCCGACCGCCGTCGAAGCCGTCAAGCGCGGGGCCCACGGATTTCTGCTGAAGCCCTTCACCCCCGAAGCTCTCAGCTTCGAAATCGAAGACTTGATCGTCTAGCGCGAATTTCGCGCCGTTTCGTTTAGAGCGAATGTTTCCGATGAGTGAGTTGCCGATCAGCGAACGGCGGCGGGCGAGGCGCCATTCGCTTAGCGTCGCGGCATGCGCTAGTGATGAGCTCTACGCGTACGCGGAAATTCTCACGGCGCTCGAGGCGCACGGGAACAACGACTTGCTTCCGACCCTCGACTGAGGCTACGCCTCGGCTTCGGCGGCCGGTTCGTCCGCCGGGACGGCGTGGGCGACCGGCGCTTCGGGCTCTTCTTCGATGGAACCGAGAAGTCCGAAGTCGCGCGCGATACGGTCGGCGATCGAGGGGCCTTCTTCGACAACGGGCTCTTCGACGGGCCTGCGCCGCGCGAAGATGTTCCCGATGAGCGAGTTACCTCGCAGCGAGCGCGCGCCGGAGCGATCGTCGTAGTTGCCCGGAGTTTCTGCTTCCGGCGGGTTCGCGGAGCGCGCGGCATCGCGCGCTTGCGTCGCCGTGTACGACATGGTGGAGAAGTGCGGCTGGTGGGGCGGCGCGGGCGCTTCGGCGGGAGCCTCGTCGTTTGCAGCAGTCCCTAGGGTCGTATCTTGTTCGTGCGCTTCGGTGACGGCGCTTGCGTGCACCGTCTCTTCGGCCGCCTGCTCGGGCTGCGGATTGAGGCTGCGTTCGTTTTCTTCGAGAGCCGCGAGCAGACGCTCTTGCTCTTCGCGTTGACGTGCGATCGCGGCTTCTTGCGCGCGCAGATCTTCGATTCGTGCTTCGATTTGCGTGCGCGCGCGCATGCCGACTTCGCGGAGGCGTTCGCCGATGGCCGCGCGTTCTTCCGCAAGCCGGCCGTGGTCGGCGTCGAGGCGCTCGAGATTGACCTCGGCTTCGTGCAGCTCGAAGGTGGCCTTTTCGATCGTTTCGCGCAGTGCTTTCAGACGCGCTTCCGCGTTCGCGCGATCGTTTGCGATCTCGGCTTCGAGCGCGCGTTCGGCTTCAACGTGCGTTTCGATCTCGCTGCGCAGGCGCCCGAGCCTCGTTTCTTCGCCGAGCTCTTCGGCGGCGCGCGTTTCGGCGGTCGCAGCCTCGCGGTTCGCGCGCTCCTCGACCATACGCTCGCGCGAGATTCGTTCCGTGTCGCCCGAGGCTTCGGCTTCGGCATGGCCGGCGGTCGCGAATGCGGCGGCCGCGCGGAACCCTTGCGCGCGTTGCTCGGCCTGCTGACGCCGCTGGCGCGTGAGGTCTTCGTTTTCGACCAGCTCCGCAAGGCGATGCTCGAGATCGGCGCGGCCCCGAATCGCATCGTTCTGCGCTTGGCGCTGCTCCTTCGCGAAACGCTCCGCCGCAGGTAGGCCGGTTTGCGCGGCCTCGAGCGCTTCGCGCGCTTTTGCGATCGCAGCTTCGCAATCGGCGCGCTCGCTCGCGGCGGCAAGCGCAGCTTCGGTGAGCTCACGTACGTGTTGCTCGATCGTCGCGAGGTCGTCTTGCTCGACCATTTCAGACGTCAACTGCATGGGGTTTTCCACTTCCGTTTCCATTGAGCGTTCGCAAGGCGGGGGCAGGGGTTGCGGCGCCGATGCGCATCTTTATCGGGCCGCGATTCACCGGCGCTGCGGCCGGCGCGGCGCCCGCAATGCGTGCACCTGGGCGCGGTGCCGCCACGGGAACCGGGGCCGGAAGGGGCGGCGAAAGCGGTGCGGGTGCCGCTTGAGGCGCCGACGGTTTCGGCGCCGGAGTGGGAACCGTCGTCAGCGAGTAGTGCACGTACTCCGGCGATTCAAACGAAATGGAGATCGGGTGCGGTTCGGAAGGCGCGGGCGCGGCTTGCGGAATCGCCGGGCGCGCGGGTGCGGGCTGGGCTGCCGCGGGAAGTGCGGGTGCGGGCTGCGCGGCTGCCGGCTGCGCAGCGGGCCGCGGGGCTGCGGGCTGCACTGCCCTCGGTCGAGCTGGCGCGGGCTGCAGTGCCGCGGGTCGGGCCGGCGCGGCCTGGGATGCCAGGGGCCGGGCCCCTGCGGGCTGCGCGGCTGCGGGCTGTGCGGCCACGGGCCGGGCGGGTACGGGCTGCGCTGCAGCGGGGCGCACGGGCGCGGGCTGAGCGGCCGCGGGCCGCTCGGGCGCGGCTGGCGGCGCAACTGCGGGCTGGGCGGGTGCAGGCTGGGCGGGTGCATGCTGGGCGGGTGCAGGCGGGGCGGCTGCAGGCCGGGGAGCCGCCACGCGAGATCCGGGCGCCGGCGGCGGCAAGGCTGCCACCGGCCGGGCGGCAGGTGCAGGTTGGGGCGCAGCAGGCCGCTGAGGTGCAGCGGGACGCTGTTGCACGGGCTCCGCGGTTTGCGAGAAGACGGGGCCCGGGTCGTACTGCGGACCGGGAACCCAGTGCGCAACGGGTTCGACGAACGGCGCTTGGGGCGCGGGAACGTTGGCGGTGGGCTTACGGTAGAAGCCGGGACGGTCGTAGGTGGGCGCCTCGGGCTCGGCCTCCACGAACGCCTCGACAGGCTCCGCTTCATCGCCGAAGATCACCGCGGTGCGCTCGGCGAGGCGACGCTTGGTCTCCAGGATTTCGGCGGCCAGTTCTTCGGGCGATCCCGAGCGCGTCGCGACGATGGCCAGGTCGCCTTTTTCCGTGCGCGGCGGCGGGGCGTAAAAGTCGGCGTCGACCGCGTGGCCGTCGCCGGCCGGCTCCTCGTCGATGACGAGCGGCGGTCCGAGCACGATGCGGTCGATCCGTGCAAATTTCAAGGCGGCGTCGAGCCAAGGCCCGACCAGCGCGGCGATGTCGCGGCGCAGGTTGCCTTCGACGAACCAGCGATCCGACAGCTGCCAGATCACGACGCCGGCGATGAGCGACACCACGGCCGCGTTCGCAGCGCTCGCGGCGATCCCGAACTGGGCTGAGGTCTGGCGAACCACGAAGGCCGAAACAGGAACCGCGACGAGCGCGATACCGTAGGAAGCGGACCCAAGGAAGCGCAGCGGCTTGATCGAGAGGACGCGCTCGATCAGCGTCGAGGTTCCCGCGCCGAGTAGAACGCCGAATAGCGCGACCGACCAGAGGGGATCGATGCGTAGCGCTTCGCTGGCGCCCGCGGGGCCTGGCAGCCCAACGCTAATGTGGTCTAAGAGAATCGCTGCGACCGTCGCAACGCCTGCGATCGCGAATCCGAAGCGTTCGAGGCGGTGGTGCCCGGCGCGCATGTCGGCCGCGATCATGCCGAGCATGAAGGGTACCAGCGCTCCGAGACCGGCGGCATGCGCTCCAGAGAGTACGGAGTCGCCGATCGCCGCGAGCACGATCAGACCGATGAAGACCCGCGGCCAACGCGCCAGAAGCAACAGCGCTGCCGGGAAAAGCAATAGCCAGCGCGCCTCGAGGATCAGGGCGCGGAAGCCGTCGTTGCCGAGGCCGTCGCCCACGAAGAACAGGTTGCGGATAAAGATGTCGCGGGTGACGCCCCCGGCGCCGTTCGCAAGCGCGGGCAGGCCGTATTGCAGGGCGAGCGGCGGAACGACGAACGTGAGGACGAGGACGACGAGATACGCCGGATAGATGCGGAGCGAGCGTTTGACGAGGTAGCGGCCGACATCGAGATAGGTGCGGCCGTCCTCGCGCAAGGTCGCGAGCGCGGGATACGCGAGCACGAAGCCCGAGAGCAGGAAGAAGAGCGGAATGCCCTGGCTCAAGTCGGAGAAAACGCGCGCGAGCACCGGCGGCCACGCCGCACCGGGCGACGCAATGCGGGTAGCTTCGTACACGAGGGCGGCGACGATTGCGAGTGCCCGCAGACCGTCGATTTCACTGAAACGAACGCGAACCACATCGCTCGAGGGAATCGCCTCTCGAACGAGCAGGTCCGCGTCGTTATCTTCTTGCGTGACCATTAGCTAATGTATCGGCCGAATTGCGTGCGGGCCGACACATTTGGCTGCTAACTTCTAAACTGAATCAGCCGGCAGCCGCAGGCCTTTTCGGCAACCTCGGCTCCCGCCGGTAAGGTGCTCGTTGGGAGACCGGTGTAAGCGACCGAAACCCAACCCGTGCGCCCGCGAAGGCTGCCGTCGAGGACGCGCACGTGCACGCGCACGAGGTCGGCGCTATCGGGATCGTACGGTGCGACGCCCGTTGCGATCGCGACGAGGTGGCTGCCGGTAGCCACGCGATCGGCGACCTTTTCGCGGGTGTCGATCTCGGGGTAGAAATCCGCGAAACCGCCGAAGCCGCCGGCGGCAATCAATAGCGTGCCCGCCGGAATTTCCGGGATGAGGCGCTCGAGCGGGGCGAAGCCCTCGAAGTGCGAGCCGATGCCGTGGACCAACGCGAGCTTGCCTCCGGCGGTCACTTTGACGACGCGGACGCGGATGCCGACCGGCTCGTAGACGATGTCGTCGGGTCGCGCCGCATCTTCCGAAAAGTCGCGTAAGAGCGAAGTCGCGCTTTGGGTAATCGCAGCTTCGGGTTCATCCGAATCCATCCACGGTGCGATGTCGACGCGCGCCGTGGTGCCGGCATCGAGTGCGAGCCATGCGGGCAGGCCGCCGGCTTGCGCCGGCCCGATACACGCGAGGCTGAGGGCAACGGCAGCGGCAATCCGTACTCCCGGTCTGTAGCCAAAACGATCCGGCATCGTACCTGTTATCGGCCGCTTCCGAACCAAAAGGTCCTCGTCTAGTAGTTCGCAGCCGCGCGAACTTCGGCGAGCGGTTTGTCGAGGTCGGCGAGCAACTCCGGCGCGACCACTGCGAACGGCGCCGTGCCGTAACACATCAAACGGTCGTGAAAGTCGAGTAACGACCCCTTGCTACCCATCTTCGCGGTGTAGTCGCCGAAGAGTTGTTCGAGTTGCAGCCGCCCGACGGTGTACGATATGACGTAGCCCGGACCGAGCGCGATCCCCGAGACTGCTTCTTTGGCTTCATCCATCGGAAAGCCGGTTTGCTCGGCGAAGAACGTTACGGCGCGATCGTAGGTCCAGTCGCCGCTCGCGAGTTCGGGATCGACGATCGCTCGCGCGCCGCGCACGCGCTCCCACTGCGCCGCGTCGTAGCGCGCGTCGAGATCGTGATTTCCGTAGAGCCCGAGCTGCCAAAACATCTCTTCGCCGTAGTACGCCCAGCCTTCGGCAAAGACCGAACTGTCTTGGATCTTACGAATGAAGTCGGGATTGCGATGCGCGATCGAAAGCTGTAAGAAGTGGCCCGGCATCGCCTCGTGGGCGCCCGTCTCTAAGATGCGGTCGCGATCGAAGTCTTGGTTCGGATCGAGGTTCTTTGCGGCTTCCGCGAGCGACGTGGGCGGTGTGATGTAGTAGAAGCCGGTCGTGTCTTTGCCGAAGAGCAACGGGGAGTTCATCGACGCGCCGGGCGATACGGGTTGCAAGAACTTCGGCGTCTCGACGACCTCGATGTTACCGAGCCAATCGGGAATGTCGACGACGTGCTGTTCGGTGACGAACTGGCGCAGTTCGGCAATGCGATCGCGATAGTAGCCGACGAGCGCTTTTCCGCTGGGTGCGATGCCGCCGCCGCTGTCGGGGCCGATCGCGGTACCGCGCTGACGAGCTTCGTTGACGACCCAATTCTGCTCGGCCCAACCGTGCGCGAGCTCGTCGCGAGCCATGGTTTCAATTTCGGTCGCATCGTACGGCAGCAGCTCTTCGTCGCGCAGCATCGCGTTGTAGGCTTGGCGTCCCATCGCGAAGTTGTCGGGCCAGCCGGCGACGTGCGCGTCGATGTACTTCTTCGCATCCGCCACCGCCGCAAGCGTGGCGTCGCGCACCTTCTCGAACTCGGTGAACTTCTCGGCGGGAAGCTGCGCCTTCGCAGCGTCGGTCAATGCGCCTTTCATAAAGTCCGGAACGCCTGCGAGCTGCTCGGCGCCGACAGTGCCGTACAGGCGGCCTGGATGCACGACCAACTTTTCGGCCGCCTCGATGTATGCGGGCGCACCGCCGAGGCGTTTGACGATCTTTGCCCACGCCGCGGCGACATCGGCGTCGGTCGCGCCGTTCGTTCCCGCCACGGGGAGATGTTCGAACTGCGTGAAGACGGCATTGACGATCGCCTGTGCCGGCGCCGAATAATCTTTCTCGTACGTCTTATAGCTCGTGTATTCGCGCTTGAACCCGACCAGTTGCGCGCTCAGCAACTTGGCGTCGTCCGCCTCGGCAAGTGTTGCCTTCCGCAGCGGAATGTCGGCCAGCCGCGCATCCCAACCGCGAATCATCGCGAGGTCTGCCGCGATCTCGGCGGGCGAAGGTGTGTCGAGATCGCCGTCCTCATCCGATAGTCCGAGCCCGGTCGCATCTAACGGGTGCGTCTTCGCCCATCCGAAGGTGATGTCGCGACCCAGCGCCTGCAACGCGTCACCGACGGGATCCGCGGCGCGGGCGGGTGCCCCATTCCAGGAGACCGCGAGCGCGCATAAGGTGGCAGCAGCAAGCAAGCTTCGGTGAGATCGGGGCGGCTTAGCCCCCGGGTCCCCCCCGGCCCCGGACTCCCGGGCCCAAAAATCTCTTTTCACGCTGCTCGCGATTCCGTTTGCCGGTGGCGCGACCCTCGGTCGCGGAAGTCTGGGCGCACACGGCCGATAACCGAAGAACACGGGTAGGGGAACAGTATGCGCGATCATCAGCGGTTTGGACTCGGCACCGCAGCGTTCTGCGGCACGGCGTTCGTCGTAGCGTGCAGCGGAGGAGGCGGAGGCCCGGCCCCGGTTGCCACGCAGCCCGGTGCGACCGCCGCACCGACGTCGAGCGCGACTACGCCGCCCGCGACTACGCCGCCCGCGACCAGCGCACCGACGACTACACCAACCAACGCTCCGACATCTGCACCGACGTCGACGGCTGCCCACACGGCGTCGCCCGCGCCGACCCCGACGGCATCCTCAGCAGCGAACGTCCCCACGATCGGCGGCTGCCAAATGTTCCCCGCGGACAACCCGTGGAACACCGATATCAGTGGCTATCCGCTCAATGCGAATTCGGCGCAGTACATGGCCGAGATGAATCCCAACGGCTCGACCTTCTTGCATCCGGACTTCGGCAGCAATCCGACGTACGGTATTCCCTATAACGTCGTCGCGATCTCACAGAGCAACTTCACGCCGATCACGTTCACGCAGTACGCGTCGCAAAGCGATCCGGGGCCGTACCCGATTCCGAGTTCGCCCGCGATAGAATCCGGCAGCGACGCGCACATGCTGATCCTCGACACGGACAACTGCACCGACTACGAGACTTATGCAACTGCGGATACGCGCTCCGGCTGGACGGCCTCGAACGGCGCCGTATGGCCGCTCGATACGAATGCCTTGCGTCCCGATGGCTGGACCTCCGCCGACGCTGCCGGCCTTCCGATTCTCGCCGGTCTCGTGCGCTACGATGAAGTGCAAGCGGGCGCGCTCGATCATGCGGTGCGCTTCACGATGAACGACACCTCGCAAGGGCACATCCATCCCGCCACGCACGATGCACCGACGTCGTCGGCCGCATACGCGCCGCCGATGGGGCTGCGCATACGCTTGAAAGCGAGCTACGACATCTCGTCGTTTACCGGCAATTCGCTCGTAATTCTCAAAGCGTTCAAGAAATATGGGCTCATCTTAGCCGACAACGGCAGCAACTTTTACTTTACCGGCTCCACCAACACGAGCTGGAACGACGACGATCTCAACCAGCTCAAGAGCGTGCCCGCGAGCGCCTTCGAAGTCGTCAACACCGGCCCCGTCATCGCGCCGTAGGCGCGGGCGCGCTGCGGCGCGAAAGCGCCGGGCACCGGGCGATTAGCTCAGCTGGGAGAGCGGCACCTTTACACGGTGATGGTCGGCGGTTCGATCCCGTCATCGCCCATTTTTTAACCGGTCTGTTAGGCGGCTGTATGCGGCGTCGATATTTCTTGTTTGGTTCGCTTGCAGCAGGGTTGGGCGGCTGTACGCGCATCTCGGCCACACACGGCAGCAATGGCTTCACGCAAGCGGGTACGCTGCGCTTCTCGGACGGCGAAGACATCGGCGGCCTCAATCTGCACATCGTGCCGCAGGTGTCGGTGCAACAGGTCAGCCAGCTGACGCAAGGCTACCTCATCCGGTTCGACGACAAGTCGCGACCGTATCCGGAACTCTTGACGCGCATTCCAAGCCTCGCGAACGGCGACATCAGCCGCGACGGCCTGTCGATTACCTTCCGTTTGCGTCCCAATCTCGTGTGGGATGATGGGCATCCGCTCCAAGCCGACGACGTCGTCTTCTCGTTCGAAGCGGTCAACAATCCAAAGAACAACGAGTACTCGCGCGTGGGCTTCGATCTCGTTGCCGACGTCAGCGTGCGCGACGCGACGACGGCGGTCGTGAAATTGAAAAAGCCCTACGGCTCGTTTTACGAGACCTATTTCTCGTCGTCGAATATCCCGCTGCTCCCCAAGCACTTGCTGGGCTCGCTTGCGGACATCAACACGGCACCGTACAACGCCTTGCCGGTCGGCAGCGGGCCCTTTAAGTACTCGAAGTGGGCACGCAACGACTCGGTCGAGATGGTTGCGAACGACCGCTACTTCCGCGGGCGCCCGAAGCTCGACCGCGTGATCTATAAGATCGTGCCGAATTGGAATACGGTCGAAACGCTCCTACGAACGGGCGAACTCGACCTGGCTTGGCTCGTCCCGAGCAACATCGCGGATCGGCTCGCGACGGCGCCCGGTTTCGCGTATCTCGGTCAGCCGAGCGGCCTGCGTTCCCAGATGCAATTCAACGTTGCAGCCCCGGCGCTCCGCGAAGTCGCCGTGCGGCAAGCGTTGCGCCTAGCGATCGATCGGCCGACGTTGCTCGCGAAGATCGAGCGCGGACACGGGTACTTGAGCGAATCGAACCTCGGTCCCCTCGTCGCCGATGCGGTGTCGATCCCGCCCATTCCGCACGATCCCAAGCGGGCCGCCGCGATGCTCGATGCTGCCGGTTGGGCCCTCGGGAGCGATGGCGTACGCGCGAAGAACGGCGTGAAGCTCGTCGTCGATATCGATACGATCACGGGCAGCCCGGAACGCGACGAGTGGGCCGTCCTCATCCAGAATTGGTGGGGCGCAATCGGCGTGAAGACGGGGGTGAAGCACTATCCGCCCTCGGTGCTGTTCGGTGCGTACTCGGCCGGCGGCATCTTTACGCGCGGCAACTATACGGGCGCGGTCGACCAGCAGGGGTACGGCGTCAGCGGCTCATCGATGCAAGACATCTTCGGGTGTAACCAGTTTCCGCCGGCCGGCTTCAACACCGACCACTACTGCAATCCGAAGCTCGACGTCTTGTTCGAGGAGTTTGCCGGTTCGTACGATCCCGTGGCGCGCAAGGCGACGCTCGCGCAGATGCAACGCATCGTGGCGGACGACGTCCCGGTGATTACGCTGTGGTTTCCGCAGGATAACTTCGTCTACAGCCGCGACCTCCGCGGCCTCGGCGCGTTTGCGAACCTCGACTCAGCTTATCGCTGGAGCGTCTAAGCCTACTCCTGCAGAGGGCAAAACTGTGAGCGGGGTCCGTCATCCCCTCACTGCGCGCGTCCGAAGAAGGTAGTATGGATCAGCGGAAGTCTTGGCGTTGGGTCATCGTCGGCTATGGCGGCGTCGTCGCGCTCATCGCGATGGTGACGATCTTCGTGGTTCGCAACGCCTCACACGACTCGATCGTGCTCTCGAACGGCGCCTCGACACCGACCCCGACGGTCGCAGACGTGTTTCACGGTATCCGTCCCGACGCCGCGTCGCCCTGGGTCCATGCAAGAATCACGAAGGTTGCCGAGGCGTCCCCTACTCCGACTCCGGTTCCGACGCCGAGCGTCAGCGCGAGCGCTACGCCGAAGGCCTCGCCGAAGCCCAAGACCGACGTTGCGCTCGCAAAACATCCGGCACCGAAACACAAAGCCGCGAAACCTACGACGCTTGCGGTCGCGGATACGGGCGCCGTTCGACAAGCTCAGGATGGTTCCGACGCGGCACCCGTTCATCACGAAACCGCACCCGCGCCGATCGAACAGGCCGCAGCTGCGACCGCGGCGCCGGTCGCCCCGACCGCGCCGCCCGTGGTAGCGACCACAGCGCCGGTCGCCGCCGCACCGCCGCCGGCCGCCGACGGGCCGGTCTACGCGCCGGAGCGGATCGTCGATGCGCAAGTTCGCGTCGCCGTGCAGCCCGACTTTCCGGAAACCGAGCGCGAGCACGGAGCCCACGGCACGAGCATCGTTCTCGTGACGATCGATCCGAAGGGCAACGTCGTCAAGACCGCCGTCGGTTCGAGCAGCGGGTATCCGGGCCTCGACCGCGCAGCGGTTGCAGCCGCCCGTCAAAGCCAATTCGTTGCCCCCCGTATCAACGGGCACCCCGCGACCGAAACGTATCGCGTCGTATACGATTTCAGCCAATAGGGTGAGCTAAGACGAATCCACGCGCTGTGAGGCGAAGGCGATTGCGATGTCGCCGTCTCCGCCTCTGCTCGCGTGGGTTGCCGTTTTTCTGGTCGCGATTGGAATGAACGCTCCGGCGGCCGCGCAGAGTGCGTCGCCGTCTGCGGTCCCCGTCCCGCCGGTATCGGCGACGCAGTTGCCGTCACCGCTAGAGACGCCGGCGCCCTCGCCGAGTGCGACGCTGCCGCCTGCGGGTGTCGTCCCGGGCGACGTGACGGTAGCGCTCGGGGGTATCGTGAGCCCGGCGTTTGCAACGGCGCGCGTTCGCGCGTCGATCCTGCGCGGCGCGCACTTGACGCCGGGTGCGACGCTCACCGTTAGCGGTGTGACGATTGCGAATACGTTGCGCGCGGGTGACTCGACGGAAGCGCTCGCGCGCGTGACGATTGCGGCAGGCGGTTCGTACGCCGATGTTACGGCCACGACCGCGGTGCATCTCAGCGTCGAGACACTCCCGCAACTCGAGCCTGCGTTCCTATTCTATAGCGACGATCCGGAGAAGTTGACGGCGGCCGACGACGGCGTGCTGTACAAGAACTCGATCGATCTCACAAGAGCCGCGCGCGTCTATGCGTATCACGTCACGGAGACGGCGGGGCGGCGCGTCTTTCTCGCGCTGCAAGCGTCGTCGGAAGCGCACGTTCAGGTGCTCGGCTATGCGGCGGGTCCAGCCGACGAATACGGCTACGTGGGCCACGTGACGACCTTGCAATATCTGCTCGAGCGCGGAACGCAGGAGAGCTTCATCGCCGATGTCGCACCGGGGGCGCCGTTCTTGCAACCGCTCGGCTATCGTCCCATGAATCCGAACGAATTGATCGCAGCGATTTTCGATTTGCGCGTGCTCGACGGCGGTCCGGTCGAGGTCGAGGTCGTGGCTGCAAGCGGCGCGACGGATCCGGCGACCTTGCTCGGCGGCGACGAACTCCCGGGCGACGGTCACGGGCGGCGCGGCGAATTCTCATTGCTCGGCGTGCCGCCGCTCGCACTCTCGTACGCCGCAGGCGATCCCGAACCGTCGCCGGTCGCGGTTGGGAACCCGATCGTCGCGAACGTGCGGACGGGCGGCCACGCGCTCGGCGGCGACTACGGCTTGATTCGCAGCGTGACGCTCGCGCTTTCGAATCCCGGCGGCACGCCGCAGGCCCTGTACTTGTACGAACAGCCGACGGCCGGTTACGTGACGACGACGCTGTGGTTTACGGGCGACCCGCGACCTACCGAGGTTCCCTGCGTGCACGATCCGGCCGACCGTTACCAAGTGCGATCGTTCGCGCTCGACGCGGGTGCCTCGCTTTCCGTCACCGGCGAGTACATGACCGACGGAGCGTCGTCGTATCCGCTGTCGTTCGGCTTAACGGCGGTACCGCCGTCGCCGCCCCCCGGACCCTATTCTCCCGACGCCTGTAACCCGCGGACGCCGCCGCCCGCGACCCCGGCGCCGGCGACGCCTGCGCCCGATGGTTCGGCGCCGAGCCCCGCACCCGATACTACGCCGCCGGTCCCCTCACCGGCGCCGAGCGGTACGTGAAACCCAAGTCTAGTGCTTCGGCGTTAGAGCCTGAGTGAAGGAGCACGTATGATCGAATCGACGTCCGGAGTTATTGCCGTCGAAACGTCAGACGGCATTGCAACGATAACGCTCGCGAATCCGGCGCGACGCAATCCGCTCTCGCTTGCGACGATGAACGAGTTGCGCGCCGCACTCGAGGCGATCGGCGCGGAGCGGTCGGTGAAGGCCGTCATTCTGCGCGCGCTCGGTCCGGCGTTCAGTGCCGGTCACGATCTGCGCGAACTGCAGTGTGCGGGCGACGAAGCCGACGTGGCACGCTTCCGCGAGATATTCGACGCATGCGTGCGTGTCATGACGGCGATCCAATCGATCCCGCAGCCCGTCATCGCCGAGGTCGCCGGCATCGCGACGGCGGCGGGTTGCCAACTCGTTGCGACCTGCGACCTCGCAATCGCCGCGGCG
>Ga0302326_10022498_pt1 | contig 12885 bp, 9 predicted proteins | sample Palsa_T0_3_FD_202264 | JGI IMG/M metagenome (GOLD analysis project Ga0302326, IMG submission 202264) | Peat permafrost microbial communities from Stordalen Mire near Abisko, Sweden - Palsa_T0_3 | ecosystem: Environmental > Terrestrial > Soil > Palsa > Peat permafrost | place: Sweden: Abisko... | reverse complement strand
CGATTCGCGACAGCCGCAAAGTCGCCACACAAAACCTGGCGCAGGCACTGGCCCAGGCGAAGGTCAAGCCGCAGGTTTTTGTCTCCAGCTCGGCAATCGGCTACTACGGTAATCGCGGCGACGAAAAATTGAACGAAGGCAGCGCGCCCGGCGTGGGATTTCTTCCCGAGGTTTGCCGCGAGTGGGAGGCCGCGACGCAACTTGCCGTCGATGCCGGCATTCGCACCCTGCAGATTCGTACCGGCGTCGTCCTCAGCCCCACGGGCGGTGCGCTGGGAAAGATGCTCACACCCTTCAAACTCGGTGTGGGAGGCCGTATCGGCAGCGGGCAGCAGTGGATTAGTTGGATCGATGTGCAGGACATGGTGGGCGGGATTCACCACATCCTCAAGTCGGACCAACTGCGCGGGCCAGTGAACATGGTCGCACCCAACCCGGTAACGAATGCGGAATTCACGAAAACACTGGCCAGTGTGCTGTCGCGTCCGGCAATCTTTCCCATACCGGCGTTCGCCATAAAACTTCTCTTCGGCGAAATGGGAGAGACGGTGCTGCTGGGAAGTCAGCGGGTGGAACCGTCGCAGCTTCTCGCGAGCGGATATTCGTTCCACTTCAGCGATCTGCGGACATCTCTGGAAAATCTTCTCAGGAAGCAGTCTCAGCATTAGGCGCGAGCCTACATCGCCACTGCGACACCGTCTTACGAGTCTAAGTCAACCCGAGGCGGGCCCTTCATTTCATCCAGTAGTTTTTGCAGTAGCTGAGCGCGCTGCTCGGTGCCCAGTTCGCGCTGCAGTTCTTCGAGAGCGAGCGCGACAATGTGGTAGTGGTGCGCGCCGGCGAATTTAGGATCGGTCGTGATATTGAGCCAGAGCTTGTGCATAAGCTCGACATCCTGCGGGCGCATGCGCGGCGTATGCGGGCCCAGCGCAAATTCGCGAATGGCTCCGTCCGGGGCGCACACTTCCAGAGTCAGGCGCGGACGCGGCTCCGGCAGACGCTCCCACGCGTCGCCAGTAAGCTTGGCCTGCTCGTCGGCAGAGAGCTTGTTGGAGAGGCCGCAGATTACGCGGCTCGAATCCAGTCGCTGCGCCGTCACCATGATGGCCTCGAAGACGTCAGTCGCTGGGACGACCAGAAGCGAAATCGGCTTGCCTTCCTTCTCCGCGACGGCCACAGTCGCAGTGAACAGTTCCTGCTCGTAGTGGTCGAAGACTGCGCTGGCTTCAAACACTGCGCTGCCGCCGAAGCTGTGCTCGCGATGGTACAGGCGGGCGCTCATGACCACGACGTCCTGCTTGATGGTATTGGTATGGCCGAGGATGTGACGCAGGTAGTAGAGGTTCCGCGGGTCGCGCACCGCGACCAGAATGTTGCCCGGACGCACGCCCATGGCCCCGCTGCCCAACTCCTGGTTGCCATACACGCGGAACTGGTCAAGCTGCTCCGGCTTGCCATGGCGTTCTTTGGCGACGTGATGCTCGGAGAAGGTAAAGATCGCGAAGAATACAACGCTGAACACAATTCCCGCGATCGTTGCCTGATACTTGGTGAAGAGATTGACCAGCGCCGTCATCAACAGCACCGCGGAGATGATCATGAGCCCCACGGGAACTTCCGTCTTCCCGATGTGTAGATTCCCCGGAACCTTCCATGCCCGGTTGCCGGGTTCGGTGAAGCGCAGCACCAGCACCGCCAGCGACTTCATGGTGAAGCTCCAGATCACGCCAAAGGCATAGAGCGCGGCCAGTTGATAGACGTCGCCACGGCTCAACACAATGGTGAGCAACTGCATGCCGACGATCAAATTGATGATGCGGTAGCTGGTCCCGTAACGATGGTGCGGCTTTTGAAACCAGCTGGTAAGCACGCCATCTTCGGCCACGCGATTCAGCACGCCATTCGCGCCCACAATGGAAGTATTTTGCGCGCCCGCCAGAATCAGCACGCCCACCAGCACAACGAAGCCATGAAATAGCAGCTTCAGAGTGGCCGGACCTGCCAGATAAACCGCAATACCGCCAATGAGATTGGCGAAGTAGTCGGGCCGGACATTGTCCGGAATAATCATCACCGCGAAGAACGACACCAGCGAAGTAAACAGCAGACTGTAAACGAAAATGACCAGCCCCGTCTTCTCCAGGTTTTTTAGCTTCGGGTGTTCGATCTCGCGGTTGACCTGGGCCAGGGTTTCTTCGCCGCTCATGGCCAGCACAGAGTGCCCGAAGCCGACGAATGCCACGATCGAGATGAGCGCCTTGAACGGCAGATGCGTTACCCAGGTGCCATCCAGCCAGCCCAGCGAATCTTTATTCAGCGGGACCACGCCCGCATGCAGCGGGTTTGGCGGCAACTGCACCGGTGCCCGCAAAACGGTGATAGTGCACCAGATGATCAGAATCACCACCATCACGGTGGTAATAGCCATGATCTGCAATGCCTTCTGGCTGGATTCGTGGATGCCCTGCGTATTCTTCCACCAGAAATAACTGACGACAATCAGGGCGAATCCGGCGGCGAAGTAATTGTCGGAAAAATTCAGCGGACGGTGAAAGACGACTCCGAGGTCTTTAATGAACCCGGCGAGGTATTGCCCCGCCGAAACCGCGCTGATGGGGCCGGTAAGAACGTAGTCGAAGAGCAGCGCCGAGACCGAAAACTTGGCGAGAGTACCCCCCATGGCCTCTTTCACCACGCGGTAGACTCCGCCGCGCACGAACATGCTGCTGGATTCGATATAAAGCGCCCGCACCGCATAGCTGAACAGCATGACCGCCAGAATGAACCAGGGCGCGCTCTTGCCGATAACCTTCTCGGCGTCGCCGCCCGCGTAATAGGCGGAAGAAGCCAGGTCCGACAGAACGATGGCGGAGGCTCGCCAGAACGAAATGAAGGTCAACATCACCGTCGTTGCGACGAAGACCTTGACTACCGGTTTTGTTCCCTCAGGGGCAATGGCCATGCGTCAGAATGGAGAGCGGAAACTACGTTGAACGCTAAGCCATTGAAGATAGCACAGTGAAGGGCGAACCGTTTGCCGGCTGCAGCCGATGTGGGGACAGCCGCCCTCGGCTGTCCGTCGAGCGAAGCTCGACCTCTTGTCCTCCGACGCAGGCCCGGTCCCAAGGTCAATGAGCGCAGTCGCTGATTCATCATTTTAAGATTTAGCCCTGGGGTAGAATGTTCGTCTTCTCGACCGGCAAAGCGGAAAGGATGACAGGCATGGAATCAGAGATCAAGATCGGCCAGCAATTCGAGTTCGCGGCACACGCAGATAAAGGGTTTAGGCAGAAGGCGGTTGTAACCCGAGTTTTGTCCAACCGGGAAGAAGGACTCGGTCCGGAAGTGGACGATTACATGGCCGATTGGATTGAAGCGAGAACACTCTCGGAACAGCCGAAGACGCTGGTGTTCGCGCTGGCAAACGATGGGAGTGTTTATTTGAATGGCGAGCGGGTTGACATAATCGTAGACCTTGCCGCATAGGCCGGAGTGGGAGTTCTGAATGAAAGGGCCTGATTCCAACGCTCACTTCCGAGTTGCAGTGGACAAGAGCGAACATTAAGTCGGTCGATATGGGTCTGGACCTAACCGTAGAGGGCTGCGCCAGGCCCGGGCAGGAGCAGGAGTGGCGTCACCTATTGGAACGCTCTTTCGCAGATGAAGAACTGTCCGAGGTGGAGGTTGCGCGGTTTCAGGAGATTTGCATTCCCGGTCATCAACGCATCGGCGCACCGCAAGTCGGCTCCGATGACGCCGCGAACGAATGGATACTGAAAGCGCGAAAAGCTGAGACGCCCGAAAGCAGCTGCCGTGTTGAAAGAGTTTGAAGGCTATTACGTGGTCCGCCTCGTAGAATGCGATGGCGTGCCTAAGTATTCCAACGGAGGCTTATACGCGGGAGTCGACGAAACTAGCCTCCGTGGATCATTTCTGGATGACTGCAAGGATGTACTGAGCAAAGACTTGTTGAATGAGGCGTGGAGCCACAAATTCCCAGAAGAAGCGGTCGCTTACGGGAAAATGCTGCTTGCGGCAGCTGAAGCGGCGGAGAGCGCAGGAAGGACTCCTAAGCAGCGGCGTACGTTACTTTCACGTCTAGGGATGGCGAAAGACCACGATCCCCTCGCAATAACCGAGCAGCTTGACATCGTGCGGACGGCTGGGCGCTGGTTCGTTTTCTGGGGCGAGCGAGGCCACGCCGTCCGGGCGTGGGTCTAACCCACAGGCGGCTCGTCAGGCCGAGTAGGGTCCCTGAATTGGCGATAAATAGCCATTGCACGCATTGACGTTCGACCTTCCCCCACTGGGATAACCGGCACAGGCCCTTGAGCGTTCTAGAGCCCAGCCTTGGCGCGAGCTTTCGCCGGCGCGAGATACGTATGCGTAATCCGGTCGTGCCAGCACAGGGCGTCTTCGTCCAGAAAAACCCAGACGTATCCCATCCCTAGGGACACTGCGGAGAGGCAGGCCGCCAGCACGCGGCAGCGGCGCAGGCGGCGGCCGGTCGATGTGCCGTCGAAACGCGTGAGTTCGAGTCCGGCAGCCCGCAGGCCGGGCGTTGTGGCCGCGTAGACGATCAGTAGGTACTGGTAAACCACCCACAACAGACAAGGAACGCCGATGGCGAGCCCCGTGACTTGAACCAGCGGCGGACGCACCGCAACCACCTTCCAGAAAATGCCCCCAAACAGTCCGGAGGCCAGCACGACAATCATCCCGTCGACCAGGCTGGCCAGCGCGCGGCGGGACAAAGATAACGCTGCGCTTTGCAGCGGAATATCGATACCCGGCCGCTTCTCCGTCTGTTGGCGCTCGGCTGGTTCGATGGTGATTCCACCCAGCGCCGGCAGTGGAGGGACAAGTTCAGGTGCCTCTAAGATCCGTGGACGGCTGCTCACCGGTTCCGCCAGCTGATCCGGAGGCGGCGGGGGCGGTGCCCAGGCGAAGCGCGGAAATTCGATTATTTTTGCCTTGGCGGCTCTGGGGGATGCTTCGGTGAGTACGGGTCCCAACTCCGTCCCAGATTCCTCGGAGGTCTCCGACTGCGAGTCGGCCTGGAAGGGAGTCTCGACCATTCCATCCAGCGCGAGCGCATGCGGCGAATAAGGCCGCTCGAAGGTCGACTCGGGCACGCGCAGCCGACTAGCGGCACTGGCACTCGAAGATGCCATGGCGTCAAACGGAAGTTGCAGCGATGGATATCGCGGCGGGCGCATCTTGCGGCGCGCACGATAGCGATTCAGGCGCAGGGAAAGTTCGTCGCGCCAGGCCGAAGGGTCTTCGGCTACAGTCGTGACTAAGTCGCACCCCAGCATCGGCATTTCAGGCGCGCCAGTGCTGTCGCAGTCAGGCTGAAACTGCGCCAGGACAGAGGGAGGGGGCTCCGGATCGCAACGGCAAATCTCATTACAAATCGAACAATTCATGAAAACCAGTCTTACTCCTGAAAACCAACCGCGGGTCCATCTAAGCCAACCGCGGGCACACCTGGAACAACCGCAGGCAAAAATCGCGTCCGGGCTCGCACCCGTGCAACCGGGAGGAAATAAGAGGAATCCTAGCCTTTTTCGCCACTTTGCCTTGCACCCGGCGCCGTGCTAACTTCACGATGCCGCCGCCAGAGCGCCGCACGGCAGGGAACGCCTGCAATGAAGCTCATCGAATGAACTACCATTCAATGAATCACGATCCAATGAACCGTCATCCTCGGTTAATTTCTTTCCGATGAAGCTGCGCACTAGATTCCTTATCACGGCGCTGTTTCTTTGTCATCAGCTTCCCGGCGCATCGCTAGTAACCAGCCAGTTGCTGGCTGAAAATTCCGCCGATTCCCCGGCTTCGAGTCATCAAGATACCGGCCAGGAAAAAGAAAAAGAAAAAACGTCCCCTGCCCCCTCCGCCACTCTAGCCGTCTGCGACAAACGCGCCGCCACGCAACTCAAAGATGGAACCATCATCTGCGCCATCGAGCAGGAGAAGGACGGCGACGTTTACAAACTCCACCACGATGCCGAGATCCACTACCGCAGTTACGTTCTTCGCGCCGACGAAATGACTTACGACTCCGACAGCGGCGAATCGACCGCCACTGGCCACGTCACGCTCGACGGCGGACCCAACGACGACCACATCAAAGCCAGCCACGGCACCTACAACCTCACCGCGGAAACCGGTCGTTTCTACGACGTGACGGGGACCACCGGCATGCGCTTTCGCGCCAGAAGCATCGTTTTGACGTCGAACGCACCCTTCGCCTTCAGCGGGAAGCTTGTCGAAAAGATCAGCTCCGACCACTACCTGGTATCTGAGGGAACCATTACCACCTGCGAACTGCCGCGTCCCAAGTGGGAATTCGACGCCCGCAAGATCGTCGTAGACGTGGGCGGCAATGCCAGCATCTATCACAGCTCGTTCTGGCTTTTCGGATTGCCCGTCTTTTATTTTCCCTACGTCACTCACCCTGTAGCCCGGAATGTTCGGGAAACCGGATTCCTCATGCCCACCATTGGCCGTTCTTCGACCAATGGCAATGAAATCGGCGACGCTTTCTATTGGGCGATTAACCGCAGCATGGACGCCAGCATCGGCGGGGAGTATTTCTCCAAACGCGGAGGATCGCAACGCGGAGAATTTCGTGCCCGCCCCGACGATCATTCTTACGTGGACCTGAACTTTTTCGGCGTGATCGACCGCGGCATCGAAATCGACACCCCTACCGGCCCGCAGATTCTCCGCGAAGGCGGCCAGGAGGCGCGGCTGACAGCTGAGGACAACTTCTTTGGTTTCCGTGCCGTCTCCAATGTCGACTACCTGAGTTCGTTCCTCTTTCGGCTGGCCTTCAGCGAGGTTTATACCCAGGCCGTCAATTCAGAAGTGAAATCCCAGGCTTTTCTTTCCAAAACAATCGACGGCTTCTCGGTAGGAGGAATGGTGGAGCGCTATCAGGACTTTTTTCAAAGCGCCATCGACGGGGTGCTGTCAAATCCGCCGGTCTTCGATGATGTCCGGATCCTGCATGCTCCCAGCCTCGACGCTTCCAGCGTGGACCGTTCCCTCCTGGCACGCTTGCCCTTCCTCTGGTCGTTTGACGCGTCCATTGCCGGACTGGCGCGCAGCGAACCCGGTTTTCACACCGGAACCCTGCTCAGCCGCTTCGACTTCAACCCACAGATTTCTCTTCCTCTGCAGTTTCGAGGATGGTCCCTCCGCCCCGCGCTGACCCTGCACGAAACCTTCTACAGCCAGCGCTTCGTCGCAGGAGTTGCGGTGAACGACCCCACCAACCGCCAGGCCGTGGAAACGTCGGTGGAATTACGGCCGCCCGTGGTGGAGAAAGTATTCGATCCGGTATTTCTGGGGCGGAAGTGGAAGCACGTCATTGAACCGCGGGCGGTCTACCGCCTGGTGACGGGCGTAAACGATTTTGCCAATGTGCTCCACTTCGACGAACGCGACATTCTAAGCAACACCCACGAAGTGGAGTATGGATTCGTGACCCGGCTCTACGCCAAGCGTGCGGAGCCACAGGCATCGTCCACTTCGCGCGACTGCAACACGCCGATGGCCGGTTTGGCCGTTGGCAGCGCTGCTCCGGAACAGACGGTGCCCTGGCTGCACCCGGACAATCTGGACAAACCCGGCTGCGCGCCGGAACCGGCAGTGCGGGAGGTTGCCACCTGGGAGATCGCGCAAAAATATTTCCTCGATCCCACCTTTGGCGGAGCGCTGGTGCCCGGACAGCGCAACGTGTTCACCACTACCGAAGAGTTGACCGGTATTGCCTTCGTGACTGAGCCGCGCCATCTTTCGCCGCTGGTCTCGCGCCTGCGTATCGCAACCAGCAACCACACCGACACCGAATGGGACATGGACTACGATTTTCAATTGGGCCGCATCAATGAGAGCACGCTGCTGGTCAACTACAACCTGGGACCATTCACGGTAGGCGGCGGCGACGCCTTTTTGCAGATTCCTCAGCTTCTGCCAACCACTTCCTCGACCTCCCCGATCGAGAGCGAAGGCCAGTGCAGCCCGACCACAAGCAGTACCACGCAGGTGACCTGCAAGTTCCAGCAGTTTCGCGTCGCGCTGGGCTATGGCTCACTCACCAAGCGGGGACTCAGCGCCGCCGGCAGTTTTGGCTTCGACGCCGAGGTCAAGCAGTTGCAGTTTGCCAGCGCGCAAACCACTTATAACTGGGATTGCTGCGGCATGACCCTGGAATACCGGCGCTACGCCATCGCCAACGTTCGCAACGAAAACCTGTTCCGCTTCACCTTCACCCTGGCGAACATCGGTTCATTAGGCAATCTGCGCCGGCAGGAGCGGCTCTATTGATACGAGAAGCGCGTCCAAATCATCTGCGCCCGGAGGACGCTTGAAAGTAGCCCGGCGTTTCAACGCCCGGTAGGTCGTGAACTTGACCGCCGCGTCCCGGAGGGACGCCTGAAAGCCGCCGAGGTTGTCGTATCACAGACGGATGTTCCGGCCTGATTCGTCGCATGTTGTCCACTCTGTCGCAGCGCGACTTGATTCCCTTAAAACTTTCAACCAGGAACCCTGGGGCCTCTCCGGGGACGTTCAGGAGCCCCTGCGGGACGTGTTTTCGCGCGGTCGCTCTAACCCGGCGTTGAAACGCCGGGCTATTTTAGAATGTCCCTCCGGGACACTTTTCGGTCTCGATCGGTGACTGCTCCTCGCTACCCAAATCTCGCCAACCACAATCCGAGCCAATGGAAATTCTCTCGGGCGCCGGCGGGCGAGGCTGATACCATAACGACTGTGCCATTGGATACCAGTCTCGCTGCCAAGGATACGCAACTCCGTGCCGACCTGCGCGCGATGGGCCGCGTACTCGTTGCCTATTCCGGAGGCGTGGACTCCGCCTATCTCGCCTGGGCCGCGCAACAGGAGTTGAGCAGCAACATGCTGGCCGTGATTGCCGACTCCGCCAGCTTGGCGCGCACGCAACTCAGCGACGCTGTCGCTTTCGCGAACGAGCAGGGAATTCCGGTCGAGGTTATCGCCACTTCCGAACTGGACCGCCCCGAGTATGCGCGCAACGATGGCCAGCGCTGCTTTCACTGCAAGGACGAACTTTTCGTGGTCATGGAACAGCTGCGCGCCTCTCGCGGTTTCGACGCGATCGCGTACGGCGTCAATCAGGACGATCAGGGCGACTTCCGTCCCGGCCAGCAGGCGGCGAGTCAACACCATGTCGCGGCACCGCTGCTTAAAGCGGGGCTTACCAAGCAAGAGATTCGCGAACTAGCACGTCAGGCAGGCCTGCGCATCTGGGATAAGCCCGCATCCGCCTGCCTTTCTTCCCGCATCGAGTATGGCCGGCCGGTCACGCGCGAAGCGCTCAGCGTGGTCGAACGCGGCGAGGATGCTATTCGCGCCCTCGGCTTCCGCCAATTCCGCGTGCGGCATCACGGAGATATTGTTCGCATTGAGATCGCACGCAAAGACCTTGATCGGGCTCTGAATTCCGCTATCGCCGCCCAATTCACGGTCATCTTCAAAGGCCTCGGCTTCAAGTTTGTGACACTCGACCTCGAGGGCTTTCGCTCCGGATCAATGAACTCCCTGCTGCACGCGGAACAGCTTCGCCGCGCGTGTTAGAGACCTGGCAGTCGCTGAAGTTGAATTTCTCTGCGAACTTCGCGGCCTTTCCTTTGCGTGCTTTGCGGTTAAAAGCTTTTTCCTGGGGTGGGCGATCGAAATATCTTAATCGCAAAGGGCGCTAAGAAAGGCCGCAAAGGATGCGGAGAAATTCAGATTCAGCCTCCTAACGGAGACCTGGCAGCCACGCCCCGTCCCCGAACCCTATGAGATAATCGAAGTTATTCATTCGCAATGTTGAGGCGGCTTCTGGTGATCACAATTCGTCGTTCCTGCGTAATGTTGCTCCTGATTTGCCTGGGCTGTGTGGCTCAGTCCGCCCCGCCGGACATTGCGCGAAAAGTCGAGCACCAGGTTCGCTCTTATTACAATCTTCCGGCGGAAGTGCATGTGATTGTGGGAAGCATCACTCCCAGCACCGACTGGCCCGGCTATGACACGGTGTCGGTGACGATCGACGGCGACAAAAAGAAACAGGATTTCAAATTCCTGCTCTCCAAAGACCGCAGCACTATGCTGCGCATCACCAAGTTCGACCTTACGAAGGATCCTTTTGCCGAACTGATGAGCAAGATCGATGTCGCCGGACGACCCGTCCGCGGAGCGAAATCGGCGAAGGTCGTTGTCATTAACTTCGACGACTTCGAGTGCCCCTATTGTTCGCGCATGCACCAGGTATTATTTCCCGAAATTTTGAAGGAATACGGCGACCGGGTAACGTTTATCTACAAAGATTATCCGCTGGCGGAGATTCACCCGTGGGCGGTCCATGCCGCCGTGGACGCCAATTGCCTGGCCGCGCAAAACCCCGACGCCTACTGGGATTTTGCTGACTATATTCATGCCAACAAGCGTGAAGTAGACGGTCAGAATACGCCAGCTGCGCGCTTCGATGCCATCGACAAGATGGCCATCCTTCAGGGGCAGAAGCACAACCTGGATGCTGGGAAACTGCAAGCCTGCGTGAAGGCCCAGGACGAGAATGAAGTAAAGGTGTCGATGAAAGAGGCGGATGACCTCGGGGTCAGCGCGACTCCGACTCTCTTCATTAACGGCCAGAAGATTGATGGCGTGGTTCCGCTCGGCGACCTGCGTGCTGCCCTGGACAGCGCCCTGAAAGACGCAGGTCAGCCCGTGCCCGAGCATTTGCCGCCGGCGCCGGCGCCAGCATCCAAGTAAATGGCAGGTTGAGAACACACCGTTGGCGGTGCGTTCTTTCGCTGGAGTTCGGTTCGAATCAAGTTGCCGTCAGAAACTGGAGAAATGCACTTGAAAAAAAGCTCAATTCTGCGCCGGTCTGCAACGGCGTTTTCCACCGGCATATTGCTGGTAACCCTGGCCGCCTGCAACTCGCAGCCGGGTGGCGACGTGATGGCTACTGTAGATGGCCGCAAGATTTTCCGCACGGACGTCGACAAGTACTACGACAACAACGTCGCGGCGGCCCAGCAGGCGCCTACCGGTGAACAGGCGACCGCGCTGCGCTTGAACATTCTGCACCAGATGATCGACGACGAGATTCTGATGCGTCGCGCCGAGAAACTCGGCCTGCTGGCCACCGAAGAAGAAGTCGACCGCAAGTACAACGAATACAAGGCTCCGTTCTCGCAGGAAGAATTCGACAAGCGGCTCAAGGACAAGAAGATTACGCTGGCGGATTTTAAGCGCGACATCCGCCGCTCCATCACCGTCGAAAAAGTGATGAACAAGGAAGTGTCGTCAAAAATCGACGTAAAAGACCAGGACATCACTGATTACTACAACGCGCATAAAGGCGAGTTTAATCTCATTGAGCCGACCTACCACCTGGCTCAGATCATGGTGACGCCGGCTCCCAACCCGCAGGCGCACAACCAGAACGATAAAGCACAGAACGAAGCTGAAGCCCGGAAGAAGGTTCAGATGGTCCAGAATCGCCTGGACAGCGGCGACGACTTCGCTACCCTAGCGATGAAATACTCCGAGGATCCTGAAACTTCCGGCAACGGAGGCGATTTGGGCACGGTGCAGGAGTCTGGGCTGCGCGGAACCGATCCGGCGACTCGCGACGCGGTGATGAAGCTGAAGCCCGGGCAATATAGCCCAATCATCAGCGTGTTTAACCCGCAGACCAAGCAGGCCGTGGGATTTCGCATTGTGAAACTGGTGGCGAAAGAACCCGCCGGCCAGCGTGAACTTTCCGACCCCCGCGTGCAGCAGGCAATCCGGTCGCAGCTTCACGACCGTCGCGAACAACTACTCAAGGCCGCGTACTACGAAGTCTTGCGCGACAACGCCAAGGTCGAGAATTATTATGCCAAGCAGGTGCTCGACAGCAACGGCGTGGGCAAGTGAGCGCGTTACTTCACTTTGATCGTGGAGTGGCAGACGCCTTCGTCCGCCCGTGTGCGTGGCTGCCGGTGTGTGAGCCTGATGCGGGTTCCCGTCGGAACGATACTGCTGGCGCGCACAGAATGTAAGCTGCCCAGGGCCTTAAGAACAGGTTTCACCTACTCAACAATCGCCAGCACGTCCCCGGCGTTCACCGCCGATCCTTCGCCCACCAGAATCTTCTGAATCGTGCCTTTCTTCGGCGATTTGATTTCGTTCTGCATCTTCATCGCTTCAACCACCAGTACGCCCGCGCCTGCTTCAACCTCAGCTCCTGGCCCGACCAGCAGGCGCACAATCTTGCCAGGCATGGGCGCAGTCAGTTTCCTCGGACCGTGATCGTCCACCGCGCGCAGCCGCCCGCGCAACGACCGCGGATCACGAACCTCCGCGGCAAAGCGCGCGCTGCCTATCCACAGATGCAGGTCGCCAGCGACCCGTTCATATTTCACTTCGTACGCTCGGTTGTCGACGCGGAGCGAGACCACGTCCGGACGCACGAGTACGGCATCGACCTCAATCTCGCGTCCGTCGAGCCTGCACGACCACCGGCTTTCCGTCCGTCTCAGTTCGAGCCGGTAGTTCTTGCCGTCGATCGTAACGTCGTAAGTCATAAATCAGCGTAAGTCATAAATCAGCAGGGTGCAGGGTGCCCCAACCTTCCTTCGCGTTCTTCGCGAAAGAGGGTGGGGATTTCGACTCTTGAATTTTTGCTCGGCCACAGCTCTCATCGCATGGCCTCGCGACGCGAGGTGGCCCTCCAGTTGGAGAACGAATCCGTTTTGCTCGTTCCGTTCACAGCCGGAGGCGCGCCCGATTCCGCCGCGATTGGTCCCAGAACGTTAAACATCCCCGCGGCGATTGCCGCGACTTCCGCATCGCCCTTGG
>Ga0302326_10022497_pt1 | contig 12885 bp, 9 predicted proteins | sample Palsa_T0_3_FD_202264 | JGI IMG/M metagenome (GOLD analysis project Ga0302326, IMG submission 202264) | Peat permafrost microbial communities from Stordalen Mire near Abisko, Sweden - Palsa_T0_3 | ecosystem: Environmental > Terrestrial > Soil > Palsa > Peat permafrost | place: Sweden: Abisko... | reverse complement strand
GCGAGCACCTTCTCCTTGAGTCCGCCGATGGGCAGCACTCGACCGCGCAGCGTAATCTCACCCGTCATCGCGAGGTCGTTGCGAATCGGTGAGCGCGTGAGTGCCGACACCAGTGCAGTCGCGAGGGTGATTCCAGCCGAGGGTCCATCCTTGGGAATGGCCCCTTCGGGAATGTGAATGTGAATGTCGATGCGATGGTAGAATCCGCGATCGAGTCCGATCACCTCGGCTCGCGACCGCACGTACGAAAGCGCCGCCTGCGCCGATTCCTGCATCACGTCGCCGAGTTGTCCGGTGATAGTCAACTTGCCGCGTCCCGGCACGATCGTGACTTCGACGCTAAGCAACTCGCCGCCCATCTCCGTCCATGCCAGCCCGGTTGCGACTCCCACCTGCGGTACGGTTTCCGCCGTGCCGTAGCGGAACTTCGGCACGCCCAGGTATTTCGACAGACTCGAGCTCGAAACCTTGACGTGCGCATTGCGATCGGTCTTGACCACTTCGACCGCAACCTTGCGGCAGATTGACGCGAGCTCGCGCTCGAGATTTCTAACGCCCGCCTCGCGTGTGTAATGGCGGATGATGCCCTGGATTGCGCCGTCGGAAACCTCGATGTTCTCCGGCCGCAGTCCGTTGGCCTCCTGCTGCTTCTTCAGCAGGTATTTTTTCGCGATGTTGAGCTTCTCGGTTTCCGTGTAGCCGGGAATCCGGATGACTTCCATGCGGTCCTGCAGGGGCCGCGGGATGCGATCGAGCGTATTTGCCGTCGTGATGAACATCACTTTCGACAAGTCGTAGTCGCAGTCGAGATAATGATCGTTGAAGGTGCAGTTCTGCTCGGGATCGAGAACTTCGAGCAGCGCCGACGACGGGTCGCCGCGAAAGTCAGTGGACATCTTGTCCACTTCATCGAACAGCAGCACGGGGTTGGAGGATCCCGCCTTGCGCACCGACTGGATCACCTTGCCGGGCAGCGCGCCGATGTAAGTGCGTCGATGTCCGCGGATTTCCGCCTCGTCGCGCACGCCGCCGAGCGATACACGCACGAACTTGCGTCCGGTCGCGCGCGCCACCGACTTGCCGAGCGAGGTCTTGCCGACGCCCGGAGGTCCTACCAGGCACAGAATCGGTCCCTTCATCTGGCCGACCAGCGTCTCGACCGCCAGGTACTCGAGGATGCGCTGCTTGACCTTCTCCAGCCCGTAATGATCTTCCTCGAGCACGCGCTCGGCTTCCTTGATGTCGAGCTTGTCTTCGGTGTACTCGAACCACGGCAGCGCCAGGAACCAGTCGAGATAATTGCGTACGACGGTGGCCTCGGCCGACATCGGCGACATCATCTTGAGCTTCTTGATTTCGCGCTCGCACTTCTCGCGCGCCTCGGCCGGCATCTTCTTCTGCCTTAGTTTTTCTTCCAACTCCTGAATCTCGTTTTTGAATTCGTCCTTCTCGCCGAGTTCCTTCTGAATCGCGCGCATCTGCTCGTTGAGATAGTACTCCTTCGACGTCTTCTCCATCTGCTTCTTGACGCGCGAGCGGATGCGTTTTTCGACTTCGAGAATCTCCAGCTCCGAGCGCATGTAGCCAAGTATCTTCTCCAGCCGCTCGGCCGGGTTGGTCGATTCGAGCAACGCCTGCTTGTCTTCGAGCTTGATGCCGAGATGTCCGACCAGCTTGTCGGCGAGGAACGCGGGATCATCGACCGCCGCGATCGAAGTCACCATCTCGGGCGGAATCTTCTTGTTGAGCCGCGCGTAGTTGTCGAAGGTCGATACGACCGAACGCATCAGCGCCTCGACTTCCGTGCTGCGGTCGTTAGTCTCTTCGATTTCCTCGGCCTCGACCTGGAAATATTCCTCATCGGCCACGTAACGGATCACGCGCGCGCGCTTCTTGCCTTCAACCAGCGCCTTGACGGTGCCGTCGGGCAGGCGCAGCAACTGCACCACCACGCCGAGCGTGCCGACCGTGTACAGGTCGCCGGGCGCGGGTTCTGCCACCTTGGGATCCTTCTGGGTGACCAGCAGGATCGGCGTCTTCTTCGCCTCGGCGGCTTCCAGAGCCTTTATGGACTTCTGGCGGCCGACGAAGATTGGATAGACTTCATGTGGGAATACGATCAGTTCGCGCAACGGGAACAATGGGACCACGTTCGTCGTTGCATCGCGATTATCTTTTTTGTCGTTGCGAAAAAGCATCTGTAGATCTCAAATCTCCCGGGCTATGCGGTTTCGGCGGTCTTTTGATAGACCAGCAGCGGCTGCTCCTTCTGAGTAACCACTTCCTCCGATATCAGCACCTCCTTGATATTTGGTTGCGAGGGGATTTCGTACATCAGGTCCACCATGATCGCTTCCATGATGGCGCGCAGGCCGCGGGCGCCTGACTTGCGCTTGAGCGCCTCGCGCGCGATCGCGCGCAGCGCACCCTGCGTGAACTTAAGGTGAACATTCTCCATGTCGAACAGCTTCTGGTACTGGCGCACCAGCGCGTTCTTCGGCTCGGTGAGAATCCGCACCAGCGCTTCCTCGTCCAGCTCGCCGAGTGTGGCGATGACGGGCAGGCGGCCGACGAATTCCGGAATCAAACCGAACTTCAGCAGGTCCTCCGGCTGCACTTCGTACAGCAGCTCGGAAACCGTCTTGGGGTCGCGATGTGTCAGGTCGGCCCGGAAGCCCATCGTTTTGCCGGATATGCGCCGCCGGATGATATCGTCCAGCCCGACAAACGCGCCTCCGCAGATGAAGAGGATATTGGTCGTGTCGACCTGTAGGAACTCCTGCTGCGGATGCTTGCGGCCGCCCTTGGGTGGCACCGACGCCATCGTGCCTTCGATTATTTTCAGCAGCGCCTGCTGGACGCCTTCGCCCGATACATCGCGCGTGATAGACGGGTTGTCGCCCTTGCGCGCGATTTTGTCGATCTCGTCGATGTAGACGATGCCGCGCTGGCATCGCTCGATGTCGTAGTCGGCGTTCTGGAGCAGCGACAGTATGATGTTCTCGACGTCTTCGCCGACGTAGCCGGCCTCGGTCAGCGAGGTCGCGTCGGCAATTGTGAACGGCACTTGCAGGAAGCGGGCGAGCGTTTGCGCGAGCAGCGTCTTGCCGACGCCGGTCGGGCCAATCAGCAGGATGTTGGATTTTTGCAGCTCGACGTCGCCGGTCACCATCTGCGAGTCGATTCGTTTGTAATGATTGTGGACCGCAACCGAGAGAATTTTCTTGGCGCGTTCCTGTCCGATAACGTACTGGTCGAGCACCCGCTTGATTTCGGCGGGTTTGGGCACCGCGGAACTTTGGCTGAAAGCTTCTTCGCTGTCAGTTTCCTCGGCGATTATGTCGTTACAAAGGTCGATGCATTCGTCGCAAATATAGACCGTGGGGCCGGCAATCAGCTTGCGAACTTCGTCCTGGCTTTTGCCGCAAAACGAGCAAACCAGGTTGCCCGAGCGGTCGTCATGCTTGGCCATAATGCCTCCCGCGGCTCACTTGGAGGGCCTTCGGCTAACGATTACCTCATCGATGATGCCGTATTCAACCGCTTGTGCCGGCGCCATGAAGTAATCGCGGTCGGTGTCCTTCTCAATCTTTCGCAGATTCTGTCCCGTATGCTTCATTATTATGTTGTTGATTTCCTCCCGCGCGTGCAGAATTTCCTTCGCGTGTATATCCAGATCGCTCGCCTGACCACGCATCCCGCCAAGCGGCTGATGCATCACGATTCGCGAATGGGGCAGCGCGTAGCGCCGGCCCTTGGCGCCCGCCAGAAGCAGGATCGCCGCCATGCTCGCCGCCTGACCCATGCACAAGGTCGAGACCGGCGGCCGGATAAACTCCATCGTGTCGTAAATCGCCATGCCCGCCGTGACCGAGCCGCCCGGCGAGTTGATGTAAAAGTTGATTTCCTTTTCGGGATCCTCGGACTCGAGGAACAGGAACTGCGCCGTTATCAGGTTGGCGACATCGTCATTTACTTCAGTGCCGAGAAAGACGATGCGGTCCTTGAGCAGGCGAGAATAGATGTCATAAGCCCGCTCGCCGCGCCCCGTCTGTTCGACCACCATCGGTACCAGGTTGCTCATTAATCCGACCCGCGCCACAGCCAGGTTCCGACGACGATTGAGTGAAGGCCGCTGACGCCTTCAAATAGTAACGTCTGGGAAATGGTCGAGCAACCGCGATTGGCGCAGAACAGCGTTGCATCGAAGGTACTTTTGTTCGTTTTGGCGAAATCTGCGTTCATCATGACTCGAACTTATAAGGTAACCACGCTCTCGCGCGGTTCCAATGAGTCAGGGGAGAACTAAAAAGAAGTCGCGAAATCGCACGGACGCGATTTCGCGCTCAGGTTTGGGTCGGATTATGACGGACGCTACTTCTGCTCGGATACGTCTTCGCCCGGGTCTTTCGCAGCTTCTGGCGGAGCTTCTGAAGGCGTTTCCGCAGAAGCTGCGGGAGGAGCTTCCAAAGCGCCCTCTTCGCGCTGGGCGCGGCTCAGGATGAAGTCGAGTGCCTTTTCGCGCCGCATCGACTGGCGCAGCGCCTCGCGGCTTTCTTCCTTGCGATAAAACTCGGCGGCGCGATCGCGATTGCGTCCGCTCTGCGTGACGATCTCCGCCACGCGGTCGCCCAGCGCCTCGTCATCGACCTCGATCTTCTCCTGCTCGGCCAGCGCGTCAACGATCAATGCCGTGCGCGCACGCTTTTCGGCCCGCGTCTTCAGGTCGTCGGCACTCTGCTTGACCCGCTCGGTTGCGTCTTCATGCGAGATGCCGCCCGCTTCGAGCGTCTGATGCAGCTCGGCTTCCATCGCGGCTTGCTCGCGCGCGACCAGCGACTCGGGCAGCTCGACCGGGTTGCGCTCGATCACAAGGTCGAGCAGGCCCTGGCGGACCCGCGCGTCGGCCTCCTGTTGCGCATGGGCGAGCAGCTCGCTGCGGACGCGGGTGCGAAACCCCTCAAGATTCTCGTCGCCGAGGTCTTTGGCGAAGTCATCGTCGACCGTTGGCAACTCGCGCCGGTAGATTTCTTTGGGAGTCGCACGCCATTCGACGGTCTTGCCGGCGAGCTCCTTCTGGCTGTAGTCGGCAGGATAGGTCTTCGACGCCTTCATCTCTTTGCCGATTTCGCCGCCGATCAGGGCCTCGTGCACGCCATGCGCAAGTGCGCGCTCCGAAACTTCGACCAGCCGATCTTCAGTTTTCGTGGCCGACATCGGCTTGCCGTCCTCGAACGCCTCGACCGTTGCGAGCGCGTAGTCGCCTTCCTCGACGATTGTGCGATCCTCGACCTTCTTGAGCGTCGCCTGCCGCACGCGAAACCGCTCGATCGCCTCTTCGACCTGTTCGTCGGCAACCTCGACCTTGGACTCGGGCACCTTCAGGCCCTCGTAGTCCTTGACCACGATAGTCGGGCGCAGATCGAACGTGGCGCTGAACTTGAGCGCGAGATCTTTCTGCAGGTCGGTCTGCTCGGTGACGATTTCGGGCGCGACCACGGGCTTGAGGTCATGCTCCTCGAGCGCCTTCTTCGTGTATTCCTCGACGAGTTTCTGTACTACCTCGCCGCGGACCTGCTCGCCGAAAAATCGTTCGAGCAGGTTGCGCGGCGCATGGCCGGGGCGAAAGCCCTTGAGCACCACGCCGCGTTTGAGTTCGTTGTAGGCGCGATCCAGCTCATGCTTGATTTCGTCGGGTTCGACTTCAATCGTAACTTTGCGCCGGAGACTGTTGGGTTCTTCGATATTTACATTCATGGCAGTTGAACTTCACAGATAAACATATCGCAGTCGCGGGAATCAACCGAGGGAGCGCGCGGACGCGATCAATTTAATGTGGAACCCGCCGTGGGTTCCACACCTCCCTGGGCAGGGGTGACCCCTGCACCCAGTACTCAGAAAAGAAAAGATGCGGGACTTCGTCCCTGCTAGAAGGGTATGGGCAGAAAGAGAGGCCCAATGTGCCGGCGTCGCGCGTCTCGATCCGGTTCCGCTTCCCGCGCGGGAAGGGGTTAGGGGTTAGGTTCTTCGCATCGTCCGCCATGCTCTTTTTTCTGTCATCCTGACGAAGCCGGCGACGCTGCAACTACGCAGTTTGGGGAAGAGATTTGGGAATTCAGAGCGACATTGTCATCCTCGGAAAAACCTTCGCAGTCGCGTTCGCCGTGGGGCTCGACGTGCTGGCGGTCTCCGTCGGCGTCGGGGTCGCACAGCTCCCATTCAATGCGAGTCTGCGACTGGGGCTGGCGTTCGCCGGATCCGAGATTGCCATGCAGATGATCGGGTATGCGCTCGGCGTCGGTGCGGGTCGCGTCTTTGGCAACGTAGCCTCCTACGTTGGGTTCGCGCTTTTGGCCCTCATCGGTCTAGTGATGATTCGAAACTCCTTTGGGCGTGCCGCCGAAGAGAAATTCGACGTGACGAGAGGCATGGGATTACTGCTGACTTCTTTGTCAATCAGCCTGGACTCCCTTGGCGTAGGGATCGCTCTTCCCGGAGTGGGCATCCCGCTTGTGCCGCTGTTGATCATCGTTTCGATCACCACGACAACTTTTACCTTTATCGGATTGGAGTTTGGCGCGCGTCTGGGCGAACGATACGAGCACGGCGCTGAACGCGCGGCCGGTGCGATGCTGGTGATGCTGGCGGCATTATTCGCAATCGAGAAGCTGATCTAGCCAGCCAAGCTGTTAGGTTCCTGCTCCTGGTGTCATCCTGACGAAGCGAGCAACGCGAGCGGATGGAAGGATCTCGGACAGCGGCGCGCAAGCGCCGCTGATCCGGTTTCGGGTTCTGCATCCGATGAGAATTCGCCAAGGCTACGCGACCTCATCAGAAAAGGAGCGCTGCGCGATGTCGAAACCGGAAGCGGCTTCGCTGACGCGAAGCTGTCCGAGATCCTTCCTCCCTTCGCGATGCTCGGGTCCTCAGGATGACACATACGCCCCGTGGCCCTCTTTCTGATCCCCTCCTCCCAAATGGGAAGAGGGTTAGGGTGGAGGACCTTGCGTGGCGCGATTGTCTGTGGCGCCAGGCATCCGGAATTTCAGCAAATTTGGACCCTCACCCGCGCCGGAGGCGCGGCCTCGCCCTGACAGGGCGAGGCAATTCTTTCGCTTCGCTCCAGAAATGCCGGGACCGGGTTTTGTGTTGGTGAATAATGACCACGATCGCGCCTCCGATCCCTTCGCGATAACTGGACTTCGCTTTCAGGAAAACCTAGACTGCGCCCGATACCCAGAGGCTAATCGCCCGGCAACTATCGGCGTATTTACTGATTCAATTGCACAGCGGGCACCGCCCCTAAATAAACCTCGGCTTTTCAGGAGATTCGGAATTGCGATGAGCGAAGCGAATATCGTTCTGCCCACTCTAACCAGCGGACAGGTCATGATCCTCTGGCTCGTGCTGGTCTCGGCGCTGGTCGCGCTGGCCTACGGAGTTGTGTTGATCCGCGTAGTGCTGGCCGCCGACCCCGGACCCAAATCGTTGACCGACGTGTCCGACGCAATCGAGCTCGGCGCGATGGCCTACCTCGGACGCCAGGTCAAAACCATGATCTGGTTCGTCGGCGCGATTTTTATCGCGCTGTTCTTCATGTACCGCAACGTCTACGACGGCCTGTATCTGCCGCTCGGCATCTCGATCGCCTTCCTGATGGGCGTCGCGGCTTCCTACGGCGCCGGCTACGTCGGGATGTGGCTCGCGGTCAAGGGCAACGTCCGCAGCGCCAACGCCGCGCTTACCAGCTTCAAGGATGCGATGGAACTCGCGTTCAAGGCCGGAGGCGTTTCGGGGATGTTCACGGTCGGCCTGGGACTGCTCGGCGCAACGATCATCTTTTTGGTATTCCGCGAAAACGCGATGAAGGTTCTCGTCGGTTTCGGCTTCGGTGGATCGCTGGCGGCCCTCTTCATGCGCGTCGGCGGCGGAATCTACACCAAGGCGGCTGACGTCGGCGGCGACCTGGTCGGCAAAATCGAGCAGGACCTGCCCGAGGACGACCCGCGCAATCCCGCGACCATCGCCGACAACGTTGGCGACAACGTCGGCGACTGCGCCGGCATGGCGGCCGACGTATTCGAGTCCTACGAGGTGACGCTGGTCGCGGCGATTATCCTGGCGGCCTACGCGCTGCAGGAGTCGGACTTTATCGCGGCCTACGGCCAGTATGCGGGTGCGTTCGCGGTCAAGCTTATAATGTTCGCGCTGATCCTGCGCGGCGTCGGCGTGTTCTCGTCGATCATCGGAATCATGGCGGTGCGCGTGCCGGCCGGCAAAATGCTCGATCCGATGCGCCCGATCAACATCGGCTACATGACGTCGGCGATCGCCTCAGTCATCGGCTTCTTCGTCGTGAACTATTTCTACCTCGACGATCCGCGCACCGGCGCAACCGACTGGCGGTTCGCATGCTGCGCGTCGCTCGGAATCATCCTCGCCGTCGTGACGCTGTGGCTCACCAACTACTTCACGCATCCTGACAAAGGACCCGTCACCGAAACCGCGATGGCGGCGCGCACCGGCCCGGCTACATTGATCCTGTCGGGTATGGCGGAAGGCCTGGAGTCGTCGGTCTGGGCGCTGCTGGTGATTGCGGCGGCAATTATCGGCGCGATGGCGATTTTCCATGAATCGCTCGCGCTGCAGTTCTACGGAATCGCACTCACCGGCCTCGGCTTGCTGACAACCACCGGTTTCATCCTCGCGATGGACACCTACGGACCGATCACCGACAACGCCCACGGAATTTTCGAGATGGGCGGAATCCATCAGGAAGAAGCGTCGAAGACGCTGTCGTGGATGGACGCGATCGGCAACACGACCAAAGCACTGACCAAGGGCCTCGCGATCGCAACCGCCGTGCTCGCGGCGGTGTCGCTGTTCCGGTCATTTATCGACGAGGCGCATCTGGGCGCGATCGGCGTGCAGATCAACATGCCGACCGTGTTCGTCGGCCTGATGATCGGCGGCGCAGTGCCGTTCCTGTTCAGCTCGTTCGCGATCAAGGCGGTCAGCCGCGCAGCGTACCAGATAGTGTTCGAGGTGCGGCGGCAACTGCGGACCCATCCGGGAATCATGGAAGGCAAGGAGCTGCCCGACTATGGCGCATGCGTCGATATCGTCACGGCGGCGTCGCAGAAAGAGCTGCTCGGCCCCGGAATCCTCGCGATCTTCTCGCCACTGCTGGTCGGCTTCGGGCTGGGCGCGGGCGCGCTCGGCGGATTCCTCGGCGGCACGATCCTGACGGGGCAGCTGATGGCGGTCTTCATGTCGAACGCGGGCGCCAACTGGGATAACGCCAAGAAAAAAGTCGAAGACGGCTTCCTCGGGGGCAAGGGCACCGACGTGCACAAGGCGTCAGTCGTCGGCGACACGGTCGGCGACCCGTTCAAGGACACGGCGGGACCGGCGCTCAACCCGATGATCAAGGTAATGAACCTGGTCGCAATTCTGGCGGCACCGTTTACGACCGTCGCGCTCGGCGGAGTGACGCCGATTCGCGTTACGGTAGTAGTGGTGTCGATCATTGCACTTTCGATCGCAGTGATCTTCTCAAAACGCGGTTCGATCGCGGAAGAAAGCCTGGCAATCGAGACCAAACAGGCCGCATGAGCCAAGTCTACATAAGTTGACAAGTAAGGGCCGGACGGCACATCGCCCGGCCCTTTCCTTTTGCGTCGGTCGTCGGGGCGCCGTACTCTCTCGAAGTTATGGCAATCGAATATCGCGTGCTGGGGAAGAGCGGGCTGCGGGTCAGCACGCTTGGATTGGGCGGTTCTGAAATCGGCTACCAGGCCGTGGCACAGAAGGCGGTCGACAAGCTTCTGAAGACCGCGCTCGATGCCGGTATCAACCTGATCGATACTGCCGAATGCTACGCCGAGAGCGAGGTGCTGGTCGGCAAGGCGATAGCGGGGCGGCGGGCAGAGGTCGTGCTGATGACGAAGTGCGGGCATGCGCCGCTTAAGTCCGTGGCCGACCGCGTGCTGGGTTATGCGCAGCCGGACTGGCATCCGAAGATGCTCGAGCGAAGTATCGAGCGGAGTCTCAAGAACCTGCGCACTGATCACGTCGACCTGATGCAGTTCCATAGCCCGCCGCTGGCGACGCTCAAGGACGGGCGCGTGATCGAGGTTCTGCACAAGGCGCGCGAGCGCGGGCAGGCGCGCTTCGTCGGGTGCAGCGCCGACGCTGACGAAGCGGTTTACGCAGTCGAGAGCGGCGCGTTCGACACGCTGCAGATCTCGGTGAATATCGCGGACCAGGAGGCGATCGATCGGGTGCTGCCGATGGCGGCGGCGCGCGGGATGGGCGTGATCGTCAAGCGGCCGATTGCCAACGCGGCGTGGCGCAACGGCAAACAGCCGCCGGGCGATTGGTACACGCGGCCGTACTGGGATCGGCTGCAGGTGCTCGACTACGATTTTCTCGGGCGCGGGGTCGAAGAAGCGGTGGCGATTGCGCTGAGGTTCACGCTCGGCACGGCTGGTGTCACTACCGCAATTGTCGGGACGACGCGGCCTGAGCGGATAGCTCAGAACATCGCGCATGCGAGCGCGGGGCCGCTGCCGGCGGCTGAGTACGAAGCGATTCGCGCGCGATGGCGCCTGGTCGCGCCGGCGGACTGGATTGGTCAGCGCTAGGGGCGCGGCCGCCGGACTACGTAAAGGGGTGCGAGCGCGTCTGCGTCTGTGTCTGCGTCGCCGGAGTCGGCGACGGTCTTGCGCTTGCCCTGGAGGAACTCGGCGATTGCGAGCATCGCGATCAGCACGACCATCGCAATCCATGCGAAGCCGTAGAAGAATGCGGCGGCGATGTGCCTGATACGTCGCAGTGGTTGGTTTCTCCGGTGAATATTTTACCGCGCCGTTGACTATAAGACTACTTTACGAACACAAATTGTCAACAATATTGTCACGGATGGAACTAATAAACCTGATCCGGGTACTTTTCGAATATACGGGGGTTGCATATGGAAATTGGATGGATTGGTACCGGCATCATGGGGGCGCCGATGGCGCGGCGGCTGCTTGGCGGGGGGCATCGGGTGCGTGTCTTCAATCGGTCGCCGGAAAAAGCGCGGGTGATGGCCGCTGACGGCGCGATTGTGGCTGCTGACGCGGCTGCCTGCGCTGCGGGCGCGGAGGTGGTGTTCATGATGGTGCCTGATACGCCTGATGTCGAGGCTACGGTCGCCAGGATCGAGCCCGGGCTTAACTCCGGGCAGATAGTGGTCGACATGAGCACGGTTGCGCCGGCAGGGGAGCGGGCGGTTTCGGCGCGGCTGAAGGCGAAGGGGGTCGATTATCTTGATGCGCCGGTTTCGGGGGGTGATGTCGGCGCTCGCGAGGGCACGCTTGCGATCATGGTTGGCGGCGATGCGGCGGCGTTTGAGCGTGTGCGGCCGCTGTTCGAGCTGATGGGAAAAAGAATCACGCACATGGGCGCGGCGGGCGCGGGCCAGATGACGAAGCTGGCGAACCAGATTGCGGTTGCGCTTGCGCTCGAGGCGGCGGCCGAGGCGATCAAGTTTGCGAAGGCGGGCGGTCTCGATGCGGCGCGCATGGTCGAGGCGATTGGCAGCGGGGCGGCGGGGTCGTGGCAGTTGTCGAATCTGGGTCCGAAAATAATCGCCGGCGACTATCGGCCCGGGTTTTTTATCAGGTTGATTCGAAAGGACCTGCGGCTGGTGGCCGAGGCGGCGCACGACGGCGGGCTGGCGCTGCCGGGGCTCGCGCTGATGACCTCGATGTTCAACTCGGCGGCGGTGCTCGGGCATGATCTGGACGGCACCCAGGCGGTTGCAGCAGCACTCGACAGATTGGCGAACGTGAAGTAGTACCAGAGACGAATTCCGGAAATTTGGAGGCCCAAAAATGGCTGACTTGCTGACTGAAGTTAAAGACCGTGTGCTCTACCTCACGCTGAATCGGCCCGACAAGCTAAACGCTATGAGCGCCGAGATGATGGGCGGGCTGGTGGACAACCTGTCGCGCGCCGCGACCAATCCCGAGATTGGCGCCGTGGTGGTGACGGGGGCGGGGCGCGGATTCTGCTCGGGCGGCGATATCGGCGGGATGCGCGAGCGCAATGAAGGTGCGGGCGCGGGTGCGGCGCAGACTATAGAGGATCGCGTGGCGGGCCTGCGGCGGGGCGAAGAGGCGTCGCTGATGTTGCATCAGATGCCGAAGGTGACGATTGCGGCGGTTAATGGGCCGGCCGCGGGCGCGGGGCTGAGTGTTGCGATGGCGTGCGATCTGAGGATTGCGTCGGATGCGGCGCGGTTTGGGACTGCGTTTGCGAAGGTTGGTTTTTCGGGGGACTACGGCGGGACCTGGTCGCTGACGCATCTGGTGGGATCGGCGAAGGCGCGCGAGTTGTATTTTCTGGCCGATGTGATCGGCGCGGACGAGGCGCTGCGGATCGGATTGGCGAATCGGGTGGTGCCGGCGGCGTCGTTCCGCGACGAGGTGCATGGGATCGCGTCGCGAATCGCCAACGGGCCGACGATTGCTTACTCATATATGAAGGCGAATCTGAATGCGGCGCTGAACCATGAGTTCAACGAGCTGCTTGATCGTGAGGCGTGGGGGCAGACGATGACCGGGCGGACCGAGGACCATCGCGAGGCGGTGAAGGCGTTTCTGGAGAAGCGGGCGCCGACTTTCAAGGGGCGGTAGGAAATACCGGAACCTAACCCTAACCCCTTCCCGCGCGGGAAGGGGAACCGGATTTGGAGGGGGGAGACGCCTTCCCTGAAAGGGAAGAGGACCGGATTTGGAGGGGCGCAGGAACAGAATCTTGAATCGCGCGCTGTAATCGGACCCTCACCTTCATCTTCTCCCTTGCAGGGAGAGGAGACAGACGGTCTCCGCTCCTTAT
>Ga0302326_10022495_pt1 | contig 12886 bp, 11 predicted proteins | sample Palsa_T0_3_FD_202264 | JGI IMG/M metagenome (GOLD analysis project Ga0302326, IMG submission 202264) | Peat permafrost microbial communities from Stordalen Mire near Abisko, Sweden - Palsa_T0_3 | ecosystem: Environmental > Terrestrial > Soil > Palsa > Peat permafrost | place: Sweden: Abisko... | reverse complement strand
GAATTCGCTTTTCTCACCACGGCCCAGTTCCTTCTGGATGGCCTTGATCTTCTCGTTGAGGTAGTACTCTTTCTGCGCGCGCTCCATCTGCCGCTTGACCCGGCTTTGCACGCTGCGATCCATATTCAGTTTCTCGATTTCGATATCGAGTACGTCGGCCACGCGGGTCAGCCGCTCGCTGGGATCGAAGATATCCAGCAGCTCCTGCTTTTCTTCGATAGAAAGCTGCAGGTTGGCGGCAATGGTGTCGGAGAGTTTCGCCGGCTCATCCATCCGCACAGCAGCGATCATGGTCTCGTAATTCAAAGATTGCTGCAGCTTGACGTACTGCTCAAACAGGGAAGTGACGCGCTGCATCACCTGTTCGATCTGCGGGTTTACTTCCAGCTGCCGAGTGGCGACCCGTACCGTGGCTACAAAAAAGCCATCCGCGTCGTTCATCTCGACGGCCTTGGCCCGCTCCAGGCCCTCGACCAGCACCTTGATATTGCCATCCGGCATCTTCACGCTCTGGACGATATTGCCAATGGTCCCTACGGTATAGATGTCTTCCGGGCGGGGCTCATCGATACCCGCGTCATGCTGGGTGGCGAGAAAGATCTTGCGGTCCCCGGTCAGCGCTTCTTCCAGAGCCCGTACGCTGGACTCACGCCCCACGACAAATGGCGTCATCATGTAAGGAAAGATCACCATGTCCCGAATGGGCATCATGGGCAGCTTGCGAAGCTCGCCTTTATCACGGGTTTCTTTTGCTTGGGTCACGCCATTTCCTTTCCTTTATCTCCCTTATACAGAGGAAAAGGGAGATACGCCAATGCCCCCTACGTTGGGGCCTTCAACCAATCAACACAGAAAAGACCGGTTCGGGCGCCTTTGGTAAGCGGGTAGGATGCTAAATATTTCGCACTTTGGTCTTGTGCGCGACTTGCGGGGGCGCGCATCTCAGCGGGAACGAAGGAAGATCTCGGGCCCCACAGCAGTACAGGGACGCAGGAAAAGGGATGCGCCCCGGTCCGGGGAAGTCTCTAGCCGGCTTTCTCCAGCAAAGTCACGGAAAGATCGCGTTTCTGCACCATTTCCGCAGTGATATCCAGCTCCTTGATCTTCTTGTTACTCGGCAGGTGGTACATGAGGTCCAGCATCAGCTCTTCCAGAATCATGCGCAGGCCGCGCGCCCCAACCTTGCGGTTCAGGGCTTCGCGGGCTACCGCCCGGGAGGCTTCTTCTGAGAACATCAGCTTCACGCCTTCATACTCAAAGAGCCGTTGGTATTGCTTCAGGATGGCATTGCGCGGCTTGGTAAGAATCTCCACCAACGCTGCCTCATCCAGCTCGTCCAGAATGCCAATCACCGGCAGGCGTCCGACAAATTCGGGAATAAGGCCGAACTTGATCAGATCCTGCGGCTGCGCCTGGCGCAGAAGCTCGGTGTCGCGCTGCGCCGGCAAAATTCCCGCCTCTTGCGTCTCTTTGTCCGAGAGCGCCTTGAAGCCGAGCGCTTTCTTGCCCACACGCCGCCCGATCAGGCGTTCCAGTCCGACGAAAGCCCCACCGCAAATAAACAGGATGTTGGTGGTGTCGACCGGGGTGAATTCCTGGTGCGGATGCTTGCGGCCACCTTGCGGGGGAACGTTGGCCACTGTGCCCTCGAGGATCTTCAGCAGGGCCTGCTGTACGCCCTCTCCGGAGACATCGCGGGTGATCGACGGGTTCTCGTCTTTGCGCCCGATTTTGTCGATCTCGTCAATATAAATAATGCCGGTCTGGGCTCGGGCGACGTCGCCGTCGGCTGCCTGCAGCAGCTTCAGGATGATGTTTTCCACATCTTCGCCGACATAGCCGGCTTCGGTCAGCGTGGTTGCATCGACGATGGCAAAGGGAACATCCAGCATCTTGGCCAGGGTGTGCGCCAGCAAGGTTTTGCCGCTGCCGGTTGGGCCCACCAGCAGAATGTTGGATTTGGAAAGCTCGACATCGTTGCCGCGCGTCCGGTTCATCTGGATGCGCTTGTAGTGGTTGTAAACCGCTACCGCCAGCTTCTTCTTTGTCTGCTCCTGGCCAATGACGTATTCATCCAGAAAGCCCTTCACCTCTTGTGGCTTGGGCAAATGAGCCGGGGCCGCGCCGGGCTGGGTCTCGCCCCGGTCGTCTTCCAGAATAGAGTTGCAAACCGCTACGCATTCATCGCAGATGTATGCCCGCGGGTAGTCGCTCGGTGAGGAGATCAATTTTGCAACGGCGTCCTGCGATTTATGACAGAACGAACAACGGAGCGTATCGTCTGTTCCCCTCGGCGTTTTCATACTGCAACTCCTTTTGCCCTGGCGGCCGTCAGGTGCGCGGCCGATCTATGATTTCGTCAATAATGCCGTACTCTTTTGCTTGCTGCGCGTTCATGATGAAGTCTCTTTCTACATCTCGTTCAATGCGTTCCAGCGGCTGCGCGGTGTGCTTCGACATCAGCTTGTTGGTGATTTCGCGGATGCGCAGAATCTCCCGGGCATGAATATCGATATCGGTGGCCTGCCCGGATAATCCGCCCATCGACGGCTGGTGGATCAGGATGCGGGAGTTGGGCAGAGCAAAGCGCTTGCCCTTGTTGCCGCTCATCAGCAGAAATGCCGCCATACTGGCTGCCTGCCCGATGCAATAGGTCACCACATCGTTGCGGATGAACTGCATGGTGTCATAGATAGCGAGGCCGGCAGTGATGGAGCCGCCGGGCGAATTGATATAGAGTTGAAGATCTTTCTCCGGGTCCTCACCGGAGAGAAACAGCATCTGCGCGATGACCAGGTTCGCGATCTGATCGTCGATCGGCGTTCCCAGAAAGATAATATTGTCGCGAAGCAAACGAGAATAAATGTCGTAGGCTCGCTCGCCTCGACTCGTCTGCTCGACCACCATAGGTACAAGTGCCATGCGCTCCCTTGCTTCTACTCCCCGAGTGCGGCTCGCGCCCCGGTCTTAAAGTTGCCCGTTGTTCAGGACGCCATTCTTTCGTATAACAGCGTGCCCATCTTCTCCCTACGCAAGCGTTCCCGGATTCTAGCGAGGCTCCCGTCCTCAGTCAAACGCGCGCGCAGGGTGTCGACCGGTTCGCGCATTTGTAAGGAGATAGCCTGCAGTTCATTTTCAACATCTTCTTCCGCCACGTTGATATTCTCCGCGTCGGCAATGCGGTCCAGCAGAATGGAACCCTTCACCTCAGCCGTAGCAGAAGCTCGCTGCGCCGCGCGCAGGCGATCGAAATCCAGGTTGCGCATGTCTTCGGTGCGCATCCCCTGCGCCGCCAAGGCCCGCAGCCCGCGATCCAGCCGCGTGTCAACCTGCTGCTGCACCAGCGACTCGGGAACGGGGAACTCGAAACGGTTTACCAGCGCGTCCAGCAGCTGGTTGGTAGTCTCGCCCTGTACCCGCCGCTGCTTATCTCTCGCCAGGTGTTCGCGCAGTTGCTTGGTGAACTCCGCCAGGCTCTCGTAGGGCCCGAGCTCCTTGGCAAATTCGTCGTTCAGTTCCGGCTCAATCTTTTTCTTGATGCCCTTCACTTCAAGATCGTAGGCCACGCGCTTGCCCGCCAGTTGCCGTTCGCCAAAGTCAGCGGGATAGCTCACCTCGAACTTTAACTGTTGGCCGACGCTGGCGCCGCGCAGTGCGGCGTTAAAGCTGTCGAGCGTGTTGGGCCCGCCTACCTGGACCATGACATCCTGTCCCGAGATCGGCTGCTGGAGTGCGGCTGGCTCTTCGCCTTCCGCCGGCTGCACGCTGCCGGTAAAACTGATCTGCGCGAAGTCACCGTCGGCCAGCGGACGCTCTTCCGTTACCGGCTCCATGGTCGAGCGGGAATCGCGGATGCGGGCCAGCTCGGCATCGAATTCGGCGTCGGTCAGCTGCGCGCTGGGCTTCTCGACTTTTACGTCCTTATATCCGTCAATAGAGAAGTCAGGCAGGACCTCGAAGGCGGCTTTGAACTTCAAGGGCTTTCCTTCTTCGAGATCGATCTTGGTGACCTGCGGCTGGGAGATCGGCCGGAGCTGCTTTTCAGCAATTGCGGTACGGAAGTGATCGGGCAGAACTGCCTCCATCACATCCTGGCGAATCTGCTCGGCAAAGCGGCCGCGAATCAAAGACTCCGGAACTTTGCCCGCGCGAAAGCCAGGAATGCGCGCCATCTTTTGATAGCGCTTGGTGACGGCGCGGAAGTTGCGCGTGACTTCGTCCGCGGGGATTTCAATTTCAACTTCCCGGGTGCACTCCGGGTTCAGGGTTGCCGTGGCGTGGGCGTGATCGTGGCCCTCATGATCGTGACCTTCATGGTCGTGCCCTGCGGATTCCTCAGTGGCGGTAATCTCTTCGCCAGATTGCGTCTTCGTTTCCATCATTTCAGTTGAGCTCAACGTATGCCTTCTAGATTTGCTCGCTCTCGGCGCCGCTGCAATGGCGGAATCGATGTATGCGTACCGGCCTGTAAACAACCTGCTTTCATCGTATGGGGGTTTCCCGCGAGGGGTCAAACCCGCACCTCGAAGAATGCGAAGCCGCTATTAACTACGATACACCCTTTCGGGGTTACCTCTGTTGGTGCCTGGCTCAGGGTGATACGGGTGGGGTCTGTTCGAGAAACGCCTTGGGATCGGCGCTAAAACTCTTCCTGCCGGGGCACGCGCACGTGCCCGACATAGCGTGGATCGGCGGCTTGCAGGTGCTTGAAGTTGCGCCGTCCCTCGCTCAGCGAGAGGTTGCCGTTGACGGTTCGGCGAACTACGTCGGCGTCGCGGTCATCCTGGCCGTCGTCCTGCCACCAGCATACCTGGCACAGTTCCTGGGCCTCGGGCATGGCCAGAGTCTTGTACCCGCAGCAGAGGCATCGGGCCGCAGTCGCTTTTCGCATCCTTTAAGTATGCGTCGCTTTGGGAGAAATTCCGAGGGATCCGGAACTGGACCCGATTACGGGGGTAATGACGCTTATGGTCCAGCAACCTCCGGCGTGAACAACGCCAGCCGAACCTTCCAGGCAACCGACTGGCCGGGACGGAGCGTCACCATCCCCGTATCCATTCCCTTCCATTCCTTGCCGAACGGGTCCACGTAGTTGAACTGATCTTCCACCGCCACAAAGGCGGTCTTGGGCGAATACACCTGGATCGTTCGGATCTCGGGAGAGAGCGCAGACACCGTCAATCCGTATTTCGATTCAGGATCGATCAGCTTCACGCCGGCTGCCCCCTGGGTCCGCTGCAGGTGGGAAAAATTGTCGTCGAGAGAGCGGTCGTCCAGGGCCACGCCGCCGGGTGCGTTGTAGTCATACTCCGTGCCCTTGACCGGCTTGAGCTGCCCGGTGGGAAATGCGTCACTGTAATTGTTCACCAGGGCCATCATGGAGGCGGGGATGTAGAGTCGCGCCTGGGCGCGGTGGCCGCTGGGTATCTGGAAGTACGGATGCCATCCGATGGACATTGGTTCAGGCTCTTTGCCCACGTTCTTGGCTGTGATTGTGGCGTCGACCGCGTCCCCGGTCAGCGCAATGGTCAGGTTCAGGTCGGTGTCGGAGATCCAGTGGCCGCCGAAATCACCGGCATGGATCACGCCCGTTACCGTCTGCCCATCCGCGGTGTTTTGTGTCTGCAGGCCCTCCACTTTGGCCTGGGTAATCAAACCGTGGATGGCGACCACCCGCCCACCGGGCTGCTTGCTGGGAAAATTCGCCGGCAGCGCCAGGGTGTGGCCGCGCCACTGGGTGACGACCGACTTGCCGTCGGCCGAGGCTTCGCCGATGATGCGGTTGGGGTAGGGAATCAGGAAGGCGCCGCCGAAGCCGAACGAGGCGTTGCCCATCTGGTCCCTGCCGGTACCGGAAAGCTGCTTTGCCGCATCCGCGAGGGAGGGTGAATGCATCAGCGGGATCTCCCCCTTGCCTGGGATGGCGGCGGTGACCTGAAACAAATTCATGCCGCGGCCGGGGAGCAGGGTCACGGAGAGGAACTCCGGTTTGCTGCCGTTGTTGGCCGGCTTCCGCGACAGCGTCAACGCCGCTTCGCCTCCTATCGTCAGGATCGGCGGTTCCGTGGGTTGGGGCGGTGGTTGGATGGACGCAGGCGTTTGTTGCTGGCAGCCCGCCAGCAGCAGAGCGCCGGCGGCAAGGATCAGCCCTTTGTTTCCCTTTTGCATTGGTACCCTCGCAGAGTTTTTCCTGTTCCGGTGCAGAACCGGCGATGCCATTCCCACCGCGGCCAGCGCCGGGTGGAAAAGCAAAAATCATCTTACCCGCTTTTCTGACCGGCTTTACAATCGGGCATGGTCACTACCCTCTTAGCGGACCCCGCCTCAAGTCTCGTTCGTTCGCCTGCTGCCCGGCCGGATCCTGCCACTCCCCTTGTGCTGTTCAACCAGGAAGTCATCCGCTGCCAGCGTTGCAGCCGGCTACGGAAGTATTGCGAAGAGATCGCCATCAGCAAGCGCCGCGCCTACCAGGACTGGATCTATTGGGCGAAGCCGGTTCCATCGTTTGGCGACGAGAAGGCTCGAGTGTTGATTGTGGGCCTGGCTCCGGGTGCGCATGGTTCCAATCGAACTGGCCGGCCCTTCACCGGCGACGGCTCCGGCGACTTCCTGTATCCAGTTCTTTATGACACCGATTTTGCCTCGCAGCCCAACGCTGTCTCTCGCGGCGACGGCATGAAATTGAAGGACTGCTGGATCACTTCGGTGGTGCGCTGCGCGCCTCCTGATAACGCGCCCAAGCGGTCCGAGCTGGCCAACTGTGCGCCTTTCCTTGATCAGGAGATCGCATTGCTGGCCAATCTGCGCGTCGTTGTCTGCCTTGGCCGCATCGCCTTCGATGGTTATTTGCAGCACCTGGTGCGCATTGGGTTGTGTGCGCGCAAGCCGGGTTTCAAATTCGCGCACGGCGCCGAATACGCGATCCCTGGGGGCCCTACCCTGATCGCCAGCTTTCATCCGTCGCTGCAGAATACGAACACCGGGAGGCTCACGCGTAGCATGCTTACCGGCGTCTTCGAACGGGCAAGAGACCTCGCCGCCGCAGCGGATATCCCCCGGACCCTTCGCCGTTAAGGGACCTACTTCCGCTGTTGTGAGAGAACTGAAGATCCCTCGGCTTCTCCGGGCTACAAATTGGCGTCCGGCGGAGAGAATACGAGCTGACATTTCGGGCAGCGGACGGTTCTCGGCGCTACCAACGAAACTTCCCAAGGTGGTATCGGGTGCTTGCAACCGGGGCAGGTAATGTTGAGGTCCTGAATCAGGCAAGTCGGTCTCATGGAGCATGTGATGCCATTTAACCGCAGCGAAGCCAATCGAATCTTGTAGTGGGATAACAAAAGGCCAACGGGCAACGCACTCCCTGCCCGCAAATCGGCGATTAAGAGTGAAAGCCACGACCACAGTTACCGACAAGGGCCTGGCCCTGCCCCAAAGAGTCCATTGCGGCATCTCGGTGGCGGCTCTAAACTCGCCCTATGGAACACAGAGTGGTTCTTAAAGCTGGTCGTATCGTCTGCATTGCCTGCCTGGAACCCGTAGGGATTTGGAACGATTGCCGCACCGCTCTTTGCCCCCACAATCCAAATACCGTCAAAGGCCCCCGGCTGGTTCAGCGGATTCCATAGGTCTGGAACCACTTGCCACCATTGGAGCGCTACTCTGCATAGAGCAGACATGGGACTGATCAGTAACGCAGCCGCGATGCCTTCTCGCCCACTCCTGCTTTCGCTGGCGCTCATGCTTGCGACCATCGCGGCAGGCTTGGGGGTGCGATTCGCGCCGCTGGGTCTGCCATCCGCCGTGATCAAGTACGGCGGCTCGACGCTGTGGGCCCTGATGGTCTACTGGGTTGTCTCGACCCTGCTTCCCTTGGGGCGTCTCCTCGCCGTTGCCTTGCTCACCGGAGTTCTGGCGACGACGGTGGAGTTCGTCAAGCTCTACCACTCGCCAGGCCTAGACGCCTACCGGCTCACGCTTCCCGGGGTTTTGCTGCTGGGACGGGTGTTCTCCGTTTGGGACATCGCCGCATACTGGGTCGCCATCGGCGCCTTCATCGATCTGCGCATCCGGCGCCGTCCTCTCCGTCTCTGAAATCGGTGTCTCGGTGGATCTGGGGACGTCCATGATAGGTAAAGGATAGAACTGCAGATCCCTCGGCTCCGCTCGGAGCTTGTGACTTTTTTGATTTGGCTTGTAGTTCGTGGTTGGAAAGCTTGGAAAAGCATCTGCCAACAAGCATCGCCGGGGTCCTTCGACTTCGCGCATAAGCCGTCCGTTATCCGATAGATCCGCGAGGCGCTTCGCTCAGGATGACGGGTTTGTGAGGGGTTCAAGAAACATCCGGTTAGTTGTTCGATCGAAAAAGTCACAAGCTCTCGGGATGACAAAGGGAAGGGTGGCGCCTCCATTTATGTGATGGTCGTAATACAGCCTGGGACCAATCCGGGTGGAAGGGGCCGCAAACTCCCGGCCAGATTTCGAAGGCTGGAAAGCCCATAGTTCTTGGAGACTTTTTCACACCTGGAGCGGGAGACGGGGATCGAACCCGCAACCAACGGCTTGGGAAGCCGCTACTCTACCATTGAGCTACTCCCGCACACTGCTACCCGATTATTCTAACCCCAAGCCGCCGGCATCGGACGACCCTGTATCATTTCGGGGGATGCCCTCCCTCCGTCTCCGTACAATACTTTCCGTCCTGTTCGCGCTCGCGGCGGGAGCGGCCTTGCGCCTCTGGTTCATTCACGCGTTTCCCCAGATCCAGGGAGACTCCCTCCTCTATGGCGATATCGCCAGGAATTGGTTGACCCACGGCATCTATGGCCGCTCCGTCGTTCATCCCGGCGGCCTGACTACGATAAGCCCCACTCTCGTCCGCTTGCCCGGATACCCCGGCCTGCTAGCTGTTTGCTTCGCGCTCTTTGGCCTTGAGAACTACCAGGTTGTGCTCTACCTGCAGGTAGTGATGGATTTGGCGACCTGCCTGCTCATCGCCGGCTTCGTTCGCCAGGTTTGCGGGCCCCGGACGGCAATCGTGGCGCTCTGGTTGGCGGCGCTCTGTCCCTTTACGGCAAATTACGCGGCCATGCCACTCACCGAAATCCCTTCGATTTTTTGCGTTGCTCTGGGTCTCTACGCCTTTGCCGCGGTGCTCCGGCGCCCGCAGTGGCCATCGATGATCGCTCTCGCATTTGCCTGGAGCTATGCGGCATTATTGCGCCCGGATGGCGCCCTGCTGGCCATCGTCTTCTTTCCTGCTCTCATCCTTTATGGCCGAACCTCCCTTGGGTTGGCGCGGTCGCTGCGCATCGCGTTGTTCTGCGGGTTGCTTGCAGCGCTCCCCTTCGCGGCATGGAGCTTGCGCAACCGGCACACCTTCCACGTCTTTCAGCCGCTTGCCCCACGCTACGCAAACGATCCCGGCGAATTCATACCGCTTGGCTACCAGCGATGGACCAAGACTTGGATGGCCGACTTCGCCTCCACCTATGAGATCTATTGGAATGTGCCCGGGGATGACCTCGATATCCATGCCCTCCCCGAACGAGCGCTCGCGACCGTCGATCGCGAGACACGCGAGCTGATCGCCCGCTACAACAACGGGGACGTTCTTACGCCGCCGATCGATGCCGGCTTTGCCGCGCTGGCCGCGGAGCGGATTCACGCTCATCCCTTTCGCTATTATGTGACGCTGCCTCTGCTGCGCCTAGCGGATATGTGGCTTCGACCTAGAGTAGAGATGCTCAACATCGAACTGCGTTGGTGGCAGTATGGGATGCATCGTGCGGAAACGCGGATCGCTATTGCCTACGGCGCGCTGAACCTGGCGTACCTGGTCGCGGCGTTGATCGGAGTGTTTTACCGGCCGCGGTATGCCACCGCCATGGTGGCCTATATCGTGCTGCGCAGCCTTCTACTGCTTACTATCGAGGCGCCCGAACCACGCTACACCCTGGAATGCTTCCCCATGGTTATTGCGTTTGCCGCGGCTGCACTGGCGCGGCGCGGAGACGTTTAGATAGCCGCCTCTACCACTTGGCATGCAGCTTCGCGGATGAGCCTCGCTTAGGTGTGTTTGGAATCGGCCCGCATGCGATAGGCGCCCACTAATCTCGAGATGAGAACAGCGACGTAAAGTTGGCCCAGTATGGCCTGGAGTACGGATATCGAACGCGCCTGATCAGATACAGCGGTAATGCCTGCCGCGCCCAGTGTGGTCATCGTTCCGAAGCTGTAGTAGATAAAGTCGAAGCGGTCCAGAACCAGATGTGTATTGACCGTAGGGTCCAAATGGAAAGCCCTTGATTGCAAGTCGGACACCAAGCCGTAGATGCTGGCAAAGCTGATGCCGTTCATGAGGTAAATGCACAGCGCTCCGAAGATGGTTTCTGAAGTAATTTCCACGTGAGCAAAGACGCGGCGGAAGATTGCCACCACAATCCATACATCGAAGGTGAAACTGAGGATCAGGTTGATCAGCGGTAAAACGCCGTGAGTGAGCTTTGGGTGCAGCAAGTGCACGAAAGCGGGAAAGGCCAGAACGAGGGCGACGACCGCCAGCCCCCGGCGAAAACTGACCACCAGGACGCTCAGGCCAATGATCGCCCCACCCAAGACGCGGAAGGCGTAATAACCAAAGCCGATGTGTTCTGTATAGGGAATGACAATCAGATCGGCCAGCAAGAAGATAAACAACAGCATGAATCTACGCCCGGCGAGCTTGCTGCCCAGAACGGAGCGAGACAGTTTTTTAGTCACGATTTCAGGCATGGTCGAAAGCGCGCTTTCGATATAGTCTTGCTCGGGAAGATGGTACATGACATCGCCCGAAAAGGGAGCCTTCATCGTTTTATGCGCAGTAAGATCAAAGGCCGTATGCTGGTGACGACCCTCCGCTTCCGGGATTACGGTCGCGAACGGTTTACCACATGGTGGTCCATCCAATGCTCATAGTCGCGGCATCCAGGAAGACTTGGATATGACTTTTTCTAACGATGCAGCAGAGCCAGCCGTGCGTTGCGCCGCCCCGGGCCGCGTCAATCTGATCGGGGAACACACCGATTACAGCGGCGGATTCGTTATGCCGGTGGCCATCGACTTTCGCACCATCGCAACCATCCGCCCACGGAGCGACGGGCGGATCCTGTTGTACTCGGAAAACATAGGCGAACAGGTTTGGTATGCGGCGGAATCGCTGCCTAGGAAAGCCCGGCAGCACTGGAGCGACTACCCTATGGGGGTTGCCTGGAGCCTGGCGCAGAAAGGCGTGGGTATCGGCGGTTTTGAGCTCTCCCTGGCCGGCGATGTCCCCCTGGGCGCGGGATTAAGCTCTTCCGCATCGATTGAAGTAGCTACGGCACTGGCCTTGTTGCAGCTTGCCGGCGTTGCCTTGCCGCTGGAAATCATCGCCCTCGCTTGCCAGCGCGCGGAGAATGAGTTTGTCGGCGCGCGCAGCGGCATCATGGACCAGTTCATCGCCTGCGCGGGTCAAAAGGACCATGCCCTGCTCCTGGATTGCCGATCGCTCGAATATCGCCTGCTGCCCATCCCCACCCACGTCCGGCTGATCATCTGCAATTCCATGGTCAAGCATGAGCATGCCGGAGGGCAGTACAACCGGCGCCGTGAAGAGGTGGAGGAGGGCACGCGCATCCTGCATCGGCGCTGGCCCTCGATCGAGGCCTTGCGCGATGCAACCGAGGCGCAGTTGATGGACTGCAGGCCGGAAATGCCCGACAATATTTTTCGCCGCTGCCGCCACATCATCACCGAGAACAAGCGTGTGGAACTAGCGGCGTCGGCGCTGGAGCGTGGCGACCTCACGGGTTTTGGCGGCCTGATGGCGCAAGCACACCGCAGCATCCGTGACGACTTTGAGGTCAGCTGCAGCGAACTGGATACGCTGGTGGCGATCGCTTCCGGCATCCCAGGTTGCTATGGCGCCCGCATGACGGGGGGCGGCTTTGGCGGTTGCACTGTCAACCTCGTCGAAGAGGGTCAGGCGGAGGAATTTCGTGAGGCAATTCATGCGGGCTACCGCGCAGCCACCGGGATCGATGCCGACATCTACCTCAGCCGGGCCTCAGCCGGCGCTACCGTGCTCAACTGACCCGGGAGCTGTGCAGCGGCGCTGCGCTGAACACACAGTGGTGCAAAACCCGGACATCCGCTGCCACCTTGTCGCCAGTCCAAGCATCCAACCCACAGCACACGAGTAGCGAACGCTTTCCCACAAAGGCCTTGAGCCCGTGGCAAGTTCGATTCCTGCAAGCGAAATTTGCACAATGCGCGTACAACTTTCGTGCAATAGGTACACTACGGAGGTAACGCTTCGAGAGTACACTTACCAAGGTAACCCGAGAGGTCTTACATGATTTCCCAATGTATGAATCCGGCGTGCGGCAAGGAGCTTCATTATCTTCGCAATGGAAGAGTGATTCGGACGACTCACAGGCATGGGGGCCAGGTCAAAGTGGAACACTTCTGGCTGTGCGGCGAATGCCACGTGGATTATGACTTTCTTTTCGCAAAAGACGGTCATGTTTCGCTCACGCGGCGGCCAAATTACGTAGCCAGTACCAAGCCTGCGCTCGACCTTTTACTTGTCTCCTAGAATCTCTGCCCGTTTTTGATGCGGGCGCGCCTCCTGCGGACACGTGCTTGGCGGTATCCGCGCCGCCACAATAAACTGCCGCTCTGGGAAAACGATTTCCTCACGGTAAACGGTTTCCCAACTGTGAGCGGCTCCCGGCTCCACTCCAACTTATAACTAGCGGATTTGAAATAAAGATCCCCTTTTCCTCAACCTGCACCTCTTCTGCACACCGGCCCGTTTGGGAAGGGTCGGCTCGGCGGACTAGACTCAAAGTACCCTCATGCCTGA
>Ga0302326_10022493_pt1 | contig 12886 bp, 12 predicted proteins | sample Palsa_T0_3_FD_202264 | JGI IMG/M metagenome (GOLD analysis project Ga0302326, IMG submission 202264) | Peat permafrost microbial communities from Stordalen Mire near Abisko, Sweden - Palsa_T0_3 | ecosystem: Environmental > Terrestrial > Soil > Palsa > Peat permafrost | place: Sweden: Abisko... | reverse complement strand
GCGATCTCATCGGGAGTATATCCCGTCATCCGCTTTGCGGATTCGTTCACGTATGCGATTGCCGGGGTTCCGTCGGCCTGCACTTCGAGCACGAAGATCAGATCGTGCGTGCTCTCGACCGCGGCTTGGACGAGTTCGAGGCGGCGCTGCGCGATCAGGTGCTCGCGACGTAACCGAGCCTCGCCGAGGACCCGCTCGATCGTCGGAACCAGGCGCGAGAGGCTGCCCTTATTGACGTAGCTGGCTGCGCCGAGATGCAGCGCTTCGACGACTTCGAGTTCGCCGATGGCGCCCGAAACGACGATAAGCGGCGTCGGCAGTTCGCTCTCTTTCAAAAGAACGAGCACGTCGGCCGAGCGGAAGCCGGGCATCGAGTGGTCGCTCAGCACGAGATCCCATTCGCTCTCCGCGAGTGCACGCCGCACGTCTTCGATTTGATCGACGCGCTTGCTGTGCAGCGAAAAACCGCTGCTTCGCAATTTGCGCACGAGCAGTTCGGCGTCGGTGGGTTCGTCCTCGATCATGAGGATGCGAAGCGGCTCTGCCATCTTTCCAATACCATTCGGCAGCTAGCTGAGCTATCCGACCAGCAACGCGAAAATGTGGCGGCCTTCACTGGCAATTTGCTCGCAGAGGGGGAAACTTACACCGGTGTTGAGAGCAGTTCGGGGATCAGCGGCGTGACCGGCGCGACCTCCGCGATGAGATCGAGGGCGTCGGTCGAGCCGAAGTCCGGCATCGAATGGTCGCTTGAGGATGACGTCGCAGGCTCCGGCAGAGAGGGGCTGTACGCACGCCGGCTAGGTGCTCGAGGAGTCGTCCTCGAGCATGGGGACCGGCAAGGCAGCGGCTTCGGGGTCCCTCCTCGAGACCGCGTCACGCCGGCGTGCCGCCGGAACCCTGCTCTCCTTTGAAGAGGTGCACCTTAAGTTTACCCCGCTGCCGGACGAATTGTAGGAGAGAAGCCGCTCTATGTGCTTGGTTCTCTTGATACTTTTGACACCCGGAGGAAGACGTGGTCGCTTCCCCGTCGCAGAACGGTCTCATGAGCGAAACGGCTGCTGATGCCGAGGTTGGGCCAGGCGGCGACCGCGAGCGGCTGAACGCCGTGGTCGACGCGACGCCAATCCCCGTCCTCGGTGTCGACCGTTCGGGCCGCATTGCGATGTTCAACCGGCACGCCGAGAAATTGTTCGGCTATAACCGCGAGGAGATGCTCGGGCAGACGCTCGAACGCTTGCTCCCTGCAGCCTCGAAGCCGGTACACGATAAGCTCGTCACGAGGTTCCTCGGCGAACCCGCCCAGCGGGTGATGGCGCCGTCGCGCAGTATCGTCGGCATTCACAAAGACGGGAGCGAGCTGCAGATCGAGGTCGGCCTCAATCCCGTGGTGACGCGCGACGGCACGTTCACGCTGGCGACCATCGTCGACGTCGCCGAGCAGCGCCGCGCGGAGTTACGTTTGCGCGCGGTGGTGGATTCGGCGCCGAACGCACTCGTGTTGGTCGACGGTTCGGGGAAGATGACGCTCGTCAACGCGCAGACCGAACGGCTCTTCGGGTATCGGCGGGAAGAACTCTTCGGGCAGCCGGTCGAGAAGCTCGTTCCGCGCCGGTTTCGTACGATGCACACCGCTCAGCGCGACAGCTTCTTGAACGCGCCGACCGCCCGATCGATGGGCGCGGGTCGCGATTTGTTCGGGCTGCACAAGAACGGGCGCGAGATCCCGATCGAAATTGGCCTCAGCCCGCTGAAGCTGCCGCACGGGCGATTCGTGCTCGCCGCGATCATCGATATCAGCGAGCGCAAACGAGCCGAGAAGCTGCGTATGCTCACCGCCGAGTTCGGTCAGCACGCTCTGGCCACGGCGGACGTCGCGCGGCTCAATCAAGAAGCCGTCGAACTCGTCGCAAGTTCGATCGGCGCGCAATATGTGCGCCTGGGCGAACTCGACGCGAGCGGCACCGCGCTCGCGTTCAGCGCCGGCGTCGGGTGGCCCGCGCACCTGATCGAAAACCACACGCTTGAAATCGCAAGCTGCCCACAGGAAGGGGAAAGTATCCGTACCGGCCGGCCGATCTTCATCGAGCGCGTCGACCAGGCGAATCCGCTGCGGCCCTCACCCGAATGTCAGACCTTCGGCATTCTCGGGTCCGCGACGATTCCGATTCGCGGAAAGGATGCGGTGGTCGGCTTGCTGCACGTCGGCCTGCTCGAGTCGCGGCGCTTCTCGCCGGACGACATAGCTTTCTTGACAAGCATCGCCATGACCATCGGGGTCGCAATCGACCGCGACCGGCGCGAGCAACGCATCAACCACCTCAACGTCGAATTACAGCACCGCTTCGACGAACTCGAAACGTTCAGCTACTCGGTAGCGCACGATTTGCGCGCGCCGCTGCGCGCCGTGGGCGGCTTCGCGACCGTGTTGGAAGAGGATTACGCTGCCGTCCTCGATGACGAAGCGAAGCGCTACATCCAACTGATCGTCGGCGGCGCGGATCAGATGGGGAAACTGATCGACGCGCTGCTCGACCTCGCGCGAGTTTCGCGGCACGAGATGGTGCGCGTCCCGATCGACATGAGCGCGATCGCTTCCGCCGTCATCCGCGACTTGCACCTGGGTGATGCGGAGCGGAACGTTATCGCGACCGTCGCTCCCGGGCTCATCGCGCGGGGCGATCCCATACTGCTGCGCAACGTGCTCGCGAACCTCATCGGCAATGCCTGGAAATTTACGCGCGAACGCGATGCAGCGGTCATCCGCTTTGAGGCGCGCGCGATCGACGGCACCGTCTATGCGCTGAGCGATAACGGCATCGGGTTCGAGACCGAGCGCCCCGATGACCTCTTCGTCCCGTTCAAGCGCCTTCACGGAAAGCGCTTCGAGGGGACGGGTGTGGGACTCGCGACCGTTGCGCGCATCATCACCCGCCACGGCGGTCGCGTCTGGGCGGAATCCGAGCCGCAAGTCGGATCGACATTTTACTTTACGTTAGGAGAGCAGTAAACGGCATGATTGTAAGCGAGGTTCCGCCGTCGGACCGCAGAAGACTGCGGGGGCTCGAGTTCGACTCTCGGGCGGATGGACACGGGATGCTAGCTTCCTATACGTCGACGAGCGCGCTATGACACTGGCCCACCGGTTTGCCGACCTCTGCGCCCTCTGGGCACTCGAAGAGGGCGGTTTGACGTTCGTCGAACCCGAACGCGCCATGCGCTTCGTGCTCGACAATTGGAGCGAACTTCACGAAGCGTGCGAAATCGCCGACGGGGTGAAGGGGAAAGTCGCCACCGAACCGATTGTCGCCGCGATGATCGACGCACTCCTGGCGGCGGGCGAACTGCGCCCGGTTGGGGACGAGGATGAGGAACAAATGGCCCAAAGCTTCGCCGTGTTGATGCTCAAACAAGCAAAGTTTACCTTCCCAAAGGATTCGCCTTGATCGCAACAGTTTCGTGAACGAATCATACATTTTGCTCGTCGAAGACCGCGAGGAGGACATCGAGCTCACTTTGCGCGCATTCAAGAAGGCGCACATCCTCAACGAGATCATCGTCAAGCGCGACGGGCTCGAAGCCATCGAATTTCTCGAAAGCCTCGGCGGCGGCGGCACGGGAGATTCCCCGCGCGCGTTGCCGACGCTCGTGTTACTTGACGTCAACATGCCGCGTCTCAACGGTCTCGAAGTGCTCGCGCGGATGCGTCAGCTCGATTTCTTGCGGTGCGTACCGGTCGTGATGCTCACCTCGTCGAACGAAGAGCGCGACCTCCTGGATAGCTACGAGCACGGCGCGAACAGCTACGTTCGTAAGCCGGTCGCGTTCACCGATTTCGCGGCCCTGATCGCGCGTCTCGGGATGTACTGGGTCGTCACGAACGAGGTTCCGTCGAGCACGGCATTGCGATCGTGACCTCAGTCGCGCGCGAGTGGCTCGGGACGGCGGTTGAGAATCCGTAAGGGCCCCGGCAGGGTACGGCTTGCCCCCGTGGCCGTCGAAGCAATGCGGGAACGCGTATTTGGCCGAGGATTTTCTTGCTGAACGAAACGGAATTCGAAAGCGACGGCCTCTTAGCGCTCGTCGCGAAGGAGACGCCGGCGGCGCTTTGGTCCGTCGATCGGAACCTCGTTTTCGAATCGCGCCAGGGCGTCGGTCTCTCCGGGCTGCGCTCCACGCGAAACGATGCGATCGGCAAATCGCTGTTCGAGTTTTTCGCGACGACCGATGAGAACCACGTCGTGATCGCCGCACATCGCCGGGCCCTGCAAGGCGAATCGGCAACCTACGATCACGAGCACCTCGGCCATTTTTTCAAATGCTTCTTGCTTCCCCGGCGCGATGCCGCGGGGGCGGTCGTCGGCGTTCGCGGTTTCGCGCTCGACACGACGACCGAGCACGTCATGTGGGAGTCGCTGCGCCGCTCGGAAGAAACGCTGGCGCTCGCACAATCCGCCGCGCGTCTTGGAAGCTGGACGCAGGATCTCGCGCAGGGTTTGGTTTCCTGGTCGGAAGAGCTGTTCGTGCTGTGCGGCCTCGTGCCGTATTCGCAAGAACCCAGCCTCGCACTCTTGTGGCGCTACATCCATCCCGACGACCGCATCCCGCTCGAAGCCGCGATCGACGTGGCGCGCGAGGATCGGGGCGCGTTCTTGATGGATACGCGGTTCGTCGCGGCCGACGGCACGGAACGCTGGGTGCAGCACCGCGGTCGTTATCTCGGTGAGACGGCCGAATCCGCGCGCATCATCGGCACGGTCCTCGATATCAGTTCGCGCAAGCGCGCCGAAGCGAAGACCGAACATCTAGCGAACTACGACGAACTTACCGGATTGCCCAACCGCAAGCTCTTTGCGGACCGGCTGCAGCGTTCGCTCTTGCAGGCGGAACATACGGGCTCGCAGATGGCCGTGTTGTACCTCGATCTCGATCGCTTCAAAGCGATCAACGATACGCTCGGGCACGATGTCGGAGACCGCTTCCTGCGCGGCGTCGCGCCGCGCCTTACCGCGGCGGTACGGGCGACCGATACCGTCTCGCGTTCGGGGGGCGACGAATTCATTATCGTACTACCCGAGATTTCGTCGATCGGTGAAGCCGCCCACCTCGCGGAACGTGTGGTTGCCTCATTCGCGCAACCCATCGAGATCGACGGACGCGAACTCTATTCCTCAGCGAGCATCGGCATCAGCGTTTACCCCGACGACGGCACGACGGCCGAGGAATTGATCCGCGCCGCCGATGCTGCGCTGTTTCGCGCGAAACGAAGTGGCAACGGGTCGTGTCGGTTTTATGCGGCGGCCACGCACGCCCGCCACCTGGACAGACTCGAACTCGAGAATGCCGTGCGAGGTGCCTTCGACCGCTCGGAATTTTTACTGTACTACCAGCCGATCGTCGATCGATTCGAACGCCCCGTCGCGTTCGAGGCGCTCTTGCGTTGGGAGCGCCCGGAATTCGGGATCGTGGGTCCCGACACGTTCATTCCGTTGTGCGAGGAGATCGGCTTGATCGTTCCTCTCGGCCGGTGGGTAATGCGCCGGGCGTGCGAACAACTCGCCGCGTGGCTGCAGCGCGGCCTGCCGTCGGTTCGATTAGCCATGAATATTTCGGCGCGCCAGATGCTCGATCCGCATCTCGTCGGCGACCTGCGCGGGGCGCTTGCCGAAACCGGCATTTCGCCCGGCACGGTCGAACTCGAGATCACCGAGAGCGTGCTGATGGCAGACGTGACCGGCGTGCGCCGCGTGATCGGGGAGCTCAAGCATCTCGGCGTGCGGATTTCGCTTGACGATTTCGGCACGGGATATAGCGGGCTCTCGTACCTCAAAAATTTCAGCGTCGATGCGCTCAAGATCGATCGGACTTTCGTACGCGACCTGCCGGCCGACCGCGGCGATGCGGCGATCGTCTCGTCGGTCGTTGCGCTCGGGCATGCGATGGGGCTGCGCGTGGTGGCCGAAGGCGTCGAAACCGCCGAACAAGCGGGGCTCGTCCGCCGCCTCGGCTGCGACGAACTGCAAGGCTTCTATTTCTCGAAACCGATGACGATCGAGGCGCTCGAACGTACCGTTCGCGCATGGGCTTTGTGACGCCGCCGCCGTACGGCGAACTCGAAGCTGCGTGGAAGGCGCTGCGCGCCACCCGGGATCTGAGCGTTCGCGAGGTCGCCTGCGCGGGTGTCGGCCGTACGGTTCTGCTGGCGGAAGCGATCCGGCGCGCCGATGCACCGCTCGTCGCCCTTTCGGCAGGCGTGCACGGCGACGAACCGGCGGGGCCGTGGGCGCTGCTTTCGATCGTGCGCGACGGATTGCTCGACGCGCGCTTCAACTACCGTATCTGGTGTTGCACGAACCCGAGCGGCTACGCGCTCGGGACGCGCGAGAATGCGGAAGGGAACGACATCAACCGCAGCTTCAACAGGGGCGGCAGCACGCCGGAAGCGCGCGCGATCGTTACCGCGAACCGCGACCGGCACTTCGTGCTCGCGCTCGACCTGCACGAAGATTTCGAAGCGGCCGGATTCTACTGTTACGAACCGATGATGGAAGATGCGGCACCCATCGGAGCCGCGGTCGTTCGCGCGATCGACGAACAAGGATTCCCCGTTCAGGACCTGGACGAACGTTTCGAACTCGGCTACCCGCAGGCGGCGGCGCATTTGCGCGTTCTCGAACGCGGCCGTGTGATCCCCGATCCCGTTGCGGAGCGCGAGTTTTTTCCCGGCACGCCATACAGTTTGCACATGCTGCGCCGGAGCACGGGCCGCGCGCTCACGCTCGAGTCGCCGCGCCCGCTGCCGTGGGAGCAACGGATCGCGATCCATCGCATCGCGGTCGTAGCCGCTTTGGAGCGCCAGGCAGTCCTTTCCGGCCTCTGAGCCGGCCCCGTACGCGGAGACGGACTTCCAGCCGATGTGAAGAACCACGGGCACGTTATGGCAGAGCGCGATCAACTAGAAGTCGACGTCCTCATCGTGGGCGGCGGTCCCGCGGGTCTCGCGGCGGCGATCAAACTGCGGCAGCTCGCGAAGGATGCCGGTAAAGATGACTTTTCGGTGATGCTCATCGACAAAGGCGGCGAGATCGGCGCGCACGGGATCTCAGGCGCCGTGGTCGATCCGAAGGGCCTCGACGAGCTGATTCCGGATTGGCGCGATAAGGCGCCCATCGAGGCCGCCGTTTCGAGCGATCAGATGTGGTATCTCGGAGCGGGCGGCGGCAAGATGGCCGTGCCGGGCTTCGCGATGCCGCCCATGATGAAGAACTTCGGGAAGTACGTCGCGAGCCTGCAGAAGCTTACGAAGTGGCTCGGAACCGTTGCCGAAGAAGCAGGCGCCGACGTCTTTGCCGAGTTCCCGGGCCAAGAGATATTGTGGGCCTCGGCCGAGGACGGCACCGGCCCCGAGCGTGTGATCGGTGTGCGCGTCGGCGATAAGGGCGTCGATCATAACGGCCGGCCGAAAGGCAACTTCGAACCCGGCCCCGACCTGCTCGCGAAGGTCGTGATCATCGCCGAAGGCGTGCGCGGTACACTCGCCAAGCAAGCGATCGCGAAGCTCGAACTCGATAAGGACAGCGACCCGCAAGTCTATGCGGCCGGCGTCAAAGAGCTTTGGAAGTGCGCGCCTGGTTCGGTTCAGCCCGGCAGCGTGATTCATACCTTCGGCCATCCCTTGCCGAACGAAACGTTCGGCGGCGGCTTCATCTACGGCATGGCCGACGACGTTCTCGATATCGGCATGGTCACTGGGCTCGACTATTCCGATCCGACGACCGATCCGCACGACAACCTGCAGCGCTACAAGCAGCATCCCGCGGTCGCGAAGATGATCGAGGGCGGCAAGCTGATCCGCTACGGCGCGAAGGCGATTCCCGAAGGCGGCATCTTCGCGATGCCGCGTCTCTACGCGGATGGACTGCTGCTCACCGGCGACTCCGGCGGATTCCTCAACGGCATGCGGCTCAAGGGCATCCATCTCGCGATCAAGTCGGGCATCATGGCGGCGGAAACGGCATTCGATGCCGTCGTGGCCGGAAAGTACGATGCGCAGACGCTGTCCGCGTTCGCGACGCGTTTCCAAAATTCGTGGGCCTACGACGAACTGCGCATCGCCCGCAACTTCCACCAAGGGTTCAAGGGCGGGCTCTTCGCCGGAATGATGAACGCGGGTATGGCGATGTATGCCGGTGGCCGCGCATTTGGGATCAAGGATCGCCTGCACGGTGAAGAGGGCTACGCGCAGATGAAGAAGCTGAGCGAACGCGCGCCCAAAGCCGTTGAAAATCGGGCCAAGATCGACAACGTCATCACGTTCGACAAGCTCACCGACGTGTTCAACAGCGGTACGATGCACGATGAGGATCAGGTGGCGCATCTGCACGTATCCGACATGTCGATCTGCAAGGACCGCTGCACGACCGAGTACGGAAATCCATGCCAGTACTTCTGTCCGGCGGCGGTCTACGAACCGCTCTTCCAGCAAGCGAGCGAGAACGGCGCGAGCCACGTCGATGGACGGCTGCAGATTAACTTCTCGAATTGCGTGCACTGCAAAACGTGCGACATCATGGACCCCTATCAGATCATCACGTGGGTGCCGCCGCAGGGCGGCGAAGGTCCCGTATATACGGGCATGTAGCGCGCCTTAATTATATATTAAGCTTGCCTTAATCCGGGGCCCTCATGATCTGGGGGCCCTGTTCTTTTGGTCTCCCCGAAAGAGAGTTTTGCGTGTTCGACTCGTCGCTCGGCGTCACGAGCCTGATATTTCTGATCCTAGCCCTCGGCCTGGCGCTCGGGTTCGAGTTCGTCAATGGTTTCCACGACACGGCAAACGCCGTTGCGACCGTCATCTACACGCATTCGCTCAAACCCGCGTACGCGGTCGTCTGGTCCGGGATGTGGAACCTGATCGGGGTACTCCTCTCGGCCGGAACCGTCGCGTTCGGTATCCTCGCGCTTCTGCCCGTGGAACTGGTGATCAACGTCGGCAGCGGTGCCGGCTTCGCGATGGTGTTCTCGCTGTTGATTTCGGCGATCATTTGGAACGTCGGCACGTGGTACTTCGGCCTGCCTGCCTCGAGTTCGCACACGTTGATCGGTTCGATCGTGGGCGTCGGCCTCGCAAACTCCGTGATCTCGGCCGGTCATCAATTCGGCGACGGCGTGAATTGGGGCAAAGTTCAGGATACCGCGACGGCGCTCTTCGTATCGCCCGTCATCGGCTTCGTTTTCTCGGCGTTGCTGCTCTTGCTGATGAAGGCGCTGATCAAACGGCCGGAACTCTTCACCGAACCGGAAAAAGACAAGCCGCCGACACCGTGGGTGCGGGCGCTCTTGATCCTCACCTGCACGGGCGTTAGCTTCGCGCACGGCTCTAACGACGGTCAGAAGGGGATGGGCCTCATCATGCTGATCCTCATCGGCGTCGTGCCGACCGCGTTCGCCCTCGATACGGGTCTCGGTTCCAAAGACTATCAGGCGATCGTCACGCAGAGCACGTCCGCCGCCGGCATCTTCCACAAGCTCGCAGGCAGCGATCCCGCGACTCCTACGGAAGCCGCGGACACGCTCAACGCCTTTCTCAAAGGGAGCGGAAAGGTGACGCCCGCAACGTATCCGGCCCTCGAAGAAAAAAACGCTGAAATCACGACGATGCTGAGCGGCAAAGCGAGCATCGGCGACGTTCCGAAGGATCGGCGCAGCTCGCTGCGCAGCGCCATTTATCTCGTCTCGGCTTCCATCGCGAAGCTGCTCAAGACAAACGCAGTGGCGGATAAGGATTCGTCGACTGCGCTCGGCGGCTACAAGAAGGCGCTCGACAAGTCGACGAATTTCATTCCGGTGTGGGTGAAGGTCGCGGTCGCGATCGCACTCGGCCTCGGCACGATGATCGGATGGAAGCGCATCGTCGTGACCGTCGGCGAGCGCATCGGCAAGACGCATCTCACGTACGGCCAAGGTGCGTCGGCGGAGATCGTGGCGTACGCTACGATCGAGGCCGCCGATATCTTCGGCTTACCGGTCAGTACCACGCACATTCTTTCTTCAGGCGTCGCGGGCACGATGTTCGCGAATCGTTCGGGCTTGCAAGCCGCAACGCTGCGCAATATTCTGCTCGCTTGGGTCCTCACGCTACCCGTCTGCGTGCTGCTAGGCTCGATGCTCTTCGCATTCGGGTTGCGTATCGTCGCCGCGCTCGGGATGCACTAGCCGAGCCGCATGCCGCGGCCGCGCGAGCGGCGAATCCGCTTTTTCGTGAAGTACGAACCGGGCGAAACGATCGCGATCGTGGGTGCGGGGCTGATCGGCCTCGCGATCGCCTACGAACTGGCGCGCCGCGGTGCGACCGTGCGGGTGATCGAAGCGCGCGAACCAGGGCGGGCGGCGTCGTGGGCCGGCGCCGGGATGCTCGCCCCATATACCGAGGCTCCGGCTGCGACGGCGTTCGATGCCTTCTGCGAAGCATCGCTCGCGCGCTATCCGGGGTTCGCTGCCGAGGTGTTCGAGCGCGGCGGTGTCGATGCGCATCTGCGCCTCGATGGGATCCTCGAGGTAGCCTTCGATGCCGAAACCGAGGTGCGCTTGCGCGCTCGCGTGGCGCAGCTTCGCGCCCGCGGCGTTGCGGCACGTTATTGCGAACGCGACGAAGCGCGTTCGCTCGAACCCGTTCTCGGCGCCGGTTGCCGCGGCGCCGCCCTGTGCGAGCGGGAGGGGACGGTCGACAACCGGCGCCTTGGCCGCGCGCTCGTGGCCGCGTGCCGCTCGCTCGACGTGCGCATCGACGAGCAGGCGGGCTACGCCGCGCTCGAAGCCGACGAACGGAGGGTTCTCGGCGTGCGGGTCGCGGCGGGCTTCGTTCCCGCGCGCGCCGTCGTGAACGCGACGGGCGCATGGGCAGGCATGCTCACTGGGGTCCCGCCGCGCGCACACGTGGCGGTGCGGCCGGTCAAAGGGCAGATGCTGGCCCTCGCCATGCCGCGCGGGTTCGTGCGGCGCTCGCTGTGGGTCCCGGGCGCCTACCTCGTACCCCGTGACGACGGGCGCCTGCTGATCGGAGCGACCGTTGAAGCTCTCGATTTCGATACGCGCGTCACGGCCGGGGGAATGCACGCCCTGCTGCACGCCGCCCTCGCGGCCCTACCGGTGCTGCGCGAACTCACGGTCGCGGAAACGTGGGCCGGGTTGCGTCCGGGCACCGCCGACGGCCTGCCGTATATCGGCGAGACGAGCCTGTCCGGCTACTTCGTCGCGACCGGACACTTTCGCAACGGGATTCTGCTCGCACCCGCGACCGCGTCGCTCGTGGCCGACCTGCTCGAGGGGAAGCGGGGGATCGATGCCTTTTCGCCCCTGCGCCTACATGGGGCTCACGGTGCCGTCGCGAAGCACGCCCCGTGAACGCTACGATTAACGGCGAGCGGCGGGCGCTCGCCGAAGGGATCACCGTCGCGGAGCTCCTACGCGATCTCGACGTTGCCACCACCGGCATCGCGATCGCCGTCAACGAATGCGTCGTGCGCCGCTCGGCGTTCGCGTCCCACGCCCTCGCCGATGGAGACGCCGTCGAAATCATCCGCGCCGTCGCCGGCGGCTAGCAAGCCGTCACGGAACTATTTCTGGTATGAACGATTCCCCACTCAAGATCGGATCCTACGAGTTGCCCTCGCGGCTCATCGTAGGAACCGGCAAATATCCGTCGCTCGATATCATGGCAGCCGCGCACGAAGCCTCGGGCACGAGCATGGTGACGGTCGCGATCCGGCGCATCTCGCTCGACGGCCGGTCCGGCAAGACGATGCTCGACTACATCGATCGTTCGAAGTATACGATCTTGCCCAACACTGCGGGCTGCCGCACGGCAAAGGAGGCGATTTTGACGGCCGGCCTCGCGCGCGAACTGCTGGAGACGGATCTGATCAAGCTCGAAGTGATCGGCGATCCCGAGACGCTCTACCCGGACACGGTCGAGACCATCGCCGCCGCCCGGGAACTCGTGCGCGACGGCTTCACGGTGCTGCCGTACATCGTCGACGATCCGACGGCGTGCCGGCAGCTCGAGGAGGTCGGCTGCGCCGCCGTCATGCCCCTCGGCGCTCCCATCGGCAGCGGCCTCGGCATCTGTAATCCGTATTCGATCGCGATCATCAAAGAGCGAGCGGGCATTCCCGTGATCGTGGACGCGGGCGTCGGCACGGCCTCGGACGCGGCGATTGCGATGGAACTCGGCGTCGACGCGGTCCTGATGAACACGGGGATCGCCGCGGCGCGGGATCCCGTGGGCATGGCGGCCGCCATGCGCTTGGCCGTGAAAAGCGGCCGGATGGCGTTCTTAGCGGGAAGAATGGGAAAGAGGCTATATGCCAGCGCGTCGAGTCCGATGACGGACCTGATTGGGAGTTCGAAGTGAGTTTACCCGCCGAGATCTCAGTCGCGGAGTTGAAGCGGATGCACGATGAGGCCGAGCCCTTCGTGCTCCTCGATGTGCGGGAGGACGACGAAATTGCGACTGCCAGCCTCGACTTTGCCAAACACATTCCGATGGGTAGCGTCCCGGAGCGGCTGGGCGAGTTGGCAAAAAACGGAAATATCGTCGTGATGTGCCACGGCGGCACGCGCAGTGGCCGCATCGCGAAGTACCTGCGCGAGAACGGGTTTGCGAGCGTCGCCAACCTGACCGGCGGGATCGACGCGTGGTCGGTAGAGATCGATCCGGGCGTGCCTCGCTACTGAGGCTAGGGTTGCGACACGTCGCGACGGGCGCGAACGAACCAATGCCGCAGTGTCGCGCGTTCGTGCTCGGTATGGGCCCACGCGCCGGCGCTTTCGGCCGCGCTCGTCTCCTCGAGCGTTCCGATCGTAAAATCGCGTAAGAGCGAGCGAA
>Ga0302326_10022492_pt1 | contig 12886 bp, 14 predicted proteins | sample Palsa_T0_3_FD_202264 | JGI IMG/M metagenome (GOLD analysis project Ga0302326, IMG submission 202264) | Peat permafrost microbial communities from Stordalen Mire near Abisko, Sweden - Palsa_T0_3 | ecosystem: Environmental > Terrestrial > Soil > Palsa > Peat permafrost | place: Sweden: Abisko... | reverse complement strand
GAGCATCACCACCGACAGGGTGTTGTTGCCCACGCCGCCGCCGCCGTTGGTCAGCACGAACGACTCCACGAACATCTGCATGGTCGCGACCACCTGCAGCATCAGCAGCATGATGAGGATCAGCCTGGTCTGCGGGATCGTGACGTGCCTGATCCGCCGGAACAGGCCCGCGCCCTCGAGCTCGGCCGCCTCGTAGAGCTCGCCCGGGATGTTCTGCAGCGCAGCCAGGTAGATCAGCGTCGCGCCGCCCATGTTCATCCAGGTCGAGGCGATCACGACCGAGATCATCGCGGTGCTGACGAAGCCGGTGCCCGGCTGGAGCACCCACTGCGAGGTCGGCAGGTGCAGGGTGTGCAGGATGTCGTTGAACAGGCCGTACTGCGGGTTGTAGAAGTAGGCGAAGAGCAGCAGGGCCGAGGCCGGCGGCAGCATCACCGGCAGGTAGACCAGGACCCGCAGGTAGCCGCGGGCGTGCCGCAGCTCGTTGAGCAGGATCGCGACGAAGAACGGCACCGCGAACCCGACGACCAGCGCCAGCACGGTGAACTCGAACGTGTTGCGCCAGGCGAGCCAGAACGTCGGATCGTGCGTGATGATCTTGTAGTTAAGCCAGCCCGCCCACGCGTAGCCCCCGCCGTAGATCGGCTTCTGGAAGCTCATGATGACTTCGCGCACGATCGGGTACCACGAGAAGAAGCTGAAACAGAGCACCGCGCCGATCAGGAACCCCCACGCCGCGACGTTGCGCTGCACCTTCGGCGCGAGGCGGCGGCTGCGGCGCTGCTTCGGCGGTCGGCGCCGGGCGAGCGGCTTGGGCGCCGTCGCGACATCCGCCATGGGCAAGTCTCCTGTTCGCTGGTGAGCTGAATCCGCCAGGGGACCGGACCGGGGCGGACGGCGGAGGTCGCCGCCCGCCCCGAGGTCCAGCGGGGTTTCTAAATCGATGAGATGGAACGGACCGTGGTTTCGCGATTAGCCCGCGACGAACTGCAGTACGTCGTTGACGTTGGCCGCCGCCTGCTTGAGCAGCGCCGGGATGTTGGCGTTGGGCTCGGTCAGCACCGCCAGCATGGTCGGGTCGAGTGACTTGTAGACGGCTTGGGCGTCGAGTGGCTCGCCGTCGCCGGGCTCGTTCGCGTTGACGTACGCGGTGTAGTACGAGGTGTTGATCGTCGCGGACGCGTCCCTGAGCTGGTTGACCTGCGCCTCCACGGCGCCGTTGAACAGGTCGGGCTCGTCGAAGCCGACCGGGAACCCGTCCGCCTTCTGCCGGGTGAAGTTGAACTGGCCGTCTCCGGGGGTCAGGTCCTCGAAGTCGATCCACTTGATGCCGGCCTCGATCTGGGCCGGGGTGTCGGTCTTGGCGAACGCGTAGTCGTTACCGCCGGACAGCGACCCGGCGGGCGTGCCGGTCACGCTGGGCAGCGGGCCCATGCCGATGTCGCTGAGGTTGCCATGGTCGGACGGCACGATCACGTTGTAGATGTCGTCCGGCGCGGCGATGTACATCCCCAGCTTGCCCTCGGCGAACTGCGTCTGCAGGGCGCCCCAGCCGAGGCCCTGGGTGGCGCTCATCGCGTTGTCGGTGAACCGCAGCGTGTGCAGGGCCTCCAGGACCGCGAGGCCGTTGGCGTTGTCGAAGTTGGCCGTGGGCGGCGCGGTGGTGGCGTTGACCATCGAGCCGCCGAGCGCGTCTATGTACGAGGAGAAGTGCCAGCCGCCGTTGTTGTCGGCGCTGTAGTCGCCCCAGCCCTCGATGCCGTTGCCGAGCTTGGCGATCGCCTTGGCGTCCGTCTCAACCTGTGCCCAGGTGGTCGGCGGGTCGTTCGGGTTCAGCCCGGCCTCGGAGAACAGCTTCCGGTTGTAGATCAGGCCCTGGGTGTAGTTGGAGGTCGGCAGGCCGTAGAGCGTCTTGCCCGCCGTCACGGCCGCTAGCGAGCTGGGCACGATCGAGTCCAGGTTCGGCACGGTCGTCGAGTTGACGTACGGCGTGATGTCCGCCGCCTGGCCTGCCGTCAGGACCTGCGGCAAGTCGGTGAAGTAGGTGTAGAAAAGGTTGGTCTCGGTTCCGGCCCGCAGCATGGCGGTGAAGGTGGGCGGTGACTCACACGGGTAGTTGTAGACGCTGTTGATGGTGATGTTGGGGTTCGCCTTCTCGAAGATGGCGATGTCCTCCAGCCACTCCTTGTGCTGGACCGGCTGCTCGGAGGCGGGCGGCGCGCAGTCAATGCTGATCGTCACCGGTGCTGATGAGGCGGCCGTGCTGCTGCTAGTGGCGCTGGTGCTGCTCGTGCTGGCGGGGCTGCTCGTGCTGCTGCTGGTGCAGGCCGCGGCGGTGAGGACAATGCCCGCCACGCTGGCGACCGCGAGTATCGGGCGATAGCGCAGTTGGTAGCGCTGTCTGCTCTTCATCGCTCCATCCCTTCCTTGGGCTGAACGTCGGCGATGTGCGACCGCGCCGCCCGCAATGAGCGGCCTCGGCGCCGTCGCCGTTAGGAGCAAGATACGTTTCCGGACATCTCGTTGCAAGATGTCGATGATCTAATGAAAAGACACAACTTTATTACGGTGCTGACGTGCAGAAACTACGGAGAAAGACGACTGCAACTTACTGAAAAATGCCGTATATTTGCAGCATGACGCGAACTCCCGCCCGGCGGCTCTCCGACGTGGCCAAGAAGGTCGGGGTCAGCGAGGCCACCGTGAGCCGGGTGCTCAACGGCAAGGCGGGCGTGTCCGACGGCACCAGGGACGCGGTGCTGACCGCGCTGGACGTGCTCGGATACGAACGCCCGAGCAAGTTGCGCGGACAGCGCGCCCGGCTCGTCGGCCTCGTGCTGCCCGAACTGCAGAACCCCATCTTTCCGGCGCTGGCCGAGGTCATCGGCGGGGCGCTGGCGCAGCGCGGCTTCACCCCGGTGCTCTGCACGCGCACCGCGGGCGGGCTCTCCGAGGCCGACTACGTCGACATGCTGCTCGACCAGCACGCCTCGGGCGTGGTGTTCGCCGGCGGCCACTTCGCCGAGGTCGCCGCCCCGCACGACCACTACCGGCTGCTGCGCACCAGGGGAGTGCCGGTCGTGCTCATCAACGCCGCGATCGACAGCCTCGAGTTCCCCTGCGTCGCCACCGACGACTTCGCGGCGGCGGGCCAGGCGTTCAACCACCTGGCCGCGCTCGGGCACGAGCGCATCGGCCTGCTGCTGGGCCCGGAGGACCACATGCCCTCGCGCCGCAAGCTGGCCGGGTTCGAGGAGCACGCCCGGCGCGTGGGCATCTCCCACGCCCCGGTCGAGCACGCGCTGTTCTCGCTCGAGGGCGGCCAGGCGGCGACCAGCCGGATGCTGCGCGAGGGGGTCACCGGCGTGATCTGCGGCAGCGACGTCCTGGCGCTGGGCGCCATCCGCGCGGTGCGCCGCGCGGGCCTGACCGTCCCGGGCGACGTCTCCGTGGTCGGCTACGACGACTCCGCCTGGCTGAACTGCACCGACCCGCCGCTGACGACGGTCAGGCAGCCCATCGAGTCGATGGGCAAGTCCGCCGTCGCCCTCCTCGTCGGCCAGATGGAGGCCACGGCCGCCCAGTCCGAGGAGCTCCTCTTCGAACCCGAGCTAGTCGTCCGCGGCTCAACCGGCCCCGCCCCCGTCCGAGTCTTAGCGCAAGGTAGCCCCTCGGCCCGCGCGTGCGTCCGGTGCGCGGGTCGGACGGCCGCTGGCTCGGCGGAGAACTATCATGGTTACCTACTCGGCCTCGCCATGGTCCGTCCGGCACGCCCTAGCTCTGCTTGACCTGACGCCCCCGGCTGCGCGCCCATTCCTCGACATCGGAACGCTTCCATACTTTGCCCATCTCCAGGACCGCCTCCGGCTCCGGGAAGCCTTCGCGGCTGACCAGCTGCTGTACACGCTGGCGGCTCACGCCGAGCATGCGACCGATCTCTGCCGCCCCAACGAGATGATGCATAGCCGCGATGATAGTGGTCACTTGACTAGTCCCGCAGGCCATGCAAGACTAGTCACATGACTAGTCACATGACTAGTCACGAGCGTCATATCGAGCAGAGTCCGGCGACGTGGAGACATCGCCGCTGGCCTCGGCCAATCCGCCCCAACTTCACCGGGAGGACGACTTTGTCCGAATCACCCGCACTGGCCGCAGCGGAACCGTCCGCTGCGGCGCTCGTCGAGGCACTCGACGGATGCGAGCGGAAGCTCCTGCTTAGTTACCTCGCCTGGACCTCACCGGCAGTGGTCCATGCTGGCATCGCGTGGCTAGCGGAGTACCACGCGGCGAGCCGGGAGCGGCGCCGGATGATCCACAACCGCAAGTCGAAGGATCGCCGTACCCGCCCGAGGGCGACAGCCGCTGTGGCCTGACCGCGTCCTGGGTCGAGACGTCGTCGATCTCGATCTGGGAGACACAGCTAGGCGGCGGAGATGCCGATGATCTCGACACCGATCCCGTGGGTCCCGAGCACCCTGGCCACGTGGGCGGGGGTGACCTGCGAGAACGGGTACAACGTGTCGATGCTTAGTTCCGCCCCGTTCTCCATGAGGATCGCGAAGACGACCTTCCTGGGGTCGTAGGCGGACGGCAGGGTCCGCCCCTTGCCGAGTCGGCTGACCTCTGCGGCGAACTGCTTGCGCACCTGGTGCGGGCCGTAGAGAAGGGTCTGGGCGGAGACGAGGCCCTGGGAGAACAGGTGGCTGAGCGGCGCGGATCCCTTGGCGCGCTGGGTGTGGTCGTGGCGACGAAATCCTGTCCTTCGACGCCTATCCCGCTACCCGGCCACGGCATCAGCCGCGAACCTGCCCGACCGCGTGCCGCGCGCTACTCCCGGGCCGTCGCCCGGCTGATCCACTCCAGGTAAGGAGCCGACCCGTCCTCGATCCTGAAGACGGTGACCTCCGGGTTATCCCAGGGATGATTCTCGATCAGGCGGGCCTTCAGCTCCGGATACCGGTCGGCTTCGGTCTTGAGGAGAACCTGCCACTCCTCTCCCTCTCCGAACTCCGCCAAATGCCAGAACGCCGACAGCGCCGGGCCGAACACCTGGCCACTGGCCGCCAACCGCTCCCGCACCGCCAACCGCAGCAGATCGGCAGCGGTCTCCTGGCTACCCGCCGTCGTGGACACGAGAAGATACTCAGCCATAAGCTGATCCTACGGAACAGGCACTCGCGCCATGCCACCCGTCCGCCTATCCCGGGCACCACCCTCATGAGCCGGGAGTCCGGGGGAGATGCCGCGACCGTTCCGAGGTCCGCAGCGGTGAACCAGCGAATCTTGTGTTCCGCTTGTCCCGCGGCGGCGAAGACGTGATCGACGTCGACATGGCGTTCGCGAGTGTGGTTATCGGGGCGGCGGGCAACTCGGCGGTCCACCAGGGCACCGGCGCACGCGGGAATACGGCGGGGAACGAGACAGGTCCGGGCACGGTCAGCCCTTGATCATCACGGCCCGCCTTCCGCTGTTCGCGATGCGCTGGGGGTGTCGTCCGTTCTGCCGGGGGCGGTGACCCCGAACAGGGGAGCGCACGGGGCGAGGCCGTTCACGGCAATGCCGTCCCGCCAGGAAGCGGCCTGCCATTGGAGGCGGTCGAAGCGGAGCCGGTACTCGGTCAAGCATCCGTTGTCGTCCCGGTAAACGGCGTGCCGTCCGTTGGGCGTGTAGCCGAGCTTGCGAGAGACCCGCTCGGACGCACGATTGCCGTCCAGGTATTCGGTGTGCGCTTCGAGCGCACCGAGGTGGCCGAAAGCGAGCTGCAGCACCGCGATACGTGCTTCGGTGCCGTAGCCGCGGCCCTGCCTGCCGCGGGTGATCCATGAGCCGGTGCCGACCGATCGGCACCGGGCGAAGTCGTCGGCCCACATGCCTTGTATGCCGATCGGCTCGCTGTCGGCGAAGACGGCGAGAAGCAGGTGCCAGCTTTCAGGCCTCCAGTGGGCGAGCGCGCGCCAGTGCCGCTGCAGGACTTGGCGCTCCATGGCGGGGGAGTCGTCGTACATCCACGACATCTGCAGCCGGGGCTCACCGGACCCAGCGATGTCGCGGGCGGCCCGGGCGAGGGCAGGCAGCTCCGCCTCACGGGGCAGCCGCAGACGCAGCGCGGGCGTCTGGATGACCAGGCCGAACAGAGGCCAAAGGCCTGCCAGCGGGTCCGTGTCGCCGTCCACTTTCACCAGCCGTTGAGGGTGAACTTGAGGCCGATCTCGACGGCGGTGATCACTTCGGCGGCGTAGCCGACGGTGACCGGCGAGCCGACCGGGACGGCGGCATCGGGCCGGACGTAGCAGGTCTGCGGTTCGGTCAACCCGTGTCCTTGAATCTGCCAACGCCTGGGCGCGGAGCACGGGACCGTTCGGGAAGGCGATGATTTTGACTTCATTGACCCTGCCTAACAGGGGGTTCCTGCGCTGTGAGTGCGGGTGGGCAGGTGATCGTTCTTGACGGGCTGGGCGTCGGCCTGGCGGATCATGCTCGCCTGCAGCCATGGAGCGGATCCCGATGACAGGCACGTGCCGCGGAGGTCGAACTCTCCCCTGCGGCCGCGCCCCATGAGCGCATTCCCTCAAGGGATGATCGGAGGGTCCCTGACCGTCGCGACAGTGATGACGTCCGTCATGTCGGCATCACGCCTTTACTCTATTCCTTCCGCCACGAGACCTCGAGGCATCCGCCGCCGCTGTCGTCCATGTCAATGCTGGCATGCCACTGCGCCGATGGCGGAACGCTCTGCCCCGCCAGGGCCGTGTCGGGGACACGCCCAGGAGGCTGGCTGAAGGCCAGGTAGAGCGCTACATCATCGGCGGATGCCAGCACCGTGAGCGTGACCGGTTGCGGCGGGAGCGTCCCGAGCATGCCGTCGATCGCCGCCAGCGCGGCGGCGGACACCTCGGGTCCGGGCATGCCGTGATCGCCGATCGTCTGAATGTCCACCAGCAGACCGCGAGCGCTCGCGCTGCGAAGCGCGGGTTCAAGCTCCGCCACGAGCCGCTGCTCCGTGCCGCGGAGTCCGTCCACCAGGGACCGCCTGAAAGTGGCGGCGAGCCGTGCGCACCGATCCCGCACCGCGTCGTCGGCCGGGTCGAGAGTTCCCGCGCCGATCGCATGCAGCAGGGGAAGAGCCTCCGCTTCCAGTACGGCGAGTCTGACGCGACGGTCCTCGCGTATCGCCGCCACCGCGGCGGCTTTCGCCGCGGACTGGCTCGCCAGCCCCGCGCGGCGCACGGCGATACGGGACTGTTCACGCAGCGTCGGTCGGATCGCGGCGAAGATGATCCCGATCACCGCGAGCGCGTGCGCGCTGGCCGTGAGCTTGGACAGGCCCAGCGTGGGGGTCTCGAGCAGGTTGGTGGAGAAGGCGAGATGGGCGGCGAGGGCCAGCAGGGCTCCGCCTGCCCACTCCCAGGCGGGGCGGCTGACCGCCACCAGCGCGATCAGCCAGCTCGAGCCGAAGATGGACCAGTCCACCGAGCCCGCGGAGCCGGGCATCCGGCCCGCCCAGCCGTCGAGTGAGACCGCCACCACGACCAACGCCATCGCGCAGACAGCTGCCCGGCCGGTGAGGTCGCCCGTGCCGGTCTGCGGGATCAGCCAGAACGCCGCCGCGGTGAGAGCGGCCCACACCACCACCGGGACGAGCGGGGCACGGTACTCGTGAAGATAGCCGAGTACCTGGATCAGAAAAGCGAGTTGCCAGAACGCCGCCACCACGCCGAGCACCCGCGGCAGCTCCAACTCGTAGGCGCCATCGACCAGCCGTCCCCGGCTCGCCACCGAGTGCGGACCCTCGCTGCCCGCGGCGATGGCCGGGGCGGCTCGCACACCGTTCTCCCACCGCAGTTCCACGACGGTTCCCTCACCGGGCGCGGACCGGATCGACGCGTGCCCGCCCTGGTCGGTCACGCGCTCGATAATGGAGTACCGCACACCGAGTCTGGTCGGGCTGACCATGACGCGGTCGAAGCCGGCACCCGTGTCCCGCACGATGACCCGGACGTCGCCGTCGGCCGCCAGGCTCACCTCGACCCACGCCTCGCCGGTCCCCGCATGGTTCAGGACGTTCATCAGCGCCTCGCGCACCGCGTGACGCGTCGCACGGACCGCTTGCGGGTGCATGACGGGCTCGGCGGCAGGCGCCGGCATCCCCTGAACGTGCACGATCAGACCGCGGGTACGCATCTCAGCGGCGACCTCCGTGATCGCGTGGCACAGCCCGCGTGGGGAGAGATCATCGGTGTCAGGATCGCCGAGCATCCGCTCGATGAGCGCGATGTCGTCGTCGCAACGACGCATCAGGGTGCCGCGCCCGCTAGCCGGCCGCGTCAGCACGATCAGTGTGTTGAGCACGGTGTCGTGCAGCATCCGCTCATGCTCGCGATGCTCGGTCAGCCGGGTCAGCAGGACGTACTGCTCGCGGTAGTCCTGGTCGGCGAGCGCGAGCGCCGCGTCCGCTGCGGTCGCGCGGCGGTAGAGCATGCGGCGCCCGGCCCACGCCGCCACCGCGATGACGACAATCATCACCGAGCCGATGGCCGGCCTGGTGACATAGGGACCTGATTGCGGGGATAGCACCGCGCCCGCCCAGTACGCCGCCCCGGTCCCGAGCGCCAGCGTCGCCAGCACCGGGGAGGGGGTGAACCAGGCGGGGGTGACGACCTGCCCGATGATCGAGAGATCCAGCCAGTTGAAAGTGTCACCGCTGAGCACCGGCGGCACGTACCACCGCGCGCACAGCGCGAGCACTATATAGACCATGGAATCGGTGACGGCGAGCGGTACTGAGGGCCAGTGGCGCGATAGATACGCGATGGCCGCCATTCCCCAGGCCATTGCGATGATCGGGCCCGCCAGCCGCCATGGCACGGCACCGTAGAACGAGTGCCAGATGATCACCTGGGCAGCCGTGCACGCGATGCCGACACAGCGAATGATCGACACTGTCCTGGTGGCCGCGATCCGCAAGGTGGCGATCGCGGGACCGGCAGAGTCGCTCGAGGCTCGCGACGGGCGCGCAGCACCTCCTGTTGGCCACTGTCTAGGCCGCATAAGCCGATATAGTAGGGCAAATGCATCGCCCGGCGTCATCCTGCGATCTGGGGTTTTCCCCAATCGGCATTAGGGCTTTCTGCCCACCCCGCCGTACAGGCTCAGCTCGGCCGGGGCGGGCCGCAGAGCATCCGCTTCCGGGCGCCATTCCGATACCAGGACCACGCCCGGCGGCACCAGTTCCAGGCCGGCGAACGCGAGCCGGGCGAAGTCGTCGGAATTGCGGGCCTGGGCCGGGAGCCCGGCCGTGTGGTAAGCGCTCATCGCGTTGCCGATCAGCACCGGGTTGTCTTCCATGGAGACCTGGGAGGCGACCAGGTAGCTGCCCGATGGCAGGGCATCGAGCAGGGTGGACAGGATCTGCGCGGGCCGGAACTCGTCGGGGATGAAGTGCAGGATGGCGACGAGCATCAGCGCGATGGGCTGGCCGAAGTCGAGGACTTGCCGGGTGGCGGGATCGGACAGGATGGCCGCCGGGTCCCGCAGGTCGGCCTGTATGTAGGCGGTCCGGCCCTCCGGCGACGAAGTGAGCAGCGCCCGTGCGTGCGCGAGCACCAGCGGATCGTTATCGACGTACACGACCCGGGACGACGGTGCGATCCGCTGGGCGACCTCGTGCACGTTGTCGGTGGTCGGCAGCCCGGTGCCGATGTCAAGGAACTGCCTGATGCCTGCCTCGGCCGTCAGGAACCGGACCGCGCGCCCGAGGAAAGCGCGGTTCTCCCGCGGCCCGGTACGCGCCGAGGGCGCGCCGGCCAGCACCTTGTCCGCGACCTCGCGGTCAGCCGCGTAATGGTTCTTGCCGCCCAGGTAGTAGTCGTACATCCGCGCCGGATGCGGCCGGCTGACATCGACCTGCGGCACCGGAGCCTCGGTTGCCGGGGAGTTCTCCACGCTCACATCCTCCACCATCGGCGCGATGATCTTCCGCCCGCAGTCTACGGATGCGTGCGATCCGCTCAGGTGGGGACGCACTCGATGATCACGTGCCGTTCCGTGATGTCATGTACCGCAGCGACCTGAAGTCCGGCGCTGGCGGCGAGGGCGCAGTAGTGATCGATGGTGCGCTCGCGCCCGGAAAGCGGCAGTGCCGGGCCGGGCGGACTTCGCGGACGAGAGGCCGCCGACGTCGGGCTGGAGATACTGAGCGTCTGGCAGACGCCCGTCGTGGACGTGAAGATCCGGTTCGTCCCGGGGTTCCTGCTTCCCCGTTTGGCGGAGATGGCCGCCGAGGTCCCGGACTCTTCCCTCGGCCGCAAGATCTACTCCCGCCGGGCTCAGTGCCTGGCGGTGCTGGCGAGCATTGCCCGGCGCACTGACGTGGCCGCTTTCGGGCTCGCCGAGCCCCCCTCGCCCGCGGAGCAGAATCTGGGCCGGGCGCTCAGCAATGCCTTCTACCAGGAATGCTCGCTCTTGGACATCATGCTGGCGTCCGGGCTTTCCGCCGAGCAGGTCGTCGCGATCGGGAAGCGGGCGATCCGCCGCAGGAAGTGGCTCCGCAAGCTGACGGAGCTGAACCCGGGCCTGGCGTCCCGAGTCGCTGATCAGCCGCAGTAGGCGGCGATGGTCCGGAGGATCTCGCCGGCGGTCTTGACTCACACGAACGGCTTAGGGTCCTCGCCGATGGTGAGGACGCCGAGGGCGGCGCGGTCGGCGTAGGGCAGCCAGTCGATGGCGAGCCGCCGGGAGAAATAATCGACCGCCGAACGAGCCCGTGGAATCTCCGGATCGTCAGTGCTCCCGCCAGGAGCGAAGCACAGCCCCAGGCCCGGGCGCAGGAGGTCGGCCAGCGGGACGCCATGCTGCAGGCCGGCCGAGATCGCGGTGGCGTAGGAGTCCATCAGCCCGGCGATGCTGCTGCCGTGCTTGCCGTAGCCGATGCACACCTCGGAGAGGGTCCCGTCGGCCCGTTCGGTGGCGAACAGCCTGAACCGCTCGCCGCCGATAGTGGCCGACGTCGTGTGCCCGCGCCGTCGCCATGACATGTTTCCCGATTTCCCTCAGCTCACGCGCCGATCTGCCAGGCGCCAGTGCCGTGCCCAGAGCAACCGGACCAGTGCCAATGCCGCTCCGATAGCCCTCCGTCCCGAGGGCCAGCTGGTCACGAGCCGCCGGTAACCGCGCCGGATTCGTCGGTGTCGTAGGTGCCCTTCGTCGAGTCAAGCAGCACGAGACGGTTGCCGAAGGGATCCTCCACGATGGCGAGTCGGCCGATCGGGATGTCCGCGGGCTCGACGAGCACCCTCCCGCCGTTAGCGGCGAACGCCTCGGCGGCGCCATCGGCGGAAGCGACCTTCCAGTCCGGCTCGTAGCCCTGCCGCGTGGTCAGCACGATCTCGGTGCTTGATCCAGGCGTTCGGAGCCCGGCTTGCCCGGCCGCTTCGTTCCGCCAGATCAGCTGGTGACCGAGCACATCGCGGTAAAAGGCCATCCCGCGGTCAAGGTCCGGCACCGGAACCGTTACCGCGTCCACGTACTGAAGCACGGGTTCCATGAGCTAAGACTGTCACACCGCCGATGGCCGGCCGGTTCGGTCACGTTGGACTGCCGGCCTGGGAGCTGGACTGTCATGGCTCCCCTGGCCTGCGGATTACAGGTCGGCGGCCAGACTCTGCTGCGCATGGCTGTGCAGCGGATGGCGCTCCGCCGGGGTGGCCGGTTCCGCGATCCAGCGATGAAGGGCGAGCCGGTGGTGGTGTTCAGGCGGCGAGGTTACCGTAGATGGCGATGCGGGCGGGTACCTCGTGGGTGGTGATGCCTCGTCCGGCGGCAGGGAACGCATGCCCAGCTTTGGTTCTGTGGTCGCGGTGTCGGTCATCCCGATTGGCAGCTGGTGATGGCAGCAACGCCGGCATCGGGCCGCTCGCCACGGTCAAGGACCGCACGCTCGACGACTGGCGCGCGTCGTTAGGCGATGTACCGCCAGGGTTCCTGCGTGTAGGCCCGTCCGGTGGGGGTGGTCCATACATGCCAGCCCGGCTTAGGCTGCCTGACTGTCCATCCCGGCGTTTGTTTGACCTGATGGCATCGTCGGCTGCGGGCGCCGGCGTTGCACGCGTCGGTCTTGCCGCCCTTGTGGTAGGGGATGGCGTGTTCGAAATCTGATTCATAAGCGGGCCGGGAGCAGGGCGGGAAAGTGCACTCATGATCGCGGACCTGAACGAGGCGGCGGAGTTTGCCGCTCGGCTGGTAGGTGCTGACCTGGTGGCGGTGGTCGCAGTCGTGGGTGGGCACGACGTCGAACCGGACGGTCAGTTCCCGGCCGCCGGGCAGTGTCAGGGCCCAGGGTCCGTTGGGGTCCCCGGCGGTGCGGGGGGCGAGGTCCCAGTCGCCGGGCGGGGCGCCCGAGCGCGGCTGCGCCGCCAGTTGGTGCAAAAGAGTCTCGGTGACGGTGATGTTCACCCGCGCTGGGAGTGAGTAGCCGGCAGGGCCGGGCAGCGGCGGCTGCTGCGGTTTGCCGCGGCGGGGCCGGAGGATGCCGTGGCCGGTGGCGTAGCCCATGTCGTCGACGATGGTGATTTCCCAGCGGGCGTTAGGGGAGCGGGCGGCGGCGGCGGCGAGGTCGCGGGTGAGGGCGGGGTCGAGGGGGCCCAGGAGCCGGTTGTCGCCGGGCCGCTGGGCTCGTCGTTGCAGGGTGGCCAGCGGGGCCGTCACTTCGGGCAGGACCGCCCGGCTCCCTGCCCCGCCCGAGCCGCCCGGGCTGTCAACGCCGCCGCCTGGATCCCCGCCGCCTGGATCGCCGTCATCGCCGCAATCCCTGGCATCGCCCGGATCCCTGGCGCCGTCCCGATCGCCGCCGCCGTGGTGATCCCCGCCATCACCGGGACCGTCGTCA
>Ga0302326_10022489_pt1 | contig 12887 bp, 15 predicted proteins | sample Palsa_T0_3_FD_202264 | JGI IMG/M metagenome (GOLD analysis project Ga0302326, IMG submission 202264) | Peat permafrost microbial communities from Stordalen Mire near Abisko, Sweden - Palsa_T0_3 | ecosystem: Environmental > Terrestrial > Soil > Palsa > Peat permafrost | place: Sweden: Abisko... | reverse complement strand
CTTGCCCTTCTTCTCCCAAGCAACCGAGGCAAACGTCGTCTGTTGCATCGTTTAATCAACTCCACCGCTGCTGCTCATCGCACACATTATCGGTTATTTCATGACACCTGTGCAGAGCTTCCCTAGGCGAACGACGACTACATACGCGCGCAGCGCTCGGCGGCCGTCCGCTTATGAGCACGTGAGATCCGACATAGGCGCCTTGAAAACTCCCCAATTTGAACCTGAAACAAAACTCCATCTGCTCACTCTGGCAACCCGGCGTGGCGCCACGCGGGTAACACTCTCGTGTCCCACCAGCTTTTGTAGACCGGCGTTGAAGTTGGCATCAGCATCTCTAGGTGCGCAAATGTCTTGAGGGTGAACTGCGGCTGTTGGTTTCGCAGCTCCGCGACTGCCGTGCGCGCCGCTGCTTCGTCACCCTTCGAGAAGTTCGCCATCGCCAGATAAGCGTAGACGGTACCACTGGATGGGCTGACTACGCGCGCTCGTTGCAGAGCGGCGATCGCTTCCGCGTCATCTTTGAGTAGGAAGTAGGTCTTCCCAAGTAGAAGGAGTTCTCCCCACTCAGGGGGACTTCGGTCCATGGCAATGGCCTGTTGCACCAGTGCTAGAGCATTTTGGAGGTCGCCGCCGTAGAGACTTGCGTTCGCAACATAGATGAGCGGGACCAAATCATTCGGACTTGCCTGTTGCCAAGCGTTGCTGTTTTCCAACCAACCAGGCTGATCGTCATGGAACTTCGCATACTCTGCCGGAACCTCATAGATCCACGGGTGTTTGGCGCCCAGTGCCCTGGCCTTCAAGGCAAGCTCGCGTCCCTCCTCGAAGTCCCGGTCGATTGAATTCTGGTCCAGTCCAACCTTATAAGAAGCCGCCGCCAGATCCGTCAAAGCACCGGCGACGCAAATCATCGCCTTGGGACTATTTGGCTCGAGGGCGAGCATTTGCCGGTACAGGCCTAGCTCCTGCCGCTTAGTTTCTACCGATGCGTTTACGAACTCCAACGCGAAGCCGCGCACATAATAATCAGTCGCTGTTAGTTTGCCGGCTTTCGCTTCAATGTTGCGCGCGGCGGCTATGTACATTTGGGTTTCAAATTTTTCGTTTTTCCTGACTTTATCGGGGCGGGGGGCGTGATAAATGCGTCCTCACTCATCGTCAGATTGCTCGTGACTGTAGAGGATAAGCTGGCTGTCAATCCCTCCGCGATATACATTAACTTCGGGTCTCCGGTTGCGTTCCTCAAAGGCAGTATCGCAAGAGACAGTGGATTCGACGCCGATTGCACCCCTAAAGTGTTAATTGGCTTAGATGCGATCGCATGGAAAATCCAGAAGATCGTTGAACCGCCGACAAGAAAGACGCCCGCGGCAATCACGACCAAACCCCCTGTTGCTCGCTTACGTGCCGCGGGTGGTTTCGAAATTTGCGACGTGCCGGTGCCGTCCATTCCACTTTCCGGCACCGCCAACGCCGGCGTCACGGCTGAATGCGCAACGAGAGTCGAGTACGAAGACGATTGCGCAGGATAGTCGTGTAGTAATTGACACACGCGTGCGACCAATGCCGCCGGAGTCTCGCTCGAGACAAATCGCAACCATTGCCGCTCGCGAAATCGATCCGGAACACGCGCTGCGGACTCAGAAAGCTCGTCAACTAGCACAGGCAGCAGAAATGTCTGATCATCCGCCTTAAGGTGCGATCGATCGACCGCGAGTTTCCATTCCAAGCGGAAGTAACCCTCACTTCGCGCATTCGTATTGGCAGAAATGAGCGCAATGAATAAAGCGCATTCCCTAATCTGCACTCAGATAGACGCATCCCAAGCGTCACCCCCGCGCAACTCGCTCTGATCGAACCAGACTTCGACGCGAGCAGCGCGCAGAACGTCGCAAATTCGGCGTGCCACCTCAGCGTCTTGTGAGGCGTAACTCAAAAATACGGCTTGAGAACGCTCCGGGATTGGCATCCCGCTCTCGAAATTTTAATGAGGGACGAGCTCTCTACCAGGTTCACCGAGAATTGCTGCCCGTTAGAGTCTACCCGACGCAGTCACCGCTTACATACGCACGCGTCGGCACGTCACTCCGATGGCATTTGAGGCTCGCCAAACTTCCGACCTGTCGCATGAGGCACGCGACACTCGCAGGCGAATTCGATCGACGCAGCCTGGAGCGTATGCGACGCAAAGCCCCGCAACTACCCGGCCGCGACGATTTGCAGATCAACTGGGACAACTAAGTCGTTAAATCTTAAAGGATTTATTGACGCGCTGCTTAGGGAAATGGTGACGCTTGCAGCGTGTTTTAAGCGGGTGACAGAGTTTAGCATTTGTGATAATGTATTAACGCATTAATACATCGAGGCTGCTATGAAACTCCATCCCACTGTAACGCCGCGCCAGGAAGCCCTCGCTGAGCGCGCACTCTTTGCGGCGGTCGCGGTGTTGCGCACAGCGGATGAGTGTCGTGCGTTCTTTCGCGACCTGTGTACGCCAGCGGAGATCCAGGCGATGGCGGATCGCTGGGCGGCGGTTGAAAGTCTGCAACGCGGCCTACCCTATCGCGAGATTCATCGGAAAACGGGCGTGAGCGTCACAACCATCGGGCGCGTAGCACGTTTTCTTACCGACGGAAATGGCGGTTATGCGCTTGCGGCGCGTCGGCTCGAGACGGGTGAACGCGTCGAGCTGACGCGTCATGGATGATCTGCGCCTGAAACTGGCGGTGCAGAAGGCCGGCCGACTGACGGATCCTTCGCTCGATCTCTTAACCCGGTGTGGCCTCAAGCTCACTCGCGGCAAGGATGAGCTGATGGTGTTCGGGGAGAACATGCCCCTGGATGTTCTCTTCGTGCGCGACGATGACATTCCGGACCTCGTTCAGGAAGACGTGTGCGATCTCGGGCTCGTGGGCCGTAACGTGCTCGAAGAGAAGCGCCTGGAGCTTGCCGCACGCGGCGTAGCCGCGCGCTTCGAGGAGCTATGCACTCTTGATTTTGGGCGCTGCCGGTTGGCCCTCGCCGTGCCGCAGGGTTTCCAGTACGGCGGCCCCGCTTCGCTTCAGGGCAAGCGCATCGCGACCACTTATCCGTACCTCTTGGGCCAGTACCTGCGCACGCTCGATGTGCGCGCCGACATCGTCACCCTCTCTGGCGCCGTCGAGATCGCGCCGCGATTGGGCCGCGCCGATCTCATCTGCGACCTTGTCTCAACCGGCTCGACGTTGCAGGCCAACCGGCTGCGGGAAGTCGCGACCGTGCTTGAGAGCCATGCGGTCTTGATCCGTACGCCACTTACCCTCGCGCTCATAAAAGATGAGTGGGTGGAGCGGCTCCTGATGCGCATCGACGGCGTCCAACAGGTGCGCGAGAGTAAATACATCATGCTGCACGCACCGCGCGCGGCGCTGGTGGAGATCCGCCGGCTTTTGCCTGGCAGCGAGTCCCCGACGATCATTCCGCTTGAAGGATTTCCGGACCGGGTCGCCGTTCACGCCGTCTGCCGCGAGAATGTGTTCTGGGAGACCCTCGAGAGTCTGAAGAAAGCCGGGGCGAGCGCCGTGCTCGTGCTGCCGGTTGAGAAGATGCTCGCCTAACGCTCATGCGTATTCTCGAATGGCAGCTTCTTGATGAAGACGCCCGCAGAGCCGCCCTCGCGCGCCCCACCCAACGTACAAGCTCCGTAGTAAGCGCCGGGGTGCGCGAGATTATCGCCTCCGTGCGTCGCGACGGCGATGCGGCGCTGCGGCTCCTGACGACCTGTTTCGATCACGTGGAATTGGATGAGCTTGCGGTCACGGCCGCCGAGATCGCCGCCGCGCGCCGAGCTTTAAGCGCCAAACAGCACGCGGCGCTCGAGCGCGCGATCGACAACGTGCATACGTTTCATGCAGCGCAGGATCCGTCGCCGCTTGTACTCGAGACGATGCCCGGGGTGCGCTGCGAGCGGCTGGTTCGACCCATTTCGGCCGTCGGCCTGTACGCGCCGGCTGGTTCCGCACCGCTGCCCTCGACCGTCATCATGCTGGCCGTGCCGGCGCGCATTGCCGGCAATCCCACGCGCGTCTTGTGCACGCCGCCTGACCGGGACGGGCGAGCGAACAATGCCATCCTCGTGGCGGCGGCGCTCTGCGGTGTGCGCGAGATTTTTAAGATCGGAGGCGCCCAGGCCATCGCGGCATTGGCCTATGGGACGGCGACGGTCCCCAAGGTGGATAAAATCTTTGGTCCGGGCAATGTGTGGGTCACCGCCGCAAAGCAAGCCGTGGCCAGTGACCCCGACGGTGCAGCGTGTGATCTGCCGGCAGGGCCGTCGGAGGTCTTGATCATTGCCGACGACTCGGTGCGACCCGAGGTCATCGCGGCCGATCTTCTGGCGCAGGCCGAGCATGGCCCCGACGCCCAGGCCATCCTCGTCACCGCGTCCCGGGCCGTCGGATCCGCCGTGGCCGATGCCGTCGAAAAGCAATGGCAAGACTTGTCGCGCCGCATGATCCTCGAGCAGTCGCTTAAGACAAGCCGCTGCATCCTGGTCCCTGATTGGCGCGCGGCGCTGCGCGTTGCGAACGACTATGCACCCGAGCACTTGATTCTCGCGGTGCGCGAACCACGGCGCTGGCTAGCCGCAGTTGCAAACGCAGGCTCGGTGTTTCTGGGCGCGTGGTCTCCGGAAGCCCTCGGGGACTATTGCTCCGGGACCAACCACGTGCTGCCCACTTTTGGTTATGCCCGCGCGTATAGCGGGCTCTCGGTCCTCGACTTCGTCAAACGTATCACCGTCCAGGAGATCTCGGCCGCGGGCTTGCGCGCGCTCGGCCCGACTGCCGTGACGCTCGCCCAGCTTGAGGGCCTGGATGGGCACGCCGATTCGGTCACGCGCCGGCTCGCGCTCCTGGAGCGCGCAGCGGTGGCGGAAACGGCATCCTCATGAGCTGGGTCGAAGAGCTCGCGCGTCCAGATATTGTGGCACTCGCGCCCTACGAGTATGCCGCCTGGCGGCCAGAGCTTGAGCGCCTGCACGCCAATGAGTTGCCCTGGCGCCAACCGGGCGACGCCACACGGGTGGGACTCAACCGGTACCCCGAGCCGCAGCCGTGCGCGCTCATCGAGCGCCTCGCATCTTTGTATGCGGTGGCCCCCGATACTCTCCTCATCACGCGCGGCAGTGATGAGGGAATCGATCTTCTCGTGCGGGCGTTTTGTCGCCCGGGAAGGGACGCGATCCTCGTGTGTCCGCCGACCTTTGGCATGTACGCGGTGACTGCCGCAATCCAGGGAGCGGCGGTCGTCAATGTTCCACTGCGTCTCGAGAGCGGCTTTGTCCTCGATGAGGCTGCACTTCTCGCACGATGCACGAAGGCCGTGAAACTCGTATTTTTATGTTCGCCCAACAGCCCGACCGGTAACCTCATGAGCGAGGAGAGCGTGCTGCGCATTGCGAGCCAACTTGAAGGGCGCGCACTCCTTATCGTGGATGAGGCTTATATCGAATTTGCGGGCGTGACGAGTCTCACGCGGCACGTGCGCGAGCTACCCCAGCTTACGGTCCTGCGCACGCTGTCGAAGGCGCATGGCCTCGCTGGCGCTCGGTGTGGTTCGGTGATTGCCACGACCGAAGTCATCGCGCTCTTGCGCAAGGTGATCTCTCCCTACGCCGTGACTCAACTGACCGTCGAATGCGCACTCGAATTCCTGGCGGCCTCGAACCAGGCAGCGTCGCTCGCACGCGTGGCCGTGATTCAATCGGAGCGCGAGCGGCTCGCGCAGAAGATCGAAAAAGCTGCGTCGGTCGCAAAAGTGTGGCCGAGTGCGGCGAACTTTCTCTTGGTTGAATTCATCAATGCCGGAGCCGCCCAGGAGGCGCTCAATCGCGCTGGCGCAGCGGGCCTTCTTATCCGCGACGTACGCCGGCAGCCAGGGCTTGAAAGGGCGCTGCGGATCTCCATCGGAACCCCTGATCAGAATGATCGGTTGCTCGAGGCTCTGCGATGAGTGGCGCACGGGTCGCGTTCGTTGACCGCGACGGAACCCTCATCGAGGAACCAGTCGATGAACAAGTCGATGCGATCGATAAAATCCGCTTCATGCCGGGGGTATTTGCGGCGCTCGGAGAGTTGCAGCGCCGAGGTTTCCGGCTCGTAATCGTGACGAACCAAGACGGTTTGGGTACAGCGAGTTATCCCTTTGCCGCCTACCAAGCGGTCCATGAATTCATGACCGAGACATTTCGCTCGCAGGGAATCGAATTTGACGCGGTGTTCGTGTGTCCGCATCGGCCCGAGGACGCCTGTGCTTGCCGCAAACCTTCGACAGCGCTCATCGAACAGTATCTGCGCGCGCAACCGGTTGAGCTTGCGGACAGTTGGATGATCGGGGATCGCGATACGGATCTTCAGTTCGCGCGTAATATGGGCGTGCGGGGCCTCCTCGTGCGGCATCAAGGCGCGCCGGCGCAAACTTGGCCCGCCGTCGTGCAGGAACTTACCGCGCGCCGCGCGCGCATCGAGCGCCGCACTCAGGAGACACGGATCGAGGCAAGCGTGAATCTCGATTCCATGACGCCGCTTGTAGTGACGACAGGCATTGGATTTTTCGACCACATGCTTGAGCAACTTGCGAAGCATGGCGGCTTCTCACTTGAACTCATCTGTCACGGCGATCTTAAGATCGATGAACACCATACCGTCGAGGATTGCGCGCTAGCGCTCGGAACCGCGCTGCGCCAAGCTTTGGGATCGAAGAGCGGGATCGCCCGCTACGGATTCCTCCTGCCAATGGACGAAGCGCGCGCACAAGTCGCGCTTGACCTTTCCGGTCGTGCCTATACCGAATTTACGGGCCGGTTCAATCGGGAGCGCGTCGGCGAGTTACCAACCGAGCTCGTGCCGCATTTCTTTCGCTCACTCGCAGATTCCCTAGGCGCCGCCATTCATGTGAGCGTAACCGGCGAGAACTCGCATCACATGATTGAGGCCTGTTTTAAGGGCCTGGGACGCGTCCTGCGGCAGGCGGTGCGGCGCGAGGGCAGCGATTTGCCCAGCACGAAGGGCGTGCTCTAGCGTGATGACAGAAGTCGTCATCGTCGACAGCGGCGGCGCAAACCTGGCGTCACTGCAATTTGCGCTCGAGCGATTGGGCGCTTGTGCGCGCATTTCAAGCGATGCCGCAGAAATCCTTTCCGCGCATCGGGTGATTCTGCCGGGTGTGGGCTCGGCCCCTTACGCCATGCAGCGCCTCCAAGCCGCGAGCCTCACCCGTGTCCTGCCCACCCTCACCTGCCCGGTGTTGGGGATTTGCCTCGGAATGCAGCTCCTATACGAATCCTCCGATGAAGGTCCGGTTCAGTGCCTAGGCGTTCTGCCCGGTACGGCGCGGCGCTTGCAACCCGCTCGCGGGCGCCCCGTTCCGCACATGGGATGGAACCAGCTGGAGTCGCTTGTTGAGGATCCCCTCCTCGAAGGGATCACCGCGGGAGAGTACGTGTACTTCGTGCACAGTTTCGCGGTGTCAAAAAGCGCGGCGACACTTGCGACCTCGGACTACGGAGAGGCTCTCACCGCCATCGCCCGCCGGAAGAATTTTTGGTGCACTCAATTTCATCCCGAGCGCTCCGCCGCGGTCGGCGCGCGCATCCTCGGGAATTTCCTGCGCGTGCCCTGATGCTGCTGATTCCTGCGATTGATCTCAAGGACGGCCGCTGCACACGGCTTTTCAAGGGCGATTTCAACCTGCAAATACATTATGGCTATGAGCCTAAGGAGTTGCTGCGCCGCTATAGCGCCCTAGGGGCGCCATGGCTTCACGTCGTCGATCTCGACGGCGCCAGGGAGGGCGAAATGGCGAACCGGGCCCTGGTCCTCGCACTCGCCTCCGAACGATCTCTCAAGCTGCAAGTGGGCGGCGGTGTGCGCTCGAGCGAGGTCATCGACGATCTCCTCGCCCACGGCGTCGACCGCGTCGTGGTCGGCAGTGCCGCGGTCGAGGAGCCGCGATCCGTGATCGCCTGGCTCAAGCGCTTCGGATGTGAGCGGCTGTGTCTGGCATTCGATGTGCGCATGGATGCGTTTGCAGTGCCGCGCGTGCGCACGCGTGGCTGGGCGAAAAGCACGCCGCTTGATTTGTGGCGCGCAATCAAACCGTTCCTGGCTCACGGGATCAAACACGTGTTATGCACGGACGTTGAACGCGACGGGACGCTCGGTGGCCCCAACGTTGCCTTGTACACCCAGGCGACCGCCCACTTACCGCAGCTGTCATGGCAGGCATCCGGTGGCGTCCGCGACGCCGCCGATTTATCCGAGCTTGCCGCTGCCGGGGTGGCGGCCGCTATTTGCGGCAAGGCGTTACTTGAAGAGCGGATCAACCTTGGGGAGTTAAAAGCATTCTTGCCAAGCGCATAATTGCCTGTCTCGACGTGCGCGACGGCTCCGTCGTAAAAGGTGTCCGCTTCCGCGACCATAAGATCGTAGGTGACATCCAGGAGCGCGCGCGACACTACCGCGATGAGGGCGTGGATGAGCTCGTGTTTTACGACATCAGCGCAAGTCCCGAAGGCCGCACAGTGGATTATGGATGGGTGCGGCGGGTCGCGCACATCCTCGACATCCCGTTTTGCGTCGCGGGAGGCATTCGCTCGATAGCCGACGCTGAGGCCGTCCTGAATGCAGGAGCGGAGAAAATCTCAGTCAACTCCCCCGCCCTGATCGATCCACAGCTGATCACTGCATTGAGCGCCCGTTTTGGTTCGCAATGCGTAGTGGTCGGAATTGACAGTCGGCTCACACCCCTCGGCTATCGCGTCTATCAATTCACGGGCGATCCCGAGCGCGCGCGCGACAGCGGTCGCGATACGCTGGCGTGGGCTTGCGAGGTTCAGGCGCGTGGTGCCGGAGAGATCGTTCTCAACTGCATGGGAAGCGATGGCGTGCAGGCGGGATACGACATCGAACAATTGACCACGGTGCGCGCTTGTTGTGGCCTGCCGCTGGTGGCGTCGGGCGGGGCTGGTACGGTCGAGCATTTTCGCGAGGCGTTCATGGTCGCGCACGTGGATGCGGCACTGGCGGCTAGCGTCTTTCACTCCGGCGCGATCGGGATCGGCGATTTGAAGCGCGAGCTGCGTGCCGCGGGACTCGAGATACGCACATGAACCTTGGTACGGCGCTCACCCTGGCCGACATCGAGGACCTCGACTTCAGCAAAGGCGCAGGACTGTTGCCTGCGATCGTGGAGGACGCAGACAGTGGCGCAGTATTGATGTTGGGCTACATGAACGCCGCGGCGCTGCGGGCCACTCTTGAACGGTCCCGCGTGGTGTTCTTCAGTCGCAGCAAGGATAGGCTGTGGGAAAAAGGCGAAACGTCGGGCAATACCCTAGAGCTCGTGGCCGTGCGCGCGGACTGCGATCGGGACGCCTTGCTGGTGCGGGCGCGAGCGCGCGGACCAGTGTGCCACCTGGGAACGATGAGCTGCTTTGGCGATACGTCCGCGATGCAGGCTTCGCAGTTTGCTTTTCTCGCCGTTCTTGAGACGGTGATTGAACGCCGCATCACGGAACGACCCGATGGTAGCTACACGGCGAACCTGATTGGACAGGGGATCAAACGGGTAGCACAGAAGGTTGGTGAGGAGGGATTGGAATTGGCGTTGGCAGGGATCTCCGAAGCGAATGAGAGGGTCATCGCCGAAGCGGCCGACCTTCTCTTTCATATGATGGTGCTGCTGAAGAGCCGGAGGCTGCCGTTGGCAAGCGTAGTTGCGGAGCTTGCCGCGCGCCATGCGTAACGGGACGAAGAAATCATTTTCGGCACGGCACGGAGAGAGTCGACTCCCGCGTTGATCCACGCCAAGTCCTGAGCTCGCTCAGGCGCGCAGTCAGTGCGCCCCAGCGTCGGAAAGCTCCTTTGCTACGGCTTCGACGTTTAGCGGGATCAGCATTTCCAGCGGCCAGCCGGCATGACGCGCGCGTATGCCCTCGACAATTTCCTTGGTCGATTCGGGAGTCAGTCCCGATGGTCCAAGCTTCGCCTGCGTGACCGACCGGACGTCCATGATGTATTTGCGCTGCGCGTCGATGACTGCGACGCCACCGGCTGCGCCGTGTCCAGGATATACGATCCAGTTTGCAGGAATGTCCTTTGACAAGCGGTCAAGCTGCGCAAGCCACTGTATCGACCGTCCTTCCGCCAGCCACGGATGTACTCGGTTGTAAATGAGATCACCGACGAAGGCCGAATGCAGCGAAGGTACGAGGATGATTGACTCCCCGAGCGCCTCACCCGGACCATAGTCGCGGAACTGCAATTCATCGCCATCGATGCGCACGGAACCGCCAACCGGCACCGCGTGATCTGGTAGGCACGTACTGTCCGGATAGTCCTTCCCGTAAGTCGGTTTCCACTGCGAACGCTTGGACTCCGCCGTGAGACGGATACCGTCGATCGTCGCCTGCGTGGCGTAGACGGGCACATGGGCGAGCTGCAGGAGCTGGCAAGTTCCGTTGTAGTGGTCGGGATGCGGGTGAGTAATCACAATCGCTTTGAGCGGGCGGCCCGTCTGCATCACGGCTTTCACGAGTTTGTCCGCTTCTGTAACGGTGAACTGCGTATCGATCACGACAATCCCACGCTGTGTCGGCACGAGCCACGAGTTCACGGCAAACCCCTGATCGCTCGACACGAACCGCGACACGTCAGCCGCATTTGCGGGGAGCGCGGACGCCAAAGCCAGAAGAGCAAGTGGAAGGCGCATTGTCGTCTCTTTTTGCAATACACAGGAGCCGGATATTGCACCTGAACGCTATGAATGAGACGATCTTCTGGAGTGAACAGTATTCATTTCAATGACGCCGACCTGAATCTCGTCAAAGTGCTGGACGCGCTCGTCCGCGAAATGTCGGTCGCGCGAGCCGCAAGGCGCCTCGGCGTCACACCATCAGCGATTAGTCACGCATTGGGACGCTTGAGGGTACTGCTCAGAGACCCAGTTGTAGTTCGATCGGGTCGATCGATACGTTTGACGCCACGCGCTCTGGCACTAGCTCCGGTTGCTGCGTCGATGTGCGAGGCAGCCCGGGGACTCCTGGCGGATACGCCGGACACGGACCCGAAGGTGTGGCAAGACACCATCCGGATTCTCGGTAGCGACTATGCCCTTGCTGCCTGGGTATTCCCAGCAGTCGTCGCAGCCCGGACCGATGCGCCGGGCCTGCGGATTGCGGCGATCAGCCTCGATGCAGCTGAATGGGAGCGGCAACTTATCGATGGGGCGGCCGATTTTGCGATACGCGACGAGCAACCGGTAAACCCGAAGCTGCGGTGGATCACATTGGCCCAGGAGCACTACGTTGTCGTCATGCGTTCGGGCCATCCGCTCAGCCGCGGCCGACTTAACCGTGAGAGGTATTGCCGCGCCGAGCATGCATTGGTATCCGTTATCGGCGGCCGCTTTCAAGGGCCGGTGGACGCACGGCTTGCAGCGTCGGGGGTGACTCGCAACGTCATGGTCTCCGTACCTACTTTTCTGGCGGGAATCGATTTGGTCAGGCAGTCGGATTTACTGGTCTCCATGCCGCAACGTCTAGCCCAGAATTATCGAGGGCTCGTCGTGAGCCGAGCTCTTCCTATCACTTCGCCCTTATTTGACGTGACGCTCGTCTGGCACGCCCGCACCGACGTTAGCCGGCCCCATGCATGGTTTCGCGCCCTCATTAAGAAGTCGAGTACGACAATAAATCCGCAGCAGCCGATTTCGAAGGTGTCTCGCTAGCAACACCGGACTCGGAGCCTAATGGTCCGTGCAGTCTGCCGGCTATGAATCCGAGTACCTGGGAAAAGACCAGCTAGTTGCAAGTCTCGCAACTAGCTGCCGCCATACAGTCGATCTTGACTCTGCAGCACCCAAAAGCTTATGCGACCCCCGCCTCTACCGGGCCTTGCACTGCAGCAAATGCAGAACCCGCGACGCGCCAATGCACCTGAATGCGTAGTTTGCGCTCCTCGGCCGCCAGCTCGATCCGAGCTGCGCAATATAGTGCGACTTCGACCGGTCTGGTGGGGAGGAACACTTGCACTTAATTCACGGTCACTCGTGCATGACCATCCATCGGGGAAAACTCATGATCAAGCTACAGTCATTTCTCGCAGTGGCCGCTCTGATGGGCTCCGCAGTCGCGCTCGCAGCGGACCCTGCCCAGTTCGCGAACGGCAATATGCACTTCGACGTCAACGAGATGGATGCCAATCACGATGGCATGATATCCAAAGACGAGTACATGCAGTACGGCGAGACGATGTGGGGCCGCATGACGCAAGGAGGCAAGGAAACCATTTCGGTTGACGAGGCCAGCAAGGATTTTGCGCATGGAAATATGAAATTCAGCGCCAAGGCAATGGACGCCGACCATGATGGAACCATCACGAAGGACGAGTTCATGAAGTATGACGAGGCGATGTGGGACAAGATGAAAAAGGATAAGAACGGCATGATGACCGTTGCTGACGCAGGCAAGGACTTCTCTCGCGGCAACATGCATTCGGGCAATTAGACAACAAGGCGCACGGAGAAAACGGCAAAAGCCCGCCGCCGGGAAAGCGGGCAACTGTGCCTTGGCATCGCGACGCGGCTACTCCGCCGGCACCTTCATAGTGCGCACGAAGGCATCGGCAGCGTTGGTCGCCGGAACGACTTAAGGTTGCTTTCCGCTGCATTGCGTTCTCGGTTTCAATCGTGCCCAACACACGAATCAAGGCAGCGCGCGATTTGCGTCGGGCAAACACGGCTCCAATCACCGCGGGTAGATTTTCAGGCTGCTCGCGACCGAGTCTGCGACGTGCTCCTTGGTGATGACGCCCAGAACGTCTTCGGCGCTACTCATTCCTTGTCCG
>Ga0302326_10022486_pt1 | contig 12889 bp, 9 predicted proteins | sample Palsa_T0_3_FD_202264 | JGI IMG/M metagenome (GOLD analysis project Ga0302326, IMG submission 202264) | Peat permafrost microbial communities from Stordalen Mire near Abisko, Sweden - Palsa_T0_3 | ecosystem: Environmental > Terrestrial > Soil > Palsa > Peat permafrost | place: Sweden: Abisko... | reverse complement strand
GCTGCAAGCGATCGCCACGCCCGGGCACGCCCCGGATCACCTGGCCTTCCTGTACGGCCAGGCGTGCTTCACCGGCGACGCCGTGCTCGGGGAGGGAAGCGTGTTCATCGCGCCCGAGCCGGGCGCGCTCAGCGGCTACCTGGCGGCGCTGGCGCGGCTGCAGGAACTCGATCTGGTCGCCCTCTGCCCCGGTCACGGGCCGGTGGTGTGGGATGCCGCCGCCAAGCTGACGGAGTACGTAGCCCACCGACTCGACCGCGAGCGGCGGCTGGTGGCGGCGCTGGCCGACGGCCGACGGTCGGTGGATGAGCTGCTCGATGCCGCCTGGGGCGACGTGCCCAACGGGCTGCGTCCGGTGGCGGCGGTCACCCTGGCCGCGCACCTGGATCGGCTGCAGGAGCAGGGGCGCCTGCCGGCCGGCGTGGAGCGACCGGCCGGCCTGGGCGACTCGCACTGACGCGCGTCGGGGCGGACCGGCTCAGGTGAGCAGATCGCCGGAAGGGGCCTCGGTGCCGGGCGGCTGGGCCTGCGAGCCGTTGCTCGATGGCGGCGGGCCCGGAGTGGGGCCGGACCAGGGCTCGCCGTCGACCGCCTGGGCCGAGCCCCGGGCGGGCGGATGGACCGCCACCGACACCGTGGCGCGGGCGTTGGCAATGATGTCCCGGGCCGTGGCGGCCTTCTTGGCGGCGGTCTGCACGGTGGCGGCGGCGCCGGCCCGGGCCGAGCGCAGCGGCGCGAGCTCACGGGCGATGCGCGGGGCGGCGAAGCCGGTGCCGAACACGAATCGCATCACCGGGCCGAAACTGGCGGCGGCGGAGTAGCCGGCGAAGTACAGCCCCGAGGCGCTGGACTGAAAGCCGCGGTCGAGCACCGGCGCGCCGCCGGCCAGCCTGACCTCCTCGCGCAGGTCGGCATCGATGAACGGCAGCCGGGCCAGATCCGGCGCGTACCCGGTGGCGGCCACGATGCGCCCGACGAACAGCTCCTCCGGGCCCGCGGGTCCGTCCAGCTGCAGGCGCACGCCCTCGGTCTCGGCCACCGCCGCGCGGATGCGCCGCCCGAGCAGGGCGGGAACGCGTCGCTCAAACCGCGGGCGCAGCCACCACGACCCGGCGGGACCGAGCTCGGTGTAGGCGCGGGCGAGCCGCTGGCCGGCGGGCAGGGCGTGGAAGGCGAGCGGATGGTCGGCGTAGGCGCGCAGCCGCCAGCCCTCGCCGAGACCTGACAGCGGGTCGCGCACGCGAGAGCTGCGCCGGCGGAAGCTGCCCCGGGGCTGGGTGGGCCAGTAGATGGTGTCGGCGCGGGCGAGCAGCCGCACGTCCACGCCGGCCTCGGCGAGCAGCGTCGAGGTCTCCAGCGCCGACTGGCCGGCGCCCAGCACGGCCACGGAGTCGGGCCAGCCGTGGGCGGGATCGGTCACGTCATAGGCGTGCACGAGCCGGTCCGGCGGGAGGTGGGCAAGCTCCTCGGGCAGGCGGCGATAGCCCTGCAGGCCGGTGGCGATGACCACGCGCCGGGCCCGGACCAGCTGGCCGTCGTCGAGATACAGGGCGAAGCCCCGGCGCGCCCGCCGGACCACCTCGACGCGGTGGGGACGCAGGTCGGGGACGAGCTGGCCGGCAAACCAGCGGCCGTAGCCGTTGAAGGTGTCCAGGGCCACCGGCACGCCGATGTCCGCGTAGTGGAGGTTCGCGGCGGCGCAGTAGTCAAACAGCGTGTGGCGACCGTCGGGTGAGGAGATCCAGGAGGCGAACCCCTCCGACTTCAGGCACATGCCCGCCGGCATGTGGCCGCTCCACAGGTCCATGAGCTGCCCGAACACCTCGTGGCGCACGCCGAGGGCGCGCAGGTGCGCGGCCACGGCCAAGCCGTACGGGCCGGCTCCGATGACCGCCACGTCGGTGTCCAGGCCGTCGGAGGCGTCGCGCAGGCGCCGGCCCCGGCGGGCGGCGAGCTCGCGCACCGCGTCGGTGGTGCTGGCGCTGGCCCTGACGGCGGGAGCGAGATCCGCGCGATCGAGATAGTCATAGCCGGTGGGCCGGGCGAAATCGCTCATGAACGTGCTCACGGCGCGGCGACGGCTGGGGATGTCCGGTCGCCCGGCCTGCGTGAAGGCGCTCTGCAGCCACTCGACGTCACCGCCCATCCAGCGCATCCGCACCCCGGTTCGATATCCGCTGGACTCGGTCAGTGGCTCGCCGGCGGCCCATCGGTAGAGCAGCCGCGGGAACGACACGCCGCTGCGCACGGCGACCTCGACGGCGGCGGACAGCCGCGGGTTGATCTCCATCAGTGCGGCCCGACCCCGGCTGTCGCGCCGGAACTCGACCTCGGTGTAGCCGTCGAGGCCGAGCTCGGCCACGAGCCGTTCGGCCGCCTCGGCGGTGTCGGGTGGCATCGGGATGCTCACGCGCAGCACCGAGTTGCCTCCGAGCGGCGGAGCCGTGCGGTCGGCCCGTTGGGCGAAGCGGGCCCAGGTCCGTCCGTGCGCGCGGAAGAAGCTCAGGGCCTCCCGGTCACCGGGAAGCCATTCCTGGACGAGCACCTCGATCCCCTCCCGCAGGATCCGCGAGACGGCGCCGCGGGCCTCCTCGGGGGTGGTGGCCACGGTGGCGAGCAGGCGTTGTCCCGCCGCGTCGCCCTGCGCCCACGATCGCACCGGCTTGACCACCGCCGGGAGGCCGACCGCCTCGATGGCCGCCGCGCCTTCCGACTCGGCGTGCACGGCGGCGCCCCGCGGGGACCGCAGGCCCAGCTTCTCGGCCGCGGCCAGGGTGAGTAGCTTGTCTACGGCGATCTGCAGCGCGGGCTCGGGCGCGAGCGCCAATCCGACCACGCGCTCGATTTCCTGGCGCCGGGAGCGCAGGGCCTCCACCGAGCCGTCGTGAGCCGGGATCAGCGCGCGGGCCCGATGGGAGGAGCAGAGCTCGATCACGGCGTCCAGATACGCGTCCCGATCGGCGTGGAAGTCCGGAACCGCGGCGCCGACGCGGCACCAGCGCGAGGCGAAGGCGGCGGCGTGCGGGTCGATGTCCAGCGCACCCACGGCCAGCTCGGCCCGGCCGAGATCGCGCACCGCTACGAGCCCCGGGCGGCTGCCGGCGTCGGCCACGAAGACGTCGAGGAGCTCGGCGTCAGAAACCGCCGACATGCGGGGCCTCGATCCCGGGCAGAGTCACGCAGCGCAAGATAGCGAGCACCCTCTGCACATCGGCACGGGCTCGGCGGTCCATGACCGCGGTAACGTCGCGGCGGGCGTGCGCTAACGTGATAATTCGGCAGTGGCGGGCCTGCAAGCTGCGGGGTTTTGCGGGTGGCGGCGTGCGTGTATGGATGGTCGGAGGCGGGACGACCTCAAGCCGGACGTCGATCAGGCCGAAGGCAACACTGGCGATCGGATGTTTCGACGCCTTTACAAAGGATTTCAGTCCGGTGCGACGAAACGACGATCTTGCCTACTGGGCCACCAAGCGCGCGATCGACATCGTCGTCGCCTCCGTCGCGCTCGTGGTGCTGGCCATCCCACTTCTGCTGATCGCGCTCATCATCTGGCTCGACGATACGTCCGCTCCCATCCTCTTCCGTCAGCGGCGCACCGGCCTCGGCGGACGCACGATCCGCCTGCTGAAGTTCCGCACCATGGTCAAGAACGCCGACGAGCTCAAGGAGCGACTGCGCGACCAGAGCCTCGTACCCTGGCCGGACTTCCGCATGCTCAACGACCCCCGCGTCACGCGGGTGGGGCGCATCCTGCGCAAGACGAGCCTGGACGAGCTGCCCCAGTTCGTCAACGTCCTGCGCGGCGACATGGCCCTGGTGGGTCCGCGCCCCACCAGCTTCGCGGCCAACACCTACGACCTGTGGCAGACCGGCCGCCTCGACTACCGCCCCGGCATCACCGGCCCCTGGCAGGTGCACGGCCGCGACGCGATGGACTTTGAGGAGCGCTGCCGCCTGGAGATCACCTTCTTTCGCCGTCATTCGATCCTCGCCGAGATCGGTCTGCTGTTCGCGACCGTGCCGGCGCTGTTCCGGCGGCCCGGAGCGGCATGAAGCGCAGTCCCCGCACCCTCGCGATCGTCGTCTCGGTGCTCATCCTGATCGTGGGCGGCGCCTACGTGGCCAAGCACCACCCCACCTATCAGAGCACCGCCACGTTCGCCCTGGCGCCGGCGCCGGGCACCCCGGCCGTGCTGGCGACCAACGAGCTGAGCAACTTCGCCAACTCGGCCACCAGCGGCACGTTCGTCGATCTCATCTCCTCGGCGGACACCGCCGCGGCCGCGGGACTGACCGGGTCGGGCGTGAGCATCACCGTCCGCGCCGATCCCACCGCGCGGGCGCTGTACGTGACCGCGCAGGGCCCCCAGGACGTCGTCCAGCCGGCGCTCAACCGGGTCATCCGCGCGTCGATCGCGCGCGAGGGGCTGATCAACGACGTGTTTCGCCTGCAGGTCATCGAGTCGCCGTCGGCGGCCACCGTCTCAGGCCCGAGCCGGGCCGTGCTCGCGCTGGCGGTGATCGCCCTGGCGCTGCTCGGCGGGCTGTTCGTGTTTGTCCTGCTGCGACGCTACCCGCCCGCGTCCACACGCGCGACCGGCTCCGCGGTGGTGCTCGGCGGGGGCCTGGGGTCGACCCTGGACCAGGACGCCTACCGGGTGCTCGGTGAGCCGGAGGTCACCTTCCATCTCGAGGCGTTTCGCTTCTTCCGGGCGAGCGTCACCACGACGCTCATGCAGGTCATGGGCTACTGGCGCGGGGTGTCCACTGAGCAGGAGCTGCCCGAGCCGGTGCTGCTCGTCCACGACGGGCACGTCGCTCACACCATCGCCTCGGTGGTCACGCCGGGCGAGCGCCCACCGCAGGTCGGCCCGGACGCGCCGCTGTGGCGGGCCAGCTTCGCCGTGCCGGTGGAGATCTTCAACCGCTACCAGCGGCTGGCGCTGCGCAGCGGGGACATCGTCGTCGGCCTGCCCCAGCCGTCTGAGCACCTGACGCTCAAGCCGGCCGATCCCGACGAGCTGGAGGAGCTTCGCCGCGGCATCCGGCGACCGCCGCCCCACGACGGCGGCGGCGCCAGCCCCGGCCAACTCGGACCCGTCGAGCGCGCCGGGGGGCCGGACCCGGCGTCCTCACGCGGTTAGTCCGGCCCGACCATGAGCGCCTTCGAGGACGGACACGCGCTCGGACCGGCGCTGGCGCCCCTCCCGGCGCCGACCGAGATCGCGCCGGCGCGCATGGCGGCGCCGCCCCTGCGTCCCTCCCAGCGCCCCGCAGTCCCCCACGGGTCGGGACCCGGGCTCGACCGATCCGGCCTGCTCATCGGCCTGGCCGCCGCCCTGCTGGCCATCGCCGGCGCGCTGGTGACGCTCGATCTGCTCGAGCAGAAGTCGAGCCTCGTGCCGGCCTTCTTCGTGGCGGCGGCGTTGTTCCCGGTGCTGTTGCTGCATCCGCGCTGGATCGTGCCGGTGTTCCTGGCCTTCACCTGGACCTCGATCGGCCGCACCGACCTCGGCGGCCTGTCACCGGTCAACTACGGCTCCTACGTCCTGCTCCCCCTCGCCCTCTGGTACGGCTGGAGCACCCGCCGCGAGCAGGCCCGGGCCACCCTGATCGTGTTCGCGCTCATCGGCCTGCCGCTGCTGGCCACCGGACTGGTGTCGATCCTCGGACGCGAGATCCCCACCGACTGGTTCAAGGACCTGGCCTTCCTGTTCATCGCCGGGATCTGCCTGCGCCGCGAGGACGTCGAGCCGACGATCATCGCCCTCGTGCTCGTGGGCATCTTCCTCAGCCTCGGCGGGGTCTACACGGTCCGCGTGCATCCGACCTCGCTGTTCCCGCTGGATGCGAGCGACTGTGCCGTGGGTCATGCCTGCAACGACGCGCCCCGCGCGGCCGGCCCGTTCGGCGACTCGAACTTCTTCGCGCTGTCGTTGGCCACGCTCATGCCGATGGCGCTCTATCTCGTAGGGCGCGGCGGCTGGCGCCAGCGGCTCGGCCTCGTCGGCGTGCTGTGCCTGATCGCCGGCATCTATTCCACCGGCTCGCGTGGCGGCGCCCTGGCCGGCGGCGCCGCGATCGTCGTGGTCTCGCTGCTGTCCGACAATCGCCGCATCCGCCTGGCCGGCATCGGTTCGGTGGTGGCGGCCGGGCTGCTGCTGCTGTTATTCAGCGCCCAGGCGTCGTCGGCCAGTAGCCGCACGACCACCGGGCGCGCCACCGAGAACCTCATCGCGTGGGCGATGTTCAAGGATCATCCGCTGGTCGGAGTCGGGCCCGACCAATACCCGAACCTGTACAGCCTGTACACGCCGAAGATCGGCGACGACAACCGCGCGGTGCGCGACCCTCACAGCCTGCCGCTGCAGATCGCGGCCGAGCAGGGCATCGTCGGTCTGCTCGGCTGGTTGGGAGCCATCATCTTCCTCACGCGTCTCACCTTGGCGCGCCGGGTGTGGGACGACCCGGTCGGCCGGATCGTCATCCTGTCGATCGTCACCTACATGGTGGGAAGCCTGTTCCTGCACGGCAGCGAGTTACGCCTGTTGTGGATCCTCGCCGGCATGCTCATCGCGGTCGGGACCTCGCTGCCGCCTCCGCGCCCGGTTCGACCCGACGCCGCGGTGGATCACTTCTCGATGTAGATGGCCACCTGTCGGGCGTAGCGACGCAGCGGCCGGACCCGGGCCAGCACGGCGGCATCGACGCGATGGAGGCGGTGAAAGTGCGTGTCCCAGCCGAAGAACCGCTCGACCATGCTCACCAGCTGGCCCTCGCGGAACGTGTAGCGCGAGGCGCCACGTCCCCAGGCCTCGAGGTCCTGGTAGGTGAGTGGGTGATCCGCGCCGCGGTCGGTCTTTTGTCGGTAATACAGATGGTCGCGGGCGAAGTTGAGCAACGGATTCATCCCCATCGGCTCGAGGAAGGTGCCGCGTCCGCCCGGGCGCAGGACCCGGTACAGCTCGGGGGCGGCCCGGCTGACCTCGAGGTGATGGAGCACCGAGGTGCCGATGACGATGTCAAAGGAGTCCGAGGCGTAGGGGAGGTCCTCTCCGGCGGCGACGCTGATCTCGCCCGAGAGTTCGTTGGCCTGTAAGCGGTGGCGGGTGACCGCGACGCTGCGTTCCGACAGGTCGAAGGCTGAGACGAGTGCGCCCTCACGCGCGAGGATGGCGGCCAGATAGCCCACGCCGCAGCCGTACTCGAGGACTCGGGCGCCGCGCAGATCTCCCACGAACTCGGTCGCCTTGGCCCACGACGGCGTCTCGGACACGAACTCGGCGAAGGTCGGAAGGTAGCCCGGCTGGCCGGCGCTGGCGAACTCGCGGTCGGCGAAGGCGTCCCACTTGGATCGCTCGACCTCGTAGGTGTCGTCCAGGGCGTCGGATTTCGGCTGCTCGCTCACGGGGCTGGCCCAGGATATCGGGGCGGGTCTGACCGAACGCCCGGCCAGCTGCGGCCCGATCGCGCGGGGCGCGGCGATACCTTGCACACACGATGCCTGCGCCCCCGTTCAGTGCCACCGCCGGTCGACTGCTCGGCGCCACCGTCCTCGGCCTGCTGGCGCTGGTCGGGGTGTACAGCGCGTCGCGGGGGAAGCCGGCCTCGAGCGTTCACGCGCCCGCACAACCCGTCGTGGTGGTGGCTCGAAGCAACGTGGCGCCGGGTTGCCGCCTGCCCGCGAGTCCGCTGCTGCAGCCCTACCGCTGCGGCGGACGGTACGCCGGAGCGTTCAACCAGGCCATTCCGGCAGGCACGCCGACCGCGCCCCAGTCCGCCGCCATCGTCGCGCAGATGATCAGCAGCATGCGCCAGGCCCGGGTGGTCCTGGACGAGAACAACAGCGTCCCCGGCGTGTGGGTGGCGTCCGCCTCGGACCCGGTCTGGCGGGTCACCAGCAGCACCGGGCTGCGGACCATTCGCTTCCGGATTCCGGCCGGCGCTCGGCCGGCTCCGGGCGCTGACGGGCCGATGGTCGTCGATGACCCCGACAGTGCGACGTACGGACCCGACACCGAGCTGCGGGTCTATCAGGGACGCATGGACGTCGCGACGCACACCCTCAGCACGACCGAGTACGGGTTGATCCACTACGGCCGCAACTCGGACGGCCGCCCGTTCTACGGATACGGGACCGGCTACGGGCTGTCCTGGGCCGGGCTGATCCGCCCGTGGGAGGTCAGCAACGGCGCGATCGACCATGCGCTGCGGGTGGCCGCGCCGGTCGATTCCAGCGCCCATCCGCTGCCGGCGATCAGTTCGGATTGTCGGACGTCGACGAGCAATCCCTGCAACGGGCTGATCGCCGAGGGATTGCGCCTGCAGCTGAGCCCCTCGGTCGACTGCGCCACCCGCACCGTCCCGTTCGCCGACCCCGGCGGCCTGGACACCCGCTTCCTCGATGAGATCTGCCGGGCGTTGCAGGTCTACGGCATGATCATCGTCGACGGTAGCGGTGACCCCAACCAGTACGTGCTGGAGATGGAGGAAGGCACCGAGGTGGGCGGGACGGCGCCGTGGGACTCGATCCTCAACCCGCCGGATCAGGACCTATGGGGGAACATCATCCGCGACGTCAACGCGGATGCCACCGGTGACGGCGTGTCGCGTAACGCGAGCACCGGGATCCCCTGGAATGAGCTGCGGGTGCTCAGTACCGGCGTGTTCGCCAGCCGGTAGTCGCGCGACGGGCCCGCCGAGCCGCGCGGGCGGCCTGACGCGCGACGTAGAGGCCGGTCGGCCGCAGGCCCCGGGCGTAGCCGGTCCAGGTGACGTACTCGCGCTGGGAGGTGGCGAACTTGTCCTTCCAGTCGGAGCGGTCGCCGAGCAGCTCGTACGCCCGCAGCCCGAGCTCGTAGCAGCGCTGCACCGCTTCGACGTGCAGCACCAGTCCCGGCGCGAGGCCGCGATGGCCCTCGTCGAAGGCGATCTTCAGCTGCCACAGGCGGTGGTCGTGCAGCAGGCAGAAGGCGAAGGCCACGAGCTGGCCGTCGAGCGTGATGCTCGAGCTGCGCAGCTCGCCGCGGGCGGCGAACGCCTCGGCGACGCCGCGGTAGAACGACGCGGTGGCCGGCGACGAGGCGATGGCTGTGCCCTCGCGGCCCTTCCAGCCCGCGGCCTCGAGGGCGAGAAACGCCTCGACGGTGGTTGCGAGGTCCTCCGGCGCCTCCACCAGACGCACCTGCGCGTCGTGCTCGCGGCGCATCTTGCGGGCCAGCCGCTCGATCGGTGTGCGCCACCGGGGTCGCGTCAGCTCGCGCCAATCGGCGAACGTGCCGTCGCAGTCGATGATCGGCGACGTGGTGTGCGGACTGCACAGCGACCGCCAGGCCGGCTGGCGGTGGGCCACCAGCGGATGGTCGCGGGGCAGCATCGGGAGCGCCATCACGCCGCCGCTGGCGGTCAGCCCGGCGCCGATCAACGCGGTCATTGCCGCGGCGTCGAGGCCAAGCGGACGAAAGCTCGGCGTCTGCTCGTTGACCATCGCTCGCAATCCCTCCGGCGTCTGGACCAGCGGCAGGCCGCCGACCAGCTGCCGACCGCGCCAGACCAGGCAGACGCGGGCCGAGCCAGCCGGCGCGAACGCGTCGCGCCAGTTCGACAGCCAGGCGTGGGTCATGAACGGATCGCCGGCCCCGGCGAGCTCATCCCAGGCCGGTGCCAGCTCGGCCAGACGCCGCTCGTCGCTGACCCATTCCACCCGTTCGCTCATGGCGACGACCTCCCGGGTAGAAGCCGGCGGGCGCTGTGCAGGCCCTCGGACAGCGCGGCCCGCGGACCCCGGCGCATCCCGCGCGCCCATATGAGCTCACGCTCACCGGTGCTCAGAGCGCGCTTGTACGGCGCGTCGCCGCACAGCAGGTCATACACGTCCAAGCCGCGGTCGGAGCACGCCTGCATGCACTCAACGTGGGTGAGAAAGCCTGGCTTGCGGCGGTTGTCGCTCGCCTGGGCCAGGCCGCCCTGCCAGAACAGCATGTCGTCGGCGTCGCGCACGTTGTACAGGCAGCCGATCGTCTCGGTGGCGCTACGCACCCGAAACAGCTGGATCTCGTCGGTGACGAGCAGGCGGTCGATCAGATCGCGGGCGAAGCCGAGTCGGCGGGGACTGGCGAACGCCCCGGGCTCCCCGGCGGCCCGCCAGCGGGCCTGATGCAGCGACACGAGCTCCTCGAAGATGTCATGCGCGTGCTCGGGCGTGCGCGCCCATTCCGAGCTGACGTCCCCGTAGAGCCGAAGGCTGCGGCGAACGTGGTACGGCGTCTTGCCCGGCAGCGTCGCGAGCACGTCGCTCCCCGACGCTCGCGCCTGGGCCAGGTCGACCATCGGGCTCGGTTCCGAGCGAGCCACCAGCGACGGTTCGGCCGCGGCGAACGCGGCGTAGTGAACCGGCAGCCAGCCGTCGAGGCGCAGCTCGGAGAATCCGCGCTCCCGGCGCAGGCGCGCGACCAGGGCGCTCGCCGCCGGCGGCCGGTCGGATTCCGCGCACAGCAGCCCGTTGCGCTCCACGGCCACCTCCTCCTCCTGCGGTCCTCCCGCCGTGCCGAGGTACAGCCGGGTGAGCGTGATGCGGCTCCGACGCGCGCGCCCGCTGACCAGCAGCGCGGCCGCGACGGGCTCCCCGTCGCGGCGGACGATCGCGCAGCGGTGCGGCAGCGAGTCTCCGTAGTGGGTCAGCCACACGTCGGTCCAGGCCCAGCGACACACGAGCGGTGCGGTTGGGTTGGCGCGCTCGAGCGCCGCCCACACCTCGGCGGCGTGCTCGCGCTGCGCGGCGCCGATCAGCTCGACGTGCAGCGACGCATCGTGGCTGCCCGTCGCCCTCATCGCCGGGGAACGATAGCCGCGAGCCGGACTATGCTGAGGACGTGCCGCTGGGCTCCGAGCACCTGCGGCTGCGTGACCGCGCGGCCACGGCCCTGGAGGCGAGCGGGCTCGGCGCGCTCGTGCGCCGGGTGGGGGTGTGGCGGGGGCTGCTCATCCTCAACTACCACCAGGTGGCCAACGCCGAGAGCGATCTCATCGATCCAAGCCTATGGAGCGCGACCCAGGAGCAGCTCGACGAGCAGCTGCGGTTCCTGACCCGCCATCTGGAGGTGGTGGGCCCCGAGGTGCTCGGCTCCGGGCCGCCGGCCCGCGCCCAGGTGATGCTGACCTTCGACGACGGCTATCGCGACAACCACGATCTGGCCCTGCCGGTCCTGCGGGGGCACGACGTCCCGGCCGTGTTCTTCGTGACCTCGGGCTTCCTGGATGAGCCCACGCTGCCGTGGTGGGGCGAACTGCACTGGATGCTCACGGCCAGCGAGCGGACGTCCCTGACCCTGGAGCGCTGGCCGGCTGGCCCGGATGGCGGGACAGTGATCCTCGACGGCTCCCGGGCCACGCTGGAGCGGCTGCGCGCCGGCTATGAATCGGTCGCACCGTCGGACCAGCAGGCCTTCATGGACGAGGTCGCGGCGGCGCTCGGCGTCGATCGGCCGCGGGATCGCGGCGACGCGGTCTGGATGACCTGGGACATGGTGCGCGCCTTACGCGACGCCGGGATGACCATCGGGGGTCATACCGCGACCCATCCGCGCCTGGCCGATCTGCCGGCCGACGAGCAGGCCCGTGAGGTTGACGCCGGCCTGCGCCGCCTGCAGGACGAGCTGGACGAACGGCCAACCCTGTTCAGCTATCCCTACGGAGGGCGTGACGCGTTCGATCAGCGGACGGTGGCTGCGCTGCGCGACGCCGACATCCGCTTCGCGTTCAGCTACTACGGCGGTTACAACAGAAACAACTCATGGGACCCCTACGATCTCAAACGCGTCTCGGCCACGGCCACGGCCACGCCGGCGCGGCGCCGGGCCATGGTCACGCTGCCGCGGCAGTTCGCGCGCTGGTGAGCAGCCCTCAAGTCGGGCCATGTGCGCGCCGAAGGCAACTGTGGTGATGCACGCGTGAGGCGGCTGGCGGCCGTCTGCTTCTGGACCAGCGCGGCGGGCGCGGGCTGGGTGCTGGCCGGGTATCCGGCCTGGCTGGCCGGCCGGCCGGCGCGGCGGTCGCGAGCCGCGGACATCGAGCCGACGGTCTCGATCATCGTGCCCACGTATCGTGAGTTCGAGACCATGCCGATCAAGGTCCGCGCGCTCGCGCAACTGCAGTATCCGTCCGACCGCCTGCAGGTGATCGTCGGCGTCGACGGCGATCCGCGGCTGGTCGAGCTGGCGCAGGCGGCGGCTCCCGACGCTCGGGTCGTGTTACTGGCCCAGCGCAGCGGCAAGGCCGCGGCGATCAACGCCGCCCGGGGCGAGGCCAGCGGCGAGATCCTGGTGCTCACCGACGCCAACAACGTGCTCGCCCCCGACAGCGTGCGCGCCGCCGTCCGGCACTTCGCCGATCCCGAGGTCTGGGCGGTGGCCGGCCAACGCGAGGAGTCGGGCAGCGCCTATGACCGCTACGAGGATCTCCTGCGGCGCCTGGAGGCGCGCTCGGGGAGCGTGGCGGCGATCTCGGGAGACTTCATCGCCGTGCGCCGCTCGCGCATGCCCGAGCTGCCGACCGGAGTGGTCAACGAGGACCTGTGGCTGCTGCTCACGCTCGTGCGCGCCGGAGGCCGGGTGACCTACGAGTCGCGCGCGTCCTCGATGGAGCCGGGCCTGGAGACCTCCGCCGAGGTGTCGCGGCGCTCGCGTATCGGCGCCGGCCGGCTCCTGCTGGCCTCCGAGCTGCGGGGACTGCCGCCGGCCTTCGCCGGGCGCGTGCTCTCGCACAAGTACGGACGGCTGGCGCTGCCCTTCCTGATGCTCGGCGCGCTCGGCTCGTCGCTGGCCCTGCGCTCGGCGCGGCCCTACCGACTCGCCGCGGGCGCCCAGCTCGGCGTCTACGGCCTGGCCGGGCT
>Ga0302326_10022485_pt1 | contig 12889 bp, 7 predicted proteins | sample Palsa_T0_3_FD_202264 | JGI IMG/M metagenome (GOLD analysis project Ga0302326, IMG submission 202264) | Peat permafrost microbial communities from Stordalen Mire near Abisko, Sweden - Palsa_T0_3 | ecosystem: Environmental > Terrestrial > Soil > Palsa > Peat permafrost | place: Sweden: Abisko... | reverse complement strand
CCTCCACTACGCTGCGCTCCGGCCGGGATGACACATCTGTTTAGGTACCGAGATCCCAGTCCCAAACAGATGTGTAGGTACCAACACCCAAATCCTAGACAAATGTGTCATCCCGACCGGAGCGCAGCGTAGTGGAGGGACCTGCTGTTCATCATCCGCATCATCGAACCTGGATGGAAGCATTACCCTCGCCTTTGTCATCCCGACCGAAGCGTAGCGAAGTGGAGGGATCTGCGGTGCGCCCGTCGGCGCTCCCGAATTCTCTCTGTAAAACCTCAACCCCTAAACAGATGTGTCATCCCGACCGGAGCGCAGCGTAGTGGAGGGACCTGCTGTTCATCATCCGTGGCATCGAATCTGAATGGAAGCACTACCCTCCCCTTTGTCATCCCGACCGAAGCGTAGCGCAGTGGAGGGATCTGCAGTTCAACGGACCTTTCCTGGAAATGTTTTCGACAAAGTGGGAGATCTTCTTTCGGTTCTCACCGGAGACTACCGCGGCTCGCCGTACGGAACGTCTTTGCCATGCGGCCTGACTACGCCGGTGAGCTTCACTCGGCTTCCGTCCACGGTCTTGATTCGGTTATCAGCAAATTTCCAGTCTCGCGCATTCCCAATGAAGCCGGCCGTTTTCGCCTCAATATCCACGTGGTCGAGCCTGAAGTTGTCCAGCGTGGCGTTGGGATATGCGCTGACGTTGAAGGCCTGCGTCGCCCCAGTCGCCTTGATGTTCCAGATGTGTACATCGCTGAAATGCGGCAGGCCCTGTTGTTCGGGAACTCTCGTGGTCAGCGTAATCCAGTAGGGAGGAACATTCTTCGATCCCGCCGGCAGCGTTGCGTAACTATAGCTGGGATTCCAATTCATCGTGATGTGGATCGGAATGGCAACTCCCACCAGAGTCAGGTCATGGATCCGGATATCGCTGGCGGTTCCTCCGCGAGTATGGGCAGACTTGAAGAGCACTCCTGAGGGAACGCCCGACAACGCGGTCAGGTTATAAGCCTCGATGTTACGAAACCCACCAGAGGTCTCGCTGCCAATGGTGACTGCCGCCGCGCCGCGGCGAATGATCGAATCGCGAAGCACGATATCTGTGGTGGGGCGGTTTACCCGCAATCCGTCGGAGTCGCGTCCCGCCTTAAGGCACAGGGCATCGTCATTCACATCGATATCGGCATTCTCCACCAACACCTTGCGTGAAGAATCAATGTCGATGCCGTCGGTCGACGGGCCTTTGCCGCCTTCATTGTTGCGAATGATAACCCCATCGATGATCACTCGTTCCGAGTAGAGCACCTGGACCGTCCAGAAGCCGGAGCGTTTCAGCACCAGCCCACCGCCCAGGCGAATGTCTGATGAATTCTGCAGCAGAAGCAGGCGCGGCCGCCGGGCATCATAGTCGGAGGCCCAGCGAAGTCCCTTTGGCTCGTAGACGGCGCGAAGATCCCAATAGGATTTCCACCAGATGGGCCCGTCACCGTCGATCGTTCCCTTACCCGTAATCGTGACATGGTGCTGATCGCGCACGTTGATTAAGGCTGATGGCCACGTCATTTCGATCCCGGCAATGCGCGTAGGCAGCATGGGGTAATCGCCCAGCTTCTGCGAACCGGTCAGGGTAACCCCTTCGTCGATTTCGAACGTGATCCCGGACTTCAGGAAAAGCGATCCGGTCAGATAGTTACCCGGTCTGAGACTTACCGTACCTCTCGACTTTGCAGCTGCATCGATCGTCTTCTGAATGGCGACAGTGTCGAGCGTTGAACCATCGCCCTTCGCTCCATAGTCGTTAGCCAGGAAGCTTTTGACGGCTGCATGCGCAGCACACGCGGTCAAAAAAAGAGCACAAACAAAAGTATGAGCGCAGCGGTTCATTATGGCTTTGCTTCACTGACCAGGCGGATGGATCCCATCAGACCCGATGGGACGGGCGTGACCTGGTCCAGATCCTGCATCTGAAAGCGGTCTCCATATCTTGCGATTAACGGCTTGTAGTCATGGCGCGGCAGTGCCGCCCACGCATTGATGGCGGTGTTGTAAACCTTGATCACGAGATGGTTCTGTCCTTGTTTCAGAAAACCGGTCACGGAGAGTTTGTAAGGCGGATGCCACAGCGACCCCACGCGGCGACCGTTAATAAAAACAATGGCCGCTTCTCGCACCGGTGGATCGTACCAGGCTCTCATGCCCGGGCCTGTGCTGCCGGTTGGCTCGGTGAGAGGTCTTCCGCCGTCGACTTCAAGAAGGGTTTTGCCCAGCGGTACCTTGCCGAGGTTCAGATTCCGCTCGTATACGGCCTCTCCCGAGTAAAACCTGGTGGCGGGATCATTGGTCCAGTCCGTCAGCGTATTTTCGGAGATTGATTGATTTGTCGCCGTGAAGGTGACCTTCCAGTCCGCGCTCAGGTCGGCGATCTCGGTAGGAGTGTGCGGTGTGGCTGCACGGGCAGGTTTGTCGTCGAAAACGAAAACGGCCGATTCGTAAGCAGCTAATTGCAGCGCGACGGAGGCCGGATTGGTGACGCCCACAGCAGCCCCGGTATCAACATCCCACCGCTGGCCATATTGATGAGTGGTCGCGAAGCTTGCCTCAGTACTGACAGGATGGTTCGATGTGTTGGCGACGAAGTAGATGTCCGCGGCGGGCAGCCTGCGGCGAATGAAGCCAACGTCACCGTTAGAACCCTGCAGCTGAAAGTCAGGGGACAAGGCTTTGTGTAAGGCCTCTCCCACAGCCGATTCGTCAGCAACAAAGGTCAATTTGGAACTTTCAAAGAGCTGGCGAGAGAGCGACGCAATCTCCGGCACGCTTTGTCCATCTGCCTCGAGCGAAGGAGGGCGCCCGACCGAAATGGCTTTACCGCCGCCAGCCACGTACTGCTGAATCTTGCGCAGAGTTTGGAGAGGTATGCGATCGGTCGGAGGAATCACGAGAACTGGATAGTGAACCCCAATCTTGTCGATCGTGTCGGCATCGATGTAATCAATGTTGTATCCCGCGGAGAGGATCGCAGACATGAGCGAGGGGGTGACCAGTCGAGTCATCTCCGCGGTAACGCTCACCTTGCCGGGCCGAAAGCTTGCCCACGCATCGTCGGTCGGCAACAGCAGCGCGACCTGGTTCGCGGGTTGACCCTGGCGAAGAAGAAAGCTGGTTCGCTGGATGTACCGCGTGACATCCGGCATCACGGGATGCCAGGGATTATGGTCGTTGAAAACCGCGGCAGCATAAAGCGACCAGCCCGGCTCGCCCACTGGTGCAGGGGAATACGGCCAGCCGTGACCGATGATCTGATTGGTGCCAATCAGGAAATGCAGATCCACTTCCGCCTTCATATCCAACGGCGTAGCCCGAAACGCCGGGGAGTGAAGCCAGGTAAACGTCTCGGCAGAAGTAACGTTGTTGCCGAAAAGATGGTTGGCGGAAGTAGCCCAACGGAGAGTAGAGAAAGCTCGCCAGTGGGGTCCCTCGCCCTCGGGGAGCGTGACCAATCGCTGGCTGGATAAACTCACAGCCGGCTCCCCGTAAGTCTGCGAACGGAATTTGGTGTGATGGGCGATGGCCCAGGCATTGATCTGGGTAAGGTAGTTCTCGTCGACCAGTTCGGTCAGCGTTTTCCCCCAATCATGGCGAACGCGTTCTGCTTCCGGGGTACCGCCGGCAAACAGCTCAGGCAGGTGAGGCAGCAAATCGTAACCACGGCGTTTGCTAAATTCGGCGGCCAGGCCCGGTGTCCAATCAGCGCCATAGGCTTCGAGCGAATCGGAGAAGACCGCGTAAGGGGGTGTCGCGCCAAAAGCCCTAACCAGCGGCTCCCCGACTGCGTTGAGGTGGGTCGCTACGGCCTGGTGGCTGAAAGGGTCCAGAACCCAGCCTTCGGCGCCAACCGAGGCTCGTTTTACCTGTTGCCCGGTGTGGCTGGCGATAAAGACCAGAGCGGTGCGTGGGCCCGTGGCTGGCGCAATATCCTTCGTTTGACCGGGCGCCAGTAGCTGAGCCGAAGGTGCCTCCCAATGCTTTGGCTCTCCATTGACGAGCGAAATGGAAAGTACTGATTCACCTTCCGCCAATGGGAACGCCGGCAGGCTTGTCGCACCTGGCGCAAGCGGCAACTCTGCGACGCGAACGCGTTCTGCTGCTTCCTGGAGAGTGGTTGCCGGACCTCCATAAGGCCAACCGCTGCCTAAAGTCACGTCGAGTCGAAGACCGAGCCTGCGCGCCTGGCTCGCGGCGTAGCTTACGCAATCCAACATGGGCGGGCTCAGAAACCGCTCATTGACCAGATGTCTTGCCGGGTCGTCGACCACCTGGGGATAAACGAAAGCCAACTCCGCTCCCCCGATGCCGTCTGCCTTCATTTGTTCAAGTTCGTGGAGGATCTCAGGCTTTTCGACGGCCGGACCGAACCACCACCAACGCATCATGGGTCTTGAGTCGGCCGGCGGATTTTCAAAGTTGCTCTTCAGCGTCGCAATCGTTGTCTGCGCGGTCAGCGGGCGCGCCGGCGTTGTGCCCAGGAGAGCACCGAGAAGGCACGCTGCAGACAAGAATTTGTTACGAGCCAGGAGCAGCTGGGTCATAGACGCCAGCGAAATTCTAGTTCATTGGAAAGTCGGTTTCAAATGGGAATAGCCGGCCGGCATCACTCGTCCCTGAGCAAACGCGCAGGGTCAATGCTCAAAGCATGACGCGCAGGAATCCATGTCGCCGCGAGGCCCAGCAAGGCCATGGTGAGAATCACCCCGCCGAGCACCAGAGGGTCACGCGGCGTAGCTTCATAGACGACTTGCGCAAGTAAGCGGCTTGCCAGCACCCCCGACACCAGGCCAGCTACGGAACCGGAAAGCAGCAAGATCAACGGGCGGCCGAGCGCAGAGCGCATCAGTTGCACTCGCTCTGCGCCCATAGCCACACGAATTCCCAACTCCTTCATGCGCCTTGAGACGCTGTAGGCCGCCATGCCGAAGACGCCGGTGACCGCCAACATGGCCGCCAGCAAACCCATGATGCCCAGCGCGGCGGTGGCCGCGCGTGCTGGGAACAGGGCCAGGTCAAGCGCATCCGGCCAGCTATGGATCATAAAGGGAATATTGCGGTCGACGCTGGTGAGAGCATGGTCGAGTGCGGCCGCCATTTCGCTCGGCGGCAGGGAAGAACGAACGACCAGCACTGTCTCGTTGTTGTTGATTTGCTGGGTCAGCGGAAAGAACATTGCTGGCTGCGCATCCTCGGTCAAGCTCTGGTATTTTCCATCTTCCACCACGCCGACAATTTCTATCGGGTCTTTGTCTCCATGCAACAGAAAACGGTGCCCCACTGCGTGAGCGGTTCCAAACATCATGCGCCCAAAGGCAGCGTTGACCAGCGCAACTCGAGGCGACTTGGCATCATCATGCCAGGTAAAATTCCGGCCCGAAAGCAATCGGGTGCCTGCAGCCTCTAAATATCCGGGAGAGATAGAGAAATTCCGGCCGTCTAACACTTGATCAGAGGAACGGAACTCAGTGGTGCCTTCTCGATAGACCGACATACTTCCACAGCAATCGCTACCCAACAGCGTCCGGTCCATAATTCCCACCGCCGACACGCCTGGAAGGCGAGAGGCTGCCTCCAATATGCGCTTTTGTACCGGCAGGAATTGGTCTTCCACATACCCGGCCATATTCAATTCAGTTGCTGCCAGCATCACACCTTCCGGTTGAAAGCCAAACGGCGCGTGCAGGGAACGTTCCATTCCCCGCAAAGCTACCAGGGAGCCCGTCACCAAAAGCGTACAGAGGGCAATCTGAACGCACAGCAAAAAATCCCGCAAGGCAAAGTGTCGAAAGTTTGTCACGGCGTTTCCACCGTTCTTGAGAACCTGCGCCGCGTCGGATCTCTGGATCTGCCGCGCCGGCAACAGGCCAAACAACATGCCGCTGCCCAGAGACAACAGCAACGCAATCACGTAGACCTTTGCATCGGGAAGGACAGTGACATGGATAGGGAATTCCGCGAAAGGCTGCCAGCGGCTAAGCGTTTGCAGCAACCCCGCGGCAAACAATGTTCCTGCGATTCCACCCAGTAAAGAAACAATGACAGCTTCAGTCAGCAATCCACGAAGGATATTCCAGCGGGAGGAGCCTATGGACAGCCGAATGGCTAACTCGCGGCTTCGGTCAGCCGCACGCACGGCAAAGATACTCCCCAGGTTGGCGCATGCTGCCAGCAACACCAGGGACGCCAGCACCATGATTCCGGCCAGGAAGGAACGAATCGGGTCGCCCCACGAATCGCCCATCAATCCTGGCTTCACGAGGCGGGCAGTCAGGTCATCATCCGAAGTCGGGTATTGTTTGGCCAACTGGGCAGAGATCGTACTCAGGTCATCGGTTGCCTGCTGGGGTGTCACCCCGGGCTTCAGCCGGCCCAATATCCAAGGATTGTGAGTATTGCGGTTCTCCAGGTAATGTCTGCTGAATCCGATCTGGGGCGCATTGACCATGGGAATCCAAAAGTCCGGCCAGAAAAATATCTCGGTTCCATGGAATTGCTTTGCGGCAACCCCGATCACCGTGAAGGGCTGCTGGTTAAGATCGACCTTCTTGCCAACAATGTTCGGGTCGCCGTCGAATCGTGTGTGCCAGAAGTCATAACTCAGAACAATGTATGGGGCCGAGTTTATGCCATGCTCGTCGCTCAAATGAAAGAGCCGGCCCAAAGCGGGCTGCACGCGCAGCATGTCGAAATAATTGCCGGAGGCAAGGTAGCCGAAGTTCCTGGTGGTGGTCGTTCCAGTCGTGATAGCCACCCTGGTTGTATCGTATGCTGCCAGCCCGCTGAAGGTGCGGTTGCGCTCACGATAGTCGAGGTAGTCCGGATACGATTGGAAGTAGCTGCCGTGCTGCTTGTGCTCCACGTTAAAGAGGCTTTGCGGGTCGGGCACGTTCAGCGGGCGCAAAATCAGTCCGTTCAGCACGCTGAATACCACGACATTTGCCCCAATGCCCAGCGCCAGTGTCGTTACGGCGGTGATGGTAAAGCCAGGATGCTTAAGAAGCTGCCGCCACGCGTAGCGGATGTCCCGCCAAACGCTTTCCAACGCAAGGGACATGTCCATGGCCGCTACTCGCTCCTTGGCGACTGTCGGATTGCCAAAGCGTAGCAACGCATGACGCCTTGCTTCTTCCTGAGACATGCCCGCGGCGATGTTGTCTTCGGTACGCATTTCAATGTGTGACTGAAGTTCAGCCTCAGCTTCCTGGTCCACTCGAGAACGGGAAAACAGGTTCGTGATTCGGCGAAGAACTGACATAACATCCCTCACGCGTAACGAAGTATGGCGCGAACGCCCTTCACCAGCTGTTCGAAGCTCTTCTCGGCTTCCTCCAACTGCTTCCGGCCCACAGGAGTCAATTTGTAATATTTAGCTCTGCGGCCTGTCTCAGTAAGAGACCACTCGGAGCGAACCCATCCGTTCTGCTCCATGCGGTGCAGAGCGGGATACAGCGACCCCTCTTCCACATTCAGTAGCTCATCGGATGCTCTTTCAATATGGAGCACGATGCCGTAACCGTGCAGCGGCCCAACCTGCGACAGCGTCTTGAGAACCAAAAGGTCCAAACTTCCTTGAAGATCGTTCCTGGCCACGCGACTTACCCCTACACATCTCAGTATCGTCCTGAAGATACACCTAGAAGTCAAGGGATGTCGAGTCGCCGTCAGGCTTATGAGAAAATGCCCTGCAAAGGATGGAACCTCATGGTCCGACGAATCGCATTTGCTGTCTTCGCTATTTCCGCTAGTGGAGTGTTGGCGCAATCTCCTGCCCCGCGCCCGAAATTCGACGCATTTGAAGTAGCGACCGTCAAGCCGGCGGATTCTGGCCCCAAGAGCGGCCGGTACATCGTCATGCAGGGCACGAATCGTTTTGTCGAGAAAGACTACACGCTGAAGCTGCTGATCGCCGCCGCTTACGATCTCAATCCCCGAACCATTTCCGGTGGTCCCGCATGGCTCAGCGACGACCACTATGACATTCTCGCAGTGACCCCCGGGGAAGTCCGGCCCAACCATGATGAGCAGATGTCGATGCTCCGTAGCCTTCTGGCGGATAGGTTCAAGCTCACGTTTCATCGTGAACAGAAAGTGTTCTCCATCTACGAACTCCAGGTCGCAAAGGGTGGTCCCAAGCTGAAAGAAACCGCATCGCATCCTGACGACCCTGCAGTCGTGGGACCGGGTGTGGTCTATCCCCAGCGCATTGTGCTCCCGGGGCGAAACGCGACCATGGGAAATTTTGTATCCCTGCTGCAGCGTGCGATCCTCGATCGCCCGGTCGTCGACAAGACGGGCCTTTCAGGAAAGTACGACTTTGATCTCGAGTGGGCCCCGGATGAAACTCAGTTTGGTGGCGACGTTCCGCCCGCATCCGCGGCAGCGCCCAGCCCACCGCTTTTTGAGGCGATCCAGCAGCAACTTGGGCTCAGGCTGGAAGCGACCAAGGGTCCGGTCGACGCGCTCGTCGTCGATACAGCGGAACGGCCCACGGCCAACTGACCGAACCGGACATGAGACTCGAATTCCTTCGTGAGCGCCTTCCGCACCTGGGAAGGAGTTCCCCCAGCCCATTGGCGCGGAGCCCAACAAGCAAAAGCCGTTTCCTAGCCTTTCCTCTGTATCAAATCCCCGGGTGCCCTATATCTCGCTCGTTTTTCGCGAGATGTGGGATACCACTGCTGTAAAGCGCTATCGTTCCCCTCCCAATCGGCACTTGAGGTTGAGAGTCGTGGTATCCCACATCTCGGAAAAAACGAGCGAGATACCCCGAATTTCCTCTACGCGGCCCTAGACATGACTGCGCGTGCGCCTTTCTTTAAGAAAAGGCGCATGAAGTATGCAGAACCCAATAACCTCGACAGGAAATCGGGGATATGGGGTACCCTGACGTTCGTTTTCCCGGCAGCCGAGCAGTGTTTATTCTTGCGCCTCGCCAGCCACAGTCCTGATAAGTTTGCTGACGCTGTGGGCGACACTGAATGACTCCTCGACAGAGGAAGAATCGAGCAGCCCGAGCCCGCAGGTCGCCGTGATCATCGCCCCCTGGGCAAGTTGCTGCGGGTCGCCGGCCAGCGACGCTGCTTTCAGCCACCGAATAAAGATACTCCCTGAATCGACCTCGTTCAGGCTCGGCCAGGTGGGGACGATTCCATAAGCGACGATTCCCCCCTGATGCACGAAGTCGCGCGCGTGCGCATCAGCAAAGAAAAGGTCAAGCCCTTCATGGGCATCGAACGAAAGGATATCCGGTTTTGCCCGGCACATGCGTTCGAACGGACGCGCTGCGCAGCAATGCAATCCGGCGTAGGCTCCGCGAACCCGTGCATCCTCAAGTGTAACCGCCACTGCGCTAAGCCTTTGCTCTTCGGAAACGGCGTTTGCGCTGGTCGCCTCCAGGCACAGGGCCGGCTCATCGACAAACAGCAGCACCGGCAGACCGGCGCGCTTGAGCCGATCGATCTGCCAGCAGATCATCTGCGAGACGTGGAATGCGATCGCGGCAAAAAGAGCAGGATCAAAGAGGAACGGGCGACCCTGGTGAAACAAGTACGCCGAAAGCGTGATTGGACCCTCGATCTGGCCCTTAACGGCGACCGCAGACCCAAAGAGACCAGATGATAGCGCTTCTTCGAACGCACCAAAACCTGCTGCGTGCGCTGCGGTCAACTCTCCGCTGCTTCGGTGGAGAATTTCGAGCATCGAATCGATCCGGCCTGCTTTTACCTGATAACCGTAGCCTTCATTGCGCGGCTCAATCAGGTCCGCCACAATCCCCAGGCCCTGGCCGACGGCACGCTCCCGTTCTGAGAGTTGTGGCAACTGAGGCCAGAAGGGAATCTGCGCCGAGAATTCGGCAACCGATCGAATTGCGGAGGGAGCAGAAGTGAAAGGCAGGCTGCCTATGCCCGTGACCGCGCCCGAGGGGCTAAAGGGCATTCGGCTGCCAGGAGATGGAATATCTGAAGAGCGCACACCTCCAATTCTCGCAGAAACCATTGCACTTACGCCCTGCGGAGGCCGCCTCGACCCGCTCAAGCCGATACGTTGACTGTCTCGTTATAATAAAAGAGGCGCAGTACGGCAGAATATGGCTGCCCGTTCATGCCCAACGTTGTCATGCTTACGACTACCGGGGAAAAATGACCAAAATCAACCAACATCCTTTGGAAAAGATCCTTGAAAATCGAATCGCCATCATCGATGGAGCGATGGGCACCACCATCCGCACCTACGGTATGAAGGAAGCCGACATCCGCGGGGACCGTTTCAAGGACTCGACCAAGGACCTGCTGAACAACGGCGACCTGTTCTCCTTGACGCAGCCGGACATGATCTGTGACATCCATCGCCGGTTTTTGGAAGCCGGGGCGGACATCATCGAGACCAACACCTTCGGCGCGACCAGCATCACCCAAAGCGAATTCTTTGTGGAGGACCCGCGGGAGCACGGCGGTCGCAAGGACCCGGCGTTTTACCAAAAGGTCATCGACGATCCGTTCCTCAACAGCCTGGCCTGGGAGATTAATGAAAAGTCGGCGCAGCAATGCCGCGAATGGGCCGATCGTGTAGGAACCGCAACCTCGCGCCAACGGTTTGTCGCCGGGGCCATCGGGCCGCTAACGGTGTCGCTCTCGAATTCTCCGGATGCTGATGATGCAGGCTTCCGCGTGGTTACCTTCGATCAGGTGAAGGCCGCCTATGCGCATGAGGTACGCGCTCTCATTGCCGGCGGTGTCGATCTGCTTCTGGTGGAGACGATCTTCGACTCGTTAAATGCCAAGGCGGCCCTGGTCGCCATCCGCGAGGTATTTGATCAGGATGGCAAGACTCTGCCCGTGATGATCTCGGCGGCGGTGGGGCGTGGCGGCGAAACGCTGATTTCCGCCCAGACAACCGAAGCTTTCTGGAACGCAGTGGAGCATGTGAAGCCCCTGTCGGTGGGCCTGAATTGCTCTTTGGGTCCCGATCTGATGTATCCGTTCCTGGAAGAGCTCTCGGAGAAGGCGAACGTGGCCATCTCCTGCTACCCCAATGCCGGCTTGCCCAACCCGTTGTCTGAGACCGGGTTCGATCTGGGGCCGAGCGACATGGCCCGCTATCTGGGTGACTTCGCCCGCGGAGGGCTGATCAATATTGCCGGCGGTTGCTGCGGTAACACGCCCGAGCACATCGCGGCCATTGCCAAAGCGCTCGAAGGCAAGCCCCCGCGTGAGTGGGGAACCACGCTTGTTGGGGGATCCTACGCCCGCCACAATGGGAGCCGAGCGTGAGCGTAGCGGAAGTCCCGGAAACGCAGGTAGACACGAAGGAAGAAACGAAGCCGCTCCGTTTGTCAGGGTCGCAGCCCTTCACCCAGCAACCCGGCGTCTACATCATGATCGGTGAGCGGACCAATGTGGCCGGTTCGCCCCGGTTCGCCAAGCTGGTAAAGGAAGGCAAATTCGAAGAGGCGGTCAGCGTCGCCCGGCAGCAAGTGGAGAATGGGGCCAACATTCTCGACATCTGCATGGACGAGGGCATGATCGACGGCGTCGCGGCAATGTCCCGCTACCTGCAATTGCTGGCCAGCGAGCCTGAGGTTGCCAAGCTACCCTTCATGGTGGATTCCTCCAAGTGGACGGTCATCGAGGCCGGGCTCAAATGCCTGCAGGGCAAGGGCATCGTCAATTCGATCTCCCTCAAAGAAGGCGAAGAGAAGTTTCGTCAAAACGCTGCGACGGTGTTGAAGTATGGCGCGGCGGCCGTGGTGATGGCTTTCGACGAGCAGGGCCAGGCCGCGACCTACGAAGATAAGACCCGCATCTGCGAGCGTGCTTACAGGATCCTGGTCGACAAAGTCGGATTCCCGCCAGAAGACATCATCTTCGATCCCAACATTCTCACCGTTGCGACAGGCATGGAGGAGCACAACAACTACGCGGTTGACTTTATCAACGCCACTCGTTGGATCAAGGCCAACCTGCCGCACGCCAAGGTGAGCGGCGGCGTATCGAACATCTCCTTCAGCTTTCGCGGCAACAATAAGGTGCGCGAGGCCATGCACTCTGCCTTCCTCTATCACGCCATCGAGGCGGGCATGGACATGGGCATCGTGAATGCCGGCATGCTCGAGGTTTACGAGGAGATTGACCCTGAGCTGAAGGTGCTGGTTGAAGACGTGCTGCTCAACCGCCGTCCCGACGCGACCGAAAGGTTGGTGGAGTACGGCGAAACCCTCAAGAGCGCCGGCGTCGAGGTAACTGAAAAGAAGGCCGAAGAATGGCGCAGCGGCACCGTCGAGGAACGTCTTTCTCATGCGCTGGTCAAAGGCATCGATGCGTTCATAGAGATTGATACCGAGGAAGCCAGGGTCAAGCTCGGGCGCCCCCTGTTGGTGATCGAAGGCCCGTTGATGGCGGGCATGAGCGTGGTGGGCGATTTGTTTGGAGCGGGCAAGATGTTCCTGCCCCAGGTGGTCAAGTCTGCCCGGGTCATGAAGAAGGCGGTGGCCCACCTGACTCCGTTCATGGAAGCGGAGAAGGTCGCGATGGCGGCGGCCGGCGAAGTGGTCAAGGCGCAGGGAAAAATCGTGCTGGCCACGGTCAAGGGGGACGTTCACGACATCGGCAAGAACATCGTTGGCGTGGTCCTCGCCTGCAACAACTATGAGGTCATCGACCTTGGGGTCATGGTCTCGAGTGAAAAGATCCTGGAACGCGCCAAGGCGGAGAAGGCGGACCTCATCGGCCTGAGCGGTCTAATCACACCATCTTTGGATGAGATGGTGCATGTGGCCCGGGAGATGGAGCGTCAGGGTTTCAAGTTACCGCTGCTCATCGGAGGGGCAACCACCAGCCGTGCGCACACT
>Ga0302326_10022484_pt1 | contig 12889 bp, 5 predicted proteins | sample Palsa_T0_3_FD_202264 | JGI IMG/M metagenome (GOLD analysis project Ga0302326, IMG submission 202264) | Peat permafrost microbial communities from Stordalen Mire near Abisko, Sweden - Palsa_T0_3 | ecosystem: Environmental > Terrestrial > Soil > Palsa > Peat permafrost | place: Sweden: Abisko... | reverse complement strand
TGCGGCGGCCGGGGGGGCAGCTGGAGTTGGGGTTTGGGGGGAAGGATGAATGTGAATTTGAAACTTGAAGATCGGATAAGGCGGGCGTCGCGCCCGCGCTACTCAGCCTCCAGACTTGTTATTATAAGGGCATGACACCAGTCTCGGCCGGCGCGACAGCGCGCGAAGACTGCCGCGCCATAGCCGCGTTCAGGGGCGAAGGCGGCCCGAGAGCAACCAGCGGCTCCGAGCCTGGCAAGCCAAACCCCAAACTTGACGGTACAGGATTCATCGACAAAATTTTCGGCATGATCCGGAGAATCTTCGGCGGCGCGATCCGCAGCACCTTGGAAGACGTGCTTAAAGAGCCGATGGGCGAACTGAAAGCAGGTCAGGCACGCCTTGAGGTCCGTCTCGACGAGACCAACCAGAAAATTGCGGTTCTCGGCGCGCGGCTCGACGGCCGCATCGATGGGCTGGATAAGAAGATCGGAGATCTGACCACCCAGCAAAACCGCATGGTCGAAGAGATCGCCGGCTTGAAGCGTGACCAAAAATCGGCTGACGTGGTGGAGCGGCGGCTCGCGCGCATCGAAGACCGCGTTTTCGCTCGCGCTGGATAATAGTAGAAGCGGCTACCTTTCGCGACTGGTTGTCGCGTCTACTTCGTCATTCCGATCGTTTCCAGCCACGTCTCCACCAACTGAGGCCAGGCTGTCACCGGAAATTTCGTGCGGCGCAGGCCGAAGGCGTGGCCGCCTTGGGCGTACAAGTGCATCTCCACGGGAACACCTACCCTCTTCAGGGCGGCGTAGTAGGATAGCGAGTCCTCTACCCTGTCCACGTGGTCGTCCTCGTCCTGGAGCAAAAATGTGGGCGGGGTATCGCGGGTGATGTGGCTGTCGATGTCTGGATTCAGCGCGATGCTATTGTCGGCGAGCGACAGATGGCCGGGATAGAGGGCGACCCCGAAGTCCGGGCGACAGCTTTCCTGGTCGGCGGCGTCCACCGCGGGGTACAGGCGATGCGAGAAATGCGTGCTCATTGCGGCCACCAGGTGGCCGCCGGCTGAAGAACCGAGCACGCCAATCTTGTGGGGATCGATATGCCACTCGGCGGCGTGAAAGCGGACGAGGCCGAGCGTCCGCTGGGCGTCTTCCAGAGCCATGGGCGACTTCGGATAGGGGCCGGATTTCGGACGGAGTCCGTCACCGGGGACACGGTACTTCAACAGCACAGCGGTGATTCCCCTGGAGGTCAGCCAGTCGCAGACCTCCGTGCCTTCAAGATCAATTGCCAGCATCTCATAGCCCCCGCCGGGAAAAACGACCACCGCGACGCCGGTATTCTTTCCCGTCGGCGCATAGACGGTCATGGTGGGCCGCGAGACCTGCCCCACCCCGATAATCGGGCGGCCGGCAATCAGTTCGTTCGGTCCGGTTGTCCATGTGACCTCCGGGCCCGCGACAGGCTGCGCATCGGGCGGTGTGCCGGGCCATATTGGGATTTGGGGATGGTCTGGCGATGGGGGCCAAGAAGAAAGGCGGAATTTGAATTTGAAACCTGAATTTTGACCGGAGTTTGGATTCGAACCAGGGGATTGGGCGTTGAGGCTGATGCAGGGCAGGCCGGCCAGGGCGATGGAGAGGAAGAGGGAGATGGTCAAGGGCTTCGGCATGGTGCTGGGGATGAGAGGGGCGGTGACGGGGGTTGGGCGAGATTATTGGGGAGGAATCGAGCAGGCGTCGCGAGGGCGCGCCGCCCCACCTTCGGGAAGTCAGCCTCTCCTGCTCGCTCAATTTGATCGGCTGATTATAATTCTATTCAGTTGCGGCCATGCCGCGGCATCGACGGCACGGGCAAGATGCGCGTGCCACGTTGGGGGCGGCGCGTCTACTTTAATTTAGTGCTTGCTTAATTAAGTTTATACTTAAATATGTCGGCATGCAAAGCCTGCTTGCCATCGCCGACCCGACCCGCCGGCGGATTGTTGAACTGCTCGCGGTGCGCGAGCGAACGGCGGGCGAACTCGTCGGTGAATTCGACGTGAGCGCCCCGGCGATTTCCCAGCACTTGAAAGTACTGCGCGAGGCCGGGCTCGTGACCGTCCGCGCCGAGGGCCAGTCGCGCGTGCAGGCGCTCAATCCCGACGGTCTCGGGGACCTGGAGGACTGGCTGGAGAAAACGCGCTCGATCTGGTCGCGGCGGCTCGACGCCCTCGAGCGGGAACTGCGCGCGGAGGACGCGGCGAGCGCCCAGCAGCGGAAAAAGAAAACTTCATCATGAAAATCAACGACCAATCCGGCCAGTTCACCGGCCCGGCCGAGCTGCGCATTGTGCGCATCCTGCCCGGCCCCATCGAGCGCATCTGGGATTATCTCACCGACCCCGAGAAGCGCAGCCGCTGGTTCGCGGGCGGACCAATGGAGCTGCGCCCGGGCGGGAAATTCACCCTCCATTTCCGGCACAAGGATCTCGCGCCGGACGAAACACCGCCGGAACAATACGAGCAGCACAGCATGGACGGGGTTGTCACCCGCTGCGAGCCGCCGCGCCTGCTCGCCTACACGTTTGGCAGCGACGGCGAGTCCGAGGTGACGTTTGAACTCACGCCGCAGGGCAAAGACGTGCAGCTCGTCCTCACCCACCGCGCCACCGGCGGCGACCTGCCCTATATGGCCGATTTTGGCTCCGGCTGGCACACGCATATCGCCCACCTCATCGCCCTGCTCGAAGGCGCTCCGCGCCCGCCCTTCTGGGCGCTCCACACCAAGCTCAAGGCCGACTACGAAAAGCTTCGGATCGCGGCCCAAAAATCCTGAATCAACTCAACCGATCGTCATTCCTGAATCCCAACTGCCATGAAAAACAATTCCACTGATAATCCCACCATCGTCTCCCCGGAAAAATGGCTCGCGGCCCGGCGCGAATTCCTGCGCGAGGAAAAGGAATTTTCCAAGCAGCGGGACCGCCTCGCCGCGCACCGGCGCGAACTGCCCTGGGTCAAGGTCGAGCAGCCCTACGTCTTCGAGTCGCCCCAGGGACGGAGGTCGCTGGCGGAAATGTTCGAGGGCCGCAGCCAGCTCATCGTCTATCATTTCATGCTCGCGGCGGGCTGGGAAGACGGCTGCCGCGGCTGCTCCTTTGTGTCGGACCACTTCGACGGCGCGCTGCCGCATGTGAACGCCCGCGATGTCTCCTTCACCGCGGTCTCGATCGCGCCCCTCGAGGAGATCGAGCGCTATAAGGCGCGCATGGGCTGGAAATTCAACTGGGTGTCGTCACACGGCACCTCCTTCAATCGCGACTTCGGGGTGTCATTCACCGCGGAGGAAGTCGAAGCCGGCCAGGCCGACTACAATTTCGGCCTGAACAAAATCGGGATGGAGGAGATGCCGGGCCTCAGCGTCTTCGCGCGCGGCGCCGACGGCGCCGTCTATCGCACCTACTCGACCTATGCGCGCGGCCTCGACCTGTTGATTGGCGCTTACAACCTCCTCGATCTCGTGCCGCAGGGCCGCGACGAGGATTCCGAGGCTCCGATGAAATGGGTCCGCCTCCACGACCGATACGATCATGTCGCGGTGGCTAACTGAAATCCGCCTGCGCCCCCTCCGCTCGCTGGGGCCGGTCGCACTCCTCGCCCTGGCGCCCAAGTGCGCGGTGTGCGTGCTGGCCTACGCGGGCCTCGGCGCGGCGCTCGGGCTGACCGGCCCGGAAATCTGTGGCGGGGCGATTGGCTCGCCGGCCCCGTGGGCGGCATCGCTCGTGTTGTCCGGCGTCGCGCTCGGGGCAGCTCGAAGGGGTCAGCACGCGTATTGCGATGTCATCCTGGTAGCGCAGGCGTGCCGCCTGCAGTCGTGGAGGAACGCAGCCGGGAGGCAGCGTCTACTTTGGCCGAAAACGGAGAAACGGCCCCGAATCGGGACCGCTTCGGACGCGGGCCCGCGAAGCGGGAGCGCGTCAGCCTCTCTTGCGTGCTCAATTTGATCGGGTGAATAGAATCTCAATCAGTGGCGGCTATGCCGCGGCATCGACGGCACGGGCAGAGATGCCCGGGCCACGTTGAAGTGGCGCGTCGTTTCGACGCGCGCTGTGTCGGCACTGCTCGAACTGGCGTCGCGGGGGCGCGCCGCCCCACCCCAACAGACTACATTCTTACGGCGCCTCGTAGACTTCGATCAGGCCGATGCCGGTGGTGCCGCCGACGCCGGAGAGGACGGCGGTGTAGCCGCCGGGGGGGAGGGTGACCAGGATCGCGGCGTCGTTGGAGCCGGCGACCAGGGGGAAGGCGCCGACGGTCGCCATGATTGCGGCGGTGGCGGGCTGGACGATGGCCACGACCGTGGAGTTGCCGGTGCTCGGCGGGGTGCTCCAGCCGGAGTTGACGGCGATCACGTTACCCTGGCCGTCGTAGAGGGTCAGGAGGGGAGCGGCCAGGACCCCCGTCAGGTTGAAGGGACCCTGCGCCAGTCGCGGGCCGACGCCGCGCAGGAGGACGGTCTCGGAGGTGCTCCCGGTGACGTTGAAGCCGGCGATCAGGACGTTGTTGCCCGTCCCCACCCCGGCCCGCGCGGAAATATTGACCAGGCGCGCCGAGGGCGTCCCGGAGTCCGCATCGTAGATCTCGGCCAGGGCGATACCGGAGGAACTGCTGCCCGCGCCGCTCACCTCAAAGGTGAAGTTGCTCACCGGTAGCGCCACGTCGATCGCCGAATCCAGGGAATTGGGCGTCAGCGGGAAGGCGCCCAGGCTGTTCATGATTGTCGCCGTCGTATTGGTGATCACCGCCGCAACCGGCGAATTGCCCAGGACCGGGGTGGTGTTCCAGCCATTGTTGGACGCGATCAGTTCCGGGCCCGACTCGGGAGCGGCGCCATTGTCGTAAAGCCCCAGTTGGGCGTTGAGCAGGGGATTGGTGATGGCGCTGGAGGTGGAGACGATGCCCGGGCCGACGCCGCGCAGGAGCAGGTTCTTCGTGCCCGCGCCGCCGATGCCAAAGCCGGCAATGAGGACATTCGAGCCGTTGTTCACGAAGGCCCGGGCCGAGAGGTTGGTCAGCCGGACATAGGAGCCCGGGTTGATCACGCTGATCGTCAGGGCAAAGGAGGCGCCGGTGCCCGAGGAATTGTTGACGCTGACCGTGACCGGATAGGAGCCGACCGAGGCGATCGAGCCACTGATCAGCCCGGTCGCGGTATTGACGGTCACGCCGGTGGGCAGGCCGGTGACATTATAGCTGGTGGGCGAATTGCTCGCGGTGATCTGGTAGCTGAAGGCCGCGCCGGCGGTGGTGCCCACGGTGGCCGCGCTGGTGACCGCCGAACTGACGGCGGCTGGCGCGATGGTGACTTGCAGGGCAAACGGAGCGCTCGGCCCGGCGGCGTTGGTCGCGGTCACGGTGGCCGGGTAGGTCCCGGCGGTGGTGGGCGTCCCGGTGATGGCGCCGGTCGAGGTGCTGATGGCCAGGCCCGCGGGCAGGTTGATCGCCGAGTAGGACGTGATCGGACCGTTGCTGGCGGTCACTTGATAAGTCGTGAAGACCGCGGCGACCGTGCCGCTCGCCGTCGCGGCGCTGGTGACGGTCGGGGCACTGGCCGCCGCATTGACGGTGAGCGTGAGGGCGACGACCGGGCCGGTGCCACTGGCATTATTGGCGCTCAGCGAAACGGTGGATACGCCGGGGACCGTGGGCGTCCCGGTGATGGCGCCGGACGTGGAATTGAGCGCCAATCCGGTGGGCAGCCCCGACGCGTTGTAACTGGTTGGGCTGTTGCTGGCGGTGATCGTGTAGGAGAACGCCGTTCCGGCCGTGCCCGTGGCGGTGGGTGAGCTGCTCACGGTGGGCGTGGCGGCCGGCGGACTGATCGTGATGACCAGACTCGTGCTGGCCCCGGTCCCGCTGCCGTTCGACGCGCTGATCTGGCTGGTGTATGTGCCGGCTGTGGTCGGGATGCCCGAGATCAGGCCCGTAACGGGATTGACCGCGAGACCCGCCGGCAGACTCGCAGCCCCGTAGCTGGTGGGATTGCCGGTCGCGGTGATCTGATAGCTGAACGCGGCTCCGACGGTGCCGCTGGCGGTGGGGAAGCCATCGGCGCTGATCTCGCCGCGGTCCAGGGCCGAACTCGAGGATCCGCCGGAATTGGTGATTTGCGGCGTGCCGGGGGCCGCGTTGATCGTGAGCGTGACCGACGCGGCGGCGCCGATGCCGGCCGCATTGGCGGCGCCGACCGAGACCGTGTAGGTGCCGGGAATGGTGGGCATCCCATAAATCAGGCCGAGGGCCGGATCCAGGTTCAGGCCCGCGGGCAGGCCGCCGTTGACGAAGTAGTAAAGGATCCCGGTGCTGGGAAGCACCTGGATTTGGTAGAGGGCGCCCGCGGTGGTATCGGGATAACTGGTCTGCGCGGTGCCCGCCGCGGGAGAGGCGGAGCTTGTCACCACGGGAGTTCCCGCGGCCGCACCGACTGTGATCGTCAGCGTGAGGGGCGCGCTTGTGCCCGTCGTATTGGTCGCCGTCAGCACCACCGGGTACGCGCCCGGGGCGCCGGTGGGTGTGCCGGATAGCAGTCCGGCGGCGGTGTTGATGCTGAGCCAGGCGGGGTTGCCGGTCACCCCGTAGCTCGCCGCCGCGGGAATCGACGTGATCTGGTAGCTGAAGGCGGTGCCGACGGTGGCTCCGGCGGTGTTTCCGCTGGTGATCGCCGGGGCGTTGGGCGCCGGATTGATCACGATGGCGAGGTTCACCGGGTTGCCGGCGCCCACGGCGTTCGTGGCGGTGAGCACGACCGTGCTCGTGCCCACGGCGGTCGGCGTGCCGGAGATGACCCCGGTCGACGGATTGAGACCCAGACCCGCCGGCAGCCCCGTCGCGCTGAAGGAGGTGGGCGTGTTGGTGGCGGTGATCGTGTAGCTGAAGGCAACGTTCTGGGTCCCGGCGGCGGTGAGGGAACTGGTGATCGACGGGGTTTGCGGGGCGGGGGCAATCGCAATGATGAGGATCAGCGGAGCGCCGGCTCCGGTGGCGTCGCTCGCCGTGATCGTGGCCGAGAACGAACCCGAGACGGTCGGCGTACCGGAAATCACCCCGGTCGCGGTGTTGAGCGAGAGGCCCGCGGGCAAACCCGTCGCCGCGAAGCTGGTGGCGGCGACGCTCGTGGTGACGGTGTAGCTAAACGCGGCGTTCACCGTTCCGCTGGCCGCGGCCGCGCTCGTGATCGACGGAGTCTGGGCGGCGGCGGCGATCGTGATCGTCAGGGCAAAGGGCTGGCCGGCGCCGGCGGCGTTGCTGGCCGTGAGCTGCACGGCGAAAGTCCCGGCCGCCGTGGGTGTTCCGGAGATGACCCCCGAGGTCGAGGAGAGGCTCAGCCCGGCGGGCAGGCCGGTGGCGCTGAAGGACGTCGGGGTATTGTTGGCCAGGGTCGCGTAGCCGAAGGCGACGCCCACCTGGCCGGAGGCCTGCGAGCTGCTCGAGATGACCGGGACGGCAAATCCTGGAGCCACGGTGAGGACGAGGGTGGCCGTTCCCGTGCCCGCGGCGTTGGTGGCGCCAATCGATACATTGAAGGTGCCCGCCGCCGTCGGCGCGCCGGAAATCACCCCACTCGCTGTATTCACACTCAGTCCGCCGGGAAGTCCCGTCGCGCTGAAGGAGGTGGGAGTGTTGGAGGCCGTGATCGCGTAGCTGAAGGCGGTGTTGAAGGTCGCTCCCGCGCTCAAATTGCTGGAGATGACGGGAACGGTCGCGGCCGGGGAAATCGTGAGCGTCAAGGTCAGGGCGGGACCGGTACCATAGGTGTTGGTCGCGGTGAGGCTCACCGTGAAGGTGCCCGCTGCCGTCGGCGTGCCGGAAATCACTCCACTCGAGGTGTTCACGCTCAGGCCGCCGGGAAGTCCCGTCGCGTTGAACGAGGTGGGCGTGTTGGTCGCCGTGATCGTGTACCCGGCAAAGGCGGTCCCCACCCTGCCCGCCGCCGTCGCCGCGCTGCTGATCACCGGCACGGGCGGCGGGGCGGGTGTCACCGCCGCAGAGGCCGCGGAGGGCTGGCCCGCGCCGACGCCGTTGGTCGCCGTGACGATAAAGGTGTAGGCCACGCCGTTGGTGAGACCCGTGACCACGACGGGCGAGGACGAACCGCTGGCCGTAACCGTCGAACCCGCGGTGGGAGTCGCCATCACCGTGTAGCTGGTGATCGCCGACCCGCCATTGCTGGCCGGGGCCGTAAAGCTGACCGACACCTGGGCATTGCCGGCGGTGCCGGCCACGTTGGTGGGCGCACCGGGCAGCGTGGCCGGTGTGACCGCGGCGGAAGCCGCGGAAGACGCGCCGGTGCCGACGGAATTCGTCGCCGCCACCGTGAAGGTGTAGGCGGTGCCGTTGGTCAGGCCGATCACGACGATGCTGGTGGTCGTGCCGACACTCGTGCCGGTGACTCCACCCGGGCTCGAGGTCGCCGTGTAACCGGTGATGGCCGCGCCGCCCGTGTTGGACGGCGCCGTGAAGCTCACGACAGCCTGCGCATTGCCACCCACCGCCGTGACGCCGCTCGGGGCGCCGGGCACCGCCTGGGGTGTCACCGCGGCGGAGGCCGCCGAGGCGGCGCCCGTGCCCGCGCCATTGGTGGCCGTGACCGTGAAGGTATAAGCGACGCCGTTGGTGAGGCCGGTGACCGTGATCGGCGAGGACGAACCGCTGGCCGCAATCGCCACGCCCGCCGTGGGAGTGGCCGTCACCGTGTAGCCGGTGATGGTCGCGCCGCCATTGCTGGCGGGGGCGGTGAATGAAACGGCGGCCTGGCCGGGTCCGGCCACCGCGGAAACGCCGGCCGGGGCGCCGGGGACCGTGGAGGGCGTGACGGGGACGGAAGCCCCGGAGGACACGCCCGCACCCACGCTGTTATTGGCCGTGACAATAATCGTATAAGCCGTGCCGTTCGCGAGCCCCGTGACGGTGATCGGAGAAGAGGAGCCGCTCGCCGTCACCGCCGGCCCGGAGGACGGGGTGGCCGTCACGGTGTAGCCCGTGATCGTCGCTCCACCCGTGTTCGACGGGGCGACGAAGCTGACCGTCACCTGGCCATTGCCCGCCACGACCGACACGCCGCTGGGCGCGCCCGGCACCACCGGCAGCGTGATCGCGCTGGAAGCCGCCGAGGCGCCGCCGGTGCCGGCGGCGTTGGTCGCGGTGACCGTGAAGGTGTAGGTCTGGCCGTTGGTCAGGCCGGCGACGACAATGGTAGTGGCGGAGCCGATACTCGCACCGGTGATGCCACCCGGGCTGGACGTCGCCGTGTAGCCGGTGATCGCGCTGCCGCCATTGGACGCCGGCGCGGCGAAGGTGAGCGTCGCCTGGCCATTGCCGGACGTGGCGACGACGCCGGATGGCACGCCTGGCACCGTGGCCGGAGTCACCGCCGCGGTGGCCGAGGAGGGAGCACCGGTGCCAATGCTGTTGGTTGCGGTGACGGTGAAGGTGTAGGCGGTCCCGTTGGTCAGGCCACTCACGACGATGCTGGCGGTCGTGCCGACACTCGCGCCGGTAAATCCACCCGGGCTCGAGGTCGCCGTGTAGCCGGTAATCGTGCCGCCATTGGCCGCCGGCGCGGTGAACGTGAGCGTCACCTGGCCGTTGCCGGGTGTGGCAATAACGCTGGTGGGTGCGCCCGGCACCGAGGCCGGAGTCACGACGGCGGAGGCGACAGATGGGGTACCGGTGCCGACGCCGTTCGTCGCAGTAACCGTGAACGTGTACGCGGTGCCGTTGGTCAGGCCGCTGACGACAATGCTGGTGGCCGCGCCGACACTCGTGCCGGTGATTCCGCCCGGGCTCGAGGTCGCGGTGTAGCCGGTGATCGCGTTGCCGCCATTGGAAGCGGGCGCGGTGAAGGTGAGCGCCGCCTGGGCGTTTCCGCCCGTGCCGATCACGATGGTGGGAGCGCCCGGCACCGTCGCCGGAGTCACGGCGTTGGAGGCCGCCGAGACGGCACTGACGCCGGCGGCATTGGTGGCCGTGACTGTGAAGGTATAGGAGATGCCGTTGGTCAGGCCGCTCACGACCAGGCTGGTGCCGCTGCTGGTGCCGACGACTCCGCCCGGGCTCGACGTCGCGGTGTAGCCAGTGATCGCGGCGCCGCCCGTTGACGTCGGGGCGGTGAAGGTGAGTGTCGCCTGGGCATTGCCGGCCGTGACGACAACCGAAGTGGGCGCGCCCGGCGCCGCGGCCGGGGTGACGGAGTTGGAAACCGCCGAAGCCACGCTGGTGCCGGTGCCGTTGGTGGCGGTGACCGTGAAGGTGTAGGCGGTCCCGTTGGCCAGGCCGCTCACGACGAGGGTCGTGCCCGTGCTCGTCCCGGTGATTCCACCCGGGCTCGAGGTGGCGATGTAGCCGGTGATCGCGCTGCCGCCGGTGGAGGACGGCGCGTTGAAGGTGAGCGTCACCTGGCTGTTGCCCGGGGTGCCGGCGACGCCGGTGGGCGCGCCCGGTGACGTGGACGGAGTCACGGCGGCGGAGGCGGCGGAGGCGGCGCCGGTGCCGGCGGCGCTGGTCGCGGTGACCGTGAAGGTGTAGGCGGTCCCGTTGGCGAGTCCGCTGACGACCAGCGTCGTGCCGGTGCTCGTCCCGGTGATTCCTCCCGGGCTGGCGGTCGCGGTGTAACCGGTGATCGCGCTGCCGCCGGTGGAGGACGGGGCGGTGAAGTTAAGCGTCACCTGGCCGTTGCCGGGCGTGCCGGCGACGCTGGTGGGAGCGCCCGGCGCCGCGGCGGGAGTCACGGAAGCCGATGCCGCTGAAGCGAGACCGGTGCCTGCGGAGTTGGTGGCGGTGACCGTGAACGTGTAGGCGGTCCCATTCGCCAGGCCGCTGACGACCAGCGTCGTGCCCGTGCTGGTGCCGGTGATGCCACCCGGGTTCGAGGTCGCGGTGTAGCCGGAGATCGCGCTGCCGCCGGTGGAGGACGGCGCGGTGAAGGTGAGCGTCACCTGGCCGTTGCCGCTCGCGCCGACGACGTTGGTGGGCGCACCCGGCGCCGCGGCCGGGACCACGGCGGCGGAGGGGACGGAAGGACCGCTGGTGCCGGCGAGATTGGTGGCGGCGACCGTGAAGGTATAGGCGGTTCCGTTGGTCAGGCCGGTCACGACCAGCGTCGTGCCGGTGCTCGTTCCGGTGATGCCACCCGGGCTCGATGTCGCGGTGTAGCCGGTGATCGCGCTGCCGCCCACAATGGCCGGCGCGTTGAAAGTGAGCGTCACCTGGCCGTTGCCGCTCACGCCGACCACATTGGTGGGAACGCCCGGCACCGCGGCCGGAGTCACGGCGGCGGAGGAGGCGGACGGAGTGCCAGCCCCGGCGGCGTTGGTGGCAGCGACCGTGAAGGTGTAGGCGACTCCATTGGTCAGGCCGCTCACCACAATGCTCGTGGCGGAGCCGACACTGGCGCCGGTGATCCCACCCGGATTCGAGGTCGCGGTGTAGCCGGTGATAGCGCTGCCGCCATTCGAGGCCGGCGCCGCAAAGGTGAGCGTCACCTGGTTGTTGCCCGCGGTGCCGGCGACGCCGGTCGGCGCGCCCGGGACGGTCAACGGGATCACCGCGTTGGAGGGCGCCGAGGGGAGTCCCGTGCCGGCAGCATTGGTGGCGGTGACCGTGAACGTGTAGCTCGTTCCATTCGCCAGGCCGCTCACGACGATGCTGGTGGCGGTGCCGACGCTGTTGCCGGTGATTCCGCCGGGGCTCGAGGCGGCGGTGTAGCCGGTGATCGCATTGCCGCCCGTCGAGGCCGGGGCGCTGAACGTGAGCGTCACCTGGCCGGAGCCGGGGGTGCCGATGACATTGGTGGGCGGACCGGCCACCGAGGTCGGAATGACCGCCGTCGATGGCGCGGAGGCGGAACTGGTGCCGGCGAGATTGGTGGCGGTGACAGTAAAGGTGTAGCTGGTTCCATTGGTCAGGCCGCTGACGAGGATGCTGGCGGCGGAGCCGACGCTGGTGCCGGTGATTCCACCCGGGGTCGAGATTGCGGTGTAACCGGTGATCGGGCTGCCGCCATTGGAGGCCGGCGCGGTGAAGTTGAGCTCCGCCTGGCCGTTGCCCGGCGTGGCGACCACGCTGGTTGGAGCGCCCGGGGCCGTCGTCGGAATTACCGCCGCCGAAGCCGCCGAGGAGACCCCGGCGCCGGCGGCATTGGTGGCGGTGACCGTGAAGGTGTAGCTCGTCCCATTCGCCAGGCCGGTCACGACGATGCTGGTCGCGGTGCCGACGCTATTGGCGGTGAACCCACCCGGACTGGACGTGGCGGTGTAACCGGTGATCGCATTGCCGCCATTGGAGGACGGCGCGCTGTACGTGACCGTCGCCTGGCCGTTGGCGGCCACGGCGACGACATTGGTCGGCGCGCCCGGCAGGTAGAACGGCGTAGCTACGTTGGAGGGGGCGGACGCGGCGCTGGTGCCGGCGGCATTGGTCGCGGTGACCGTAAAGGTGTAGGCCGTGCCATTGGTGAGGCCGCTGACGTTGATGCTCGTGGCCGGCCCAAAACTCGCTCCCGTGATCCCGCCCGGGCTCGAGGTCGCGGTGTAACCGGTGATCCCGCTGCCGCCCGTGAAGACGGGGGCGGTGTAGGTGAGCGTCACCTGGCCGTTGCCGGCCGTGGCGACGACGGTGGTGGGCGCGCCCGAAAGGGTGTACGGAGCGACCGGCGCGGAGGCCGCCGAGGCGGCGCCGGTGCCGGCGCTGTTGCTGGCGGTGACCGTGAAGGTGTAGATCGTTCCGTTGGTCAGGCCGCTCACCACGATGCTGGTGGCCGAGCCGACACTGGTGCCGGTGATTCCACTGGGACTCGAGGTCGCGGTGTAACCGGTGATCGCACTGCCGCCGGTCGAGGTCGGAGCGGTGAACGTGAGCGTGACCTGG
>Ga0302326_10022483_pt1 | contig 12890 bp, 8 predicted proteins | sample Palsa_T0_3_FD_202264 | JGI IMG/M metagenome (GOLD analysis project Ga0302326, IMG submission 202264) | Peat permafrost microbial communities from Stordalen Mire near Abisko, Sweden - Palsa_T0_3 | ecosystem: Environmental > Terrestrial > Soil > Palsa > Peat permafrost | place: Sweden: Abisko... | reverse complement strand
GAAGCCGGTCCAGGGTTGTTTGACGTTTTGCCAGATGTGACTCATGTTCGCCTCCTGTGGGCCGACAGCTTATTTTACGCCGCCGCGGCCTTCGACAGCACCTCGCGCAGCCTCCGCGCCACGATGGCTTCCTCACCGGGCTGCAGCATCCAGACGCCCACCACGATGGTGTTCTCGTCGGAAGGTAACCCGCCTTGCCGCACTCTGCCGGTCGCCGGATTGAGCTCGATACTGGGGCTGCCGCGCCGCAACTCCGTCATCACTGCGGCAGGCGAAATCTTCACGCGCGCCTGGTCATACCGGATTAACAGGTGCGGCACCGCATTCGCGGCGGTGTCGGGAATGGCGATGTTGCTTTCGAGCGTCGGGATCCCCTTCAATTGCGCAGCGATTCGCTCCGCGCTTCGCCGGAACTCCGCTTCCATGGAGGCATCCGATTGTGACAGAAACCAGTCCAATGCCGCTACCATGCCGACAATCTGTTCCTTGGCCACTTTCATGCCGCGACCCACGGTGTCCGAGATGGGCGAGTTATTTAGCGCGGCCGCCGCGATCAGCTCCTTCTTGCCCAGCAGCAGCCCCGCATTTTGCGGCCCGCGGATGCCCTTGCCGCCGGAGAAGGTCACCAGGTCGAAGCCCATCTGCGTGTAGTTCCACAAATTCGAAATCGGCGGAACGTCCGCGGCGGCATCGTTGAAGCACGGAACGCCGTGCGCGTGCGCCCCGCGGATCCACTCCTCGCGGCCGATCCGTCCGCTCTCGGCCGCATTGAAGAAATGCGTCATCACCGTGCGATCGTTGAATGCGGACGCATACTGATCGAGCGACTCCACCTCCACAAACCGGGCGCCGCAATTACGAACCGCGTGATCGTAGTCGTAGCGATGCGCCTTCTGCACAATCACTTCATTTCGCAGACTGGCAAGATCGATGGGAATATTATGGACGGCCTGCTTGTTTGCGCGCGTGATGCAAGCGGCGGTTCCCAGCGTGAGAGCGCTGGCGGCGCCATCCGTCACCAGCGCGGCTTCGCAGTGAAGCAGTCGCGCGATGTACTCGCCTGCCGCGTTCTGCAACTCGGCGAGGCGCACAGGCGACTTTGCCGCCCGCGCCACGGCCGCCTGCACCGGAGGCGGCATGATGGAAGCCGTCAATGCGGTATACGTGCCTGCCGCATTGATGATTTTGGCGACGCCGAGTTTCTCATAGTAATCCTCACCCGGCATGTGCTTGGAATCCGCCGCCACTAGGGGCCGGGCGGCCATGCCGCTTCCCGCCAGTAGCCAGTTGGTCCAGCCCAGAAACGTTCGTCGTGTGCTCCGAACCAGTTCCATATCGACTCCTTCGCACCTACTCTACCGCGAACCCTGCGGCTCAGCACGGTTGCGGGCAACGCGATATGCTAACTGCCAGAATGAGATTTGCAATCCTGGTGATAGCCGTTCTCCTCGTGCTCCCGCCCAACATCACGCGCGCGCAGGGAACCGTACCAACCTTCCGGCACACCGCCGGCTCGGCATCCTATTTACTACCCGGCGGCGATCCTGTCAAGGGAGGCTCCACAATCATCCCCACGGTGCTCGTTCCCGTCGCGCTCTCATTTGAAGCCCGAAGCATCGCCGGCAAGCCATTCGTCATGAGGGCAGAGCCGGACGTGCCTGGCTTATTACGCTCCCCCGTCTTCGCGAATTTCGCCTACCCCTCCGGCGAAGCGACCCAGTATGCCGATGCCATGTTGCGCGCCACTTTCCCCAAAGCGGATGGGTGGCATACTTTCCTCGGCAAGCCGGAGGTAAAGCAGGTGAAGATTATCGTCCCTGCCGGCTTCGGCTATATCCTGACCTCGAAGCAGAGCGGCCGCGCTCTCGCCGTCGCCGACATCGAGTTTCTGCAGCGGGAGCTTTTCAAACTGGTTCCCCGCCAGGAAGGCAAGCTCGTGATCGCCATCACGCACAACACCACCTACTACACCGAAGGCGACGCAACGTTGTGTTGCTCCTGGGGAACGCATGGCGTCGATTCCACTACCGGAAACTCCTTCGTCCTCGGTTCGTATCTTCGCGATGCGCCGGCGGTAGTGGAAGACGGCGACGTGCAGCCCCTCACGCAGCAACTCGCCGAGTTCATCAACGATCCTTTGCACGACCCGCTGCTTCACGGCCGCAACACTTCACAGCAGGGAAATACGTTCCCCGCCTGGATGCGACCTATTGGGCAACCTGTCGGGCAAGGGGGCTGCGGCGGCACTGGCGCCGCGTCCGCTTACTTTCTTCTCGAACCCACCGATACCAATCCTAAAAACAACATTCCCTCATCGAAGGCATTTGTGGCCCATGTCCGCGAAGCCACTTACCACTTGCAAAATGTCGCACTTCTGCCCTGGTATACAACCTCTTGGGATTCCGGCGGCGCTCTCAGCTTCCCCGACCCGCGGGCCCTTCCCAATGCTCCCACGCCATGCGCCGGACGCGGTGCGCCTGCGGTGACAGGAGGTACGGCGGGAGGTACAGCCGCACCTGCCCGCGGCGTCGCGTTACCTGCCGCTTTACCCAGGCAAGCTTCGCCGAACGGCCATCAGCTCATCGGCTATTGGGCAGGCTACGGCGCCGCGGGATCTACCTTCCCGCTCCGCGAAATCTCACCGCAGTGGGACATCATCCTGGTCGCGTTCGCCACGCCCGATCGCAACGCGGCTGAAGGCACGATGCAATTCCCAACACCCGCGGGACTGGACACCGGACAGTTCCAGGCCGACATCCGCTACCTGAAGAGCCAGGGCAGGAAGGTCATGATTTCACTCGGCGGCGGCGGTCAGCACTTCACCCTGGCCGATCCGAAACGGGTTCCGAATTTCGTCTCGTCCGTCGCGCGCATCGTCGCGGACTACGGATTTGACGGAGTCGACATCGACTTCGAAAGCCCGTCCCTCTCCATCGACCCGGGCGATGCGGACTTTCAACACCCCACCACGCCGTCCATCGTGAACCTCATCTCGGCGCTGCGCCAGTTGCACGATCGGTTCGGGCCGGGGTTCATGATCAGCCTCGTGCCGGAGGGCACTCAGATCCCTTCCGGTTACCCCAGCTATGGCGGCCAGTTCGGATCGTATCTGCCCATCCTCTATGCCATACGCGATATCCTCTCTTTCGTCGATGTGCAGGACTACAACACACCGCCTCTCGAAGGCCTCGACGGAGAAATCTATCAGCCGGGCGCCGTGGACTATCACGCCGCTGTGACCGAGCTTCTGCTGCACGGCTTCGCCGTCGGCGGCGATTCCAGGCGCTTCTTCCCGCCATTGCCGGCTAATAAGGTGGCCGTCGGTTTCCTCACGAGCGACACCACTCCCGGGTTAGTCAGTCAGGCCATGAGTTACCTTATCACCGGCCATGCGCCCAACGAAACCAGGTATAAGCTTCGCGATCCCGCCGGCTACCCCGCCATGATCGGCGCGATGTTTTGGACCATCGACGCCGACCGCCGCAGCGGCTACAACTTCTCCAATGTCGTTGGTCCCCAACTCCACGGTTATCCGGTAGATGGGAGCCGGCAGGGCGGCAAACAGTAGAAGCACCCGACGGAGGGCCGCCTGCCAGATGCGAGATTGGATTCAAACCCGGGGGCCCATGCCGCATTGCCGGATCTGGTGGCGTGCCGCGTCATATCCTTGCTGTACTGCCGGACCTGTTCGATTGGCGTCTACCCGAACGCAACCGGCAGACCCAGCGCCTTCGTCAAGATCTCCGCCGCCTCCGGCATCGTTCGTGACGCCGCTTGCGATGGCAATGACGGTGGCGCCGGCGTGCGATGCCAGTTGCACCGCATAGGCGCCCACAGCGCCGGCGCCACCATGGATCAGGATCGTTTGTCCCTTCTTCTGCGGCTGCGAAACCGGAACCGGCGGCGCACCCCGCGAGATATCGCTGGTGTACCGAATCCACCGGCGGTTCAACAAGCGATCGACGACGCCCGCTAAGCGCCAACAGCTTCGTGCGAGAGCAATTTTCAGAGAGTTGATAAGGTAACCCATAATGTCGCCGGATCCTGCGGCCGATTGTCAATCGGCCTGCCGGCAGCGAGCACGAAGCCGGCCGCTTATCCTGCGCGCCGGTTGGCAACCGGCGCTGGTCAACCCATTTTCAGGTGTCCTCGTCTGGATGCATTGCCGCGTGTGGATGCATATCCGCCCCCCAGTCTGTTGTCAGAGCAATTTTTCTCGCTTTGACGTGGGATTTGTGGCACCATATTCTAAATCGAGTTACATACTCGTGACCCCGGGGACAATCTTTAACTTGAAAAGGGGATTCAAGATGAGACAACGTTCGTTCGCGGTACTTAGTCTCGCGATGTTTTCCGCGATCGCGGTTCGCGCACAGCTCGCCACCACCACCTCCCTCGTGGGAACCGTCAGCGACTCAAGCGGCAAGGTCATCCCGGGCGCAAAGGTAACCGCGACTGAGACTCGCACACTCGATAAATACAACACCACAACGAACGACCAAGGCAATTACACCTTCGAATTCGTCCGCGTCGGCGTCTATAGCGTCGCGGTGGAACGGACCGGCTTCCAAAGAGTGACCAAGACCGGCATTGTCGTTGACATCGATCAAACGGTTCGAACCGACATCGCGCTTCCCGTCGGCGCCGTATCGCAATCCGTGACTGTGGAAGCGACCGTGGCCGCGATCAAGACCGACGACGCCTCTGTGTCGGAGATCCTGAGCGCCCGCAGCGTCGCCGAACTGCCGCTGAACGGCCGCGATGCGATGAGCCTGGCGACCACAACTCCCGGCGTGTTACAGGGAACTAAGTCGTCCCAAACCGGTACGCCGCCCGGCGAGGATTTTAACGGCTCCGGCACTCGGGAGATTCAGAACGAGATCTCTCTCGACGGCATCAGCATCATGAACAACCTGATCACCACCACGCCTGTGCAGCCTTTGGTGGAGGCTATTCAGGAAGTAGAGACGCAGTATGGCACGTACTCGGCTCAATACGGCTCCTATCTCGGGGTTCATATCAACATGGTCACCAAGTCTGGAACCAACCAGGTTCATGGCTCCCTGTTCGAATTCCTAACCAATCAGGTTCTTGATGCGCGGACTTTTTTCACTTTGCCCACTCCCGCCAATCCCACCGCGGCTAAGCCGCCTCTGCGCCAGAACCAGTTCGGCGTCGAGTTCGACGGCCCGGTTGTAATTCCGAAAATATATAACGGGAAGGACAAGACCTTCTTCATGGCATCTTACGGCGGTTACCGGCTGGTGCAGAGCGTGACATCGCTCTCCACGGAAATGCCGGCCGCTTTCTTCACCGGCAATTTTTCCGCGGTTCCGGCAGGCAGCATCACCGGAGGAGTGTTGAAAGATCCGCAGAACGCCAACGCTCCTTTCCCCGGCAATATTATCCCGGCGTCGCGGCTCTCGCCGGTATCGCTCAAACTTCAGCAATACTACCCGGCAACGGACTTACCGGGCCTGGCAAGTAACTATTCCGTGCCCGTGCCGACCAGAATCAGTACCGACCAGACGGTCGATCGCATCGATCAAAACATCGGCGACAAAGTGCGCCTCTACGCCCGCGCCGATTACCAGAACGAGCAAGTCTTCGGCGGCAACGCGATTCCCACCAATGCCGCCACCACGCCAGTCACTGACTCCAACTACACAGTCGGCTACACGCACACCCTCACCCCCACGCTGGTGAACGATCTGCGCGTTGGCCGCAACTACTTCAGCACCGCGACTCTCAACCCCTTCTCCGTCGCCAGTCAGGCCAGCGCCGGAACCAGCCTCGGCATCCCCGGCTTCAATGGAGATTCCCAGTTCAACAACCCGGGCATTCCCGATTTCAGTATCACCGGTTTCAACGGATTGGCTAACGGCTCCACCAACTGGTATCAAAACGACAGCACCACGCAGTTATCCGAGCAGATTAGTTGGAACCACCATTCGCATAACATCATGGCCGGCATGGAATTCCGGAGACTTGCCACCGGGCGCGCGGCCGTCAATAGCGCCCGCGGCGCTTTTACCTTCAACGGAACGCTCACCGGCTACGCGCCTGCCGACTTTATCCTCGGCACGCCTTCTACGTTCACTACGCCCGGACCCGAAATTCGCGGACGCACCGCCGAATGGCGCGACGGTTTCTTCGTTACCGATAAATGGCAGGTCTCGCGCAAGCTGACGATCGATTACGGTATCCGCTACGAGCTGCCTACGGTCGCCTACACCATTAATGGCGTCGCCACCGAGCTGAATCCGAACCAGACCGCCCTGGTCGGCGGAACGCCCGGTTACCACTTCACCGGGCCCAATCACTCAGACTGGGCGCCCCGGCTCGGAGTTGCTTATCGCATCACTGAGAAGACTGTGTTCCGCGCCGGCGGCGGCATCTACTACAACCCCAACCAGACCAATAGCTATACGTTCTTGAACACGAATCCTCCCTACACTACGATTCTGACCTGTAGCTTCTCCGTAGGAGAGATCGTTCCAACTTTGACCAATCCCCTCACTCCGGGAGTATGTCCCGCCGCGGCGACGCCCGGCACCATCGCCACCGATCCGTATCGCCAACCTACGCCCCGAATGAATCAGTGGAGCGCCAGCCTGCAGCGGCAGCTCTGGAGCGGCGGCGGCCTGGAAGTTCAGTATCTCGGCTCGCATTCTTACCACCTCGACCGCAGTTTCTATAACAATACGCCGCTCTATCCTGGCCCGGGCTCCGTCAATTCGCGCCGTCCCAATCCGTTATTCGGTGTGATCCGCACCATCAACGACGACGAAATCGCTAACTATGAGAGCATGACCGTCATCTTCCGCCAGCGCTTGACGCACGGTCTCCAAATGAATGCGAACTACACGTGGTCTCATACTCTGGACGTCAGTACGGATTCCAACGGCGGAGGCACGCCGCTGATTCCCTACAATTGGAAAGACGATTACGGCAACTCGAACTGGGATATCCGCCACCGCTTCATCGCCAGCTTCGTCTATGACGTCCCATTCTTCCCCGTCTCAAACCCGCTGTTGAAGGGAATCTTCACCAAGTGGCAGGCGAACGGCATCATCACGCTCCAGACCGGGATCCCGTTCAACGTGACCACGGGAACCGATACCGCCAACACCGCCTCCAGCGGCACTTACCGGCCCGATCTGGTTGGCCCGCCCAGCGACACATGCGGCCGCGGGCATCTGGTCGGATGTATCAATGCCGCTGCTTTCACGGTCAACGATTTGTATCCGATTACCCCCGCTAACTACGCGTACGGAAACGCCGGCCGGAATCTGCTCCATGGCCCTGGGGCGGAAACGGTCAACCTTTCTGTGTTCAAGAATTTCCCAATCGGAGAGCGCTTGAAGCTCCAGTTCCGGTTCGAAAGCTTCGCGCTTCTGAACCACACAAACTTCGGGAATCCATCCGCGACCTTGAACACTTCGGCGTTCGGCAACATCACCAGTGCAACCGGAAGCCGCGTCATCCAGTTCGCCCTGAGACTTCAGTTTTAAGTGGGGGCAGGCCTTGGCCGGGGCTCAAGTGAACCTGGCATCAAGACGTCAACGCGTGGGGACAGGCTTTGGCCACGCGGGCCGCTCGACACTTTACCAGGTGCTTTCGGGTCTACCCCAGAATCTTTGGGTACAATCAATTTGACGCCTTGAAAGGATTTCACGTCAATCCGCTCGTGATAGAGACTTATGCGCGACTTGATGGCGCTCTGGCGTTCTTGGAAACCATGAACGACGGAATTCCCGCCGTGGAGGAGAAAGAGCGCCGCTACCTGGAGCAGCTTGCTGAGAAGAGCGGCTGGGAGTACGGCGAATATGCTCTTGAGAGCGGTATCCTCGACGAGAAATTCCACACTTGGATTCCGACATTCGCCGCGTACGCTGCAACCATCCTTCTATATTCGATTGTTGAGGTGCAGTTATTTGCATTCGCCGACCAGATAGGCAAAAGGCAGGGATCGAGGCTTGGGGTTAAGGACATGGCCGGCAGAGGGGTACAACAGTCTGCAATCTACTTGGACCGCGTGCTGTCAATTGATGTGAAAACAGACCCCGCGTGGAGCCGCCTTAACGATTTGCAATCGCTCAGGAACATCATAGTGCACCGCGGCGGAAAACGCGGCGAATCGGACGAGCAGCGGAAAACCGTAGATGAGCTCGTCAGGAGGTACCCGCAGTCACTTGAACTTCGAAAAGCCGATGGATTTCACGAGCAGATTTGGATGTCAATGAATCTGTGTCGGGATTTTGCTCAGAACATCGATGCATTCTTCGATCGAATCTTCGTGGCTTCAGGGCTACCCAACCGGCGCTTGCGACCCGACCGCTAAAAGAGTGCAGCCCGATTGGCGCTATCATAAGGCAGTGAAGGTCGCAATCCTACTTGTCTTGCTCTGCCTACCAGCGTTGGCCGATCTCGCGGCCGGACGGCAGGCACTGAAGAACGGCGACTACCCAACAGCCCTGAAGGAATTCCTGCCACTGGCAAAGCAGGGGGACGCCTCGGCACAACTCCTTCTCGGCCTCATGTATCACGATGGCCAAGGCGTCCCGCAGGACTACAGGGAGGCCGTGCGGTGGTACCGTTTGGCCGCGGGCCAGGGAGACGCATCTGCGCAGTTCAACCTCGGCTTCATGTATGACATGGGCCAAGGTGTGCCGCGGGAGTACAAGGAGGCCGTGCAGTGGTACCGTTTGGCTGCGGAGCAGGGAGACGCGTCTGCGCAGCTGTGCCTCGGTGTCATCTACCACGAAGGTGAAGGTATCCCGCAGGACTACAAGGAGGCCGCGAAGTGGTACCGCTTGGCGGCGGAGCAGGGAAAGGCATCCGCGCAGGACTTCTTAGGCGTCATGTATCACGAAGGCCAAGGGGTACAGCAGGACTTTAACGAGGCCGCAAAGTGGTACCGTCTGGCGGGCGAGCAGGGAAACGCGTCTGCGCAGTTCAACCTCGGCTTCATGTATGACGAGGGCCAAGGTGTCCCGCAGGACTACAAGGAGGCCGTGCGGTGGTACCGTTTGGCAGCAGAGCAGGGAGACGAAAAGGGGCAGGTCAATCTCGGCGTTATGTATGACCACGGCCAAGGTGTCCCGCAGGACTACAAGGAGGCCGTGCGGTGGTACCGTTTGGCCGCGGGGCAGGGAGACGAAAAAGGGCAGGCCCACCTCGGTCTCAAATATGACAAAGGCGAAGGTGTCCCGCAGGACTACAAGGAGGCCGCGAAGTGGTACCGCTTGGCGGCGGAGCAAGGAGACCGGTCTGCCGAGTTGATCCTCGGGCTGATGTATGAGAATGGCAAGGGCATGCCGCAGGACTACATTCAGGCGCACATGTGGTTCAACCTTGCAGGTGCCGCGGGCGACGGTGATGGCATCAAGGGACGAGATGAGGTTGCCAGTAAGATGACACCGGGTCAAATCGCAGAGGCGCAGCGCCTAGCTCGGGAATGGAAGCCCAAAGCGCGCCCGTGACGAGTCCTGCGACGGCTGCCTTGTGCAAGTCTGCACCGCCTTTGAAAGACGGGCTGCTAAATGGCACTACCTGGCCCCATTCCTATAAACCGTCCCGCCCTTCACACAAGAACAGCATTCGGTACGCTCGTAACATCATCTAGCGGATTCCCCTTCACGGCCGCCAGATCCGCCTGCATCCCCGCAGAATCGACCCAATCTTATCCCCCATCCTCAATGACTCCGCCGCCATCGACGTTCCCGTAATCAGCGCATCCGTGGACTTATCGCCGCCGTCCTTTACGCGATAGATAAACTCCTCGGCGTGCAGCGACCGCCGCAGAGCGTCTGCGCAAGGGGCGGCATGCCGCTTCTCAAATCCGGCAATATTGCGATTCCCGCGGAGCCTGGTACGCGACTTCCAGATGCGGCGTCTCAATCCGCGTGTTTCCCTTTACGCGTGAATCGAGACAGCTCTCCAGCATCCCGCTCACCAGCAGCGTCCGCTCCACTGGATAGGGCGCAACCCCGGTTTCAATCATCCGCTCGATTTTGCTGGCCAGGCACGCGGAGTACGTCACGTTCGGATCGGGTGACAGGAAGAACTGCGTCGCCTGAATTTCCGGTTTCCCTTTCAGCTTCACCGCGATGTTGAAATCGTTCACCGCATCGCTCAGCATCAGCATCGTGGCTTTCGTTCCGTCACGATATTCGATGAAATACGCCCACGGATCCTTCACCAGACCCGGAAGGACGCCTGTACCCACCATGTCCTGCGTGCGTCCGTCCGTCACGGTGGCTCCTTTTAGATTGTCGCTGCGCGATAGCGCTGAGCGCAGCAGCTCCTTCGACCACCGCCCCTGCTCGCCCGCCTGCCACACCGCATCGCCTTGGATGAGTTGAACGCTTTTCACGCCGCGCTCCCCGCCCTTGCGCCGTTCCATCATGCACTGCAGGGCTTCCAGGGCGTGAAAATCCATCGCGTCCGATCCGCCTGCGCCCACCATTAGCGCATCCTCTATCTGGCATCCCAAAGGAAGCTCTAAATCCGGCAACCGCCAGGTCACCGGCAGTGACGATCCGGCCAGCATCGGAAACTTCAACCGCCGCGCCGTGTCGCGCATCGTCTTGGCCTTTTCGAAACTGTAGGAGAGGTGTTTGTCGTTATACACCGGAACCGAGCGTCCGCTCGATTCAAACACTTTCGCCACCTGCTGGAAGAACTCGAAACGCGGATAGAGAATCTGCCCCTTCTCGTTGCGCGGATATTCGCCGTGCTCGCCGATAATCAGTACCGCGTCAACGGCCAACTTGGGTCCGCCGCAGCACACCGCCTCTGCGACGGTCGAATAGACCTTGAAGCCGAATTCCTTTGCCCGCGCCTCGCTCAAATCCCCCGCCGGTTTTTGATCGACGTACAACGAAATCACCTGCGTGTTCGGCTGGTGCCACTCACCCGCAAACGGATATCCCACAATGAAGCGATCTCCGATATGCTGCGCGTGGCTCTGCAGCCTGAAGATGGTCGAAATAATGGCGATCTTCTTGGGCGGCGCCTGAGCCAGCGCCGGAAGAGCTGCCGCACTGGCAAGAAACGTTCTACGAGTAATCTGGTTGAAGGTCATATGGCTGCCATTCGGTTTGTGATGCAGGTTGTCAGCCATCATGTCCTCCAGAATGTTGACTGCGCCGGCGCCTGATATCTGATTGCCAGATGCGGAGTCTCAACCCGCGTTTGCCCCGAATAGAGGCTATCTACCCCGGCCGCGGTCAAGCCGGTTGTCAGTAGCGTCCGCTCGATCGGATAAGTCGGCTTTCCCGTCAGGAACATCTTCTCCATGTTGTAAGATAGCGGACTGAAGAAGTTCGCCATCGTCGTTCGCCCGTCCGGCATCGGCAAGTACATTTGCGTTGAAAATGGCTTCGGTTCGCCCTGCAGTTGCGCCGCGAAATTGAAGTCGCGCACCAGGCCGTCCATCAGCATCATGGTGCATTTCAATCCGTCGGCATGCTCATAGCGGTACGCCACCGGATTTTTCGCCAGCCGTTGCATGTCGTCGAGCGACGGGAAAATATCGTTGAACCCCGCGCGCGCCGGCGTCAGCGTGTGGCTCCGGCACAGCGCCGCATTCATCAGCTCGCGCGGCCAGACGTTCGCGCGGCATGCTTCCCAGAACTTGTCGCCTCGATACGCTTGCAGCCACTTCACGCCGGTCTCGCCGCCCTTGCGCCGCTCCACCATGCATTGTAAAGTCTCCAGGCCATGAAAGTCGTAACTGTCCACGCCGCCATAACAGATGCACAGCGCCTCCCGCACCTGCGCGCCGCTGGGAAATTCGACCGATGGAATACGCCATGTCACCGCCAGGCTCGATCCCGCCATGTACGCGAAACCCATCTCCTTCGAGGTGTCGTACATCTTCTTGGCCCACTCCCAATTCCAGGAAAGATGCTTGTCGTTGAACATCGGGACGGATCGCCCGCTTGACCGGAACACCGCGACGATCTCCTCGAAAAACCGGTATCTGGGATACTGCACCTGCCCCTTGGGAGTCTTCGGATAATCGCCGTGTTCGCCCACCACCACCACTCCATCCACAGCCAGCTTGCCGGTTCCGCACGTCAACGCTTCCGCGATGGTCGGGTAAATCTTCATCGCGGGAAAGCGCGCGGCGCGGTCGCGGCTCAAATCGTCCTGCCCCACCTGGTCGACATACAGCGCAATCAAGTCCATTTCGGGATGATGATGCGTGCCATTCCAACCGTATCCTTCCAGATACCGGTCGATGATATGCTGCGTGTGCGAATATTTTCGGTAGACGGTGGTGATCCCTGCAAGTTTCGGGCGGTTACCGGACATATACTTGCAGCCATTATAATTCCTGGGTGACAAAACTGGTGAGGAAACTGGCGAGAAGATTTCACCCGGCGCTTCTGGCGGCTGCCTTGGCCGCTGCTCAAATATCCGACCGGGCGCGCGCCTTACATCGCAGCTCGCTGGTTTTCGACGGACACATTCATGCCATTGAGCGCGAGTTCTATAACGGCGGCGACATCGGCCAGCGCAAACCGGACGGCCAGTTCGATCTTCCCCGCGCCAAAGAAGGCGGAATCGGCGCCATGTTCTTCTCCTTCTACGTTACTGAGGATTACTATCCCGGTCGCTTCGAGACCAAACAGGCGTTGCGCCTCATCGATGCCTGCATCAACCAGATCCAGGCCAACTCCAAGAACATCGAAATCGCCCACAATGCCACTGAGATCGAACAAATTCACGCCTCCGGCAAGATAGCCGCCGTTCTAGATATTGAAGGCAGCTTCGATCTTGATGGCGACCTGGCCGTGATGCGCGATTTCTACCGTCTGGGACTCCGGTCGATGCAGTTATCCGCTCATAACTGGCAAAGCAACTATGCCGATTCCTGC
>Ga0302326_10022482_pt1 | contig 12891 bp, 15 predicted proteins | sample Palsa_T0_3_FD_202264 | JGI IMG/M metagenome (GOLD analysis project Ga0302326, IMG submission 202264) | Peat permafrost microbial communities from Stordalen Mire near Abisko, Sweden - Palsa_T0_3 | ecosystem: Environmental > Terrestrial > Soil > Palsa > Peat permafrost | place: Sweden: Abisko... | reverse complement strand
GACCGCGGCTGGGGTTTGGTGACGACGCTCGAACTGCCGGGCGGCGACAAGCTCGGTCTCTACGAACCAAAGCACATCTCGCCGCTCACGTAGCTCGCTCCCCGCCACGCGAACGGATATTAGCAAAAGTACTAAAGTACTAGAGAAAAGCCGCCTCGTTTGGGCGGCTTTTCAAGCAGTCGACGGTGCCGGGCTCCGGCAACGGCAAATTACTTCGCGGCGGTTTTTTTGGTGGCTGCTTTGCGCGCTTTCGGCGGCGCGGCGGCTGCGGCAGCACGACTTGCGGCGGCCACGTTCACGGCTTTTGCAAGGCGTGATTTCTTACGCGCGGCTTTGTTGGGATGGATGATGCCCTTGCGCGCGGCTTTGTCGAACTGCGCTTCTACGGCTGACGCGGTCTCATCGCCCTTCGTTGCTTTTTTGAAAAGCGTCTTGAGGCGGGTCTTCACGTCGAGGTTCCGCTGGGTGCGCTTTTCGGACTGGCGCGTCCACTTGATGGCGGCTTTGATATTCGGCAAGGTCGGCTCCGTGGAAAAGGTGATCGACCCGGGCATGGGCCGCGGGCACAAAGGCCAGGATACCACAGAACCCGGGCCCCGTCACTAAGGCGGCGCGCCGACGATTTCCCGGTAGCTCGCATAGCGGCTTAGGGCAATGGCCCCGGCGTCGACCGCCCCCCGGATGGCGCAGCCCGGCTCCTGGAGGTGGCGGCAGTCCCGAAACCGGCATTCAGACTTGAGATCGCGCATTTCGACGAAGAGCGAGGCGACGTCGATGGCCGGCATCGGGTCCAGCGTAAACTCGCCGATACCGGGGCTATCGATGAGAAAGCCGCCTCCGAGGCGAAAAAGCCGAGCGGAGGTCGTCGTCTGCTTGCCTTGGCCGAATCGCGAGACATCGCCGACCACGCTGACACCGCCCAAGGCTCGGAAGATCGAACTTTTGCCCACCCCCGATTGCCCGATCAGCATGACGTGACGGGCCGCGATGAGGGCTCGCAATTCTTCAATCCCGTCCCCGGTTTTGGGTTGTAGGATCAAAACGCGAATGCCGAGCGGGCCGTAGATCTGCGCGACGGCTTCGGCCGCCGGCATGCCGGTAAGGTCCGCCTTTGTCAGAAGCAGCGTACTTGCGAGGTCGTGCTGCACGGCAAATGCCGTGAGCCGGTCGACCATGGCAAGATGGATCGGCGGATCGATCAGCGCGGCGACGATGGCGAGCGTATCGACGTTGGCAGCCATCATTTTCGTTTGACCGCCGAGTGTACGGCGTTCGAGCGCAAACGTTCGCGGCAGCACGCTTTCAACGACCGCGTGGTCCTCATCGAGGACGCTGACGGTTACAAGATCCCCCGGCACCGGCATCGGATGCTTCGCCTTTTTGCGAAAATTGACGAGCCGCGGCTCGAGTTCGTCGGCGAAAACCACCCATGCGGCATTCCGACCGACGGCGATGACGCGTGCCTCGCGGACGTCGTGCGCTAGGGGTTGTATGGCGCCAAAGTGATCGCCGGCAGCGGCGTTGCCGGAGTGCGAAACTCGAACGTGAACGTATACTTCCCCGCGACCGGAAGGCAGTCGACGATTTGCGTGATGTACAGCGTCGCGCGTGCCGCATCGATCGCGGGTTTGCTTAAGAGGTTGCTCGGCGATTTTTGAATCACGGGAACTCCGACGATATGCGACCGTTCGTCAAGCGTGACGAGCACGTCGACGTAGCCGGTGATACCGTAATCGCGTGCCGCCTGCGGGAGCACGGGAGCCGCCGGCTTGAGCATCCTCGCCGGCGCGTTGGGAACGTTGCAACTCGGCTGGGCACCGGCCGCAAGCGCGTGAAACGCAGCGGCTGCAAACAGAAAACCGACGCCGGCGGCGATACGGGAGAAACGCACGACACCCATGGTAAACCTCCGTCTTGACCCCGTCTTCGTGTTTGTAGATTTTACGCGCAGCGCGCGATCCCCCGCGCCGCACGGACACCTGGGGGGCGTGCGACCCGCGCGGTGGTATACATACGGGGAACCGTGATCATCGACCGCACCGTCACCATCGCCGACCCGTTGGCGCGCGCCAACGTGTATGACGCGTTTTCCAGGCCGGGCCGCCCCGTCGGCGTAGAACGCTGTGAAATCCTCGGCGACGATGTTCTCGTTACCTATGATGATGCGGTTACGCCCGCTCAGCTCATCGACGACGTGATCGTCATTGAATCGGCATTCGTGCCGGCGCGCAGCGCTCCGATCGATGACATTGACGCGGCGGCCGCCCGGGCAGCCGCGGGCTTAGGCGACCCGGAACTCGATGCATCGCGAATCCTTGAGAAGTATCTCCCGTGAGCTTACCGGCGTTTAACCTGCACGGGTTCGGGATCAGCGATGTCGCCGACATCGTCGCGACGTCGATACTTGCATACTATCTCTTATTGCTGATTCGCGGAACGCGAGCGGTGCAGATCATGCTCGGACTGTTCGTGCTCGTAATCGTGCTCGCGCTCTCGAACCTCTTGCACTTGCTCGTGCTCGCAACCGTGATGCAGTATGTCTTGCTGGGCACGGCCGTTACACTGCCGATCGTCTTTCAGCCCGAATTGCGGCGCGGGCTCGAACAAATCGGCCGCGGCCGGTTTTTCCCGCGTGCCGCCGGCGAACATGAAGACGAGATCGCGGCCGAACAAGTCGCTGTTATCGCCCAGGTTTCGTTCATTCTTGCCCGAGCGCGGGCGGGTGCACTCATCGTGCTCGAACAGCAGACCGGTCTGCGCGAGTATGTTGAAAGCGGCTCGGCACTCGATGCCCGGCTGTCAGTCGAATTATTGCTGGCGATCTTCAACAAGAGTTCGCCGCTTCACGACGGCGCGGTGATCGTTCGCGACTTGACGATCGAAGGCGCAGCGTGTTTCTTACCGCTGTCGGAAAACGCCGTCTCGACCGAGCGGCACCTCGGCACGCGACATCGCGCTGCGGTCGGTCTTTCCGAACAGACCGATGCCGTCGTTGTGGTCGTCTCGGAGGAAAGCGGTTCGGTTTCGGTCGCGCGTGCAGGCCGGCTGTCGGTGCAGATCGACGAGGAAGCGCGCTTAGGCAAAGTTCTCTCTGCCATCGTTCGCCCGGCGCGCCGCGCGCGGCCGGGCGGCGAGAGCCTTGTCGCCATCATCATCAGTCGGATTTCACGTGCTGTCGACCGTTCGCAACGCTCTCCTACATAATTTCGGACTCAAGGTGTTCTCGGTTGCGTTGGCCGTTGCTGCCTGGGCATATTTCCATTTCTCGGCCGCGCCCGGCATCGCGGCGCGGTTTGACGAGCAGCTCAACGTGCCGATCGTCGTCACGGGACTGCGGCCCGGTTTTGTTGCGCGCTACACGGATAAGTTCGCGGTGCTGACGATCGATGCACCGCGAAATGGTCCGGCGATCAATCGCGAACAGGTCAAGGCGGTACTCAACTTGGCAAATGACGGCGAGGGTGTTTTTAACGTGCCCGTTGAGATCATTGCGCCGCGCTTTCAGATTCGGTCGCTTACGCCCGCGTCCGTGACACTGAGCATCGACCGGCTCGAAGAGCGCGTCGTGCCGATTTCGATTGCGTATTCGGGCGACCAAAAAGCCATCGTGGTCGAATCTTCGCGCATCGATCCGGGAACCGTCACCTTGCGCGGCATCGCCACGGATCTTGCACGCATACAAACCGTGCGCGTCGACATCACCTTGCCGGGTAAGCCGGCGGCGCTGGATTCGATGATTCGTCCGGTGGCAGCAGACAGTCGGGGAACGGAGTTGCCGACGATCCAAGTATCGCCGAATCTCGTCCGTGTCCGGGCACGGTTCGTCTCGTCGACGGCAACGAGGTCCCGATAGCGATGGCGCGTCTGTTTGGAACCGACGGGATTCGCGGCGTTGCAAATCTCGATCTCACGCCCGAACTCGCCTTTAAGATCGGGCGGGCGGGCGCAGCCGTCGTTGCGCGCGACATCGCGCCCGAGCATCCGATCGTAGTCGGCCGCGATACGCGGATGTCGGGGCCGATGCTCGAGGCGGCGATTGTCGCGGGCATTACGTCGACCGGCCGCAACGTCTTGCACGTCGGCGTTGTGCCGACGCCGGGTGTCGCGTCGATTACCGTGCGCATCGAAGCCGCCGCCGGCGTGATGATTTCCGCCTCGCACAATCCCGTCGAAGACAACGGCATCAAGTTCTTCGGCGGCGACGGATTCAAACTGTCCGACGCGATCGAAGATGAAATCGAAGCCCATCTGGATGATCCTCAACTGGCGCGGCCGACCCATGCAAGCGTCGGAACCGCGGTTGCGCAGAACGGTCTAGTCGATCGCTATTTTGCGACGCTGATCGACGCCGGCGCGGATTTAGCCGGTATGACGATCGTGGTCGATGCGGCGTTCGGTGCGGCATATGCGATCGGTCCGGCCGCACTCCGGCGGCTCGGCGCGCAGGTCATTGCGATCAATTGCGAAGACGACGGCAGCCGCATCAATGTCGGCTGCGGTGCGACGCACATGACGATGCTCGCCGACACCGTGCGCCGGCAGGCGAAGAAGAGCGGCCGGCCGGTCGTCGGCGTGGCGTTCGACGGCGATGCAGACCGCGCACTGTTCGTTGACGAAACGGGCGCTGTTCTGAGCGGCGACCACGTCATGCTGATCCTCGCGCAAGAGCTGAAGGTACGCGGCGAACTTGCCGGTGATACCGTCGTTGGGACCGTGATGAGCAACATCGGTCTCGAACGCGCACTCGAGCGCGACGGCATTCGGCTACTGCGCGCACCGGTCGGCGATCGCTACGTGATCGAAGCATTGCGCGCCGGCGGTTTCCGTTTTGGTGGCGAGCAGTCCGGACACGTTATCGACTTAGCGCGAAATACAACCGGCGATGGGCCGATGACGGCAATCAATTTATTTTCGATCGTCGCGCAAAAGAAGACGACGCTGCATGCGCTGGCATCGGCGCTGACGGTCTATCCGCAAGTGCTCGTCAACGTGCGCGTCGAGGATAAAACCGTCCTTGAATCGAGTGCGGCGGTGCGTTCGGCGATCGAAGATGCCCAGCGGCGGCTTGGCTCGGCCGGCCGTATTCTCGTTCGCCCGTCAGGTACGGAGCCGCTGATCCGGGTGATGATCGAAGGCAGCGACCAGGCGACCGTTACGGCCCTGGCCGAAGGGGTGGCCGGAGCCATCCGGTCGGCGGCCTGCCCTGCGTAACAGCCGTGTAAAGGGAATAGAGACTCCGCCGATATACCTAGGAGTGTGGGCACCTCGCCCACAGGTGCGGATCGACCGGATTACGGTCGCCCGTGAGTTTTCGTTAGAGTGTCTGCTTGTTGTCACCGAGTCCGGTCGCAGAGCCGGAGCGGGGGATTCCTGGTAGGTGCAGTCGCCGCAGAGCGAGTGCGCCGTGGGGTGAACGGACCGGTCGGTCCGAGGGCGATTCTTTCCGTCCTAACCCGTCAACTAACCCCGTAGGTGTTGGGAAGAAGGAGCAGTACTTGCGTCGTTTTATCCTTACCGGATTTCTTGTTTGCGTTATGTCAGCGGGCGCGTTCGGCATTGCCGCCGCCGACGAGACGAACGCTCCGGCCGCCGCGCAGGCGGCCGCCACGAGCCCGGCTACGACCGTCGCCGACGTCGCCGCGCCGACCGATGGCGCCGACCTTGCGATGTGGAACGCAGCGCCGGCCGCGAAGGACAAGCACCTCTCGCCGGTCCGCCGCTTTGCCAGCGGCATCATCGCCCGCAGTTCGGCGATCGCCACGAGCCTGACCCGCAGCGCTATGCGCTTTATCGGGACGCCATATTCTTTCGGGGGCACCGGCGCCGGCGGTTTTGACTGTTCGGGCTACGTGCAGCACGTGTTCGCCATGATGGGCGTTCACTTACCACGCACGGCCGACGCGCAGTATGACGCCGGGCAGCGGGTTGCCGCAGCCGACATGCACGCGGGCGACCTCGTATTCTTCCATACCTACGCGGCGGGCGTCTCGCACGTCGGCATTTATCTGGGGAATGACCGCTTCATCCATAGCTCGTCGAGTCACGGTGTGACGGTCTCAAGCCTCCACGACAGCTATTGGGCCCCGCGCTACCTCGGAGCGAAGCGCTTCGTCACCAACTAACGACGACGAGGAAACACGCCGGGCGGCGGCCGCCGGCTACCTCGTGTGGCCGCTCGCCATCGCCGAGATCGTCCGCGAGCCCGAAAACGCGACCATTTGGTCGCGTTTGCATGCCAGGCAGGCGCTCGTCTTTGGAATCCTTGGGACCGCGGCATACGCGCTACTCCTGGGACTGCCGCTCGTCGCCGTCATCGCCTTCTCGGGCATCGACACCGGCACCACGGTGCTGCTGTACGGCATCGGCTTGGTGCTCGATGCGATCGCCGGTGTGTTCTTCTTGTGGCTTGCGGCGCGCTATTACACAAAGACGGCGCGTGGCGAACTCTTTGTGATTCCGCTCGTCACGCCGATTGCGGACCGATTCTTTCGCCTAGAACGGGAATAGGAACGCCTAGCGCGGGCGCGAATCGAGTCGGGTCGCGCGCGACTGATGGGGCGTAGCCAAGTCGGTAAGGCACCAGGTTTTGATCCTGGCATGCGTTGGTTCGAGTCCAGCCGCCCCAGCATACACACAAACGCCGAAGCGCTTTGCGCTCACGGCGTTTGTCGTATCTGATCAGCGGATTCTCAGCGGCACCATACCACTTTTGCGGTCGAAGGCACGGTTGACGTGCGGCGCGAACGCGCTCGGTGCGCGACGGCACTTTGGTTCCAAGCGCCATTGCCGCCTGGGTGGCACACGAAGGGTAGGACCGATCAACATGCATATCCATCACGAGGACCTCTCGATTCACGTGCACGTGCATGCCGGAATGAACGTTTTCGAGTTGACCGGTAGTCTGGACATCGCGACCTCACCCACCGTGCGTGCGAGCCTTTTGGAAGCCTCCGAGCGCGGCGATCACAAGTTAATCGTCGATTTGACCAAAGTGGAATTCCTGGATTCGACGGGCCTGGGCGCACTGATCGGCGCGCAACGTCGCGCGAAAGAATTCGGCGGCGACGTCCGCCTCGTCGCCAAAGAGGGCCAGATCTTGCGCCTACTGCGCATCACCGGCTTGATGAAAGTCTTCGCCGTCTACGCAACATTAGATGATGCCGTTCATGAGGCCCCGCGCGTCGGCGACCTCTAGGAGTTTCCAAGGGAAGGTCTGATTTACGCCAGCCCGTCGTTGCCAAGCGGCTCATTTACTGAAGTAAACTTCGCCACTTAGCGCCTAGGTCTGACGTAAATCAGACCTTCCCTAGTGGGTTCGGTCGTATGTGGCGTAGGACTCGTCGAGAATTTGGACGATGTGGCGGACCGCGATTGTGCGGCCGTCTTTTTTTAAGCCGTTTGCGAGTTGCATTGCGCAGCCCGGGTTCGCCGTGACGACGATCTGGGGATCGACTTCGGCGATGCGCTCCACCTTGCGGCGCTGCAGCCGGCGCGACATCTCGGGCTGCGTTACGTTGTAGATGCCGGCACTGCCGCAACATAACGAGCTTTCGGCCATCTCGCGTAATTGCAATCCGGGAACCGACGCGAGTAAGCGCCGCGGTGCAGCGCTGATACGCTGAGCGTGGACGAGGTGGCACGGCTCTTGATAGGTGACCACCGCGCTGACGGGACCGAGATCCGGCGAGATGCCGATCTCGTCGAGGAACTCCGTGATGTCGCGAACGTTTGCGCTAAAGGCGGCAGCGCGTCCATGCCACGCCGGCTCGGCCGCAAAGAGATGCCCGTACTCTTTGAGCGCGGAGCCGCAACCGGCAGCATTGATGATGTAATAGTCTGCGCCGCTGCGCTCGAACGCCGCGATATTGCGCTTGGCAAGCTCGCGCCCGCGATCCATTTCGCCGGCGTGAATCGTAATCGCGCCGCAGCAGCCTTGATCGCCCGGCGCGATCACATCGCAGCCGGCGCGCTGGAGAACGCGGACTGTTGCCTCGTTGACGTCGGCGAACGCGACGTGCATGACGCAGCCTGCGTGTAAGAACGCGGTCGCTTTGCGCGGGCCGATCGCCGGCCACGTTTGATCGCGCGGAACGAAGAAGCGTTGCGATATTTCCGGCGCAAGCGCCTCGAGTTCTTCGAGCCGTAGCGCGCGCAAGAGTCCGCTGCGCCGCACGGCCGCACGCAGCCCCGAGCGTTGATAGAAGCGCAGAAGCGATGCGGCGAGCCGCATGAACGCCATGTTCGAGAACAGCGCGCCGACGAGCACGGCCCGGCCCAGCCGCGCATTCCACGATCGCGCGGGTGCCGTGGCTCGTACGATTTGGGTGCGTGCGGGCTCGAGCAGTTGCCCGTAGGCAACGCCGGACGGACAGACCGCTTCGCACGCGCGGCAGTCCAGACACTCGGACATCTGGTGCATGAAGCCGGGACTCGTCAGATCGAGACGGTCTTCGGAGACCGCCTTGATCAGCGCGATCCGGCCGCGTGGGCTCGACGTTTCCACGAGCGTTTCGACGTACGTCGGGCAGGTCGGCAAACACAGCCCGCAGCGGACGCATTGATTGAAAACGGATTCCGGTGGAATATCGGTGCCGCTAAAACCGGCATGCGTCAATTCGGTCACGCCGTGCGTTTTGGGGTAAGCGCGGTGTGCTCGCGATAAAAAGCGATCGTTTTTCGCGTGCCTTCGGCAAGCGACGTTTTCGGTAAGCCGGTAAACACCGTGCGCAAGGCGCCCTCGTCGAGTTCGGGCGCGAACGGGAGCGGTGCGCCGGTCGCATCGATCTGCGCGTCGGCAACGGAGCGGCGAATCGTCGCGATGATGTCGTCGGTCGAAGCGATCACGCCTTGCAGGCTAAACACATGCGCGCCGGGCGGCGTTTGCGTCGCCGCGCGAGCGAAGATCGTCGCGGTATCTTCTACGTAATCCATGCCGGTTTGACCGGTAAACGGGATCGTGTACGGCGTGCCGTGCGCGGCGTGGCGCATGGCAATCGTCGGCCCCGCTGTAACGCCAATTTCGCGCCCCGGCCCGTATACCGTGAACGGCCGTAAGCCGACGCTTGAGATCTTCGCATCGATCCAATATGCGCGCGCATTGCCTTCGTTGCAGAGTTTGAATGCACCGTACTGTGTCGTCGGGTTCGGTGTGATGCCGTTGTCGGGGCCGAATACGGCAACGCTCGAGGCGTACGCGATGCCGCTCACTTCATATACTTTGGCACTCTCGAAAACGTTGAGCGTTCCGAGCACGTTGATCTTGGCGCCGCGAATCGGATCTTCACGGCAGTAGGGAACGAGGATCCCCGCTAGATGAACGACGCCGTCGCAGCCTTCCATGGCGGCCGCCACGTCGAGCGACTCGACAATATCACCCCGGACGTGCGCAATGTTCGGATCGGCGGCATGCTCGCCTAAAATCTGATCGTAGAACCGGCGATCGTCATGATTCTCGAAGATGCGAACACCATGACCCGCTTCGAGGAGTTTGCGCGCCGTCCTCGCGCCGATAAAACCATAGCCGCCGGTAACGAGAACGCGCACGCCTATACTTCCGCCAGAGCCCGGCCGGGAAACGGCAAAAGCCCGCCGCCGGCATCGAAGCACAGACCGTTTGTCGGGTCGCCGGCCCGGTAGCGTGCGGGGTCGCGCATCGTGCGCAGGGCCGCGTCCGTGACCACCATCGACTCGAAATGGAGCGTGTTCGGAATGCGCACGATGCGGGCGCCCGCAACGTGCGCGACACCGGCTGCCGCCAGCGCGTGACCGATGGCTTCGCGATCGCTTGCGCAAACGACGGGTAAGCGCGCCGCCGCCGGTTGCGCTGCCGTGAGCGCATTGAGATACGTCGGATGCCAGTCGATGCGGTCGGCAAGCCGCTGCAGGCAGAAATCGGCAAGACCGATTCCCGTCGCGTTTCCGTGCGATTCCTCGCTCAGGTCGCGCACGAAGAGCTGGCGTACGCGCGGACTGGGAACCTTTTGCGTGCGGCCGTCGACGGCGCGAGCGGTCACGTTCGTGTCCATGCCCGTCCCGGAAAGGTTCTTGCCCATCTCGTCGACGACGAGCAGATCGAGTTCGTCGAAAGGTAACACAGCCATACGTTTACGCGCTTCGATCAGCAAGCGCTCTTCGCCCGCGACAATCCCGGCCGTCGGAAACGCTTCGACGGCGCAGGTATTACCGCGATGGTCTTCGACAAACGCGACGCCCGCGACGATCGGCGTCTTGGCAAAGAGCACGGCGCAGACTTCGCGGATGATGCGCTCGTAGCCGAGCTGGGCAAATGCCGCGTGATAATCGCGCGCGCCGGCGGCTTTGCCCAGACCGATTGCGCTCATCTTGAGGATGCCGCTCTCGATCGTTCCGTTGAAATCCGTATGCGGTTTGACGCGGCCGGCGACGACAATGGCATCGGCGGCCAAGCCGTTTTTATCACATGATACCGGCACGCCGCTCGCGGTCGTCCCCACCGCTGCGACATCCATGTCGCTAACGATCGGTGCGCCGACGGAGTCTTCGGTGATTCCGAGCGTTGCGAGCATCGCGCGCTGACCCATCGCCGTGCCGCCACCGTGCGAACCCATCGCCGCAAGCAGAAACGGCTTGCCGCCGCAATCGCGCACGGCTGAGACCAGCCCGCGCAACAGTGCCGGAATATTCGCAACGCCGCGGCTGCCCGCGGTTATTGCAACGCGTGCGCCCGGTGCGATTCGGCCGCGCAAGACGGGCAGCAGCGCTTCGCGCGCGGCGGCTTGCGGATCGGCGATTACCGGCACGACGAGCGTGTCGCGTACGATGCGTGCCTTCAGAACGTCCATTTCAACTCTCCGTCAAGGTTGCAATGTCTCGCTGGGTCAGGCGGAGGTGGCGGCGCATCGCTTCGCGCGCAGCATCGGCATCGCGTGCAAAAACCGCGGTGGCAATGGCCTCGTGATCGGCGAGCGCTCGTGCGAGAATTCCGGGAATCGCGTTCGTTAGCGATTGGCCGAAGTGGATGAGTTCATGAACGGGTTCCATCATGCGCATAAGCACGCGATTCCCGCTCGCCGCAACGAGCGTATCGTGAAACCCCGCGTCGGCTTCAACGAAGAGAGCGGAGCCATCGAGCGCATCGCGCATCGCCACGAGCAGCGTCTCGATCCGGCGCCGATGGTGTGGCGCGTGCCGGACTGCAGCTAAGGCGGCGATTTCGCACTCGATGATGCCGCGCGCTTCGATGAGGTCTTGCAAAACGGCGCCGAGCTGCCCGCGTTCGCGGCGCACGGTAAGAATAGATGCATCGAGCGGATCCCAGCGGTCGGGTGGTGTTACCCGCGTTCCGCTGCCGTGGCGCACGTCGATGAGGCCCTTGGCACCGAGCACGCGCAGGGCTTCCCGGACGACCGTGCGGGAGACGCCGAAATTCACGCTCATATCGGGTTCGGACGGCAAGAGCGAACCGGGGGGCAACTCACCCGAAACAATGCGGCCGACGATGTCGTCGACGACCTGGGCGTGGAGTCGCGTGGTCCGCAACACGGTGGCCTCCATACGGGCGAAGGAGTTGTATGATGACTTGACAATCCCTAGCGTCGCCAATGCCGATGTCCGACGACGGTGCCGCTCTGCGCCTCAAAGACGACGATAATGTCGCCGTCTGCTTGCGCGCGGTTCCCGTCGCGTCGACGGTGCGTTTCGGTGCCGCAGAAGTGCGGGCGCTGGCGGATATTCCTGCGGGTCACAAGATCGCGTTGCAGGCGATCGCGCTCGGCGCACTCGTGCGCAAGTACGGCCAGCCGATCGGGAAGGCGAGCGCGCCGATCGCTGCGGGCGAGCACGTTCACGTGCACAATGTCGAAGGCATGCGCGGCCGCGGCGACCTCGCCGAGGTGAGCGCATGACGTTTGCGGGTTATCGCCGACCCAACGGCACCGTCGGCGTGCGCAATCACGTGCTGGTGATTCCGTCGGTCATGTGCGCCAATCACGTGGTGAACCTAATCGGGCGCACGTGTTCCGAGGCGGTCACGATCAATCATCCGACGGGCTGCGCGCAAGTCGGCACAGATTTCGAGCAGACAAAGCGCACGATGGCGGGGTTCGCTGCCAACCCGAACGTCGCAGCGGTGCTGGTCGTCGGTTTAGGTTGCGAAACCAATGAATCGAAAGCGCTCGCGCAAGAGATTGCCGCGCGCGGCCAACGCGTCGAAGTGATCGGCATTCAAGAATGCGACGGTACGACGAACACGATTGCACGCGGCATCGAAATCGTCGGCGAACTGCTGCGGGAAGCAAAAAACCACGTGCGCACGCGCGCGGACGTGGCCGAACTGATCTTGGGAACCGAATGCGGCGGCAGCGACGGCTTCAGCGGCATCACGGCAAACCCGGCGCTCGGTTACGCCAGCGACCGGCTCGTCGCGGCGGGCGGTACCGTCATTCTCGCCGAGCTGCCCGAACTTGTCGGCGCCGAGCATCTGCTGGCCGAACGTGCGAGCCCGGCCGTTGCAAAGCAGTTATACGAGCTGATCGAACGCGTCGAAGCGCGTGCGCGTTCGATGCACGTCGATATTCGCTACGGCAATCCGACGCAAGGCAACATCGCCGGCGGACTGACGACGATCGAGGAAAAATCACTGGGCGCCGCTTACAAGGGCGGCTCGAGCGAATTGCGCGAGGTGGTCGAATACGCCGAGCGCCCGCGCAGCCGGGGTCTCGTCGTGATGGATACACCGGGCCAAGATATCGAGCAAATGACCGGTATGGTAGCCGGCGGCGCGCAGGTGGTTGTGTTTACGACCGGTCGCGGTACGCCGACCGGCTCTCCAATCGCCCCGGTCATCAAAGTTGCGACAAACACGCCGATGTTCACGCGTATGCGCGAGAACATGGATCTCAATGCCGGCACGAT
>Ga0302326_10022481_pt1 | contig 12891 bp, 9 predicted proteins | sample Palsa_T0_3_FD_202264 | JGI IMG/M metagenome (GOLD analysis project Ga0302326, IMG submission 202264) | Peat permafrost microbial communities from Stordalen Mire near Abisko, Sweden - Palsa_T0_3 | ecosystem: Environmental > Terrestrial > Soil > Palsa > Peat permafrost | place: Sweden: Abisko... | reverse complement strand
TAATTTCGTGCCCCGTCAGGTAGTCGATCGCAACCTTGTTGACGGACCGGTTGATCGCCTCGTTGTTGTTCGTCGTGGCGACGGCGAGCTTGGCATTCGTCACGAGATCGTCTTCGCCGACCCGGTAGCGATGATACAGCATCCCGCGCGGCGCCTCGATCCAGCCCGCGCCTTCGGCCCGCCGCTCTCCCGAACGTACCAGCTCCTCGCCCTGCAGGTCGTCGTCGTAGAGGAGCTCCTTGACCTTCTCCGCCGCGTGGAGCATGCAGATGACGCGCGCCCAATGCTGGTAGAGCGTGGCGTGGATCGGCTTGCCGCCACCCGGGCGCTTGAAATCCAAGCGGGCGTTCTCTGCAAGCGGCGTATCGATGAAGTCGCAGCAGTTGACTTGGGCCAGAGGTCCGACGCGAAACCACCCCTGCTCCTTACCGAGGCTGCGTATGTACGGGAACTTCATGTAGCTCCACGAGCGCACTTCGTCGCCGATCACGTCGTCGTACGCCTCCGGCGCGACGCCGTCGAAAATCTTCGCCCCGTCGGGACCGATCGCTCGTAAGCCCCCATCGTACAAGTCCATCGCGCCGTCGGCGCGAACGAGGCTGACGTAGCTCGACTCGAAGGTCCCGAAATCTTCGAGGCGCACGGCATCCTCGTGAATGAGGCGCTCGCAGAGTTCGAGCGCATCTGCGCACCACGCCACGACGCGATCGACCTCGCTTCGCAAGATGTCGCGCTCCGCGATCGACAAGTTTTTGTTCACGCCGCCGGGGATCGCAAGGCTCGGATGAATCTTCTTGCCGCCGACCGCTTTGATGACGCTCTGACCGAACTTGCGGACGAAGATCGCCCATTTGGCAACTTCAGGATAATTCTCGATCGTTCCGACGAAATTGCGCTTTTCCACCGGCCCCTCGAAGCCGAACAGCAGATCGGGCGATGCGAGATGAAAGAAATGGACTGCGTTCGACTGGAGCACCTGACCGTAGTGCATGATGCGGCGCACTTTATCGGCCGTCACGGGCAAGCGGTCGACGCCCGCGATCTTGTCCATCGCTTTGGCCGCGCAGAGATGATGACTAACGGGGCAGATGCCGCACAGCCGCTGCACGATCATCGCGACCTCCCAATACGGTCGCCCGCGAATGAAGCGCTCGAACCCGCGAAACTCGACGACGTGGAAGCGCGTCTCCCCGACGCTCCCGTCGTCGTTGAGACGAATCGTCACCTTCCCGTGACCTTCGACTCGAGTGACCGGATCGATGACGATCTTGCGCGTCTCAATCATATTTGAGCAGCTGATAGGGAAGGCCCGGGGTGCGGCCGGCCAAGAGTTCCTTGAGCCCCTCCCAGATCGTATCGCCCGAAGGCGGACAACCGGGCAAGAAATAGTCGATCTTCACGATCTCGTGTGCCGGGTAGACCCGATCGAGCAGCAACGGTAGATCGGCATCGTGGGGAATGCGATGGTCGGCATCGGGCGTATCGCCGACGTACGTGGCCTCGAGACATTCGCGCAAGCTAAAGGCATTCCGCAACGCCGGAACGCCGCCGTTGATGGCACACGCGCCGACGGCGATCAAGACTTTGCAGTGAGCGCGGAACTCGCCGAGCGTCTGCACGTTGTGCTCGTTCGCGCAGCCTCCCTCGACGAAACCGACGTCGACCATCGAGTCGAAGACCTTCTTGTCGTCGAAGGGCGATCTGTCCAAGTCGAAGAGTTCGAAGAGCTCGAGGATGCGCTCGTCGATGTCGAGCAGCGACATGTGACACCCGAAGCAGCCGGCGAGCGAGCAGGTAGCGAGCGTCGGTTTAGGCATGGCCCTCTTTCGGAGCGGGAACCGGGATGCGCTTCGACTCGATATCCGAACCGATGCTCTGTTCGTCGAACGTGCGCGTGCCGTAGGGTTTCTCGTAGCCCGTGTGCTTCACGACGATACAGCCGACCGGGCAGACGGCAGCGGCTTTGTCCGCGACATCGAGATCGGTCGCGCCGAGGCCGAGGGGGGAATTGACGACCAAGCGCTGCCGAGCGCCGCGATTCTCAAATGCAAAAACCGATTTCCCATCGGCATGCGAGGCGCGAACGCAGAGTCCACACTGAATGCACGTGTTGCGATCCAAGAATATCTGCGGATGCGATGCGTCGATATCGTGTCGAGGAAATTGATACGGAAATTGCGTCGCCGAGAGACCGAAGCGATATCCCATCGCCTGAAGGTTACAGTCCCCGCTCTTCTCACAGAACGGGCACGGATGGTTGCCTTCGACGAACAGCATCTCGATGAGCGCCTTACGGTGCGCCTGTAACGCGGGCGTCGCGTTTTCGACCACGGCCGCTTGCGTGACCGGGGTGACGCAGGCCGCCGCGGGACGGCCATTCACGTTCACCGTGCACAAACGGCATTGTCCGCCGGGCGGAAGGTCTGCACGGTAACACAGCCTCGGAATGTACACGCCGGCGTCGTCGCACGCTGCGATGATCGATTGCTCCCGGCGCGCGTCGATGGGGACCCCATCGATACGAAAGCGAAGCGTGCGATCGTTCACGAGGAGACCTGGTCGAGGAGCGCCCGGCGTTGGATCGATGCCGCGTCTTCGACGGCACGCTCGACGTCGATTCGCACCGCGTTCGCGGGTACGAGCCGGCTTTCGTAAATCTGGGGAAAGTTGCGCAGTGTGCTCAGGATCGGATTGGGCGCCGTCTGACCGAGGCCGCAGCGGCTGAATTTCGCGACGGTCGTGGCGAGGCTCTCGAGGGCGATGATGTCGTCCTTCGTGGAGTGCCCGTTCAAGGTGGTTTGGATGCTCTCTTTGAGCAGAACGGTCCCAACGCGGCACGGGACGCACCAACCGCACGACTCATCGGCGAAAAACTCCGCGAATTGCAGGACGATCTCGAGGACGTTCCGCTGCGGCCCGAAGACCATGGTGGCTCCAGCCGTGGAGAGGTCCTCGTAGCAAAGGCCGCGACCGAAATCCTTGGGAGCAACGCATTCGCCGGCGGCTCCGGAAACCTGGACGGCTTCCGCAGCGGCGCCACCCGCGAGATCGAGCAGTTCGTTGAGCGTCGTACCGAACGGGACCTCATAGATGCCGGGCTTCGCGCAATCCCCCGACAGACACATCAACTTCGTGCCCTTGGATTCCGCGGTGCCGAACCCCGCAAACCACTTCGCTCCCCGCTCGAGGATGCGCGTGACGCAGGCGAGCGTCTCGACATTGTTGATGGCCGTCGGTTGCCCAAGGTAGCCGCGGTCGGTCGGGTACGGCGGCCGGTCGCGCGGCGCTCCACGTTTGCCTTCGAGCGATTCGAGCAGCGCAGATTCCTCGCCGCAGATGTACGCGCCGGCTCCCAATTGGATCCGGATGTCAAAGTCGAAGCTTGCGTGACCACCGGCGTTCGGTCCGAGCAGACCGAGGCGGCGGCGATCGGCGAGATCGTTCTGAAGGTCGCCGAAAAGAAATGCATACTCGGCGCGCAGATACATGAGCCCGGTGCGGGCGCCGAGGGCGTAGCCCGCTATCGTCATGCCGTCGAAGACGAGATCGCAGGCCTCTTTCAGCAAGACCCGATCCTTGAACGTGCCGGGCTCGCCTTCGTCCGCGTTGCAGACGATGTAGTGCGTGTCGCCCTTAGCACGTCGCGTGAGGCCCCACTTCATACCGGTCGGGAAGCCCGCTCCACCGCGCCCGCGCAGGCCCGAGCGCGTTACCTCGTCGATAACCCCTTGCGGCGTCATCCCGAGCGCGGCACGTAGCCCGCTGCCCTTTTCGCGAGGGCCAAACAACACGTCGCCCGGGTGAACGACGTTCGACGCGCAGCCGGCTTTCCTCGATGCGAACGTTGCACGAACGCCGTAGCTGGGGAATGCCGGAAGGGTCCCTGCCGCGTCCATGGCGCGCAGTTCGCGCACGATGGGCTCGGCGTCGGCGGGTTCGAGGTTCGTAAAGACCATTCCATTGATCAAACACGAGGGTTCCTGATCGGCCATGCCGATGTCACTCGTCCAACTCAGCCCGACACCTTCGGTACTCGTCGCGCCAATGCGAATGCCGAGCGCCCGCTCGAAGGCGTGCACGACCTCGAGCGCGCCTTTCATCATCGAGATCGGCGTCTTTGAGAAGCGAATCTGGCAGCGTCCTTGCGGCGCTCGCGAAAAGAACGCGTAAAAGGACGCCGTGTCGACGACATCTACGTAGGGGATCTTCAGTTCGGTGGCTATCTCGGCCAGGGTCTCATCGGCGAGCGAGCCCAAATGCGCCTGCGCGGCGACGAGCACGTCCATGAGCCGCGTTGGATCTCCGCGGGCATTTGCCACGATTTGGCCGATAGCCGTGAGCGGCGGAGCTACGGCACGCACGAACGTCATGAGCTCTGAGGTCGCATCGTGTGAGCGTAGCACGCTCGCAAATCGCGGCCTATCGTGAAATCAGAGGATCGGCGTCGGTCATCGTGATGACGGCGGATCCGTCGAGCTCGCCGGCGCTCACGGCGCGCAGCGCGTCGTTGACGCGGCTCAAAGGGAACGTGCGTATTTCCGGCTCGACGTTCAGCTGCCCAGCGAGCTCGAGGAAGTCTCGTGCGTCGGCGCGCGTCATATTAGACACGCTTCGAATCTCACGTTCGCCCCACAGGAGCGAGTCGTAATCGAAGCGCGGGATGCAATCGAGGTGGATCGCATTGATTGCAACGACGCCACCCTTGCGCAGAGCTCCTAAGGCGGCGACCACAACCGCGCCCGTAGGAGCGAACGTCACCGCGCGGTCGAGCGGCTCCGGCGGCTTCTCGTCCTCACTGCCCACCCAGTCTGCTCCAAGCCGTACGGCGCTTGCGCGATGACCTTCGCCCCGCGTTACGACGGATACCGAGCATCCCCAGCTCTTGAGAATCGGGAGCGCGAGGTGTGCGGACGATCCAAATCCATAGAGCCCCACTCGCTCGCCCTGTTGGACGCCGGCGACACGCAGCGCTCGAAACCCGATAATCCCAGCGCACAGGAGCGGTGCGGCGTGAAGGTCGTCGAGCCGATCGCTCAACGGATGGGCAAAATCGGCACGAGCGACGACCGCCGTCGCATAGCCGCCGTCCCGGTCGTATCCGGTGAAAACCGGACGATCGCACAGATTCTCACGGCCTTCACGGCAAAACCGGCACGTGCCGTCGGTGCCACCGAGCCATGATATGCCGACGCGCGTTCCCAGGGCGAGGGTGACGTCAGACGCGACGTCGGCCACGATGCCGACGATTTGGTGGCCGGGCACGATCGTCGGATGGCGCGCCGGCAAGTCCCCTTCGACGATATTGAGGTCGGTTCTGCAAACCCCGCAGGCGCGAACCGTGACCAAAATTTCGCCCGCGCGCAGCGCCGGGATGGCTCGCGTCTCGATCGTGAGCCGGTCGGTCGAAACCGCTCCCGGGTTCCGCAGCACCGCGGCCGTCGTCGTCGAGGTCTTGGAAATGGTCCTGGAGCCCTCCTACCACCTGTGTTGCGGTGCCGGCCTGAGGCAAAGCCCGTCTATTTTAGCGCATCAGGTTACGCACCGATACCGTGATTTTCAGGGTAGACGCAGCTAGCTCAAAAAGCCAGCATTCGTGGACGGAGCCCGTTGTTTCCGATGCCGCGACCCCTTGGCGAGAAAGGCCTCCTCCCATCTTTAGCGTTAGCCAATACGGTGAAGCGAACGTCATCCGGGTCCATCACGATCTGGACTATTCGACGTCGGCGTCGCTCGGGGCAGCGATCCGGCTAACAGCCGCGGGGAGCCGGCGCCACCTCGTCGTTTCTCTCGAGCATTGTCGCTCCTGCGACGCGAGTGCGCTCCGCGTTTTGCTCGGCGCCAAAGTCACCATGGGATCGAGGCTCAGCGTCGTAGCTCCGGCAACACCTTCCGTGCGGCTCATTTTTGAGATCACCCGGCTCACGAAACATCTCGGACTGTGCGATGACCTCGATGAGGCGCTACAACAGGGCGAGCGATGCGCCAACTAACGGTTGACGTGCCCGTTAACGCTCCCAGCTCTTTCACGTTGGCGTTTCTGCCGTCGTATTTCCAACGTAAGATTGGCGATCGAGGGCTGCAAGAATTGCTTTTGCACTATTCGTTGCCACACATAACGAAGGGTCTTTCGCTGGATCGGCCGGTTAGGGTAGAACTTCACTCCGCTATGAGTAACGTTGACGATTCCACGCTCGAGATTTCGTGGGAAGCGAGTGGCAGTACGGCGTTTCCTCGTTATAATGGGATATTCGCCGCGCACGCATCGGGGGAACGACGCTGTCGGCTCGAACTGCAAGGCCACTATCCCGCACCCGGCGGTCTTTTCGGCAGGGCCTTTGACGCGGTCGCCGGCTATCGTATCGCGCGAGTTACAATCGCTGCGTTCTTGTCGCAGATCGCGAAAGCGGCTGAAAATGACTACGCCGCCCGATTGGCGATGTGACGAACGAGGCGAGCGCCAGGGCGTCTGCATGAAACCTTCAAAGGACGAGCCCCTGCCCTCGACCTTTCGCTTTGTCTTAGGTCTTGGGACATTTATGCTCGTTGGATGGTTGATAATGTTCGCGCTCCTCCAGTCGAGGTGGTGACGTGCACATCCATCGACTTGAGAAAATTTGGCTAGCGTTCGGGATGGGAATTCTTGCCGTGTTCGTTGCGGTGCTCGCCGTCGCTGCGATCGGCGAGGGATTCGTCCCGCCAAGCAACATCCAAACGATCGATCCCACCAAAGTGGCCGAGACGCCGCCGTTCGATCATCCGGGATTGCGTAAAGTCGGGGACCACGCCTATGAGGCGTACTACGTCGCGCACATCTTCTCGTTCGATCCAGCGACCATCACGGTTCCGCGGGGTTCCCGCGTGACGTTCTACGTTACGAGCAGCGACGTCGAGCATGGGTTCTCCATTCCGGCAACCGGCGTGAACACGATGGTAACGCCGGGCTGGGTCAGTACCGTTTCACATACCTTCAGCGACGCGGGCACATTCATACTAATGTGTAACGAGTTTTGCGGCATCGCTCATCAGACGATGGCTGCAAAGGTCGTGGTTCAATGACCGCCGGCCCGGCAAGCGCCGACCCCGTGGGAACCGCACTCTGGCCCAAGGATAACGAGAAGTTCGATCTCTCGCGTGAGGCGGGCGATCTGCTCGTCCTGACGCATATTTATACGGCAACGCTCGTGCTCGGTGTCGGCGCGCTCTTCGGACTCTTGCAAGGCTTTTCGCGCGCAAGCTGGATCACAATGCCGGCCTGGTTCGACTACTACCGGATGCTGACCGCGCACGGCGTCTTGATGGCGCTGGTTTTTACAACGTTCTTCATCACCGGTCTCTTGACGTATGCAACGTATCGCTCGATTCCGCGCGTCCGCTCGGTACGGTTGAACTGGATCGGCTGGAGCGTCATGAGCATCGGTACGGTCGTAACCGCGCTGACGATCTTGAGCGGCAACGCGACCGTCCTCTACACGTTCTATGCTCCGCTCAAGGCGAGCCCGACCTTCTATCTCGGCGCGACGCTTCTCGTGGCCGGAACGTGGTTCGTCGCTTACGACCTCATTGAAAATGTTGTCTGGTTCAAGCGCCGGAACCCCGGTACGCTCATTCCGCTGCCAGCGTTCGTTTCAGTTTGCACGATGATCATGTGGGTCATCGCGACGCTCGGCGTGACGGCGGAGATGTTGATCCTCATTCCCTGGTCGCTGGGCTGGACACCGGGCGTCGACGTGTCGTTGACGCGCATGCTCTTCTGGTACTTCGGCCATCCGCTCGTGTACTTCTGGATTATGGGCGCCTACGTGATCTGGTATCTCGTCGTTCCAACGGCGTTCGGCGGCACCGTCTTCAGCGACGCGCTCACACGCCTTGCGTTCGTATCGCTGCTCTTACTCTCGACCCCAGTCGGGCTGCATCACGAGTACCTCGATCCCGGCATATCCCCGGGCTGGAAGTTTCTCCACACGGTGCTGACCTTCGGTGTGGTGATCCCCTCGTTCATGACGGCATTTGCGATCTTCGCTACCTTCGAAATTGCAGCACGTAAGGCCGGCGTTACCGGCTTTTTTAACATCGTGCGCTGGCTTCCGTGGAAGGACCCCGCGTTCGCGGGACCAGGCTTCGGAATGATCCTGTTTATCTTCGGCGGTTTCGGCGGCATCGTGAACGCCTCGTATTCGATGGACGTCCTCGTCCATAACACGATGTGGATCGTCGGCCACTTTCACATCACCGTGGGCGGACCAGTCGCCCTGACGTTCGTCGGTGCGGCATACCGGCTCGTGCCGTCCTTAGCCCGGCGCCGTCTCTTCGCACCCAAGCTCGCACTCGCGTCGATCTATCTCTGGTTCGTCGGCATGGTGATCATGTCGTTCTCGATGCACTGGGCGGGGCTGCTCGGCGTTCCGCGCCGCACGTCGGACGTAAGCTACGCGGGTGCCGTCGGAGCGGCCGCTTGGCACACGCCGATGGTCGGCGCAGCAGTTGGCGGGACGCTCGTCGCACTTGGTGTCCTCTTCTTCGTAATCGTCGCAACCGGCACGTACACCACGAACCGTCGCGACGAGGACAATCCCGACCTCGCCTTCGCTCCGCTGGATGCCGAGGCCGCGAACACGCCGCCCGTGCTCGACAAACTCGGCCGCTGGGCTGCGCTCGCAATCGTGCTCGCCATCCTCGCATACGCCGGCCCCCTCACTCAGCAATTGTCCGCCCACGCATATCTAGCGCCGGGCATGCGGACGTGGTAGCACTGCTCGCAGCCGCGCTCGCGCTCGCGCCCTTCGCGGCGCAGCTTTATCAAGGCGATACCGTTCCCCCGGTTGCGCTCGTCGACCAGGACGGCCGAGCGTTCGACGTCGCGCGCTTCCGGGGGCGCTCCGTCGTCATGTCGTTCGTTTACACACGCTGCACGGATCGCTGCGCGCTGGTTGCGGCCAAGCTCGCGCAACTCGCACGCATGACGGATTCAAGCGAAACTGCGGTCATCGCACTCACCGTCGACCCGGCTTACGACCGGCCGCCGGAGCTGCGGCGGTACCGGACATTGTTCGGACCGGCGCCCTGGACGCTCGCGACCGGCAACCGTGCGGAGTTAACCCTGCTGGAGCGGCGCCTCGGCGTAGCTCCGAGACTGGTTGGGGTGCAGCGTGTCGATCACAACGATCTGGTCGTCCTGCTCGATCGCGCAGGACGAATTTGGCGCTTCATACCGGGAGACGATTGGACGCCGCAGGAGCTCGCGAGCTTAGCGCGCAGCGCGGCCGGCGAGCGAGAGGGTCCGCTGCCCGAACTCGCGCTCTTTTTCCAGGACGCAACTGCCCGTTGCGGCCTCGGCATCGCGTCACTTGGCATAGGAACGGCGTTGGTACTCGCTTGTCTCTTGGCCCTCCCCATCGCAGTTTTGTTCGTTCGCTCCGTTCTTCGTTTCCAATCGAGTTAATTCGAACGCAGGTGCCACGTCTCGTTGACGAGACGCACGACGGTGCGTGAGTCCTGTGCGGTCAGCGCAATTGCGAGCGATACCGGGTCGCGCTGATCCAGATCGCGACGACCGCGAACGCGGCGAGCGCTAGGACGTCGGGCCAGATGACGTCGAGCCCAACCCCCTTGAGGATGATGTCGCGCGCGATCGAGATGTAATGGCGCAGCGGGTTGAGCAGTGAGATGGTCTGCCAGGCGGGCGGCATACTCTCGATCGGTGCGAATGCGCCGGAAAGCATCATCAGCGGCAGCGCCGTGAAGATCGAAATGAGCACGACCTGCTGCTGCGTTGCGACGAACGTCGAGATGAGGATCCCGATCGAGATCGCCGCGACGATGTAGACCGATGAGATTGCCATGAACAGCGGAAAATCACCCCGGAACGGCAGGCCGAAGATGAGCCGCGAGAGCGCGAGCGAGGCCATCATCGCGACGATGAAGAGCGAGAAGAGCGGTGCGATCTTCGCTAGGAGCACCTCGAGCGACGATGCCGGCGTCATCAGGAGCTGCTCGAGGGTGCCCTCGTCTTTCTCTCGCACGCTCGCCGAGGCGGATGCCAAGAGTCCCGTGATCATCAGGATCGACCCGAGCAACCCTGGGACGAAGAACCACGCCGTTACCAAGCCCGGATTGTAGGCGAAGGTGATCTCCGGGGAGAGCGCAAGGGCGGGCGCGGCCCGCGCGTTGTGTACCTGGACGATCGCACTCGCGTAGCCGGCGCCGAGATTCGCGACATAGCTGTTCACCCCGTCGAAGACCAACTGCACGTCAGGGGAAGCACCGCGGGAAATCGTGGCTGCGTAGTCGGCCGGAATCACGAGACCTGCATCGACCGTGCCGCTCTGCACGGCCCCATACACGCTCGCCGCGTCGTCGCCCGTCGCGTGCGGCACGAATACTCCGTCCGCGGTGAACGCATCGACGAGATCGCGACTGGCGGGACTCTTCGATTCGTCAGCGATCGCGACCGCGACGTGCTTGATGAGCGGGTTGAGCGCGTAACCGAGAACGGTCACCTGCACGATCGGCGGAAAGAGCAGGATGTAGAGCACCTGCCGGTTCCCGAGAATCTGCTCGAACTCTTTGCGCACGAGCACGAACCAGCGCCGCCACGAAAACACGCCGTTCACGTGGCGCCCGCCAACTGCATGCGGCGCATCGGCAACCACGCCCCGACCGCCAAGATCGAAGCGATCAATGCGAGCGCCGCTACCTCGCTCCACACGCCGGACCAGCCCGATCCGCGTACGAACGCATCGCGGCTGATATTGATGTAATGACGCGCCGGGACGAAAAAAGAAATCCATTGGAACGCTAGCGGCATCGAGGACACCGGATACAAAAAGCCGCTAAGCAGAAATGAAACGAGCGAATTTACGCTTCCAGCAGCTTGGATCGCCGAGGTCACGGTGTTCGTCCGGGAACCGATCAGCAACCCCAAGAGCACCTGACAGCAGACCATCAAAGGCGTTGCGATCAAGAGCGGCAGCGGATCCCCCGCGAAACGCACTCCCCACACGGCCCAGCCGATCAGCATGATCGCCAGTGCTTCCGCGAGTCCGACGAATTCGAGGGCGAGACACTTTCCTGCGATCAGTTCGGATGCGCGCAGCCGGGACGCATATGCCTGCACGATCGTCCCGCGCTCTTTGTCACGAACCATCACGATCGCGGCGAGCAGCGTCGGAAACATCGCGAGGATGACGCCATAGACGCCGGGGACAAAGAAAAGCGCTTCCTCGCCGCCCGGGTTAAACCAAATGCGTTCCTGGAGCGTGATGCCTGCCGGCTCGAGTGCCGGAGCGTAATCCGCGCTTACGGAGGCGCTCGCTGCGGTGAGGATTTGCTTGATGGTCAGCGCGTTGACGACGTCCGTGCCGTCGACGATACTCTGGATCGGGGCCGGGCGCCCTTGGGCGATCGCGCGCTGCGTGCCGGGCGGGATGACGATCACCGCGCGCACGTCACCCGCATCGAGTAGCGCGAGCGGCGAGCGATCGAGCGGCTCCGGCATTGCGACGAGCTCTTGACTTGCATCGATGCGCGCGATGTAGTCGCGGCTAAAGGCCGAGCGATCAAAATCCTGGACGGCAACCGGAATGTTCTTGATCTGCAGGCGGATCGCGAAGCCGAAGATCAGCAGCATGCCGACGGGTAACACGAACGCGAGTGCGACCGTCAAACGATCGCGCCGGAATTCCACCAGCTCCTTGCAACACTGCACCCAGACCCGCCGCAGGTTCATGCAGCTGCTGCGCGTTCGATCGTCCCGATGAACGCGTCCTCGAGCGAGAAGGGCAGCGGACGGGTCTCGATCACCTTCACACCGGCGGCGCGCAGCGCGCCCGTCGCTCGCTCGAGGTCGCCCGAGTCCAGCGCGATCAGATGCACGCGCGTCCCGAAGAGCGCGACCCGCCACGCGACGAAGTATTTCTCGAGCGCCGCTGCGGCGCGATCCGGCGCGTCGGTCGTGATCTCGAAGAGCGTTCCGGGCTGCGCTGCCTTAATCTCGCTCGGCGAGCCTTGCGCCACCATGCGCCCGGTGGACATGAAGCAGATTCGCCGGCAATGCTCGGCTTCTTCGAGATAGTGCGTGGTGATGACGATCGCCGTGCCCGCCCGCGCGCGGTCTTCGATCAAGCGCCAAAACTGGCGGCGCGCGAGCGGATCCACGCCCGACGTCGGTTCGTCGAGAAACAGAATCTCGGGATCGTGCATCACCGCGGCGCCGAACGCGACGCGCTGCTTCCACCCGCCCGGAAGCCGGCCCGTACGCAAATTCTCGCGCCCGCGTAGTCCCGAGATCTCGAGCACCCACGCGATGCGCTCGTCGCGCTCGCTCGAACGCAGCCCGTAAATGCCCGCATAGAACCGCAGGTTTTCGATGATCGTGAGATCGTCGTAGAGCGTAAACTTCTGACTCATGTAGCCGATGCGCCGCCGCAACGATTCCGCCCGCAAGTCGCTGGTCTTGCCCGCGAGCGCGATCGTACCCGAGGTCGGCGCGAGAAGTCCGCAGAGCATCTTGATGATCGTGGTCTTCCCCGCACCGTTGGCACCGAGGAGCCCATAGATCTCGCCGTAGGCAACCTGCAGTGTCGCGTTGTCGACTGCCCGGAATTTCCCGAACTGCTTCGTGAGTCCGTGCGCGTCGATCGCGAGGGCTCCGGCGCTCTCGCGCGCACGAGCAGTAACGGGAAAAGGCGTATAGGGCTCGCCGTACCCGAGCGAGCGCAGACGGGCGACGAAGACGTTCTCGAGCGTCGGCGGAGTGGCTTCGATCGACGTGACGGTAATCGACGCTGCCGCGAGCGCGGAGCGGATCGCGCGCTCGCCGTCGTGCGCATTCGGGAATAACGCATCGACGCGGTCGCCGAAGCTTTGGAGGTCGAGAATGCCGTCGTGCACGTT
>Ga0302326_10022479_pt1 | contig 12891 bp, 9 predicted proteins | sample Palsa_T0_3_FD_202264 | JGI IMG/M metagenome (GOLD analysis project Ga0302326, IMG submission 202264) | Peat permafrost microbial communities from Stordalen Mire near Abisko, Sweden - Palsa_T0_3 | ecosystem: Environmental > Terrestrial > Soil > Palsa > Peat permafrost | place: Sweden: Abisko... | reverse complement strand
GTCGGTTGAATATGCCCGGATGCCTGAAACTGTAAAACGCGGCCTAGCCCGTCACCATGTTCCGGGCTTCCGCCTGGCACGGCTGGCCGTGGATCGCAAGCTGCACGGGCAGGGAATTGGCGGACAACTCCTCCTCGCGGCGGGTAGACGCTGCCTGATGGCGGCGGCTGAGGTTGGCGGCGTCGTACTTGTCATCGACGCCAAGAATGAAACGGTGGCAGGATGGTACGCGAGCTATGGCGCTGTGCCGCTGCTGGACGCGCCCTTAACGCTCCTGCTAACCCTCGCGACAATTGAGGGCGCGCTCAAAAAGGCAAACCAATATTGAGGGAGAATCCAGATCGGGCGCAACAAGTCGAAGGGTTTGGAGCGAAAAGAGCAAGAAGGCACACACGCTGACATGTAAGCGTGTAATCATGCTGTGGTGATTACCTAACAGGATATGACGGGGTAGGTCAAAAGGAGCCGGTAAACTTTGTAACCGGGTTCGATGGCAAGGAACAGGAACACACGGGTAAATGGACCACGATCCGCCGCGAGCGTGGCTGTTGCTTCCTTGGCGATAGCTCCGACTTTGGTGATCGGCGAGCAATGAAGAAGCGCCTGGTCGTAAGCGATCAACAAGTACAATTCGTCGCAAGGTGTCTTGAGGCTTCTGCACCTCTTCTTCTTCGAAATCAGCTCGTCCAAAGCGTTGGGCGCTGTACGGTCATCGAACGAATCGGCCGGGACTACCGGTACGATCCAGTCGGCACCGGAGGTAAAGGCCTGGCCAGGTACGAATTTGATCTGCTGAAGATGTCTGTCCAGCGGTGGAAAACGGTGCAGGTCCGAATGCGATAGCTTTGGCCCGCATGCTTCGCCGGCCATGCGCCATCAACAGGCTGTATCAACCGAAAATGGTCCAGCCATGAATTTATCAGAGCCACACCGAGACCGGCGAAGTCCTTCACATTGCGCGTGACCATGGTGAGGTGGTGTTCCAAAGCCGTGGCGGCGATCATGCCTTCCGGCGCGTTCAGCGGACGCCCTGCTAACTGACGGATGCCGTCCAGTTCGCCCCATCGCTCGGCGATAGCCAGCGTCACGGGGAGAATGCGTCCCTCGAACCAAAGCGGCACTTGCGCTGAAATCGACTTCTCCAACTGGGTGCGTCGGGCTCTGGCCGGCAAAATGGTGACACCTTTGTCGCAGCTCGCCCATCGACACCACGCTGCGAAACAACATCGGCCTGGCAGTTCGTTGGCTCCACGCCGCCACCTGCGCGTCAGGCGCGGGCCGCAAAATTCAGAGATGACGTTGATATCGACCAGAAACCCGTTCATGAGAAATCCACCGGATGCTCACGGAACGATTGCGGGCAAAGAGCGTGTCGATTTCCTCGTCGGTGAGAAGCCCACGGACAGGAGCGAACAGCTCAAACAGGTTCTTGGGTTCGTCTGGACTGGCGCCGCGGCTTGTTCGTCGAGCCAGCCGAGCGCTTTCTTGAGCAGCTCATCGATGTTCCTGGCACCGGCCGTTCCGCAAAGTGGCGCTCGATGAGGGCCTCGGTTTCGGGTTGGGTTGATCTGGATTGTCATGGGCGGCTCCTTGGTAAAATACAGGTTCTTCCTGCCTTACCTGTCACTTTCCAGAATTATTTGGCACGGAGTCCTCAACATTATCTGACATAGCTTGCCTTCCTCGCTGACGGCTGTGGCGAGTTATCGCTCATCGAGGAATTAGCCGGATTCACGACCGTGGATCGATCCATAGCTATTAGCTCAGCCGGGCTGCTTCATTTCAGCCACGCGAATGCCAAGGAATCCGTGTCCATTGCTGTGTCGATGATCGGCTTTGCGACGTTCAGCGCATCTTCGCCATTTGCGAACATCACGACGCCTGACTTTGTTGCTGGGTCGGCCATCACAAAAGCTTTGAAGACGCCGTTATCGCCCCAATGCCAGAGCATGACGCCCTTATGTTCGCGCTGAATACCCCATCCCAAACCCCAGAAGAGCGTCTTCGACAGCTCTTTCGGTTCTTGTTTAACGCAAATCCTGCAAGTCGGGTCGAGCGCGATCTCAGGCGTCTCCATCTGACGGAGCGCGGAGGACGAAAGCCCTTTGCCATTCAGAACTGCGTCGACGAAAAGCGCATAATCTCTGGCGGTAGTGTTCAGGCTGGATGCTGCCCCGGCTTCCTTCGGCTTCTCCAGCTCACCCGGTCCGCCTTTGGAGTCATATCCCGTGGCCGTCAGGGAATCAAAGCTCGGTCTCCACACATAGCCGCTGTTCGTCATCCCCAACGGCTTGAAAACAACTTCGTCCATATAAACGTCCAGCGGTTTCCCGGTAATCCGCTCGACCACGTGTTGCAGATAGATATATCCCTCACCTGAGTAGCTGAAACGCTCTCCGGGAGAGAAATAGATGGGAAGCGAGCCGTCGTCGCCCCGCCAATTCGGAAAGCCGGTTCGATGGCTCAATACCAATCGAGCCGTGATCTTGCCTACGCGTTCGTCTGGAACGTAGGGCGTTGGCAAATAAGAGCTCAACGGAGTATCGAGATCGAGTTTTCCCTGGTCGACCAGCTTGAGCACGCCGTAAGTGAATACGGGTTTGCTCAGGGAAGCGGCTTCAAAGACCGTGTCCGTCCGGACGGGTTCTCCCGTCTTCTTGTCTTTCACTCCGAAACCATGCAGCCAGATCGTCTTCCCATCACGGATCAAGGCGATCGACATCCCAGGAACTCCGCCCTGTTGCATCAGACCTGGAACCTCGCTTTTCAGCCGCGAGATCACATCTCGCGTGGACCGAACCGAGGGAACTTGTGCCTGTAACCTTGGGGTTCCCATAACGCCAGTAGCGACTGCCACCAACACAAGGACCGCGCCGACGCCGTAAAACAATCGGATCAATTCTGCCTCCTGGCGAATCTCTAGCCGCTCCTCATCAGCAGATGAAAGGCGGCGTTCGTTTCTGGTACATACGTGCGATCGGTAATTCTTGTTCCGTGGTCAGTCCTGACAAAGGCACATACCGGAAGCTGGGGGATTGCAGACTCGTTCGCTGCTCTCTAGACCTACCCAATCACCAGGCTCTCCGGTGCCGTTTCCACCACCGACCTGGTCACTTCATCCAACGCGTTGATTCCGAGAATTCGCTCGATTTGTGTCAACAAGCGATTGAGCAGCCGGAAGTTGCCGCCCGTCATTCGGATGATCGCCGCGACCGCTTCCGGGTCAAGAGGCCGCTCTGGGAGCTTCACACCGGGAGGCGCCAGCGACGTTTCCAAATGGAGATAGACCGGGATCGTGCCATTGCCTTCTGACAGACCCGGCCACCACTTGGAAGAGAATTGATAAGGCAGATAACGCGCAAGCGATTGGACGTATGCGCACTGTGCTCGAACTCGGCAGGCCACCAACAACGATGGCCTGCCCCACGGCTAAGTCTAGCGCAGGGCAAAGACGATCTGGTGGTCCACGTACTCATCCGTGGGGCCAGCGGGAATATGCACGATCAGTGCGCCCGACCCTTCCCTGGTGGCGCCCTCCACACTAGCCAACAGATCGCCGTTCACCAATTCCAGCCGGTAGTTGCGCGACGGGCGGCCTGAAACAGTGAGCACCAGGCGCCGGCCATTGTCCGACCAATGCTCGGCGACGATCTTCAGGTTCATGCTGCGCTCGGCAAGCCGCGGCGGTGAAAACGGCAGCGCATACGCGAAGAGGCCGTGATGCCGGATGCGGAGCGTGCTCTTGCCCGGCGGCACTGCGATTTCAAATCGCGGATGCCAGTCCAGATATTCGGAATCGGTTTTCCAGGCGATCGGCTGGCCGTCCAACTCGGCGCTGTCCACATGCGCGCAAGGCGGGTAGGCCGGCGCGAATTCCAGGTGGAAGGCGCTGGAGCCGGGGTTGGCGATGGTCAACCGCAACGTGCCGGCGTCCCGCAGGATATCCAGATTCACGCGCGCGCCAGGCAACGAAATGCCATGCACGGCGGCCGTCTGCCAGTCGGCCGGAAGGTGCGGCGCGAACACGATTTTCCGTTCGGCCGCATCGGTCTCGAGGCCCAGCAGGCCGCGCAGCAGGGGCGACACGACCATGGCGGCCGACCAGGTCTGGTGCGGCGAGGCGGTGGACAGCGGCGAATAGGAATCGCCGGAAAGCACCTCGGTGGTGTTGCCGCCCGCGCCGTCCAAGGCCAGCCAAGCGTTGGCGCGCAGGTTGGCGAATGCCGGTTCAGCCGCATGGTTGCGGTATTCGCCGACCGCGGCCCAGCCGGTGAAGAGCGGCCAGACCGAGCCAAAATGATACCCCGAAGGATCGTAGAGCGCGCTGTGCGATGAGATGATGCGGGTTCCCCAGTCGGCCGCAAACGGCTCGTGGGCGAGCAGGCCAATCATCTGCTGCGCGTGTTGGCGGTCGAGGAGATCGAACCACATGGGGACGGTGGCCAGGATGCTGGGCTGGTCCACGGGCTGTCCGTTTGTGCCGAGCGCGAAGGCATATTCGCCGCCGGGAAGCCAAAACCGCTGTTCGAGCGCCGCGCGCTTTTTAGCGAACTCCGCGTCGAGGTCCATGGCGCGCTGGGCGTCGTTCAGCAGGCGCGCCAGCATGGCCAGGGAGCGCAAAGCTTCCACGTAACACCCCGCCTGGTACAACTCCACGCGAACCGGGAGCAAAGGCCCGCCCTCCACCCATCCGTGGCCTACGCCCAGATTGCTTGGGAAGCCGGACTCATCCACAGTGGACCGCATGAATGCCAGCGCCTTCCACAACCGGGGCGCCTGTTCGCGGGCAAAGGCAACGTCGCCGCTGGCGCGCACGTACTCGGCCGTGGCGATGGCATAGAGCGGTGTGGCGTCGGCGGAGGCGAAGCCGTACGGGAATTGCTTGAACCAATCGACCAGGCTGGCGGATTGCGAGATCTCGTGCGGCATCTTGCCATCGTCGCGCTGGAAATGAGAGATGAACTGGATGGCGGCGCGGGCGTTGGCGAAATCGCCGGCTGACGTGAGCGCGAACGAGGTCCAGAAAGAATCGCGGCCGAAGAACCAGGCAAATCCCGGGCGGTAAGCGCCCTTCGAGGGGCCATAGCCGGCCACCAGGCCACGGCCCAGAAATGGATTGTCCACGAGTCCCTTCACCACGCTGATGCGAGACCAATCGTAAGCTTGCTGCAAATGCGCATCGGGCAGTGACAACTCAATTGTGTTTGCCAGGTAGTCCCGATAAAAGCGCTCCGTCTCTTCCACAAGCTGGCCGCTGCGCGCGATCAGCCGGCGGTAGGCGGCCAGCGCCTCGTCGGACGACTTCATGGATGCGGCCACGGCCAACACCCGTTGGGCATGACCTTGGATTTCGCCGAGAGTAAACACCGCGTGGGCGGCGGCCGCATAATTGGTTGCGTACTCTTGCGATTCGAGCGCCGCATCGGGCGATCCGAAGACGGCCGCGAACGGTTGGCCGTCGGCTCCAAACTGAAAGCTCTTAAGCTGGTCGTTCCACCCGGCGTAGCCTGTGCCGATGGAGGCCGGCCACATGAGCTGGAAGTCTCGCGCGAACTCCACATCGATGCGCAACGGGTTGTGGGCGCGCACGTCGAGAAGGATCACCGCGCCGGGTTCATCGGTGGGGACGGCCAGCGTCTCGTCGACCTGAAAATCGTCACCGGTGTAGGTGATGGTGTAGGATCCCGCACGCGATGTAATACGGCGCGCCATGCTCTCTCCGGGAATGACTTGGGCGCCGGTCACAAAGCGCAGCTTCAGTCCGGCGAAGATTTTAAGGGGATAGACATACGCTTCCAGCGTGCCGTCTTCGGCGCCGAGCAATCCGGCGCGCGGGCCGGCCGCATCCAGAAACTCCCACGCGCGGACCGGCCGCGACAGTTCCAGGTCGGCGGCGAGGCAATGCATGGCGAATAGGAAGGCGAGCGGCCGCAGGAGTGGTGGATGCATAGCAATCAGTATACTTGGGGGGCAGACTATACTTGAAGGAATGAGCGGTGGGTTGACGAGGCGCGCCTGGATGAGTCTGCTGGCGGTTCCCCTAGTCCGGGCCCGAGGACAGGGCGTGTCCAGCCGCGGCGTAAAGCCCATGCCGCGCGGGAAGCCGTCGGGACTGCCGTGGAACGCCCGGTTCGTGGATATCGCGGAGCAGGCCGGATTGCGTGCCCCTGTGATCTACGGCGGGGCGGTGCATAAAGACTATATTCTGGAAACGGTCGGCTGCGGCGTCGCATTTATCGATTACGACAACGATGGCTGGCTCGACATTTTCATACTGAGCGGCACGTGTCTGGAGAGTCCGCCGGCGGGCGCGCACAACAGGCTGTATAAGAACAACCGCAACGGCACCTTCACCGACGTGACCGAACAAGCTGGACTTAAGCGCTCCGGCTGGGCGTCGGCTGTTTGCGTGGGCGACTACGACAACGATGGATTCGACGACTTATTCGTCACTTACTGGGGCCAGAACGTTCTGTATCACAACAACGGCAATGGCACCTTCACCGATGTCACTGCGAAGGCCGGATTACTGCAGGTGGGTACGCCCTGGGGATCGGGCTGTACTTTCGTGGACTACGACCGCGACGGTAATCTCGACCTTTTTGTAGCTCACTATCTGGAATTCGACTTCGCGTCGGTGCCCAAGCCTGGAGAAAACGCCAATTGCAACTGGAAAGGAATTCCGGTGAACTGCGGGCCGCGCGGCCTGCCGCCCGGTTCGCCGGCTCTTTACCACAACAACGGCGATGGCACATTTGCCAACGTCAGTGCGCAGTCGGGAGTGGCCAAGCTTAAAGGGTACCCCATGACCGCGGTGGCCGCGGATTTCGACAACGACGGCTGGCCGGACATCTACGTGGCTTGTGACTCCACGCCCAGCTTCCTGCTGCGGAACAATCGCAATGGCACCTTCACCGATATCGGCCTGGAGAGCGGTGTGGCCTTGAACGAGGACGGCATGGAGCAGGCCGGCATGGGTGTGGGAATCGGCGATTATAACCTGGACGGCAACCTGGACATCTTTAAGACGCACTTCGCGGACGACACGAACATTCTGTACAAGGGCGACGGCAAGGGCAATTTCGACGACACGACGATCAGCGCGGGACTGGGCGTGGAGACGCGCTTCATCGGATGGGGCGCGGGCATTGTGGACCTGGATAACGACGGCAATCCGGACTTGTTCTTTGTGACCGGCAGCGTCTACCCCGAAGTGGAAGCGAAGTTGCCAGGGTATCCGTTCAAGACGCCGCGGGTGATTTTCCGCAACTTGGGCAACGGGAAATTCGAGGAATTGCTGGATGAGGCTGGACCAGGGGTGGCGTCACCGCACGCCAGCCGGGGCTGCGCATTCGGCGATTTTGACAACGACGGCGATATCGACATGGCGATCGTAAACCTGAACGAGCCGCCGTCGCTGCTGCGCAACGATACGAGCGGCGGGGGACACTGGCTGAAAGTCAAGTTGGTGGGAGTGAAGTCGAACCGCGGAGCGATCGGGGCGCGAGTGACTGCGCATTACGGCGGCAAGGTGCAGGCGCAGGAAGTGTTGAGTCAGTCGAGCTTTTACTCGGCCAGCGACCCGCGGCTGCATTTCGGCTTAGGCGCGGCCACTAAGGCGGACCTGGAGATCAGGTGGCCTAATGGCAATCGGGAGCGCGTGGAGAACGTGCAGGCCGACCGGCTGGTGGTCGTCCGGGAAGGCGCGGGTGTGGTGAAAGAGGAGGTTTGGCGGCGCGGCGCAACGAATAGTTAGGCGATTATGTCAACGACCAGCCTTTGCGGAACGTCGGCTTCAGATACTTGTTCGCCTCGGCGTTGTTGGTGAAACGCATCTTCGGTGCGTCCCACTCAAGCTTACCTTCCACGCGTAGGGCGATCACTCCCAACAGCATCCATTCCACGAAAGGAACCGCGACGTTGAAGTTCGAACAGGCCGGATCGCCTCCTTTGCAGGCCCGAATCCAATCGTGATAGTGTCCCGGCGAGCGAGTGAGAAGGGGCTGCGGGAACTGGTAGTCCCGCATCTTCTCCACTGGAACGAGCCTGGTCTCTTCACCGTAAGTACCTGTGGTGATCATGCCCTTATCGCCGATGAACAAGCTGCCATCGGGCGTGGGCACTTCCACATCAGGGGCGTTCTTTGTGGCTTGGAATTTCTCGAAATCAAACACGTCGCCGATGAACCCGGTAAACGGCGGCGGTCCCTGGCCGCGCCGGGCAGAAGGCTTTTCGGGCAGATCGCCCAAAAGTTCACCTTCCGGTACGCCGGGGATATGCGGCGTTTCCTTCAAGCCGTCGTGCCAGAACAGCTTTACGGGAGGCATGGAGCCGCGCGCCGGAAAATCGTAGCGGATCACGGATTTAGCCGGAAACATGAAATCGCTGGGGCCTTCCTTTTGAATACACTCCACGCTGGCCGGGGCGCCCAGTTGCAGCGCCAGGTTGGGCGCGCCCAAAATATGGCAAGCCATGTCGCCCAGGGCGCCGCACCCGAAATCGAAAAAGCCGCGCCAGTTGCCCGGCTGATAGAAATGCCCCTCGAGGGGCGACTTGTAGTCGGGGCCGCCGGTAGTATAGGGCCGTTTATCGGCGATGCCCAACCAGAGGTCCCAGTCGAGCGTGTCGGGCACCGGTTCCGGGGGAGGGATGGACGTCAGGCCTTGCGGCCAGATCGGCCGATCCGTCCAGGCATGCACTTCGGTGACCTGGCCGATCTCGCCCGCCCAGATCATCTCGGCGGCTTGGCGCGTGCCTTCATTGGAGTAGCCCTGGTTGCCCATCTGGGTGGCGACTTTGTATTTGCCGGCAGCCTCCAGCAATTGCCGCGCTTCCCAGATGGTGCGCGTCAGCGGTTTCTGCACGTACACGTGCTTGCCGCGCTCCATGCACCACATCGCGGCGGTGGCATGCATAAAATCGGGAATGGCGACGATGACCGCATCGATGTTGTTGGCCTGCTCGTCGAGCATTTTGCGGAAGTCTTTATACTTCGGAACGCTGGGGTACTCCTTGAACTTTCGCGCGGCGCGCTGGTCGTCCACGTCGCAAAGCGCTACGATATTCTCGGCGGAGCAGCCCTTGATGTCGCTGTAAGCTTTGCCGCCGGCGCCGATCGAAGCTATATTCAGCTTCTCGTTAGGCGACTTGTAGCCGAGCTGCCGCAGGGAAGGCACGCTGCCGAATCCAGCGGCCGGAACGGCGCCGGCCAGCAGCGAGCCGAAAAAGAAATGGCGTCTGGTGAAGTGGTATGCCAAAGCAACCTCCGCTTGTATCATAGCGCCGCCGGAGAGGGGGTGGCGGCCGTCGAGCGGATCGGCGCCGAGCGAGGGGGTTCGCGTATGACAATTTCTGCCGAGTACATCAGGCTTTGCGCGTTTATCCCGGCGATGGAAGCGGGCCTTACGAGTCGCATGCTGGAAAGTGGCGGATCTGCTGGCGCAGTGATAAACTGCACTCCAAGCCGAGCTTAACTCGGTTAAGAAAGAAGAACCCATGCGACGCTCTCTATTTCTATTGCCATTCCTCGCGGCAATTCCTGGATTATCATATGCTCAGCACTCCACCCAGATTCCGATCGTGAATGCTGGATTTGAAGCGCTAGTATTGAATTGTTCTCCGTCCTCCATTGACAGCGGAGGGTGCTGGAACGCTGCGGATCCAGGGTGGCAACCTGAATGGTTTAACCTCGGTTCTGGTGGCACCTTCAGGCCTGGTCCTAACCAGTTTCCAGGAGGCGTTCCGGGTGGCGTGAACTGCGGATATGTCGGCACCGTTGCCGAAGGGACTGGCGGCATATTCCAAGCTTTAAGCGCCACACTTCAAGCCAACACAACCTACATTCTGCGTATGTATATCGGGCACCGTGCCGACAATGTATTTACCGGCTACCAAGCCTCGCTGCTTGCTGGTGGTATCGAGATCGCTTCAGACAACACCCTGAATCCAGCGGCCGGCACCTTTCTTGAGGATACGATCACCGTCAGCATTGGAACGACGTCACCACTTCTTGGCCAAGTTCTGGCGATTTCCATAAAGAGCGTGGGCGACCAGGGGCAAGTTGACATAGACAATGTGTCGTTGACCGCAATCAGCGAATAGGCAGCCGGCGCTCGATTCACGCGACCCAGGACACTGCGGGCGAGCGTTCCACCCGCGGCCACCGTTATTCGGTACACTATCAACTGGCATCGAGCCGAATCGATGCACCAGGGAGGGATGACCATGGCGTCTGCATTAGCGAATGTCGAAACACCGGTCGCCGTCAAAGCGACCAGACTATTGATCAATAACCGGTGGGTGAGCAGCGAATCCGGCAAGACATTTCCCACCATTAACCCCGCCACAGGAGAGGAAATCGCCCAAGTGGCGGAAGCCGATTCAGCCGACGTCGACAGGGCTGTGCGAGCTGCGCGCGCCGCCTTCGATGGAGGTCCATGGCGGAAGATGTCGGCCGCCGAACGAGGCCGCATGCTAAACCGGCTGGCCGACCTGATTGAAAAGAATGCCGACGAACTGGCATTGCTGGAGTCACTAGATAACGGCAAGCCGTACCAGGTTGCCAAGGCTGCCGACCTGCCGCTGACCATCGCGTGCTATCGCTACTACGCGGGCTGGGCGGACAAGGTGCAGGGCAAAACAATACCGATCGCGGGCGATTACTTCTGCTACACGCGCCACGAGCCGGTAGGTGTCGTGGGACAGATCATCCCGTGGAATTTTCCGTTGCTGATGCAGGCCTGGAAATTGGGTCCGGCGCTGGCGACCGGCAACACGGTGGTGATGAAACCGGCCGAGCAGACTCCACTTACCGCGTTGCGCGTCGGCGAGCTGATTGTGGAGGCTGGGTTTCCGGAAGGAGTTGTGAATCTGCTGCCCGGTTACGGCCCCACGGCGGGCGCCGCCATCGCCAATCACATGGATGTGGACAAGGTTGCGTTCACCGGTTCGACCGAGGTGGGCCACTTGATCATGGAGGCATCCGCGAAATCCAATCTGAAGCGAGTGACTCTGGAGCTGGGCGGCAAGAGTCCCAACGTGGTGTTCGCCGACGCCGACATGGATCAAGCTATCGAAGGAGCGCACTTTGCCCTCTTCTTCAACCAGGGACAGTGCTGCTGCGCCGGCTCCCGGCTCTTTGTCGAAGACAAGTGCTACGACGAATTCGTGGAGAGGAGCGTGGCGCGGGCGAAGGCACGCAAAGTCGGCGACCCCTTCGACGCCTCGACGGAGCAGGGACCGCAGGTTGACCAGGCCCAATTCGACAAAGTGCTGAATTATATCGACGCCGGCAAGCGCGAGGGTGCGTCCCTGCGATGCGGCGGTGGACGCTGGGGCGACCGGGGCTACTTCGTTGAGCCGACGGTGTTCGCGGATGTGCAAGACCACATGAAGATCGCCGAAGAAGAGATCTTCGGCCCTGTGATGAGCATTATCCGGTTCAAGGATATGTCCGAAGTCATCGACAGAGCGAACCGGACCATGTACGGCCTGGCGGCCGCGGTATGGACGCGCGATATTGGCAAGGCGCACGCCATCGCCAACGGTGTACGCGCCGGCACGGTATGGGTGAACTGCTACGATGTGTTCGACGCGGGAGCTCCTTTCGGCGGGTTTAAGCAGTCGGGGGTCGGCCGGGAGCTCGGCGAATACGGCCTGCAGCAGTACACCGAGGTGAAGACGGTCATCGTCAAACTTTAAACGCGCGTTTTCAGCCAAAGGTAAACGCGAACGCCAGCGCCCCCGGATCGAGAAACTCGATCTCGAAGGTGCGGTCGTCGATGGTGTTTTTCTGCCGGATGAGCTGATAAAGACGGTGTTCGGCGACCTTTCCGTTTCCTTGCGCGTCGGTATCCACTCCGTGGTTGTCACCGGGCGCTTGACCGTCGATGGTCACGCGGAAACGGACGGGCTTCCTTTGGGATGCCGTCCCCAACACCAGGTGGAGATCTCGGGCGTGGAAGCGGTAGACGATTCTGCCCGGAGCGGAGTCGAGGCTCGCAACCTGAGCCCGATCTGTCCAATCGCCCGAGAGCCCCCACTGATTGAGCTCCAGATGCTTGGGGAACGAGTAAGTGTGGACGATATCCTGACGCAGCCCGCCAGGAGACATAAAGCTATCCGCGCGTGCATAGCCGATGTAGGTCTCGGGCGACTCCACATCGGTGTCCGGCGGTGCTTCAGCTCCAGTGGCCGCGATCTTCACCAGTCCGCCGGCGGCCAAATATCCGTTGCGTTCCTTGAGTAACTCCTGGATCTGACGTTCCGATTCATCGTACTTGCCCTCACCGAAGTGGCTGTAACGGATGCGGCCGGTAACATCGACCAGATAGTCGGCGGGCCAGTAGGAGTTATTGAATCCCTTCCAGATCTCATAGTCGTTGTCGAGCGCCACTGGATATGCGATGCCTAACTCCTTTACCGCCCGGCTTACATTATCCCGATCTTTCTCAAAAGCAAACTCCGGCGTGTGCACACCAAGCACGACCAGACCAGCGCCCTTATATTTCTCCTCCCACGCCCGAATGTAGGGTAAGGTACGCAGACAATTGATACAGGAATAAGTCCAAAAATCTACGAGGACGACCTTGCCCTTCAGGTCATCGCGGCTCAACGGCGGGGAGTTGAGCCAGGCGACGACGCCGGAGAGATCCGGCATCGTCCGGGGTCCTGACGCGGCGCTCGATTTTGTCGAGGACATCATCATCATTCTGGGGTCTTTCGGCTGCACGCTGGGTTGAACGCGATCAATGAGCGATTGTTCAATACCAGAGGTGCTCGCAAGCGAGAGCCGCGTCAACAGGCCGCGGTCCAAACCCAATGCGATGACAGCGACGCCAGCCAGGACGGCGGCGCCCAGGATGCAGCGTAATCCAGGCTTCCGCTCTTAAT
>Ga0302326_10022476_pt1 | contig 12892 bp, 10 predicted proteins | sample Palsa_T0_3_FD_202264 | JGI IMG/M metagenome (GOLD analysis project Ga0302326, IMG submission 202264) | Peat permafrost microbial communities from Stordalen Mire near Abisko, Sweden - Palsa_T0_3 | ecosystem: Environmental > Terrestrial > Soil > Palsa > Peat permafrost | place: Sweden: Abisko... | reverse complement strand
CGAGCGCGCTTGTTAGGATCGTCGCGACCATACACTCGAGCAGCGTGAAGCCGCGCTGTCGCGCTAGCCGGCGGGCGGTCATCCCGGCATCCCGTTTTGAGCAGTGGGAGATGGCAATGGGGCAGACGCCTCATATTGCGCTTCGCGACAATCCAACGAATGAGTCTCAGTCCGATAACCGTCCGAGATCGTGATCGCCATCCCGCGGCTTTCATCGCAGCCGGGATCCGACGGCAGCATAACCGGACGTGCCGGCTCGTAGGCGTAGCCCGTCTTCACGCTCGCATAGCCCGAACTAGAGACAAAGATCGAGAACGGCTGCTGCGCATCAGGACCGCCAGCCATTTCGATCGTGACAGGATAGCTACGGGCCGTAAACCCCTGATCTTCGGTCGGGGGAGCCGACCCTGCAATCGGTCGGGACTTGTAGACAGTCAAGACCGTATCTGTTCCGAGCGGAGCCAGCGTCAGGGTCGCACCCGACGTTCCCACCGCCGCATTGCTCATGGCAAGTGCTCGCGTCTCCTCTAGCGCCGCCTGCACTGCGAGCGCCGCAATATGCACGTTCGGCTCCCGCTCACCTCGGACCGCGAGAGCGCCGACGAGGAGCGCGCCCATCAACGTCACAACGAGAAGGATTTCGATGAGCGAAAAGCCCCGCTGCCGTCCCACGCAAAGCATAGTGCCCGTCCGTCCGCTTCACGGACACGCCTGGACAGTTTCTTGTCTCCCTCGTCCCTTGGAAATGGTCCAGACTCTCAGCGGCGAAAGCCCCGAGCCCGCTGACACGCGGCCGATAGGAACGAAGCACCGTGTTACAGATCGAGCAATCCGTCGGCACTGACGTCCCGAAGCCATTCGAGCCGGTGGTACGAGAGCGCGTCCTTGATCTCTTCCGTGCTGCCGCGGCCTACCAAATCACACTCGTAGTCGCGCCAGCGGGCTTCGGCAAGTCAGTCGCAATAAGACAATACCTCGAGCATGCTGAGGTTCCGCACATTAGGTTTAGCTTGCGCCGCGAGCACGGGACCCTTCTCGGATTCCTACGCGGGTTCGCTGATGTGGTTGCTGCCTTCTCACCGGGCGCGCCACACACGATGGCCGTAGCATATGAGCAAATTGTAACATCCGCAACGCCGGCAGCGCAGGCTGCTACGTGGATCGCAGGGCTTATAAGATCTTACTCGGGCACGTTTTTCATCGACGATCTCCATTTTGCATCAGGCGATCCACGTGTCTGCGCGATGCTAAGTGATCTGATTGAACACACCCCGGGCGACCGTCGCTGGATAATCGCGACGCGGGATCCACTCGCGCTCCCGATCACATCATGGTTCGCGTATGGCCTCGCGGCATCAACGATCACCGAGCTAGATCTTCGCCTCACGTTTAACGAAGCGCAACAAGTCGCCACGAAAATGGATGCAAAGCTAGAGCGCGCGGAGCTTCACTCTCTATTTGCTCTAACGCAGGCGTGGCCCACTGCATTTGCGTTTGCCATCCGTGCATCGGCTCGGACAGCTGATCTAAAGCGTGTGGCATCTGGCACGCGAGACATGATCTATCAGTTCCTGGCCGAGCAAGTGCTACAACAGCTCGAACCGGAGACGCGCGAATTCTTATTGGACACAGCGCTACTACCGGTCCTGCGACCGCAGCAATTGGAGGCTGCTGGATACAACAATGCCACGCTTATGACGGACCTTGTGCGCCGCCGCACCGCGTTCGTTTCGCTTGAAGACGATGGCGTTTTCCGCTATCACGACCTATTTCGCGATTTTCTTAGTCACGAGTTACAACTACGGGGTCTCGCTTACTACGTTGAGAAGTGCGTATCCGCCGCGACGCTGGCGATGCGGACAGGTCACATTTCACATGCTCTAGACCTTTATATCAGATCGGGATCTATAGCTCATATTGTCGCACTTGTCAGTACCAGCGGACTTGATCTTTTTGATGCCGGACACAGCGAGCTGCTGGCTCGGGCATTGCAAGCCGTTCCCGCGGAACAACGCACCAAAGAGCCGGTCATTGCGACGGTGGCAGCATCAATTCACAACGCCCAGCTTCGCCTCGATGAGGCCGAAGCACTCTACTGCCACGCGTTGTCTATCGCCCACGACTCGCAACTTCGCGCGACTATTGCACTCCGCTACGCGGGAATGCTTATGAGCTGCCATCAGCGCTATTCGGACGCTTTAGCAGTATTGGAGCGAGTATCCGAGGACGAGATAGGGAGCGATCACCTTCGCCCTTACTTCTTCGGGAGAAAGGCAGCCGCGTTGTCTTTTCTTGGATTTCCCGACGAGGCTGATCGCCTTATGGACCGGGCATTTTTCGCCGCTCGCATTTTAGGTGATGAACTTACGGACTTAAGAACACTGCAGGCCGGAGCGATTGTTGCGCAAAATAACGGCCGCTCAGCCGACGCGTGTACTTTGGCGCGAAAGTTAACGGCGCTTGCTGAAGAGTCGGGATACTCCGCTTTCATTTCAGGTGCCGGCACCGTTTACCTTACCGCCGCCTATAACCTGGGTGACTACGCGGAATGCCACAAAGCGCTCGCAGAAGTCCGGGGAGATTCTAAAAGGCTGAACAGAACGTACGCATTCATATGCGACGCGGTGGAATACAGCCTCGCTGCTGAAAGGGGCGACGAGGCGCGTATGCTCGAGCTGGATGAATCGTGGCATCGTGAAAACGTCGGATTTCCAGCCACCTATTTTGGGCTTGCATACGCCCGCGGCTTCCCAATGGCATGGCTAGGTCATTTCAAGGAAGCCTACGCGCTGATTGCCGGCCTCTATGCGGGTCCGTGCCCACTCGAAGACAAGGCTTTAGCGGCCGCTCATCGGCTACTCTACGCAGGCGCCGCCGGACTCCGCAGCGCCGCGGACGCTGCCGCCGTTGAGGCGCGAGACGCGATTAACAATCTCGGATGCGAAGCGACGGACTCGTTTCGTGGATGCCGAGCCAGCATTATCGCAGCTATCGGTGAGCTTCTTATCGGGCACAACGGAACGTGTCATAACCTTCTTGCTCTGTTAGAGAAAAGGAAGGCCCAAATGCCCAGTGCCCTCGCACACATGTTACGCTGCGCTCGTGAAATGTATATTCAAGTTGAGACCGGCAGGAACGAGACTGAGTTGGCGCGTGCCTTGGAAAAATTGCGACAGAGCCCACTCGGAGCCTACGCGCGGATCTTTGAAGTCGCGCCGCTACCACGGCTGCCCAAGAAACCTCCCTTTGCAGCGCTGACCAAAACGGAACTCCAAGTGCTCAAGATCCTGAACCAGGGTGTGACGAGCCGGCAAGCCGCGGCGCAATTGGGCCGCAGCGCCATGACGATCGACGCGCACGTCAAATCGATCGCACGCAAACTCGGTTGCAGGGGCAGGCGTGAAGCTCTCGCTCTGGCGCAGGCTTGCGGAATCGTTTGAGGAGTTGTCCGGCCTTTGCCGGCCCGCTCATACCTCCGAAGCGACGCTAACGCGCTCTCGATCGCGTCCCAAAGGCCATTCTCGATTGCCCGTTCCACAAGTTCAGTCCAGTTGCCGCTAGTCGATTGATCCCGCCAGCAAACCGGTCAAGGCCGTTAGAGCGAGCTTCGCGCCGCCCACGATGCTGCCTTGGAGAAGGCGTCGTCTAGCCGGGCACCCGATTAGCGAGAAGGCCAAGTCGGCGGGCCAGCCAAGAGTGCGGTTGCTTGGCGGCGTGGGCCGCGGAAAAATCGAAGAAGCGGGACTCGCCAGTTAACTCCGCTAGATCAGCCGCTGTAGCAGCCGCCCGCCAAACGTAGCCGACCTCCGACCAAATCGTATGGCTTTCAAGCAACAGGGAAACCGCGCGTTCCGAATGCCCTTCGGCCAACAGCACGGCGGCGTGAGCTTGGCATTGGGCTGCGCGCTCGCGTCTATTGCCTCGGGTATACAACTCAAGGGGCGACACCTGCGACTTCAGTGAAGCAAAGCGATCCCAAAGCTGGCGCGCCTTGGTACCATCCATAGGCGCGATGCAACTCGAAAGCACATAGAGTGCCGAACGCTCGATGCCGGTCACTGCTTCCCAGTCAACCTGAGAGGTTAAGCGAATCGCGTACTCGATGTCCTCGGTAGCGGTGAACATCTCCCCGAGTTCCCGTGCAAGAAACCCGCGGTCGAGGATCGCGAGTATGCGAAGCGGGATGCTCGGGGCAGCTTCTGCGGAGCGCCGCAAATGCCGGAAAGCGCCAAGGTGGTCGCCGTGCTGGGCAGAGCACCAACCCAACGCTCTGAAGACCTCGTATTCAAAACGCGCGGTGTGGTTGTTCCATCCGACCCGCTCCGCACGGCTCGCCACGAAGCCGGCGACGCTGGTCGCGTCGACGTCACGAGCCAGAACCGCAAGGTTCCGGAGCATTGCGGCTTCCACGTGCAGATCCTGGACAGACGCCCCATCGAACTCCTCAAAGGCCTTCAAAAGTGAATCCGCCTGGCCCCTAAAGTCCTCAGCGACCGCCTGAGCCATACCGCGGAGATCGTATGCTCGCGCACGCCAATACGCTGCGGAACAAGACGCTTCTGGACGTGACTTCCGAAGCCAAGTAGGCTCGTAGTCGCTCACCCCTAGAACGGTATTCACACCGCGCAGCGTATCGTCGATCCGGCCCTGCGTCCAAGCAAGTGCGGCCGTAACGTACTCGGCTTCGCATTCAACGGCGGGACAGCAAGACGAATAGGCGCGAACGCGGGCCTCGACCAGGACGGACTCCGCCTCAGCATCCCTGAGTGCACATAGGGCCGTCGCCCTTAACGAGAGCAACTCTGCCGCGTCATCGTGCGACAAAGCGCTAAAATCGACTTTGCTAAGTCCCGCGAGAGCTTCCGTCCACCGGTCAGAACGTAGCAGCGCGCGCACTCTGAGCGCGATCGCTGCCGGCTGCGGTGATTCTTGAAGCGCCTCGGCGCAAAAGCCAAAATCGCCTTCGCGAAAGGCTCGCAAGGCTGTCTCGAACTCTGCTATACGCGGTTTTAGGCGCGTAACCGTATTACTCAGGTTTGGCCGCCCAACTTTAAAGGAGTGAGTACAAGCGCAAAAAGCCGCCTTAGTCCTGTTATCGGACAAATGGCAGCAAAAGTCCTACTCCGCGAGCGAACCCCGGCGGGTTCGTAGGGCAGGCCTTAGCCGAGAGTTATGGCGCCCCAATCCATGGGGTGCAGGCCGCCCGCGTGCAGGAAGGCCGGAACTAAACCGCCCCAGTCTGCCCAGAAGGAGGCGAAAACGCCTAGAAAGTGTGTGAACGTGAGCGCAAGCATCACATGATCCTTATTGGGATTTGAAAAACCGTGATCTCTGGGAGGCTAGCGATAATCCCAGTACCTTGGGAGATGTGACCTGGCTCACACATCCTCCTTTCGCCGCAGTTAATATTTTTGTGCGACAAAAGTCGCATGCGGAAAAGGACCACTCCCCGGTTGGCCCAGGACGGGGGACACCGGCGATAATCTTTACCGCAGGTTAACAAACCGAGGGCAGCTGGGCCCTCACTCAGCGCCCGCTAGCCGGGCCGGCGGGACCGGGGGCGGTCAGACGCCGGCGTACCAGGCGTAGCCGTTGTCTTCCCAGTAGCCGCCCCGGCCGCCGAAAATGCCGGCGAAGCTCGAGACCACCTGAATGTTGCGGATCCACTTGGTGCTCTTGTAGCCCAACTGGGTCGGAATCCGCAGGCGGACTGGGGCGCCGTGGGCAGCGTCGAGTGGTTTGCCGTTCAGATCCAAGGCGAGCTGGGTCTGCGGGTGGGCGGCCTGCTGGAGATCGAGGCTCCCGTAGAACTGCTGACCACCCGAATCGTGGTCGTACGAATAGAAGACGACGTAGCGCGCCTCGGGCTTCGGGCGCACGAGCTGCAAGAACGAGCCGAGCGGCACGCCGCGCCAATCGCCAACGACGCTCCAACCCTCGACACAATCGTGGCGCGTGATCTGGTCGAGCGACGCTAGCGCCCGCAGTTGCCGCAGCGTAAAACTCTGCGGGTGCTCCACGAGCCCCGCCACCGGCAGGTGGTAGCTGCTGAAATCATCCTGCAACAGCGCCACATACTCAGGCTGTTGCGGCGTGTCCAACCCGTTCACCGGATAATCGACCGTCACGTCCTGGGGCCGGTAGAGCTTAGCCCAACCGCGCGTCCCGATTACGGCTTGATCGAGCGTGTTCGCCGTTTCCAGCACGGGGTGAATCGCCTGCCAATCGTTGAGCCCGTTCGTCACCTTCGCACATCCGGCCAGCGCCGCAGCCATGCTCGAAGCCACAAACACGCGGCGCTTCATGGCCCGGTTCCTTCGTGCTTCCCGAGCCGGTAGGTGCCCGTGATCATGCTGCGCATGTTGTTGAACAGACCGGTCGACGCCACCAGAAACACGTGGCCGAAGAAAAACCCGACCAGCAGCAACATCGAAACGAAGTGCCACGTGCGCGCGAATTGCCGGCCGCCGAGCAGCGTCACGATCGGCTGCGCGATCGCATCGAATCCCGGCGCAAGCGCGAGTCCCGTGATCACCACGAATGGCGCCAGCACGAACAGCACGAGCGTGTAACCGGCCTTCTGAAGCGGGTTGTATTTGCCGTGGTCGGGCGGCTCTTTGCGCAGCTTCAAATAGTATGCTTGCATCGGCCAGAGCTTCGGTACATCTGAAGGCCGCAGGATCAGCAGGGCCAGGTCCTTGCGAATAGCGCCGGCGGCGAAATACGCCACGCCCGCGAGCACCATGACCCACGCGAAGAAGAAATGCCACGAGCGGCCGCCCGCCAAATCCTGGTAGCCCGGGAATGTGATCCAGCCGGGAAACGCGCGGACGGCCTCAGAGCCTTGGCCATCGTCGGTGTAGCCGAACCAGTGCGTCGTCGTGAAGGCGTGGCCGAAGATCGTGGTCGTGCCGATCGATCCGCCGCCCGGCGCATCCTGGCCGTCGAAGGCGAGTACGCGGTGCGCGGGGTCGCTCTTGTCGGAAGCGTCGAGATACGGCGCCGCATTGAAGATCTGCAACCCGCTCATCACGAGCACGAGGATCGACACGAACGCGACCCAGTGGGTCAGGCGCGTCGTTATCGAGTGGCGATAGACGACCGTTCCCGGTTCGCTCGTCCGCGTCGTGGCCGGCGCAGGCGTCGGCCCCGCGGTAGCATCCATACCCGCCATGCTAGCACGAAGCGATCCCCGCTAGCGTAAGGGAGCCGACAGGTTCTCGCGAAGCCGAACGCATGGAACCAACCCTGCTCGCGCTGCGTCGCGAGGGACCGATCGCCCACGTCGTCCTCGACCGGCCGGACGTCCGCAACGCTTTCAACGCCGAATTGATCGCGCAGGTGCACGCCCTCTTCGAACGGCTCGGCGCCGACGAGACCGTGCGCGCCGTCGTGCTCTCCGGTGCCGGCAAGAGCTTCTGCGGCGGCGCCGACATTCAATGGATGCGCGGCTCGCTCGAACTGACGCGCGAAGCGAACCTCGAGGACGCACGCGCCATGTCGCGCATGTTCCGCGCGATCGACACGCTTCCCAAGCCCGTGATCGGTCGCGTTCACGGCGCCGCGCTCGGCGGCGGCTCGGGGCTCGTCGCCTGCTGCGACGTTGCGATCGCAGCGGCCGGCACGATCTTCGGGTTCACCGAAACCAAACTCGGCATCATGCCGGCGGTCATCTCTCCATTCGTGCTCGCGAAGATCGGGCGTTCGCAGGCGCGCGCGCTAGCCCTCACCGGCGAGCGCTTCGATGCGGCGCGGGCGCTGGGGATCGGGCTCGTGCACGAAGTCGTACCGAGCGAAGCGGAACTCGATGCGGCGGTCGACCGCGTCACGAGCGAGGTGCTGAGCGCGAGCCCGACCGGGATCGCCGCGACCAAATCACTGTTCGCGCGCGTCAGCCAGGAATCGTACGAGGCAACCCTCGAGACGACGGCGCAAGCGATCGCGGCTCAGCGCACCAGCGCCGAAGGCCAAGACGGTTTGCGCGCCTTCCTTGAAAAGCGGCGACCCGCGTGGATGGCGTAACGCCACTGCGGCGTCTGCTAATCGCCAACCGCGGCGAGATCGCGGTGCGTATCGCGCGCGCCGCACGCGAAAGCGGCATCGTGCCGGTCGGGATCTACTCCGAAGCTGACGCCCGCGCCTATCACCTCGAGTTCATGGACGACGCCGTCTGCGTCGGGGCACCGCCGGCGCGCGAATCCTACCTCGATATCGAGCGCGTGATCGGCGCCGCGCTCGAACTGCGCGCCGATTCCGTGCACCCGGGCTACGGTTTTCTTTCCGAACGCGCGTCGTTCGCGCGCGCGGTTCGCGACGCGGGCCTGATCTTCGTCGGCCCGACACCCGAAGCGATCGCGGCGATGGGCGACAAGATCGAGGCCAAGCGGCGCGCGCGCGAGCACGACGTGCCGGTCGTTCCGGGCTACGACGGCGCCGATCAAAGCTTAGGCGCGCTGCGCGCCGAGGCCGAACGCATCGGCACGCCCGTGCTCGTCAAAGCCAGCGCCGGCGGCGGCGGCCGGGGCATGCGCGTCGTGACCGATCTCGCACAATTCGAGGAGGCAGTCGAGGCGGCCAAACGCGAGGCGCAGGGCGCCTTCGGCGACGATACGGTGCTACTCGAAAAGTATCTCGTGCGGCCGCGCCACATCGAGTTTCAAATCCTCGCCGACACGCATGGCACGACCTTGCACCTCGGCGAACGCGAGTGCTCGATTCAGCGCCGCCATCAGAAGGTCGTCGAAGAGGCCCCCTCGGTCGCGCTCGACGCCGGTTTGCGCGAACGTATGGGGGCGGCGGCGGTGCGCGCGGCGCGCTCGGTCGGATACACGAACGCGGGCACGGTCGAGTTCTTGCTCGACGAAAGCGGCGAGTTCTACTTCCTCGAGATGAACGCGCGGCTGCAAGTCGAGCATCCGGTCACCGAACTCGTCTACGGCCTCGACCTGGTGCGCCTGCAATTCGCAATCGCCGCCGGCGGCCGGCTCGACCTCGACGAGCGCAACCTGACGCCGCGAGGCTGGGCGATCGAAGCGCGCATCAATGCCGAAGACCCGGACACCGGTTACCTGCCGGCGACCGGCACAATCGAGCGCTTCGAGCCGCCCACGGGGCCGGGCATTCGCCTCGATTCGGGCGTCCGCGATGGAAGCCAGGTTTCGATCCACTACGATTCGATGCTCGCAAAATTGATCGCCTACGGACCCGACCGGCGCAGCGCCGTGGAGCGCCTAACGGCGGCACTGGAAGCCTTTCGCATCGACGGCGTACGGACGAACCTGCCGCTCTTGCTGCGCATCGCGCGCAACGTCACCTTCCGCGCGGGCTACACGACGACGGCGTTCCTGGTCGAGCACGAGAACTTCTTGCATCCGAGCCCAACCGGCGAGCCCGATGAGGCCGTAATGCTCGCGATCGCCGCGGTATTGCTCGATCCGCGCGCCTGGCGCATCGGCCACGCCGGCATTCCGGTACGTCTGAGCGGCACGCGCGGACCGATCGCGGTCACGGGCTCGCAACGCGGGCCGGGCGATTCTTGGCAGCTGGCGGGCGACCTCGCGGGCGAAGTCCGATTCGAATGCAGCGGCGACCGGCTGGTCGTTTGGGGTACCGAAGGCGAGCGCTGCGCGGGCCGCGCAAGCGTCGACTCCGGCGGGGTCGAGGTCAACTTCGACGGCCAGACCTACCGCTTCACGTTCGCGCCGCCCCCCACGCTCGAGCGCAAGGGTGCCGCGGCCGCGGGCTCCGTAGGTGCGATCGTCTCGCCGATGCCGGGCAAGATCGTCAAGGTCGAAGTGCGGCCCGGTGACAGCGTCCTCGAGCGCGACCTGCTCGTCGTCCTCGAAGCCATGAAGATGGAGCACCGCATCGAAGCTACTAGGGACGGCGTCGTGAAAAGCGTCGCGGTCGCACCGGGAGCGCTGGTCGCGGGTGGCGCAACCCTGGTGGAACTCGAGGCGTGATGGTGGATGGAGACGGCTTGGCCCGGCAGGCATGCGGGAATCGCGAGGCATGAGCGCGCTTTCGCTCTCGTCGCTGCCTGGTCGCGTGAAGGTCTGCGAGATGGGCCCGCGCGACGGTCTGCAAAACGAAGCCGGCGTCGTCGCAACCGCGGACAAGATCCGTTACATCGACCTGCTTTCCGCGAGCGGCTTGCCGCTGATCGAGACGACCTCGTTCGTCCGCCCGAGCGCGATTCCGCAGCTCACCGACGCCGAAGGAGTGATGGCCGGCATCGAGCGCCGGGCGGGCGTCACGTATCTGTGCCTCGTGCCGAACCTGCGCGGGCTCGAACGCGCGCGGGCCGCCCGCGTATCGGCGATCGCGGTGTTCACGGCGGCCTCCGAAGCCTTCACCGCGCGCAACATCAACATGACGGTCGAGGAATCACTCACAACCTTTCGCGAGGTCGTAAAAACGGCACGCTCCGAAGGTTGGTGGGTGCGCGGCTACGTTTCGACGGCCTTCGGCTGTCCGTATCAAGGCGCGGTTCCCGTCGATGACGTGGTGCGGGTTGCGAGCGCGCTCGCAGAGATGGGCGTCGACGAAATCTCGATCGGAGATACGATCGGCGTCGGCACGCCGAACCAAGTCGTCGAAGTGGCGGGCGCCTTGCAGGCGCAGATGCCGGTCGAGCGCCTGGCGATGCATTTTCACGACACCCGCGGCACGGCCCTCGCCAACGTCGTCGCGGCGCTGCAGATGAACGTCGCGATCTTCGATAGCTCGAGCGGCGGCCTCGGCGGCTGCCCCTACGCGCCGGGGGCGACCGGAAACCTCGCCACCGAAGATCTGCTCTACATGCTGCACGGCATGGGAATCGAGACGGGCGTCGATCTGGGGGTCGTGCGCGCCGCGACGCGCTTCATTTCGGGCGCGCTCGGGCGCGAGGTCGTATCGCGCGCGTATCGCGCGCTCGAAGCGGCCGCGGCCCGCGCGTGAACGTCAACCGCTTTCCCGCCGTCATGGCGGCCGCCGCGCACGGACGCATCCTGGCCGACAACGCCGCGGGAACGCAGCTTCCCGACACCGCGCTCGAGCGCGTCCAGCGCTACCTCGCCTACGACAACGCGCAGCGTGGCGCGATCTTCGCCCGGACCTCGGCTACCGGCGACATGGTCGACCAAGCCAAGGCCGAATTCGCGGCCCTGCTCGAAGTCTCGCAGAAGAACGTCGGCTTCGGGGCGAACGCGACCTCGATTGCGATGTCGTTCTCGCGCTTGCTCGCGAGCAGCGTGGCACGCGGCGATCGGATCGTCGTCACGGCCGCCGATCACGAAGCCAACGTCGCGCCCTGGCTGTGGCTGCGCCGCTTCGGCGCCCAAGTCGACATCGTGCCGGTCGATGCGCGCGGTGACCTCGACGAGGGCAAGTACCGCGCGTTCCTGGACCGCGCGCCGGTGCTGGTCGCGCTGCCGTGGGCCTCGAACGCGACCGGCAGCGTCTTCGACGTCGGGCGACTGGCACGGATGGCGAAGGCCGCGCGTGCGATCGTCGTCGTCGACGGCGTGCAAGCGCTGCCGCACTTCGCGCTCGAGGTGGACAGCGCGATCGACTTCGCGTTCTTCTCCGCCTATAAGATGTACGCGCCGCACCTCGGCTTCTGGTACGCCAGCGACGAAGTGCTCGAACGCTACGTGCGGCCCGACGATTCCTACCCAGCCGGTAGCGACGCTCGGTATTGGACGCTCGAGTGCGGTACCCAGAGCTACGAGGCGCTGGCGGGCTGGCTCGGGACGGTCAGTTACCTGCGCGATCTGTCCGCCATGCCGCGGCTTGCGCTCGAGTTGATCGCTCGGCACGAGCTGGAGCTTTCGGCGTATGCCTGCCGAAAATTCGCGGAACGCGCGCCGCGCGTACGCTTGTACGGGCGCCCAGCATCGGAGACGCGCCTGCCGGTGTTCGCGTTCAACCTGGCGGGCACCGCCAGCGACGAACTCGCGCAGCGCTTCGAAGTCGCGCAGATCGAGGCGCGTGTCGGCGACTACTATGCGCCGCGGCTGATGCAGCGGCTGGCGCCCGAAACCCACGGCCAGGCCGTGCGCCTGAGCTTCGTACATTACAACACGCGCGAAGACGTCGATCGCTGCTTCGACGTGATCGACTCGGCGATCGGCGGCCCAGCCGGCGAAGCGGAGATCGACGTGGATTCTCGCAGCGAGGCGTATACCGGATGAGCACGGCTGACGAACCGCAAAGCGTCCGTCGCTTCAGCGGCCTGGCCGACGTCTACGACCGCTACCGTCCGCGCTATCCGGCCGTCGCGATCGCCGCCGTCCTGGACAGCCTGCCGGCGCACCCGGCCGCCGTCGATATCGGTGCGGGGACGGGCATCTCGACGCGCGCGCTGGCGGAAGCCGGCGCGCGCACGATCGCGATCGAACCCAACACCGACATGCGCGCTTTCGCCGTCGCCTCTGGCCTCGACGCGCGACCGGGAACGGCGACGGCGACTGGGCTGCCCGGCGGCTGCGCAGACCTGGTCACGTCGTTTCAGGCCTTCCACTGGTTCGCCAACTCCGAGGCTCTGGCCGAGTTTCGCCGGCTGCTGCGCCCCGGCGGGCGGGTGGCGCTGGTTTGGAACGAACGCGACAAAGCCGACCCGTTCTCGCGCGACTTTCGCGAACTCGAAAAGCGCTTCGGTGAGGCAGCGATGCTCGCCGGCATCCACTTCAACGACGACGACCTCAAACCGCTGCTGCACGCCGCGGGTTTCGCGCCGCGCCTGCAGCGCTTCGAGCACCGGCAAGTGATCGATCGCGACGAACTGATCGGCCGCGTCCGCAGCACCTCATACGCGCCGCGGTCGGGACCGCTCCTCGAGCAGATGATCGACGCCCTGCGCGAGCTGCACGCGACCTACGCCGATGCGGCCGGTAACGTGGTGCTGCGC
>Ga0302326_10022475_pt1 | contig 12892 bp, 11 predicted proteins | sample Palsa_T0_3_FD_202264 | JGI IMG/M metagenome (GOLD analysis project Ga0302326, IMG submission 202264) | Peat permafrost microbial communities from Stordalen Mire near Abisko, Sweden - Palsa_T0_3 | ecosystem: Environmental > Terrestrial > Soil > Palsa > Peat permafrost | place: Sweden: Abisko... | reverse complement strand
CTCTGGCCTATCGTGATCATTGCCGTAGGTGCCGGCGCCACTGTGGCAACCGAGGCGCTATACCGCATCTTCGATCGCTCCGATCCGCTCATCACGTTCGTCGACGATCTGTTGCTCGCGGTGCAGCAGGTAGCGGAAAACATTGCCGCTCACCGTGCCCCACCGAAGCCGGTCTTCGCCAGAGTGCTTCAATACCAAATGATCGGCACTGGCCGGCTCAGAACGACGTTGCAGCGCCAAGGTCTGAACCCGACCCGGCGGGCGCAGCGCGCCGCCCTGATTTCGTGGGCGGGACGCCTCATTGGTCTTGCGGCGAATCTCGGACCCACTCCGCCACAGCCCGGCGACGACGACGCGATCCGCCTACGCGCACTTGCTGAGAGGATCGGAGCAATCCGAATGGAGCTCCGCGAGTCAGGGGTTATTTCCGCATCTCCTCCTGTGCTCGAGGGACCGCCGTCCTCTCACTTCCCCATGCTTCAAGAAATGGAACGAACCGTCGCACTGATCCCCGAAGTATATCAAGGCGATGAGATGGTTGATGGTTCCCAGAACCCGCAAAGACAGGACTGGTGGCGCGCTCTGCTTGTGCCTGATGCATTCCAGAACCCGGAGTATCTACGCTTCGCCCTTGCCGGATGCCTGGCTGCCAGCGCTTGCTACGTACTCTACAACGCGCTCGACTGGCCCGGCATCTTCCCCTCCGTTCTTACTTGCATCGTTACTGCGCTGAGCACCATCGGCAGTTCGCTCCAGGCGCAGTTTCTCCGCGTTGCCGGATTTGTTGCCGGAGGGGTGGTGCTGGGGATTTCGGCGCAGATTCTGATCCTACCCAGTATCGACAGCGTCTTCGGGTTTGCTCTCTTCTTTGCGGCGGGGACCGCGATCGCCGCGTGGTTCGCCACCTCCAGCCCGCGGCTTTCGTTTTTTGGCGTGCAGATGGCGCTCGCCTTTTACTTCGTCAACCTTCAGGATTTCAAGATCCAGACCGACCTCACGATCGCTCGCGATAAGGCAATTGGCGCGTTAGTGGGCATTCTCGCCATGGGCTTTATCTTCGACCGCTTCGGGACGAAGAGCGATGCCGAGCAGCTGCAGAAACTGCTGGTGCGGAACGTACGGATGCTGGCACAGCTCGGAGTTTGTCCGGTGGTACGCGATAGAGCCATTGCCGTTTCACAGATCAGCCGTCTCCGCACTCAGATCAACGACAACTTCGCCAGTCTGGAATCGCAGACGGATACCGCGCGGTTTGAGTTTGAGTTTCGCCACCGGCGCGAGCAAGACGTTGCCGAGTGTGAGCGGATTCAGAGGGCTCAGCCAGCGTTGCGCTCGATCTACCTGCTGGAACTCAGCCTTCTCTCACACCGTGGGCGACCAGAGATCGACTCCGAATTGACACTGCACCAAAATCAGGCGCTTGATTATTTTCTGAAAACATATAGCGATGAACTCATGCACATTGCCGCATGGATCGCACGCGAAGAGGACGCACCTGCGCGCATCACCGATGATTCTCTCCAGCTATTACAGCAATCCTTCGAGGACCACGCCTCCCGGAACCGGCAGGCCATCGCTGATATCTGTCAGAAGATGGCCTCCTCTCTCCTCCTGCTGCGGAACGAGTCCTAACTCGTGTCTCAAATCTTGCAAGACTGGATGCTTTCAGTCAGCAGCGTGCTGTGCAATTTGCTGCACTTCTCGCAGCAGGCCGGTCTCCACGTCGAAAATGAAGCCGCGCACGGGCACGTCTTTGGCAATCCAGGGATGCGCTCTGACTTTCCTGATCTGCTCCCGGCTATTTTCCTCGGGGTCCTTAAAGGAGAAGAAGCGCATTGGAGCCGGCGAAGCATCTCCGGTTGAAGCGCTCAGTTTTGAGTTCAGCTCCTCATCTGTGAACGTCGTGAACCCACAGCCGGTATGGTTGAGAAGCAGTATCTCTGTGGTTCCCAGTACACGGGTGGAAACAACCAGCTCACCGAGAACATCCTCTGTTACCGCGGGTCCGCCGGTTCGGATAACGTCGAGATCGCCCTGCGGCAGACCCAGGATTCCAGGGAGGTCTGAGAGGCGAGGATCCATACAGGTCACGACTGCAAGTTTGGGGGCGGGACGCTTTCCTAGCGCCGGATAGTAGTCTTTTGCATAGTTGCGGTTTGCTGCTAGCGCCTTATCGATAATACTCATCGTTAGTCTCCTTGATGCTGGATTTTGTCTCACGTCATCTCCATGGCACGATTGACCGATAACGCATGTTCATTGCGGTATCGAGCCTTGCGACACCCGATGCACATGAGCCATCACATCACAAGCAAGAAAAGAAACCTATTGGACGAAGGTATCGTCGATACCTTTGTATGCAGAGTGCGTAGTCACGTCTGACTCAGTCGTTCTGTTCATTGAGACCGCTCAATCACGCTCGAACTGTTGGACACACTCAACAAGCATCGCGGCCGTGCAAGACTCCCCCATCTCGGTATTGAACATTGCGTGGTATAGGTGGGGTTCCCGCCATTTCAGCCCAAGATAATCCCGGACGAACGCAGCGCGTGCTTTATCCGTTGTGTCTATCTGTTCGATTGCCTTGTCTTCGGTTGCGCCCGTGGAGATCAGTTTGCGGATCTTATAATCCCGAGATGCATAGAGAAATACATGGAAGACATCCATGCGATTACGCAGGAAAAACTGCGAACCTCGGCCGACAATCACCGACGGACCGCTGGACAGTGCTGCCTTGACCGCAATTTCTGAAACAGCGGCGATCCGGCGCGCATCGAGCAAATGCAGCCGGCTGGTGGGCGGCAAGCCTCCCTCAAATGCGCCCCGAAGAAAGTCTTTGAAAACCCTGTACACGACAGGATCGGTTCGCCACTCTCTCCGCTCGACCGCCTCTGGCGTACTCTCGGTCAGTCGCGCGATTTCCTGTGTCAACCGTTCGTCCCACAGGCTCCATCCCAGGCGATTCGCGGCCAAACTGGCAATTTCCGGTGCTCCGCAGCCGAACTCGCGCTCAATTGTGATTGCGTTAACCATTGAGTTTGTCATCTTTATCGTCAGCCCACCGCGACCTCTCCGCCCGCTCCTGGATCATTCTTCTTCAAGAAAAACGCAAGAACAAACATGATGGAACAGAGCGCACCCAGAACCCAAAAGATGTCCATATAGGACAGTGCACCGCCTTGTCGATGCACTAATTCGTAGAACCTCGCAATTGCCTGGTCGTGCGCATCCGCGGCCCCAAGCCCAGAGTGCGCGATTTTTGAGCTCAGCTCATGGAGTGCCGAACGATATGCAGGGGAATCGGGAGTGATGTGGCCGATGAGAATTTGCTGATGATATTGAGCCCGCCGGGCAATCATCGTGGTCACGACGGAAGTTCCGATACTGCCGCCGATATTGCGCATGAAATTGATCATGCCGGAGACGCTATTGCCTTTCTCTGGAGCAATTCCGATGTAACCGGCTGCCGTGATGGGGACAAATAGAAATCCGATTCCTATCACCTGGGCGACGCGCAGCCACATGGCAAAGCGGAAGCTCACGAACAAATCAATCTGATGCGCGCAATAGAACAGTCCAACAGCGAGGCACAGCCATCCCGTCGCGATCAGCCATCTCGCTTGAATCTTCGATGTAAGCCGCCCCACGATGGGCATCATCACCAGCAAGATAACTCCACCGCCAGAGAGGACGAGACCCGCAAGCTCTGCTGTGTACCCCATGAGCGTCTGTAGAAATTCTGGAAGCAAGACCAGGGTGCTGAAGAGCATGAAGCCCATCATGAACATCATTAAGTTCGCGGCCGCGAAGTTGAAGCTCCTGAACATGCGGACGTCGATAATCGGCTCTTTGCGGAACCATTCCCAGATGGCCAACGAGATAAGGCAAACCGTTGCCGTTATGGCCAGGATCGTGATGAAATGCGAGCCGAACCAATCGTCTTCCTGCCCCTTGTCCAGAACCACCTGCAGCGAACCAACTCCCAGTGTCAACATCGATATTCCAATGTAGTCGACCCGGATCCCCCCGCTCTTTAAGCGACGGAGGAACGGCGGATCTTCGACCAGGGTGTAAGTCAAATAAAGAGCCAGAAGGACCACCGGCAGCGTGATGAAAAATATCCAGCGCCAGGAATAGTTGTCAGTAATCCAGCCTCCCAGCATCGGCCCGACGGTAGGGGCGAGAACAGCAGTAATGCCGTAGACAGCAAACGCCGAGCCGCGCTGCTCCGGAGGAAATGTATCGTTGAGAATGGCTTGTGCCATCGGTTGCAGTCCGCCGCCGCCGATGCCTTGCACAGCTCGAAACAACAGCAATAGCGGCAAACTGGGCGCTAACCCGCAAAGCAGTGAACTCACCGTGAAAATAGCAAGCGACATCATGAAGTAACGCTTGCGGCCGATCAACTCCGCGAGCCATCCGCTGATGGGTAAGACGATCGCGTTCGCAGCAAGGTACGAGGTGAGTACCCAGGTGCTGTCGTCGTAGCTGGCTCCCAGGCCTCCGGCGATGTAAGGCAAGGCAACGTTGGCAACGCTCGTGTCCAGAACTTCGATAAACGCAGCCATCGACACGGTGGCGGCAATCGCCCAGGGATTTACCTTAGGGCGCCAGGCGGCCTGCTCCGACGGAAGAGTCAGCGCTGTTGCGCTCATCGCAAGTAGACTTTCGCCTCGACATTCATGCCCGGCCGAAGCTGGTGGTCCTGATTTTCGCCCGGCTCCAGAACAATCTTTACCGGTACCCGCTGAACGATTTTCACGTAGTTGCCGGTTGCGTTTTCGGGCGGCAGCAAGCTGAAGATGGGCCCCGTTGCTCCCGCAATGCTATCCACATGACCGCGGTACGTGCGGCCGTTCGAGTCCAGGTCAATCTTTGCTTTCTGGCCCACGCGCATATGTTTGAGTTGGGTCTCTTTGAAATTCGCGGTGATCCACACCTGATCCAGGGGAACCACAGTGAGCATCTGCTCGCCAGGCTCGACGTTCAATCCGACCACAACCTTTTTCGTGACCTCCCCGCTTACCGGTGCAAATATTTTGGTGTATCCCAGGTTCAACTGCGCTTGTTCGACAGCAGCTCTTTTCTGGTGTACATCCGCCATCGCCGAAAGGGCTTTGGCGCGCGTTGAGGCGACGCGTTGAGGCCCGGCCTGGGCATCTTCGTAGTGTGCCTCAGCCTCAGTGAGGCGGCTGTGCGCTTCTTGAACGGCTTGTTGAGCTGCGGCCTCGTCTGCTTCTGCTGCCGCTATGGCGGCGACATCGGTCGCTGCGGCGGCATAAGCATGATCGTAGACTTGCTTCGGTACCTCCTCCTTCGCGAGCAGCAAGCGATAGCGTGTTACGTCATCTTGAGTCTTTACATTTTCCGCTTGCGCTTCCAAAACGCGTGCGTGGGCGGCCGCGGCTTGCTTTTCTGCTGCCTGGATCACTGCTTCCGCATTCTTGATATCCGAGGACGTGAATTTCAGTTGGCTTGAGGTATCGACGGAAGATATGGGCACATCGATATTCGAACTCTTCGCGGCAGCCTCTGAAGTATCGAGCGTTGCCTGGGCTCTTGCTAATGCCACTTCATAGTCTTTTGGATCGATTTCAACAAGTGTGGAACCTGCTTCGACCCATTGGTTGTCCTCGACGTTCACTTTCTGGGTATATCCGGAAATGCGAGCGCTGACAGGGTAAAGATGCACGTCCACCTGCGCATCGTCGGTGGATTCGAAGCCGGAAAGATAATGGAAGAGGAAAGCACCGGCAACGGCCAGAACAACGAACGAGGCAACGAATATCCAACGCTTGTAGGAGCGCCGCGCCGGATAAGCTGAAGTTGGGGGATAATTTGGCACTTGCGGCGGGTTGGTTGCTTCATTTTGCTCAGCCATACTCATTTTCCCTCCACGTATTCTGCAAAGCCTGATTCCGCGACGCCGATCGCTCTTGCCAGAGATATTTTTGCGAGGTTGTGGCTGTAAAGACTGGCGATGTAGCTGTCAGTAGCGATTGCCAGCACATCTTGTGCTTGAACGACTTCAATGTTGTCTGTAACTCCCGAAATAAATCGATCGCGAGATTGTTCCAGGGTCTGAGTGGCCAGCGTTACCGCGCTTTTCTCGACAGCAACTTCTTGCGCATCCGCTTCCAGATCCAGATAAGCGTCCCGAACCTCCTGATCGATCCTGGAGCGTAAGTCTTCCAGTCGCTGTCTTTCCCTGGTTAGCGAAGCGTCGGCCCGGAGAATATCCCCGTGAACTCTTCCACCCTGAAAAACAGGAATGCGCAGCGTAGCAGCCGCATCAACAGTGCCGTGCGACGAGCCCGGGTTAACTCCCGAGAGACCATAGTCGGTTTCCACACCTAACGATGGATACCGCTCGGCAGAAGCAGCTCTTTTCTCGAGCTCAGCGGACCGGACCTGATTCATCTCGCTGTGAAAATCGGCGCGAGCCTGGTAGGCGCTTTGGATCGCCTCATCGAGACTCGACGGCGTCAGCTCCCGGTAAGGGACGCTGGTGGTAATCTCGAATGTTTGGCTCAGGGGGAGACCGATAGCTCGCGCCAAAACCAATTTCTGCTTCGCTAAATTATTTTGCGCGACTATCAGTTTCTGTTCGCGTGATTGCAGTTGCACCTGTGACCGGAGAACGTCCACGGCCGAGGCAAGGCCTGCGCTCTTCTGGTCGGAGGTCTGTTGAAAAAGTGCCTTGGCGGTGTCCCGTTGCGATGTGGCTGATTCAACTTCCGATCGGTCGGCGATGACCAGCAAATAGTTGGAGACAATCACAAGTACGACAATCTCGCGAGCATCTTTGGAGCTGAACTCCGCCGACCTCACCTGCGCCTTTGAAGATCGCGCCCGCTCGATGGATGCCCAATCAAAGGCGGACTGCGTCAGATAAGCCCGCGAGTCAAAATAGCCAAATGGGCCAATGATCGGAGGTTCTCCACGAATGGTCAGACCGAAGGCCGCCTTTACATTGACTTGATGAACTCCGAACCCCGTATCCGTTATTACATTGGGAACCAGCTCGCTCAGCGCTTGCCAGCGCTCTCCCCGCGCGTCGGTAACGACATCCGTGGCCAAAACTCCGCCGAGATTTTGCTTGAGTCCGCGGGCGACGGCGTCTTCGAGGGAAAGCGCCACCGGCGTTGCGCTGAGTTTTCCCGCCGGAACCCCTCCGAGGTACGGATTCTGCGACAAGGCTTGATAGTTATTCTGCCCCGCTTGGACGGCTGCCCTTGACGCTCCTGTTACTTCGGCCAGAGCAATCGGGTTGTACGGCGCAGGCGTGGCTGGTGCGTTGTACTGTGCGAAGGCCACTGCTCCGCCGAGAAGGCCGCAACTAAGCAGGAGCAGCTCGTTCCAGGGTCTCCGTCGCATTTCGTATCCTCAGCTAGAGAAAGCTCCAATCGGCTACAGACAGCTAAGCGGCTTTCCGGGCGATTAGGTTGATGAGATTCTTGGCTGCAGCGGTTGAGGACGCTGGATTCTGGCCTGTGATGAGACGGCCATCAACGACTGAAAACGGCTGCCAGTCAGCAACTTTCTCATAGATCGCTCCCAGCCGCAGCAGTTCGTCCTCTACCAGAAAGGGCACAACATGTGTCAGTTGGACCTCTTCTTCCTCTCCGTTCGTGAAGCCAGTGACATGTTTACCTTTTACAAGCGGCTCGCCCTTATATGTGACATGACGGAGCACACCTGGGGAGTGGCACACCAGGGCAATCGGCTTTCCCGAGTTGTAGAAGGACTCTAACAAAGCGATCGAAACGGGGCTCTCTGCCAGGTCCCACATTGGACCGTGTCCTCCAACATAGAACACCGTGTCGAAGTCCCCTGCTTTCATATCCTCAAGCCTGACCGTGTGGGCAAGTGCCGCCTTTGCTATTTCATCCTGCTTGAATCGTGACATGGCCGAAGTTTGATTTTCCGGCAGATCGCTCTTGGGATCGACCGGGGGTTGGCCTCCTTTCGGTGAGGCGAGGGTCAGCTCAACACCGGCGTCCCGGAAAACAAAGTAAGGGGCAGCAAATTCTTCAAGCCAGAAGCCTGTCTTGCGGCCCGTGTTGCCCAATTGATCGTGGGATGTTAACACCATCAGTATTTTCATGTTCATTCTCCTTTTTCTTCGCCGCGCATTTCCCGGTCGAATCGGGTCGCAACGAGGCAATCACAACAGAGGGGCAAGAGATCAACAATTGGACGAAGGTATCGGCAATACTTTGGTATCGTCGACCAAAATCATGCGACTTGAGTCGCGACAACACCGTGACAATGGCGAGTCGCCCACTTCAGCAGGCGACCACTGAGCTGTTATCGAATTTTCGCTCCAAATTCGATGCACAGATCTGGATTGGCCGGGGCGGAGGCCATGGAGCAACTGGACGATCTGATTGGCAATACCTTAGTATCAGTGTGCGGAAACAGTGCATTCGCCCGAGCAAACTCTGCCTTCAGGATTGTTAAGTCCGTCTGTGATTGTGTGTATTTCCGCTAAATACGGTTTCCGGTCGTCTAGTAATGAACGCGAGATTTGGGGCGCATCCTCTTGCAGTTGCGGGGTGTGTCACCACATAACCGATGTTATCGGGCCAAGGAAGACTTTCTGCAGCACTAACGTTGCAAGACATGATTGACATCAGGCGAACTCATCCCATGATCATCATCGGCGGCATCCTTCAGCAGAATCCTTTCTTTGTACCGCCGGATGAGTTCCTGCGAGAATTTCGCCAACGGCGAGCTGCCAGGGGCAGTTCGCCCACAATGGCCTGAGATATGGATGTGCAACCCAGAGATCCTGCAGAGGAAATCAAGCGCCTTCAGCGCTGCCTTAATGATCTGATGAGCGTCCTCGCTGTTCCAGCCATGTGGAGCGGCGGTGAGCCATCCCGGATTGTTCATACCTTGCTCGACGCGCTGCTGCGTTTGCTCCAGCTGGATCTCGTCTATGTACGGTTGAACGAAACGGGCGGTCAGGCGCCAATGGAGATGGTTCGGTTCCCTCAGTCGCCAAAATACATAGCCCAGCCGCACGAGATCGGCGTGGTGCTGACACACTGGTTGGGCCCCGACCCTCAGCAATGGCCTCCGCTGATGCGGAACCAGTTGGGAGACCGAGACATTTCGATTGTGCCCTTGGGACTAGGGCTGCAGGGTGAAATTGGGGTAATCGTAGCAGGGTCGGAGCGAGCTGACTTTCCGCAGCAAACCGAGAGACTTATTCTGAGCGTAGCAGCAAATCAGGCGTCCATCGGGTTGCAGGAGGCACGGCTCCGGAGCGAACAGAAGCGGGGCGCGAGCGAACTCGATCGGCGCGTCGCGCAACGAACTACAGAACTTGCCGCGGCCAACGAAGCGCTTCGAAAGGAAATTGCCGATCGCAAGCACGCCGAGGAAGATCTGAGAATCAGCGAAGAAAAACATCGTGTGATTGTTGAAGCAGCCAACGACGCCGTGGTCAGCATGGATGAAGAGGGCGCTATCCTCCTTGCGAATCCCGCCACCAGGCGCATCTTTGGCTATGACCCGGTGGAGATCGTCGGTAAACCTATGACCATGCTCATGCCGGAAATGATGCAAAAACTGCATGAGAACGGGTTCAGACGATATTTGGCTACTGGAAAGCGGCATCTCAACTGGCAAGGCGTTGAAGTTACCGCTCAACGCAAGGATGGCCAGGAGTTCCCGGTGGAAGTTTCGTTTGGGGAACTAACAAGCGATGGCCATAAACTATTTACTGGCTTCATCCGCGATATCAGTGAAAGAAAGCAGGCCGAGGATCGGCTTCGCGCGAGCGAGCGTAACCTGCAGACGACCCAAGCGGAGCTTGCCCGGGTCTCCAGGCTCACAACTATGGGCGAACTGGCAGCGTCGATAGCGCATGAGGTCAATCAACCCCTGACCGGGGTAATCAATAATGGCAGCGCGTGCCTCAGACTGCTCGCCAATAATAATCTTGAACCTGATGTTCTGCGTCGGGCTCTCGAAGGGATCATTGCCGATGGTACTCGGGCGAGCACCGTTCTCGCTCGGATCCGCGCATTCATAAAGAAGGAACCTGCTGAAAAGAGCGAATTGGATATTAACGAAGTGATTCAGGAGGTGCTGGTGGTCCTGGCTGGCCGTGAGCTTTATGAGAATCAAGTCTTGCCTAACCACCAATTGAAAACGGATCTCCCGTCTGTGTTGGCTGATCGCGTTCAGTTGCAGCAGGTCCTGCTGAACTTGATCATGAACGGCATCGAAGCCATGGCCGCGGTATCAGATCGGCCTCGTTTACTCGGGGTGCAATCTCGGATCGACGAATCTGGGGACGTACTCGTTGCGGTAAGCGACTCCGGCACGGGCTTTGGTTTGGAGTTGGATCGTGTCTTCAATCCCTTCTTTACAACGAAAGCAAACGGTATGGGAATGGGTTTGTCGATCAGCCGCTCACTTGTTGAAAGTCATGGCGGCCGACTCTGGGCCGCGCCCAACTCTCCTCATGGCGCTGTGTTTTCCTTCACGCTACCAGCAACCGGCGGAAGTCCCGAATGACGGGTGCCCCAATTGTCTTTGTCGTCGATGATGATCCATCGGTACGTTCTTCGCTGAAGTTTCTCTTAAGCACCGTGGGTCTTCAAGTTGAGAGTTTTGATTCGGCGGATGCCTTCTTGCATAAAAAGCGGCCAGATGCGCCCAGTTGTCTTGTGCTTGACGTCAGACTTCCTGGACTGAGTGGACTCGATTTTCAACGCGAGCTCGCAGCCAGAAACACTCCTATTCCGATAATCTTTCTCACCGGCCACGGCGACATTCCAATGAGTGTTCGCGCTATGAAAGCTGGAGCCGTCGAATTTCTCACCAAGCCATTCCGCGATCAGGATCTGCTGGATGCTGTTCGCATCGCCCTGGAGCGGGATCGCGCCAGACGTGAACAGGATAAAGATGTAATGATCCTCCAACGGCGCTTCGACTCTTTGACTTCGCGCGAGCAGGAGGTAATCTCCATGGTCGTCTCGGGCATGCTCAATAAACAAATTGCCGACCAACTTGGAACTGCGGAGAGTACCGTGAAAGTTCAGCGCAGCCGGGCAATCGAGAAGATGCACGCGGAATCTCTTGTCGACCTCATAAGAATGATCGAGAAGCTCAAAGGCCCCTCGGGCAAAGCCGGATAAGCGAAAGCTTATTCGCGTACTCCCTTTTGAGACATCAGATATCCCAAGATCCAATTGAATCCTTTTCCGCCCGGGAATAGCTTGGGGGTCAATGGGGAGTTTGATGACAAAGGGTGTGATCACGCTCGTTGACGACGATGAGTCCATCCGCAGGACCACCACGTTTCTCATCGAGTCTTTCGGCTTTCGAGCGGCCGCCTTTGAATCTGCCGAAACGTTCCTGAAGTCTGGCCAACTGCACGATACCTCATGTCTCATTGTTGACGTTCAGATGCCGGGCATGAATGGACTCGAGCTGCAAAGCGAGTTGGCTGCCGCAGGTTACGACATTCCTATCATTTTCATCACCGCTTACGAAAACAAAGTGTCGCGTCAGCAAGCGATGCAAGCGGGTGCCGTTGCATTTTTAGGTAAGCCTTTTGGCGACGAGGAGCTACTCCAAACCATTCGTTCAGCTTTGGGTCACGATAAGGGCGGTATGAAATCCATGTAACTAAGGAGACGTAAAGATGAACACATCAAGTCTTGCACCTGCAACATGTCCCGTTTCGTGGCTCAAAGGAAGGCTCGTCAAAAGCGCAACGTTGAGAGGGGCGTGGAGTAAACGATGTCGAGATGACGAAGAATATTCGCTCAAGCAAAATCTGGCCTCAGGAGATCAGTTTCGTCGCTACGTGACGTTACTTCTCCTGATTGCCGGCTCCATTTTCCAAGTACTACCTACGCAGGGTTGAGGGCAATCGTCGTGAACCTTTCTGAGTACATCCTTGAACCTCTTTCCGCACAACCGATCGTGTTCGTTGTCCACAACGACACCTCTGTACGTGAATCCCTGGAATCGTTGATTCGCTGCGAAGGCTGGCAGTCCGAGACATTCGCATTCGCTCGAGAATTCCTTGCCCGGCCCCGGCCATTGGTTCCAAACTGCCTGGTGCTTGACGTCTCTCTTCGGGACCTCAATGGACTCGATCTACAAAGAAGGGTCGTCGTCGAACGCCCCGACACGCCGGTTATATTTGTCACCGGCCACGGCGATGTGCCCACCTCGGTTCAAGCCATGAAGGCGGGAGCGATTGAATTCTTGATGAACCCATTCAGTGATGAGGTTCTCTTAAGTGCCATCCGGGAAGGACTCAAACGCAGCTCCATATCCCTTAACCGCGAGGCAGGAATGCGGTCGCTCCGCGATCGCTATGCGTCACTTAGCTACCGTGAACGGCAGGTCCTGGCTTTGGTGGTGTCCGGACTTTTGAATAAAGAGGTCGGTGCGGAACTAGCCATCAGCGAGATCACCGTAAAGGCCCACCGAGGCCAGGTGATGCGAAAGATGAAAGCTGAGTCTTTCGCGGACTTGGTAAGAATGGCCGCGCGGCTTCGTTCCGAGCTTGCCCTCCTCACACCAGGTTGGGTTCAGGGTTCAGGTCACCGTCTGGCTCTGAAAGGACTTGCGGTCTCATTTCCATAGACTCCGAAGATACCGAAACGTGGAGAGGAGTCTATTAGTCGATGGGTGCCGACCCACGAGGGATGAAACCATCGTTTGGCTTTGTATCAGGGCACGACTTTAGTGTGCAGCGATGCTAGCTGCCATTCTAGCGGGTGTAAGTCGCGCCGGTGGAAATTACCCAGTTGCCACCGTAGCAATAACCGGCGACGGAGGGGGCGACCAACCCGTCGGAAGCCCGGTAGTAAAAATCCTCGCGGGCTGGATGCAAATCCGGTCCGATCCGTCAGGA